>Ga0187889_10001821_pt1 | contig 22059 bp, 21 predicted proteins | sample June2016WEW_7_10_2_FD_132992 | JGI IMG/M metagenome (GOLD analysis project Ga0187889, IMG submission 132992) | Peatland microbial communities from SPRUCE experiment site at the Marcell Experimental Forest, Minnesota, USA - June2016WEW_7_100 | ecosystem: Environmental > Terrestrial > Soil >... | reverse complement strand
GTTGGGCACGCGGTTCATGATGTCGTCGATGATCGAGGCGAAGATCTCGGGGGTGGTATAGCCCACGGTATCGGGGATGTTGACGGTGCGCGCCCCGCAGGCGATGGCGGTCTCCACCACCCGGCACAGGAAGTCCCGCTCGGTGCGGCCGGCATCCTCGGCCGAGAATTGCACGTCCGCGCACTTGCTCCGCGCCAATTTCACGCTTTGGGCGATCATGGCCAGGATCTCGCTCTGCGAACGTCGCAGCTTCTTTTCGCGGTGGATGGTCGAGGTGCCGAGGAAAGTGTGAATGCGCGGTCGCTCGGCCGGGCGGACCGCCTTGGCACAGGCAAGGATGTCCTTCTCCACCGCCCGCGCCAGGCCGCAAATGATGGGGCCCCGTACCTCCTTGGCGATAGTCTCGACCGAGAGGAAATCGCCCGGTGACGAAATGGGGAAGCCGGCCTCTATGACGTCGACCTGGAGCAGGGCCAACTGGCGCGCAATGCGCAGCTTTTGCTCGACCGAGAGGCTGGCCGGCAGCGCCTGTTCGCCGTCCCTCAGGGTGGTGTCGAAGATCAAGACTTGCTCGTGCATGGTTCCTCGGGTTCGGCCTGCGTGGCCTGACGCACGAGCGAGCATACTCCTTCCGCCAGGCTCGAATCGAAAAAGTCGCGTGCTGGCAATGGTAGACTCGGCCTATGCCAAGCGAGCGTTTCTCATGAGCGCACAAAGCCCGGTAAACTCGGCGGACTCGGCGGCACGAGCCAGCTCGGCCTCGGCCGGCTCGACCTTGCTCGAGCTGCGCGAGCAGCTCGACCGGACCGACGAGGAAATCGTGCGCTTGCTGGCGCGCCGCCTCGAAACTGTCGGTCTCATCGCTCAGGCGAAGGCGGAGAAGGCGAGTGCAATTCGTGATCCGGAGCGCGAGCGGGCGGTGTTGGCCCGGGTCGAGGCGCTGGCTAGCTCGCTCGGCATCTCGGGGCCACTTTTGCGCAAGATCTACTCCGAGATCATCGACTATTCGGTGAGCCGCCAAGTGGCCTCGTTGCGGGACAGCGAGCACCGCGCCCTCACGGTGGCCTACCAGGGCCAACCCCTCACCTACAATCAATTGGCCGCCGAGCAGTACGTGGCCGGCCAGGGGCTGGCGGGCCACTTCATCGGGCTCGCCTCGCTGGCCCAGGTGGTCGATCAGCTCACCTCTGCTCAGGTCGACCTGGCCTTCCTGCCCATCGAGAGCACGATGTCGGGCAGTTTGAACCAAGTCTACGATGTTCTGCGCGAGCGTGATGTGCATGTGGTCGGGGAGGAGTCCTTCAAGGTTGCCCTGTGCCTGGCCGCCACCACGGAGGTGCCGCTTGCCGGTCTACGCAGAATCCTTGCCCATCCCCTCGCGCTCGACCAGTGCTCTGCCTTCATCGACGGGTTGCCCCAGCTAGAGACCGTGCCGGCCGCCGACTCTCGCGACGCTATGCGCCTGGTGGCCGAGGCCAAGGATCCGACCCTGGCCGCCATAGGCCCGCCGGAGGCGGCGCGGGCGCACGGCCTCACTATCGTGCGCACCGACATCGGCAATCAGGACGAGATTTTCATGCGCTACGTCGCGCTGGCTCGCGCTCCGCTGACCATCGACGCCCGCGTGGCGTGCAAGACCAGCCTGATCTTGTCCACTCGGCATGAGAAGGGCGCCTTGCTCCGCTGTCTGCAGGCCTTGGGGGAATGCGACCTTTCGCTGACCAAGCTGGAATCGCGTCCGCGTCCGAACCGCCCCTGGGAGTACATGTTCTTCATCGACTTCGAGGGCAATCTCGCCGATGCGCGGGTGACGGCGGCGCTCGAGGCCGTGCGACGGGAGGCACTCTATATGAAAGTGCTGGGGTGCTATCCCAAGGCGGGTCCTGCCTCGAGCATGCAGGCCGGATAGGCCATTGCGCGGCCATCCTGAGCTCTATCCTGAGCTCTTGGGCTCTACAATCCCAGCTTGCGCACGCGATCGCAGAAGGTCGAACGTGATATGCCGAGGGCTCGCGCGGCTTGTCGGCGGCTGCCGCTTGCGCGCCGCAGTGCCCAGCTGAATATGGTCGCTTGCATTTGCGCGAAGGTCTTGCCCGCCAGGCTGAGCACGTCGTCGGCGCTCGGGGTGCCCCCGGTCAGGCTGCCCGTGGTCCCGTGCGCTGCGCTGTCGGCAGCGTGGTAGAGCTCATAGATCGACCCGCGACTGGTCGTGGTCTCGATATCGAGTCCCGAGGCTTCGATGGGGCCATCGGTGAGAGCCGCCGCTCGGCGGATGGCGTTGCGCAGCTCGCGCACGTTGCCCGGCCAGGGATAGGCATACAGTCGATCCATGGCGGCGCGCGTAATCGTATGGGAGCCGAGCTCGGGCGCGACCTCGGCCAGGAAATGCTCGACCAACGATGGGATGTCATGCGGGCGCTCGCGTAGCGCTGGCAAACGCAGCTCGAATCCGGCCAGGCGGTGGTACAGGTCCAAGCGAAAGCGCCCGCGGGCGACGTCCTGGCGTAGATCGCGCAGCGTGAGGGCGACAATTCGCACCGTGACCGAGACTTCTCCCTGACCACCCACCCTGCGCAGGCGCCCGCTTTCGAGCACGCGCAAGAGCTTCGGTTGCAGGTCGAGCGGGAGCTCGCCCACTTCGTCGAGCACCAGGGTCCCCCCCGCTGCTTCTTCGAACCAGCCGATCTTGCGCGTCGCCGCGCCGGTAAAGGCACCTCGCTCGTGCCCGAAGAGCTCGCTTTCGGCGAGATCGTGGCTGAGCGCCCCGCAGTTGACCGCTACGAACGGTCCGGCCGCGGCCGCGCTCGCCTGGTGCAGCGCGCGGGCGACCAGCTCCTTGCCGGTTCCGCTTTCGCCCGTCACCAGCACCGGGAGCCGGGTGCGGGCAATCCGCACGGCCGGGAGAAGGATGGGCTCCAGGGCAGGGGAGGCGTCCAGGATGGCGCGGAAATGGGGAAGGGCCGCCAGTTCTGAGCTGGATGAGGCGAGCATACCAAGGTTCTCGGATTGGTCGGCGCGGCGGTTGCCGGTGCGTTCCCCGCTTTCCGCCCTTGTCTGGCGGCGCCGTTCGTCTACCCTTGCACGGAGAGCGACGAGCGAACCGGAGAAGATGATGTCACAGATCGAAAACGTCAAAGTTGCCATCGTGGGCGGAGGTCCCGCTGGGTGCACCGCAGCAATATACGGCGGCCGGGCGAACCTGGCGCCGGTCATGTTCGAGGGCGGAGGCTTATTGGTCGAGCCGCTGACCACTCCCGGCGGGCAGCTTACCATCACGACCGAGGTCGAGAATTATCCCGGCTTTCCCCAGGGCATAAATGGTCCAGAGTTGATGCAGCTGATGCGCCAGCAGGCCGAGCGCAGTGGGGCACGTCTCGTCACCAGCGACGTAACCGCGGTCGATCTGTCCCGCCGACCTTTTCCCATTGCCACCGGCGCCGGGGCGTTCGCCGCCGAGACCCTGATCATTGCCACCGGGGCCTCGGCGAAATGGCTCGGTATCCCGTCGGAAGAGAAGTTTCGCAATCACGGGCTTTCCGCTTGCGCGACTTGCGACGGCGCCTTCTTCAAGGGCATGGATGTGGTGGTCGTGGGGGGGGGCGATACCGCCATGGAAGAGGCCACTTATCTCAGCAATCTCGCGCGCAAGGTCAGCATTGTGCACCGGCGCGACAGTTTTCGGGCTTCGGTCGCCATGCTCGAGCGGGCCCGCAGGAACCCGAAGATCGAATTCGTCACGCCGGCCGTGGTCGACGCGGTGGTAGGCGAGTTGCCCAGGCCAGGGGTTACCGGAGTGCGTCTGCGCGATCCACGGGACGGCAGCATGCGCGACTATCCCTGCCAGGGTGTCTTCGTAGCCATCGGCCACGTGCCGAACAGCCAGCTCTGCCAAGGTCAGCTCGCCATGAACGAAGCGGGCTACATCACGACCATATCGGGCACCGCGACCAGCGTCGCGGGAGTTTTCGCGTGTGGTGACGTGGCCGATCACGTTTACCGGCAGGCGGTCACCGCCGCGGGTACCGGCTGTATGGCGGCCATAGATGCCGAGCGGTTCTTGCTGCGTTGAGCTCCTCGGCGCGCGAGAGCATAATGTCCGCCCATGAGCGGAACGCCCGGCGACCTCGCGCCTGATCCCGAAATCACCGTCGAGGTCACTTTGCCGCGGGTGCCCCGGGTAGGCAAGGCCGACGAGATCGCATCTGGCCTGGGCAAGATCAGCATCTTTGCCGACCTGCCGGGGATCTACCGCGATCGCATTGCCAGCCTGGGCACGGAAGAAGACTATGCGCAGGGGACACAGGTGTTCGCCCAAGGCACGCCCGGGGACAAGCTGTACGTGATTTTGGCGGGCTCGATCCGCATCAGCCGGCGGACACCCGGCAGGGGCGAAGATGTTCTGGGCATTCTCCGGACGGGCGACTGCCTGGGCGAGATGGCCATTATCGACGATTTCCCGCGCAGCGTGGATGCCATCGCCCACGAGAGCTGCCGGCTGCTGGTGCTGAGCAGGGAACGTCTGGCCGACCTGCTGTTCGTCGACCGTGACCTGGCGTATGAGTTATTGTGGAGCTTCGTGCGCGCGCTATCGGCGCGGCTGCGCGAGACCAACGACACGATGGTGGGACAATGATGGATCCCGAGGCGCGCAAGATGTGGACGATTGCGGCCACCACGGGCGCGGTTGGTCTTGAAATCGCCGCGGCCATTGGCATAGGGTACCTGGGAGGACAGTTCCTGGACCGCAAGCTCGGCACGACGCCATGGCTGACCTGGGTTGGCTTCGCGGCGGGGGTCGGGGCGGCGATCAAGGCTCTGGTTCGGGTGGTTCGCAGCTACCAAAAAGACGGCCTCGACGACAACTCGGCGGACAAACAATGAGCAGCAAGCGCTTGGGCACCATGGAACTGGTAAACCTCCTCTTGGCCAGCGTGGTAACCGCGCTGGGTGGCTTATTCTGGGGCGGCGACGGTCTGCTGGCGAGCGGGGCGGGTGCCTTGCTTGCTTGCGTTAATCTCTGGGCGCTGCGCTGGCTCGGCGCTCGCGCCGTCGCGCGGGCTGCCGCGGGAGATAAAACGCAGGCTTCCTGGCTGATGGCGGCCTTGGGGCTGAAGATGATGGTGCTCTTCGCGCTGGTGTGGGTGGCAATCCGTGTCTACAATGTCGCCCTCGTGCCGTTCGCTATCGGAATATCGGTCTTGCCGATCTCATTGGTTCTTGCCGGGCTGTGGATCGGGTCAACCGCCGGCGAAGGGGGAAGGGCATAGGCCATGGGTCCCCACTCCACCTGGTTCAGCTTTTTCCCCGGCTACGAGCAGCTGCGGGAGAACCTGCAAATTTACTTTGGCCGGCAATGGACCTGGCAGGTCTTCGCTGCCACCCATTTCGAGATTGACCACATCCTGGCTGCTTTGCTCGTGTTCGCGGTCTTGGCCATCTTTGCCCTGGGCTATGCCCTGAGCATCCACCGCTCACCGGATGGCGGGGCCGTGCCTCCACCCCGGTTCGGGCTGAGAACCTTGCTCGAGACTCTGGGCGACATGGTGTTCGGGCTCATGGAGGGGCCGATGGGGGCGAAAGCCGCGCGCCGGTATTTGCCGCTCATCGGGACCCTGTTCTTGTTCATCTTGTTCAGCAACCTGCTCTCGCTCGTGCCCGGGTTCTTGCCGCCCACGGCCAACCTCAAGACCAACATCGGGTTGGCCTTGCTGGTGTTCGTTCTGACCCACGTGTTCGGCGTGGCCCAACACGGGCTCAAGTACTTCAAGCATTTCATGGGTCCGCTGTGGTGGCTGGCGCCGCTCATGGTCCCCATCGAAATCGTGAGTCATATCGCCCGTCCGGTGTCGCTCTCCATGCGTCTTCTCGGCAACATCACCGCCGACCACAAGGTGGGTGCGGTATTTTTCGCCCTTGTGCCGCTCCTCGTCCCGGTTCCGTTCTTGGTCATGGGGGTCTTCGTGTCGGTAGTGCAGGCCGTGGTTTTCTCGCTCCTCTCGACCATCTACATATCGACGGCTATTGCTCACGAGGAGCACTAGCTCTATGTTCCCCCCCACCACCCACCTTCGTTCCGCATAGGAGGATCCTGAGATGCGCCGAGTCGCCAGAACGTTCGTTCCGCTAGCCCTTTTCGTGCTCACCGCCCTTTCCAGCGCCGCTGCCTGGGCAGAGGGCGCTGCTCCCGCCGCCGGTAACTCCCAGGGCCTCATCGCCATCGGCGCAGCGTTGGCCATTGGCCTCGCGGCGCTGGGCGGCGGCCTGGGACAGGGACGCGCTGCAGCGTCAGCCCTCGACGGGATCGCGCGCAATCCACAGGCTTCCGGCAAGATCTTCGTACCGATGATCGTGGCGCTCGCCCTCATCGAGTCCTTGGTCATCTACGGCTTGCTCATCGCCTTCAACCTGTCCGGCAAGCTGTAGCGCTAAGAGCGCTGTTCGTGCGCAGTCGCATCACGACGGGGCTGCAAGCACTCGCATTGGCGGCAGCGATTGCCGTCTTTCTCGGCGTTGTTCATCGTCACTACCCGATCCAGCGCTGGCTCTTTTGGCACTATCTGCGGGTAGCTGTCCTAGCCGGGTTTTGGGCTAGCGCGTGCGCCTCGGCCGGCTGCTTCCTGGCGGCGCGTCTGCGATTAGCGCGCTGCGCGCGCGGCGCCGACCTGGTGCTGGCCTTTCCCCTCGGGGTTCTCGCCTTCGAGCTGGCGATCTTCCTCCTGGGGCTCGCCGGGTGGCTGGGCCCGGCAACTTTCGTCTTGCTCCCGGCGGTGTGCTTGCTGGTGGGGGCGGGCCACCTGCTCCACCTGGCTCGTGCTTGGCCCCGCCGGCCGCCGGCGCGCAACTTGGTCGAGCTGGCGCTCATCGGGTTCGGCGTGCTCGGGGTGGGGATCTTGTACTTCCAGATCCTCAGCCCGGCGCCCTTCTCCTGGGATGCGCGCTGGTACCACCTGCCCATCGCCCAGCAATACGCCATGCAGGGCGCAGTACGGCCCTTCCCCGAGGGCTGGTGGCTGGGAGCGTACCCCCACGGCGCCAGCCTGGTATACACGTGGGCCTTCCTTCTGCCCCTCGCCGGGCAGTTCGACAAGCTCGAGCTGTGCGCGCACCTCGAGCTGGCGGTCTTCTTGGCTACCATCGCCAGCATCCCCGCGCTGGTGCGCCTGCTCGTCCCAGGTACCTCGGCCCGTCTGGCGTGGATCACCATATTCTTGTTCCCCGGCATCTTCCTCTATGACGGGAACCTGGGGGCGGGCGCCGATCACATGGCCGCCCTTTGGTGCATTCCCTTGGCCCTGGCCTTCGCCCGCTTTTGGCGCAGCTGGTCCCTGCGCGACGGACTCCTGCTCGGGGCCTTCGCCGCCGCCATCTTGCTCGCCAAGTATTCGGCCTGGGGTGAGCTCTTCTTTCCAGCCTTTGCGGTGAGCGTCCGGGCGGCATGGCTCCTGCTGCGCAAGCGAGGCGGCAGCCGGCGCCGAGTGCTCGCCGTCTTCGGTGCAACCGCGGGGTCGGCCTTGGTGCTGAGCGCCCCTCATTGGCTCAAGAACCTGATCTGGTATGGCGATCCGCTCTTCCCCATTCTCCATGGCTGGCTCAAGGTGCATCCCTGGGCCGCGGAGTCGCCGGCCATGTTCCGCACCTTTGTCTCGTTCACCTTTCCGCCTGCGCCTGGCATGAAGGGCATCACGGACGCCCTGCTGTCCACCCTCACCTTCTCCTTCGTGCCCAATGACTGGTGGTCGTATCACCACGACGTGCCGGTCTTCGGGTCGCTCTTCACCCTGACCTTGCTCTGCCTGCCCTGGCTACGGGCTCCCGCTAGGTTATACCTGGCCTACCTCGGCACGATGGCTACCCTGGTGGCCTGGTACCTCATGAACCATCAGGACCGCCTCCTGCAAGCTTGGCTGCCGGTCATGGCCGGGGCCACCGGCGCCACTCTGATCATGCTCTGGCGAGAGCCCTCCCTGCTGGTCCGCGGCCTGGTGGTGGTCTTGGTGGGGGCGCAGCTGGTCTGGGGCGGCGATGTTCCCTTCTTCCCCACCCACAACATAGCGTACGACTCTCCCCTGCGTATCAACGCCAACTTCCTCGCTTCCGGTTTCCTGGGCACACCCGCGCGGCTGCGGCCCTACGGGGTGGTAGGCGAGATTGGTGAGTCGCTGCCGCCGGATGCGGTCGTGTTGTTGCACGAGATCCAGCTCGAGACCGGGCTCGGTCGTCGGGTCGTGCGCGATTCGTGGCAGGGCCGCATTAGCTATCCCGAGCTTGCGACTCCGCTCGCCATCTATGACATGCTGAGGGGCCTGGGTGTGACCCATCTGTGGTGGGATACCGACAACATGTCGGGCTGGAACTCGATAGCCAGCGACCTTGCCTTCATGCGCTTCGCCCTCAATTTCGCCGTCGATCCGGTGCGCTTCGACCGCTACACCGTGGCGGGCATGCCCAGCGCTCCGCCCTCGGCAGTGGCCAGCGCCAAGGTCGCCATGCTGGCCTGCCGGGGGCCGTATGCCGCAGGATGGTACGAGCTGGCCGACCTGGTAACGCCCGAGCCCGGCCATGCTCGGGCCCTACCGCGTGCTCCCCTGGGCGAGCTGGATCAAGTGGTGGAGCAAGCTGGCTTCCTGGTCGTGGATCCGGCGTGTCACGGCAATCTCCCCCAGGCGGTGGAGCAACTTTACCGGCGCCCTTTCACGCGCGAGGGGCGGAAGCTCTACGTGCGCAAGCTTTGACTTTGGCGCCGGTAGCGCGGGAGCCGGGCGGTCGGCCGGGCAGGCGGCGCCAACCCCTGGTAGGAGTAGGGGAATTTTCTGGTGGCTCTGCCTGCTCCAGAAATGTCGGCCAGCTGCCGAGTATGGCGCTGGGGAGACGTAGTCCCCGGGAGAAGCCATACACATGAGGTCAGATGCTTCGGGGTCGCTCGTCGGCGCCGTCCCGCTCGCGCACCGGCTGATAGAAAGGGGTTTCGTCTCCGCGGAACAGCTGCGCAGTGTCCCGGGAGCGGACAGCATGGGGGATGATCAGCTAGGCATCGCCCTGGTCGAGGCTAGAGTGGTGAGCAGCGATCAGCTCGCCCTGGCGCTGAGCGATCTGGTGGGCACTCCTCCGGCGTTAGCCGCTGACTTTGCGCGCGCCGACCCGGAGTTGCGCAAGCGCCTGGGCGCGCATCAAGCCGCGGGTTTTAAGTGCATCCCTCTGTATGCCACGGCCAGGCGCAGGGTCGCGGTGGCCATGGTCGATCCACAGCATCCCGAGCTGCAGGGCGAGCTGGCCTTCGTGCTGGGCGCGGCGGTGGAGCCCATGGTGACCTCCGCGGTGGAGCATGGCCGCCAACTCGAGCTGCTCTACGGCTTACCCCGCCGGCGCCCGACCGGTTTGCATCCGGTAGTAGCCGCGCCGCCGAGCGACTACGGCGTCGCCTGTGCGGTAGGGCAAGAACGGGCAGGGGGAGTGCTGCTGCCCTTTCGCGGGGAAGGGACGCCGGCGCTTTGCACCCCCAGGCCGCGGCCGCGCTCGGTGAAGCAAACCCAGTCCTATGCCGCTGTCGCGCAGGACATGCCCATGTTCGTGCCCGCCGCGGGAAGCCCAGCGCGAAGGCCGCCGAAGCCGGTGCCCGCCGCCCCCGCCGGGGCAGCCACGGATCGCGCGGTCGAGCAAATCCTGGCCTCGCCTGACCTGCAGACCGCGGCCGACAGACTCTTCCTGTTCATGCGCGCGTGCTTCGGTGCGGGGGCGATGTTCGTGGTCAATGGCATATTCGCCCAGGGAAGGTTTGGGTATTGTGGCGGGGCCGAGTGCCCGGCGGTGGAGAGCCTGGTCCTCTCGCTTACCCCGCCTTCGGCCTTGCGCATGGCCCATAGCCGCGGCGAGATCTTCCACGGTACGCCTCCGGCCGAAGGCGAGAGCATACACGGACCCTTGTGGGCGGCGCTGCGCTGTTCGCCTCCTCCCGAGATCGTCGTGGCTCCGGTGGTGGCGGGGGGAGCCGTGTCGCTGCTGCTCTATGCGCACGGCCCCGTCCGTGTCGATGGCTCATCGGTGTCGCGCATGGTGAAGGTGTGCTCCGCCTTGGGGAACACCTTGGTGCGCTTGGCGGGATGAGCGTACCTACAGCGCTACCCAGCAACGCGGGAGAAAGCATTCTTCGAAGGTGCGCATAGCGTAGCGATCAGTCATGCCGGTGATGAAGTCGGTAACCGCGCGCGCTAGATCCTCGCTGTCGGGCAGCCCCTTGGGCCAATGCTGAGCGCGAAACTCGTCCTCGTGGCGGTTGAAGTACTCCCACAGCTCGCGCACTACGCGCTGGGCCCGCTCGGACTCGGCAAAAATGGCGGGCAGCTCGTAGACCTTGGCGTAGAGGAAGTCGCGCAGGCCCATGAGCGCCTCCAGGACCTCCTGGCTCATCTCGATATGGCGCTTGTCATCGAGGCGCGAGGCCACGACCACATCGGAGACCAGCCGGCTGATACGCTGGCTGTGGGTATGGCCCAGCACCGCCAGGATCGGCGCGGGGACCTCGGCCAGCTCGATAATGCGGGCACGTATGGCGTCGTCTAGGTCGTGGTTCACGTAGGCGACGATATCGGCCACGCGTGCGATCTGGCCCTCCAGCGTCGAGGCCTCGTGCTCGGTTTCGCTGGCCAGCACCCTGCCCTTGCCCTTCGAATGACGCAAAATGCCGTCCCGCACCTCGGCAGTGAGGTTAAGACCTTGGCCCTCGCGCTCCAGCACCTCCACCACGCGGACAGACTGCCGGCCATGGTGGAAGCCGCCCGGCACCAGCTGGGACAGGACGCGTTCTCCCGCATGCCCGAAGGGCGTGTGCCCGAGATCGTGCCCCATCACGATGGCCTCGACTAGCGATTCGTTCAGGCGCAAAGCGCGCGCTATGGTGCGGGCAATTTGCGCCACCTCCAGGGTATGGGTAAGGCGGGTGCGATAGTGATCGCCACGGGGAGCAAGGAAGACCTGGGTCTTGCCCGCCAAGCGACGGAACGCCTTGCAGTGGAGGATGCGGTCGCGGTCGTGCTGAAAGATGGGGCGTACGTCGTCGAGCGGCTCGGGACGCTTGCGCCCCAGGCTGGCGCTGCTCTTCTGGGCGTGGGGTGAGAGCACCTTTTCTTCATCGGCTTCGAGCTGTTCGCGTACCGTCATGGCTTGCTAGCATCTAGCATCGACTTTGGCACCGCGCTTCTGGCCATATGTTTCGTTAAGGTTTCTTCCCGGTTACTTGATTGCATGGTGCCAGTATCTCTCCGGCAAAAGATCGATTAGACATTGGGCAAGTGCTTGCTACATCCGGCGCAACTCATCTAGCTTGCGGCCGGAAAGGACAAGAAGATGCAGGACCACCCGCGCTCGTCCCACTGGGTATTGGCTTTCGTTGTCGTGCTGGCAGGACTCGTGACCAGCCCCGCCTTCGCACAGCCGGGCTCTCCCGGCGCGCCCGTTGCCAGCGCGCCCGTCGCCGCGGCGCCGGGCACGACCAATGCGGAGCTGGCGGCACGCGTGTCCGACCTGGAAGCCTACATCAACAATACCGCGCCCAAGGCCATGGCGGTGCCCGGTCCCGGGCATAACGGCTGGATGATGACGTCGGCGGCTCTGGTCCTTTTCATGACGTTGCCCGGCCTGGCCCTGTTTTACGGCGGGCTCGTCCGGCGCAAGAACATTCTTTCCGTGGTCGCCCAATGCTTCGGTTGCGCGGGGCTGGTCACCATTCTCTGGTGGGCCTTTGGCTATAGCGCGGTATTCGCGAATGGCGGTTCGGTGCTGGGGTCCATGAAGTTCGCGTTCTTGCACGGGGTTGGCGCGGCCCCCAACCCTGACTACGGTGCCTGGGTATCCCAGTCGGTGTTCGCCATGTATCAGATGATGTTCGCCATCATCACCCCCGCGCTCATCGTCGGTGCGATTGCCGAGCGCATGAAGTATTCCGCCCTCATGGCCTTCATTCTCGGCTGGATGCTGCTCATCTACTTCCCCTTGGCCCACATGGTGTGGGGAATCGACGGCTTCATGAACGGTCTCGCCAACCCCAAGGCCGGCATCAAAGCCATCGACTTCGCGGGCGGAACCGTGGTGCACATGTCGTCGGGCTGGTCGGCCCTGTTCCTCAGCCTCATTCTCGGCCCGCGCAAAGGCTTCGGACGTCGACCCTTTATGCCGCACAGCATGGTGCTGACCGCCGTTGGCACTGGCATGCTGTGGGTGGGCTGGTACGGTTTCAACGCGGGTAGTGCGGTGGCGGCTGATGGCATAGCCGCCGGGGCGTTCGTGGCCACGACCTTGGCCGCGGCGGTGGCGGGCACGGTGTGGCCGCTCATCGAGTGGATCACGCGCGGCAAACCCACCGTGCTAGGTTTCTGCTCGGGCGTGGTGGCCGGCCTGGTCGTCATAACCCCAGCTGCTGGCTTCGTGTCCTCGAGCTCGGCCGTGCTCATCGGGGTGCTCGCGGCCGTGGTCCCCTACCTGGCCTGCACCAAGCTCAAGCAGTGGCTGAAGTACGACGACGCGCTCGATACGTTCGGGGTGCATGGAGTGGGCGGCACGCTGGGGGCGCTGTTAACCGGTATTCTGGCCAGCTCGGAAGCCAACGGCAATCTCAACGCCAATCTTGGCCAGATCGTGGGCCGCACATTGTGGCTCGAGCAGCTCAAGGCTATCGGGCTGACCATGGCGCTGGCGATTGCCGGGACTTGCGTCCTCGCCTTCGCTATCAAAGCCGTGCTGGGTTTGCGTCCCAACCCGGACAGTGAAGAGCAGGGCCTCGACATTCTCGACCACGGGGAAGCCGGCTACCACATGGACGAGGCGGCTGGCTGACCTGCGCGCCCACTCATGGGCGTTGCGCTCGAACCCCTGCCCGTGGACCAGGCCTCGCCGGCGGGTGGGGTATTGCGGGCCGCGCGACGCCCGAGCGGCTGGTTGGCGGCCGGGCCCGTGCCGCTCCTTCCCGCCCGGCTCGACGAGCTGTGGCCGCGCTCGGGAGAGGACTTGTGCTGGCTGGCGGGCAACTGGCGGATTTTGCAGCGCACCGATGGCCATCGCACCTCGCTCGATGACCTGCTCACGGCCCACTTGGCGGCGACACTGGTCGAGGCGGGGACTGCCGGTGGGGGAGCTTTCCTGGATCTGGGCTGTGGCATCGGGAGCGTGCTCCTGCTCCTGGCCTGGAGATTTCCGTGGGCGCGCCTGCACGGCATAGAGGCGCAGGAAGTCTCGGCCGGGCTAGCGCGGCGTTCGATAGCATGGAATGGGGTGGCCGACCGGACCACCGTGGTGACTGACGATCTGCGCACGGCCGCGGTGCTGCGGGCGGGACCGCGCTATCAGTTGGTCACCGGGACGCCGCCCTACTTCCCGACCAGTGCCGGCCCGCAGTCCACTCACATCCAGCGGGGGCCCTGCCGATTCGAGCACCGGGGTGGTATCGAAGATTATTGCCAGGCCGCGGCGCCGGTACTGGCGGAGGGAGCGCCCTTCGTCGCCTGTGAGGCCTGGAGTCAGCGCGAACGGGTCGAGCCGGCTGGCCGCGCGGCGGGCTTGGGCCTGGTGCGCTGGCGCGAGGTCGTTCCCCGCCAGGGCAAGCCGCCCCTGCTCTGCATCTTCGCCTTGCGCGCCAGCGACCATGCCGAGCCTTTGCAAACCCTGCCGCCCCTGGTGGTGCGCGATGCCTCGGGCCACCGGACCAGCGCGCTCATGGCGATCCGTTCCGCCATGGGCATGCCGCCATAACCAAGTGACCAATGCGGGCGGGGAGTGGGTGCCCGGCACGGGGGAGCCGGGGCGAGCGGTACCGGGTCCTTTAGATCATCGTCCACGGTATTGCTTGACTCCGCCGCGCCCACTATCCATCCTCGGGGACGGGCAGAGACTGCCCGTCCCCACCCGCCGTGCGAAAGGATTCTGACCGATGGCCGAACAACAGAGCAAAGCCGACACCACTCCCGAGCAGCACCCAACCGGCAAGGCCGGCGGAGGGGCCGAGAAGTGCGCGGTGGAGAAGTGCAAGCAACCCGTGCGCGCCAAAGGCTACTGCCGCAAGCACTACCTGGGCTGGCGCCGGGGCAAGGTCGGCACGAAGCACCGCTACAACACCTGCAGCAAGGAAGGCTGTCGCAAGCCGGCCTTGGCGGGAGGTGTGTGCGCGGCGCACAAGAAGGGCGCCGCCAGCGAATCCTGATCCTGATTGGCAAGCGGTTACTCCTACCCCGGGAGAGCGGCAATAGCACCGCTGGCCCGCGGCTCATCCCGAGCTGCGCGAGCTCGGCCGCCATCCCGACCGGTCTTTAAGCCATGGACAAAATCGTAGTCAAGGGGGGGCGCAGGCTGCGGGGTGAGGTGGAGGTTTCCGGGGCCAAGAATGCCGCCCTCCCCATCCTCGCCTCGTCGCTCCTGGCGAGAGGGCAATCGATCTACCGCAATGTCCCCGGTTTGGGCGATGTGGTCACCATGCGCAAGCTCCTGGGGCAGCTGGGCGCGGAGGTGAAGGGTGATGGCACGACCACCGTCGACAGCTCTCACATCACCAGCTTCGAGGCGCCCTACGAGCTGGTGAAGACCATGCGCGCTTCGGCCTTGGTGCTGGGGCCGCTGCTCGGGCGCTACGGCGCAGCCCGGGTTTCTTTGCCCGGGGGCTGTGCCATTGGCGCCCGGCCCATCGACCAGCACCTCAAGGGGCTAGCCGCGATGGGAGCCCGCATCGAGCTCGAGCACGGTGTGGTATCGGCCAAGGTGCGCCGCCTGCACGGCGCCACCATCGTCATGGACCTCATCACCGTGACCGGGACGGAAAACCTAATGATGGCCGCCGCATTGGCCAAGGGTACCACGGTGCTGGAGAATGCGGCCTGCGAGCCCGAGGTCGAAGAGCTCGCGCGGGTCATTAACAAGATGGGCGGCCAGGTGCGCGGCGCGGGCACGGCGCTGGTGACCGTCGAGGGCGTGGATGAGCTGCACCCGGTCGACCACGCCATCATCCCCGACCGCATCGAGGCCGGGACGCTGATGGTGGCCGCCGCGGTGACCCGGGGCAACGTCCTCATTCGCGACTGTATGCCCGAGCATCTCGATGCCGTGATCGCGAAGCTGCAGGCCGCGGGGGCGGAAGTCGCCAGCGAAGCCGAGGGGGTGCGCGTGATCGGGAAGGCCGACATCAAGCCGACCGACATAGCGACGCGGCCCCATCCGGGCTTCCCCACCGACATGCAGGCGCAGTTCATGGTCCTCATGGCGCGGGCCAAGGGCCAGTCGGTGCTGTCCGAGAACATCTTCGAGAATCGCTTTATGCACGTGCCCGAGCTTATGCGCATGGGCGCCGACATCGTGATCGATGGCCATATCGCGGTGGTGCGCGGTCCGGTCAGGCTCAAGGGCGCCAAGGTTATGGCCACCGATCTGCGTGCCTCGGCCTGCCTGGTACTGGCTGGCCTGGTCGCCGAGGGCACCACCGAGGTGCTGCGCGTCTATCACCTCGACCGTGGTTATGACCATCTCGAACGCAAGCTGCGCGGGCTGGGCGCTGATATCAAGCGGGTCAAGGGCGAGCTCTAGCTAGTGCGTTTATCGCCGTTCCCAGGTAGGCTTAGGCGGCCATGGCCGAGTTCGACCTACGCGAAGAGCTAGAGCGCGGGATGAAGCTGCACCCGCGCATGCTGGCCCAGGACCTCTTCAAGACCCAGGAAGATATCAGGAAGCTCGCGACGGGCTTGCCCGCCTTCGTGCCGTTCAAGGGCAAGGTGTACAGGGCCGCACTGTGGGTGCTCGACTGGGATCACCGGATCCCCTCGCGCGACTACATCGTCCGGCTCTACGCCTACTACTCGACCCAGGGTAAGACTGTCGGCGACGTGAGCTTTGCCGGACGCGCTGCCCAGATCGAACGCGAGGACATTTTCCCGGAATTCGACGTTTCCGACTTTGCCGGTCTGGCCGCTGACGAGATCTACGAGGCCGAGGGCCCTATCGGCGGCAACCTGAAACCCTTTCGTCTGGTCAGCGAGTGGCGGCGCGAGATCGACCCCAAGTCGGCCCGCAAAGCCGAGCAGATCGCGCGAGGGTCCGAGCACTTTGGCGAGGTCGCGAGTGAGACCAGGGCCCGACCGCCCGGGCTCGGCGATCTGGAAGCCGCCGAATGGTGTCCGCCGAGTGAGAGCGGCCATCGGCGCTGGGGCATCGACGTTTGGTACCTGCGCTCGTTCAACGGCATGGTGGGCGAGGGCACCGCTTTCTTGGTCGATCTGGAAGACGAGAAGGTCATAAGGCAGCGCGATTTCCAATTCCGTTCCGGCTAGCCGCGGCGTCTGCGCGCAAGAGTACCGGGGTCAAGGTGCAGTGCGGCGGGGCGCTCGCCTCAGGGGGGGCCGGGACGTGACAGGAGCTGCAACCCGATCAGGACGGCGTTCTGGTGGCTGCCGGGCGCCTCCAGATACTGATAGCTGGCGAGCAGGCGCGCGCCATAGCCCGCTATGATATAGCCCAGCTGAGCGTCGAGGACGGTGGACTTGCCGAGCTCAGGGCCTCTGCCATCGGTGATGTGCTGGTAGCGCAATAGCGGCTGGAATAGGCCGATGCCGATCTCGATGGGCACGAGGTAGCTGGCGAGGGCCAGGATCTGCTGGGAAGCGCGACCGTTATCCCACGTCTCGTGGAACGCCGACTCGACATCCACCACCCCGGCGCTGCCACCGTTCTTTTCGCAGAGCAGGTCGACGTTGACTTCGTTGAAGTCGTCGCTGGCCGCGGTGGGCGTGGCCGCGGAGCTGGTCGTGCTCGCCTGGTGCTGCGCGCCCACGCCCAGAGAGAGCACGTTCTTGGCGCCGTAGTAGCCGCTGCTGGTGCGGTAGCCCGGCTCGGGATTGAAGAGGCTAAGGCTGAGGCGCCCGGTGTAGAGGGGGCTCGCCGTGGTCTGGTCGAGATCGAAGGCCCCGAGGTAGTACTTCACCAGGCCGCCCCGCCACTGTCCCCACAGGCTCACGCCGTCGCCGCGGCCCAGGCTGCCATAGCGCGGTCCCGGCCAGAAGTTCGGGTTGGCGCCCAAGGGGCCCACGTAGCTGCCCGGCACGGTCCAGGTGGGCAGCGCCCAAATCGTGGCGAGGCTGGTCCGATCGCTGGGCATGGGCATGCGCCCCAGCCACAAATTGAAGGCCTCGGCGATTTCCACCTTGGCCACCAGGTCGAGCAGTTCGGCGTGGGTGGTCTGGTCGGTCAGGTAAGCTCCTACCATGCCGGCTTGCCACGCCAGGAGCGGGTGGACCTTGCCCCACAAGACGATCGCGGCCACGCCGTCGCTTTGCAGGCTACCCAGCCGGTCGGGGGTCTGGGGGGTCTGCACCCGCAAGCCCAGACGGGTCCCTACCTGTAGGTTGACGGACGTGGGTGAGCTCAGCGGAGCCGGGACCGAGGGGGGCGGGAGTGCGGCCGCGGGTGGCGGCGGCGGCGGGGCGGTTTCGGGTAAGGGGGGGAGGGCAGGGGAGTCGGGGGGAGAGGGCTCGGCCGCACGGCTCCATCCCGGCAGGCCGGCGAGAACGCACGCCAGCAGCTTCACGGCATGGCGCCGGTAGGTTTTGCCCATGATCGACATTCCGATAGTGCCCTAACTTCCTTACCGTCGCCAACCCGTGGTCGCTATTAGGGCTGCCAAGCGCGGTCAAGCGTCAGGCCGAGATGGTGGACCAGGGCCTGCTTCACCTGGGTCATATCCACGCTGCCGGCGAGCTCGCGCACCATGGAGGTCATCACCTCCGCGGCAAAGCCGCACGGGTTGATGGCGGCGAAGCGCGACAGGTCGGTGGCCACGTTCAAGGCCAAGCCGTGAAAGGTGACCCACTTTCTGACCGCGATCCCGATCGAAGCGAGCTTGCGCGCGTCCGGCTGATCGGTCGTCCATACTCCGGTCTTGCCCGGCCGGCGGGTGGCCAAGATAGCGAAATCACGCAGGGTCAGGATCAACGCCTGCTCGAGGCCGCGCAGAAAGGCATGCAGATCGCGCTCGTCCTCGCGTAGCCAGAAGATCGGGTAGGCCACCAGTTGCCCGGGGCCATGATACGTGACCTGGCCGCCGCGTTCGACGGCGATGACCGGGATGGGCCCGGCCGCCAAGATGTCGTGGGCCTTGCCCGAGCGCCCCGAGGTGATCACTTCGGGATGCTCGACCAAGACTAGGGTATCTTCGACTTCGCCCAGGTGGCGGGCCTGCACCAGCTCCTGCTGTAGCGCAGAGGTCGCGCGAAAATCGCGCAGACCCACGTCGAGAAGGCGCGCCGGCTTCGGCGTGGCTAGCCTACCCGCTCCTCGATGGGCACGTAGTGAGTGAGGGTCTGCCCGACGTAGATCTGACGTGGCCGATAGATGCGCGCCTTGGCGTCATCCTGGATCTCCTTGAAATGGGCAATCCAGCCCGGCATGCGGCCAATGGCGAAGATGACGGTGAACATTTCGGTCGGGATGTTGAGGGCGCGCATTATGATGCCGCTGTAGAAATCCACGTTGGGGTAGAGCTTGCGCTCGACGAAATACGCGTCCGACAGGGCCGCCTCTTCCATGCGCTTGGCGATGTCCAGCAACGGGTCGTTGCTCTTCATGGCCACGAGCAGGCTGTCGCAGGCCTTCTTGATGATGCGCGCCCGGGGGTCGTAGTTCTTGTATATGCGGTGGCCGAAGCCCATCAGCTTCTTGCCGCTGGTCTTCTCCTTGGCCGCCGCGATGAAGCGCGATCCGTCGTCGCCCGAGCGGTGGATGTCGGTCAGCATCTCGATGACGGCTTGGTTGGCTCCGCCGTGCAGGGGGCCCCAGAGGGCGCACACGCCGGCCGCGGCGCTGGCGAACAGGTTGGCCTGGGAAGATGCCACCATACGCACCGTCGAAGTCGAGCAGTTCTGCTCGTGGTCCGCGTGCAAAATGAAGATCAGATCCAGTGCGCGCACGACCTCGGGACGCAGATCGTAGTCCTGGTAGACATCCGAGAACAGCATGTGCAAGAGGTTGGCGGTGTAGCGGTAGGTCGGCTTGGGATAAATGATGGGCAAGCCGCGCGACTTGCGGTACGAGAACGCGGCTATGGTGCGCACCTGCGAGATCAGACGGGCGGCGTGAATGTCGAATTCGTCGCGTCCCGCGCGCTGCATGAGGCCCGGGTAATAGCAGCTCGAGGCATTGATCATCGCCGAGAGGATGGCCATGGGATGGGCCGTCGAGGGAAAGCTCTCGAAGTGGTACTTCATGTCCTCGTGGAGATTCTCGTTCTGGGTGAGCAGTTGCGAGAAGCGCTGCAGCTCGGGCTTGGTGGGCAGGTGGCCGTAGATGAGCAAGAAGGCGGTCTCCACGAAGGTCGACTTCTCTGCCAGCTCCTCGATGGGAATGCCGCGGTAGCGCAAAATGCCGGCGGCGCCGTCGATGAAGGTGACCGCGCTCTGGCAGGATCCGGTATTGCCGTAGCCGTCGTCGAGGGTGATATGCCCGGTGGCGGGGCGCAGGTTGCTGATGTCGAGGCCCCTTTCACCCTCCGTGCCTTCCACGAGGGGGAGCTCGATGACCTTGCCCTCGATATCTAGCTTTGCTGTCTTGCCAGTGATGGAGTCAGCCATGGTAATGGCTTGATATTTGAGACAAAAGTCCGGCAATGACAAGCGCGATTGTCGCGCGGCTCATGACGCGCTCGGCGACAGAGTCGGGATGGCCGAGCACGGGCGTCTCCGCTGCCCCGGGGTGGCTGTGGTAGATAGTCGCGCATGAACAAGGTCTCTCGGGCTTTGGTTTCGGTGTCCGACAAAACCGGCCTACTCGATCTGGGGAAACGCCTGACCAAGCTGGGGGTGGAGATTCTCTCGACGGGGGGCACGGCACGCGCCTTTCGGGAAAGTGGCATGGCGGTGCGGGAGGTGAGTGACTTCACCGGCTTTCCCGAGATGCTCGACGGACGCATCAAGACCCTGCATCCACGCATCCATGGTGGCATCTTGGGCCGCGCTACCGACGAGCATCGCCGTCAGATGCGTGAGCAGGGCATCGACGCCATCGACCTGGTGGTGGTGAACCTTTACCCCTTCCGGGAGACGGTGGCGCGGGGTGCGTCTTTCCCCGAGGTCATCGAGAACATCGACATCGGAGGTCCGGCCATGGTTCGCTCCGCGGCCAAGAACCACGAGCGGGTGGGCATCGTGGTCGACCCGGCCGACTACGACCGGGTATTGTGCGAGCTGGAGACCCAGGGCGGCCTGGGCCCGGCCCTGCGTTTCGCGCTTTGCTGTAAGGCCTTTGCCCACACCGCCGCCTACGACGGCGCCATTGCCAGCTACCTGGCGCGGCGACTGGAGAGCGGCGAGGGGGCTCTACCCGCCGGCGGGCGCCAGGGTTGATGGTGGGCTACCGGGTATTGCTCGTCGGCTCGGGCGGACGCGAGCACGCGCTGGCCTGGAAGATCGTGCAGAGCCCGCTGTGCGAGCACCTGATAGTGGCGCCGGGCAACCCCGGCATCCAGGCTCTGGGACGTGGCATCGGCCAGGGCAAGGTGACGCTCGTGGGGGTGGGCAGCGATGCCAGCGCCGAGTTGATCGCTCTCGCGCGGGCCGAGCGCATCGATCTGGTCGTGTGCGGGCCCGAGGGTCCGCTCATGGCTGGTCTGGGCGATGCCTGCCGCGCTGCCGGCCTGCGCTTCTTCGGGCCGTCACGGGCCGCCGCCGAGATCGAGGGCTCGAAGCGCTTCGCCAAGGATCTGATGATCAAGGCGGGCATCCCCACCGCAGCCTACGGCAGCTTCACCAACCTGGCGGCCGCGGAGGCCTTCATCGCGGCCCATCCCCTTGCCCTGGTGGTGAAGGCCGATGGTCTGTGCGCGGGCAAAGGGGTGGTGGTGGCCTCCTCGCCGGCCGAGGCCAAGCGGGCGGCGCGTAGCATGTTGGTGGAGCGGATCTTCGGCAGCGCCGGGACCAGTATCGTGATCGAGGAGCGTCTGACCGGGCGCGAGGTCTCCCTGATGGCGCTATGCGATGGCACCCGCTTCGTGCTCCTGGACTCGGCTGAGGATCACAAGGCGGTGGGCGACGGGGATCGGGGGCCGAACACCGGGGGAATGGGCGCATACTCGCCTTCGCCGCTCGTCGACCCCGGGCTCGCCGAAACCATCGCCCGCACGATCTTCGCGCCCATGGTGGCGGCCATGGCCGAAGCCGGCAGACCGTTTCGCGGGCTTCTCTACGGCGGGCTGATGCTCACCCCGGCTGGGCCCAAGGTAATCGAGTGGAACTGCCGTTTCGGTGATCCTGAAACCCAGGCGCTCTTGCCCCGCCTGGGCGAGGATCTGCTGCCCTGGCTGCTCGATGCGGCATCAGGGCAGCTGCCCCTGCGCCATCCCGATTGGCTGCCCGGTGTGTCGGTCTGCGTGGTCCTGGCGGCGGAGGGCTATCCAGGCAAGCCACGCACCGGGGACGTCATCGCCGGGCTGGGCGCGGATGGGCAGCTGGGGGCTAGCGAGGCGGTGGTGTTCCACGCGGGTAGCAAGAGCACCGGCGCGCGGGGGAATGGAGACCCGGCCGGCGGGCTAGTGACGGCCGGAGGCAGGGTGCTCGGCATTACCGCGGTGGGCGGCACGCTGGAGCAAGCGCGGGGGCACGTCTACGCTGCCATCGCACGGCTTTCCTGGCCGGGCATGCACTTTCGCACCGACATCGGGCTGCGCGGCCAGCATGAGTCAGCCGGCCTGAAATCGTAGTGCGCGGCCAGCATGAGTAGGCCAGCCTGAAATCGTAGTGCACGGCCAGCATGAGTAGGCCAAAGTGAGCAGTCATGACTGACAAGATCGACGTGAAGACTTCCGACGTGGCCATCCTGATGGGCTCGCAATCGGATCTGCCCACCATGAAACCAGCGGTCGACATCTTGCGCTCGCTCGCGCTCAACGTTGCCGTGCGCGTGCTCTCGGCCCATCGCACGCCCGAGCAAACCGCGGCTTTCGTCCGCGCCGCCACGCAGAGCGGAACCAAGGTTTTCATCTGTGGCGCGGGCGGGGCGGCCCACCTGGCGGGGGCGGTGGCCGCCCACACTACCCGCCCGGTGATCGGC
>Ga0187889_10001820_pt1 | contig 22061 bp, 23 predicted proteins | sample June2016WEW_7_10_2_FD_132992 | JGI IMG/M metagenome (GOLD analysis project Ga0187889, IMG submission 132992) | Peatland microbial communities from SPRUCE experiment site at the Marcell Experimental Forest, Minnesota, USA - June2016WEW_7_100 | ecosystem: Environmental > Terrestrial > Soil >... | reverse complement strand
GCGACCGAGAGGGGGCCGACCGTGCTGGGAGTCATGCTATCGTGCGACCGCAATTATGCTGCGCTATCCGAGACGGGCCTGGACCTCGGCCGACAAATGAGGGTGCTTTTTGCGCTGCTGAACGCCCGTCTCGTCCTCACCACGCTGCGGAGCGCGCTTGCGCTGAGCAGACTCAACTATCCGGCAGACCTCGATCGAATCGAGCTTCTTCACCCCGGCAATGGAGACGGGCCTTCGGGATTGGCCTTGCCCTGTCGAGGGGCCGCCCTGCACACATGGGCACAGAACTTGGAGGACTCGATCTGTGACGCGCTGGACAGTTTCGGAGAGTTCGGTGATGAGCCCGTCGTCGGGAGCGACACGCTCACGGCCCTGACGTTCCTGAGGCCGAGGTTTCTGCTCTGTGACGGAAGCCCCGTCGCAGAACGACTCCTCTTCATGCTCGACGACGTGCAAAAGCTGGCCAGACAGCAGCGACAACGGTTGTTGGACAGTGTCCTCACGCTTCGTACGAACCAGGGCATCTGGGTGGCCGAACGTTTAGAGGCCTTGCCTTGCACGGACCTGCTGTCGGCGGGCGCGATTCTCGGCAGGGACTATCGAGTCACGTTCATCGAAAGTACTTGGCGTGACCTTCCGAAGCGGTTTGAGCAACTCGTTTTGAACATCGCTCAGCGGCGCGCGGAACAGGCGGTAGGAGTGGAAACTCAGTCCTTCGCGGCCTGTCTTGAGAGTTCGTTGGAAGGGACGGAGCGCCAGCACGCCCATGAGGAGGCTGTGCAAGTGGTGAAGGAGCGGGTTATCAAACGAGCTAGCAGCAGTCGGTACGCGGTCTGGATCGCGGAACGCGAGAAACTTCGGGGCTCTGCTCGCCAGGTGGCCCTTGCCTGGCGAGCGCTGGAGATCCTGATTGAGCGAGAAGAACGGAGGAGTCAAGGCACGTTCCCTTTTGCCCTGACGGTGGACTCTTTGCAGACGAAGGATGATTCGCCGTTGAAGACAGCCGCGGAACTCTTTTTGGCGGCAGAATTCAAATTCCCCTTCTACTTCGGACCCGCCACAATAGCTAAACTGGCTTCATCCAACATCGAACAGTTCCTCTGGGTGGCCGGCGACGAATTCGAAGAGATCGTCTCTGCCAATCTGGTCAACCCGAAGGAAGTGGCCGCTCTAAGTCCTGAACGCCAAGAGGCCATCGCAGAACAGGCGTCCCGCAGCCTGTGGGACCAAATCCCCGGCCGAGTGCTTGAGGGCAGGACAGTGCATCGGCTCCTTGAGGCCATCGCGAATTTCTCCAACTGGTATACCTACCGTCCGACCGCCCCCAACGACCCCGGGGTAAATGGCATTGCCATCACCATGCGAGACCGTGAGAAACTAATGGACAGAGCCTATATCGCTCGGTATCCCGAACATGGGAAACTTGCGAAAGTTTTGGCCTCGGCGCTTGCCAACAACCTCCTCGAAGCTCAACTCGATTACACGGTTAAGGGCGAAACCTGGATGGTGCTCAACCTGAACCGACTCCTCTGCGTCAGCCATCGGCTGCCGCTGAACTATGGCAAGTTCAAGGAGAAGACCCTTGCAGAACTCTCCGCGTGGATGGCCGGGGGGTTCAAGCGCCCTCAGAAAGATCCCGATTTGCTGTGAACTCTTGAATCCATCTCGGCACTATGCGTTGGCACGATTATGTCTTGGAACGGGGCAGTGACCTACAGCTCTTCTGGGAATCGCACTTGGCAAGCCGGAAGAGGGACGTGCTGTTGGTTCTGGCGAAAGGCTTTGATCCTCGCATGTGTCGTGGATATGAAATGCTCGTTTCAGCCGGCGGCATGGGGCGCAGGGACATTCAACTTATTGAGTTTGACGAGGGGCCGGCATCCCCGTCGCAGAACTACAAGGCTTGGGTTGAACACAATTTGAAGAAGCTGGAGAGCCTGGTATTGGACCGGGGGGCCATCAGGAAACGACCCCTGGCTTTCAGGTCGCCGGAAGGACGCCGGGTTGAGTCTCACAGCGCTGTCAGCCTGTTCCAAAAGCTGACCGATTTCTCTCCATACACCGACGTAGTGCTGGACATCAGCGCCATGCCGCGCAGCGTCTGCTTTCCCCTGATCGGGAAGATTCTGCACCTGCTCGACGACGCAAAGGGCCGGGACCCACGAAGCCCCCCACTCAACTTCCACCTCCTCGTCGGCGAGAGTCCCGAACTCGATGACGCGATCCGCGAGGAAGGGGTGGAAGATGACGCCAGCTATGTTCATCCCTTCACCGGGGGTTTGGACCGCGAGTCCAGCGCGGAACAGCCCAAAATCTGGATGCCCCTCCTGGGCGAAGGACAGCGGCTGCAATTCGAGAGAATCTACGGCCTGGTGCTGCCAGACGAAATCTGCCCGGTCCTGCCCTCACCTGCCCGAAATCCGAGACGCAGCGACGACCTGGTGGTGGAGTATCGCGACCTGCTTTTTGATCGGTTGCTGGTCGAACCAAGGAACTTCATCTACGCTGCCGAGCAGAACCCGTTCGAAGTTTACCGCCAAATCGCAGCCGCAATTATGGACTACAAGCGCTCCCTGGGCCCGCTGGGCGGGGCCAAATTCGTCCTCTCCTCCCTGTCGTCCAAATTGATGTCCGTGGGCGCTTTACTGGTTGCATACGAAATGAAATCGGCGAACATCGCAGTCGGCATGGCGCACGTCGGCTGTCACGGGTACATTATCGACGAGGTGCCAGCCCGCGCGGCCCTGCAACAGCGGGTCGAGTTGTTCGGATTGTGGTTGGCCGGAGAATACAATGGTTGAGAAGAACTATTTCGATTTGTCCGAAGTGCCGGTCGCGGCCGGCACCGGGCTGATTGCCTTGGATGTCGTCATTCACACCGACGCTAAAGAACCACCCCGTCTGTACGCTGGCGGCACCTGCGGAAACGTCCTCGCGATCCTCAGCTACCTCGGTTGGGTTTCGCATCCCGTTGCGCGACTGAACGGAGATGAAGCCTCGCGGTACGTCTTGTCAGACCTGCGGCGATGGGGAGTGCATACCGAATTTGCCAGGACCCGTCCCACCGCCGACACTCCGATCGTCATTCAGCGGTTCCGGCGGACCGCTGACGGCGAAGTCCTCCATCGGTTTCTCTGGACTTGCCCCAACTGCGGTGCGTGGTTGCCTGGCTACAGACCAGTCCATTCAGCCGCAACAGGCCGAATCCTCACGAAGCTGAGGCAGCCAAACGTGTTTTTCTTCGACCGAGTTTCCAGAGCGGCGATCGTTTTGGCTAAAGCTTACGCAGAACGGGGCGTTCTGGTTGTATTTGAACCTTCCGGCGGCGGAGAACCTCGGCTCTTCCGTGAGGCCCTGTCTCACGCGCACATCCTGAAATACTCGAACGAGCGGATGAACGAGTTGAGTGGCCTCAACAACGCGACATCGCCCCTCCTTGTGGTCGAGACGTTGGGCTCGGAAGGCTTGCGTTTCCGCAGCCGCTTGCCCTCGTGTCGCACTGACGGATGGAGGAGGATTGATGCGTGCAAGGTGACCTCCCTGAAGGACCCAGCAGGAGCCGGTGATTGGTGCACGGCAGGGATCGTTCACGTCCTGGGCCGAGCAGGAATTGCAGGTCTTCACGCCGTCAACGAAACGGATCTAAAACGCGCGCTGGATTTCGGCCAAGCGCTGGCCGCGTGGAACTGCCAGTATGAAGGAGCGCGAGGTGGAATGTACGTGGTTGACAAGCGTTCCTTCCACCGAGAAGTCAACCACATTCTCTTCGGCACAGCACCCGAGGCATCCAATAGAAGGAGCAAGGTCAAAGCCGCCCCGCACTTCGTGAAGTGCCTCGCACCAGGCTGTAATTCCCCTTCTGCCGCCACCATCAAACCGGATGAGCACAGCCGAATCGCACCTGCCAGCCGAGTTCTTGCGGCAAGCAAGCTGCAATCGACTGCGCTCGGGTGGTCTGGCCCACGGAGGCTTGTACCAGGCGGCAGTCTGTAATCGCAATCTTGGATAGGTTTCATGCAGTCGGCGCGCTGCCGCCCAGAATCGCGTTCAGCCTTGCCTGCGTCAGACACCTCCGTCGCCGCCATACACGCGAAAAGAGTCCCCGCCCAGTCGCCACGACGCTTTCCGAAACCGACGCTGTTCTCGGAGCACAAGCCCGGGGGGGTAAAAATGATCAGGCAGAACCGCCCATTTCTCGGCGTGAACAATGCAACCGCCCCGGTGCTCACCGCCACAGAACCGTAGCCAAGGGCGTCGCGGCGTCATTTGCCACACGCAGAGCAGCGGTAAGAGTTTCTCCACGGTGTTCCTCGCTCCGGAGGTCCTGCGCAAGCTGACAGAGTCCCCGCAGCCCGCGCCGATCTCAAAAAACAGCCAATACAGCCAATACAGCCAATGGAGCATTTGCATCGGCTCCCCCAAATATGCGAAAGCTGCTGCATGTTAATGCTATACAACCTGAATTCAAACTCCGAACCTCGGCCCTCGCCTGCCCGCCGTAGCCCCAGCGAAGGCGGGACCGTCGCCCCTCGACCTTGACCTAACCCTGCAATTCTCCGTTTTCTGCTTTCTGCTTTCCCTCGCCCCTCGACCCTCAACCCCCCTTCCCCCCATGACCCGCACCGGAAAAATCGCCCGTCTCCCCCTCCCCATCCGAGACCAACTCAACCGCCGCCTTCTCGACAACGAGCCCGGCCCATCCCTCCTCGACTGGCTCAACTCCCTGCCCGAGGTCCAGGCCGTCCTCGCCGCCGAGTTCGCCTCCCAGCCCCTCTCCCCGGCCAACCTCTCCCAATGGAAAAACGGCGGCTACTGGGACTGGCTCACCCGCCACGATGCCCTGGCCCTGGCGCATGACCTCGAAGACAAAGAAGCCCTCGGCGACGAATCGTTGGCCGGCCTCTTCGCCGACAAACTCGCCCGCTGGCTCTCCCTTCACTACGCCTCCGTCGCCCTCCGCGCCCTGTCTGCCGAAGACCTCGACCCCGACACCCACTCCCGCCGCCTCGGCCAACTCTGCGCCAGCGTCACCCGCCTCCAACGCCAGGGCCACGAAGCCCAACGCCTTGGCCTCGAACGCGAGCGCATTCAAATCCAGCTTTCCAACGCCGAATGGCAGCGCAAAAAAGACATCCACGAAGCCGAAATGCGCGCCCTCAACCTCCAGTCCCTCCGCGACACCCTCGCTTCCATCACCCCCGCCCCCAACCCAGCCCAACCAACCCCGCCCCCCACCGATCCCACTCCGGCCGCTCCCCATCCCCAGGAAACCCACTCGGCCCCCGACCCTCGACCCTCGCCCCTCGGAATTATGACCAATTATCACCAATTATAACCTCCCGCCAGACTCCGCAATCCGCACTCCGCATTCCGCACTCACCATGACCCTCAACCTCCCGCCCCCACCCGATGCCCCCTGCACCCCGCATCCAAGCCTCGCCCCCTGCGCCCGCCAGCTCGACCACTGGTTCAAAACCCAAACCCTGCTCTTTCAACAAGTGCAAGACCTCTTTCGCTGCCGCATTTTCTCCGTCCCATCACTCCCATTCATCCCATCCGTCCCATCCAGTACGCCAGACCACTTGCGCCCCCAGGTCCCCACCGCTCCCCCTCAAGCCGATCCTCCCAGCCCATCCCCTCCACCTCGGCCTTCGGACTTCGGACTTTCCTCGGATTTCGGCCTTCGGATTTCGGATTTCATACCTCCACCGCTCCACCCGCTCCAAACGCTTCTGACGCTCCACACGCTTCACACGCTCCCCACGCTCTCGGTCGCCGCCGCCGACCCAAACATCCTCAAGCCGCTCCTGGACTGGGAAAAGCTCCTCCTCAAACACGCCCAACTCGTCCTCGCTTGCCAAAAGCTGCAAAACAAAGCCGCCCGTCCCGGAGAACCCGAGGCCACGGACACTCAAGACGGCCCGCCGGACAACTCCCAAGCAATCGCCCTCATGCGCAAAACCTTCTTCGCCGACATCGATGAATACGAGCGCTCTGGCCGCCTCAAAATCCCTCCAGCGGCGGCGCAAGTGCTTGGGGATGCGCACGGATTCTGCTAAGGTCACGCGCGATGAAAGAGATGCTGTTGGCGCTGATTTTGGGGGCGTTGCTCGGCACAGGTTTTTCGGGCCAAGCGGGGGAGCCCAGGCGGGACATTCCGCGGCCATTATCGTCGCACCCGGGCAACGTGTTTGTCGCCGGAGAGCCGGTCATCATTGCGGCGCCCCCTGGGGAGGGCGACACCTGGCAAGCGATGGATTACGAGGGCAGGACGGCGGCCGAAGGGCGGGTGAAGGAGGGCCGGGCCGAGCTGGGGCCGTTGGCGATGGGATATTACGAAGTGGCGCGCGGGACCGGGCGGGTCTCGGTGGGGGTGCTGGCGAAATTGTTGGCGCCAACGCCGCTGGATTCGCCCGTTGGAGCGGACGTGGCGATGGCGTGGCTGGTTTCGCGGGAGCAGATGGAGAGTGTGGCCAACCTGTGCGCGCTGGCAGGATTGAACCGGGTGAGAGACCGGATGGACTGGGGGGAGATCGAGCCGAGCCGAGGGGATTTTGCCGCGACCAATCGTTACGATTACCCGGTCCGGGTCCAGGCAGCCGCCGGGTTGCAGGTGCTGCAGGTCTGCCATCGTTCTCCGACGTGGGCCAATCCGAATAACAAACGGTTTCCGCTCGACCTCCGCGATGCCTGGGCCTTCCAGCGGGCCTTGGCTCGCCGCTGGCAGGGCGAGGTGGCCGCTTTCGAGCCCTGGAACGAGGCGGACATCGACATGTTCGGCGGGCATACCGGCAGCGAGATGGCGTCGCTCCAGAAGGCCGCCTGGCTGGGGCTCAAGGCGGGTAATCCCAAGGCGACGGCCTGTTTGAACGTGTTCGCCATGCATCGCCAGACGACGCTGCAGGATTTCCAGGAGAATGAGGCCTGGGCCTGCTTCGATACCTTCAACCTGCATCATTACGAGCCGTTCTCCGGTTATCCGTCCCTTTACGCGGATTTTCGCGCCGTTTCGGCCGGACGCCCGCTCTGGGTAACCGAATGCAGCGTGCCGGTGAAGTGGCACGGGGAGGCGCGCTTGCAGGAGCCCAGCCCGGAGGACTTGAGGCTCCAGAGCCAGCGGGCGCCGATTACCTGCGCGCTGGCCATTCACGAAGGCGCCGAGGCGGTCTTCTATTTTATCCTGCCGCATTACGTCGAGGGCCAGACGCAATTTGGGGTGCTGCGCAGGGATCTGACGCCGCGCCCGGCGTTCCTGGCGCTGGCGGCTGCCGGGCGGTTGCTGGCCTCGGCCCGCCCGCTGGGACGGGTCCAAGCCGGCGACCCCGCGGTGCGCGCCTATCTCTTCGATGCAAGACCCGACGGGCGGCGCGCCAACGTGCTGGTGGCCTGGTCCGAAGAGGAACGGAGCCTCGAGCTGCCGCAGGCCCCGCAGGCTCTTTTCGATCACTTGGGCCGCGCTCGGGAAGTCCCGGGAGGGAAGTTGAAGCTGGGGGCGGCGCCGCAGTTCATCGTTCTTGCGGGCGGGACGCCCCTGCCGCTGGCGCCACCCCCGGCGCGCCCGGCCATGTTGCCCGGCCAGCCTTCGCCCGTGGTGCTCCAGGCCGTCTTGCCGGACACCAGCATCGTATTGCGCGAATCCGCTTACCGGCTTCCCGCCGGTCAGCCGGCCCGCATTCCGATTTTCGCTTACAACTTCAGCGACACGCCGGCGCGCGGCCGCTTGGCGGCGGCGGTCCCCGAACAGTGGCAGGCCGAACTGCCCCAGGAGGTGGAGATTGCCCCGGGAGACCGCAAGGAACTATCGTTGCGCCTGACTGGCGTCCCGGGCGCGCGGATAGCGAAAGCGCGCATCACCGGCGAGTTCGGCTCGGCGGGTCGAACGGTGCTGTCGTTGCGATTCCAAATCCCGGAGAAGTGAGAGCGTGAGAGCGTGAGAGCGTGGAGCGTGGAGCGTGAGGGCATCGTAGCCACGCTCCACGCTCTCACGCTCCACGCTCTCACGCTCTACGCTCTCACGCTTTACGCTCTCACGCTTTACGCTCTCACGCTCCACGAGCCCCAAGATGGTCCGGGCTGCGCAGGGCGGTCAGGGCGTCCAGGAAATCAGCGGGATGCGGCGCCTCGAAGCTCGAGCGCCGGCCGGTGCGGGGATGAATGAATGAGAGTTGAAAGGCGTGGAGCATCTGGCGCGGGGCGACGTAGCCGGTCAGCTCGGCCAGGCGCTGGTTCTGCCGGTTTCCGTAGGTTGCGTCGCCCACCAGGGGGAACCCAAGGAACTGGAAATGGACTCGGACCTGGTGAGTTCGGCCGGTGTGCAAGGCCGCCTCGACGAGGGTGGCGCCGCGCAGGCGCTCGAGCACGCGGTAGGTGGTGCGCGCCTGGCGCCCGAATTCATCATCCACCGCCATGCGTTTGCGGTGGGAGGGGTGCCGGGCGATGGCGGCGCGGATTTCCCCTTGGTCGCGCTCCATTTCACCGCACACGATGGCGTGGTAAAGCTTTTCCACCTTCCGGCTGGCGAACTGGGAGGCCAGGGCCAGGTGTATCGAGTCGGACTTGGCGACGACGAGGCAGCCGCTGGTCTCTTTGTCCAGGCGATGCACGATGCCGGGCCGGGCGACACCGCCGATGCCGCTCAATTGTCCGGCGCAATGGTGCAGCAGGGCATTGACCAGCGTGTGCTCCTGGTGGCCGGCGGCGGGATGGACCACCAGGCCCGACGGCTTGTCCAGGACCACCAGCGCTTCGTCTTCGTAAAGGATGTTCAGAGGCATCGCTTCGGGCCGGGCCTCGGCCGGCCGGGCCTCGGGCCAATGCACTTCGACCCGTTCGCCGGCGCGCGGGGAGTGGGTCGGCTTGACGGCGCAGCCATTGACGCGGACATGGCCCTCGCCGATGAGCCGCTGGAAGGCGCCGCGCGAGACGGCGGGAAATCGGCGCCGCAAGTAGCTGTCCAGCCGCTCTGCGGGGAGAGATTTTTCGATGAGGAAGATTTCCGCGCGGAGGGACATCCGGAAGGTACATTCATTTGGGGGCCGCAGCCCCCGCCTCAGGCTTCGGCCCGGTTCCTTTGGCCCCGCGCTCGCTTCGCCAGGTGACAATAAATATCAACCCCACGCCGGTACAGATGGAGCTGTCGGCCACGTTGAAGGCCGGGAAACCGATCTCCCCGCCCGGTCGCTGCCGGAGATAAAAGTAGATGAAATCGATCACGTGTCTGACCGTGAGCCGGTCCACGAGGTTGCCGATGATTCCCCCGAAGACCAGGCCAAGAGCGACCTGGCCCAGCAGTGTGTGGGCGTCGAAATGGCGCCGGTTCAGGAAGAGGATTACCAGCGCAGCCACCGCCACCAGCGCCAGCAGGGCGTTGCGGCCGCGGAAAAGGCTCCAGGCCGCCCCCGTGTTGCCCCAATAGACGAATCGGAAGAAGCCATCGATAATGACCTTCTCCTGCCCGCCGCTCAAAAACCGCAGCACGATCTGCTTGGTCACCTGGTCCAGGACCACCACCGCCAGGGCGATGAAAGCTATCCGGCGATTGGACGCCTGGAGAACGACATCAAACGCTCGCTTTTCCACGTTGGGCGCTGATGTACTCGACGCTCCCATAAAATACAACCTTATTGTGGACCAACCGCAACCGGGGCGCAAGGGTGAGACATACGTCAATATTAACGTGCGTCATTATCAACGTATGGCCCGACCGTTCAGCGCGCGAAGATTTGGCGGATAACTTCCTCGATGGGGACTTCCTGGATGTCGATGTCGCTGATGGGCAGTTGGTCGAGGAGGGCTTTGCAGACCGGGATGACGCGGTCGCGTTTGACCTTGAGCTGGATTCTGCCGGAGGCCTGTTCGAGGATTTCGCCGTATTTGCCCAGGTGTTCGGCCGTGCAATCGGCGCCCGCCGCGCATTGGATGGTCACCAGTTTGGAATCTGCAAAGCGGTCCACGATGTCGCCGAGCCGGCCATCGAAGAAAATGGTGCCGTGGTCGATGATGATGACCCTGTCGCACAGCGCCTGGATGTCGGCCATGTAATGGCTGGTCAGGAGGATGGTGGTTTTCTGGGTGGCGTTGTGCTCGCGGAGAAACTCGCGGACGGTTTTCTGTGACACGACGTCCAGCCCGATGGTCGGCTCGTCCAGGAACAGCACTTTGGGCCGGTGCAACAGCGCGGCAATGAGTTCCATCTTGGCGCGCTCACCCAGGGAGAGTTCGCGCACGCTCACGTCCATCTTGTCGCGCACGCCGAGCAAATCGCCCATCTCGGCTACCGTCCGCTCGAGCGTGGCGGCGGGGATGCCGTAGATTTTCGCGTTCAGATCGAGCGACTCGCGGGCGGGGAGGTCCCACCAAAGCTGGTTTTTCTGCCCCAGCAGCAGCGCGAATTGCCGCCGGTAACCGTCCTCCCGCTGCCAGGGAACGTAACCCAGCACGCGCGCCGTGCCGCTGCTGGGATAAAGCAGGCCCGAGAGCATCTTGAGCGTGGTCGTCTTGCCCGCCCCGTTCGGCCCCAGGAAGCCGACCAACTCACCCGGCTCGATGGTGAAGCGGATGTCTTTGACGGCCAGGGTCTGCTCGTAAGTCCGATGGAAGAGTCCTTTGACCGCCCCGGCAAAGCCGGGCTGCTTCTTGTAGGTCCGAAAGGCCTTGGTGAGGCCGCTGACTTCGATGGCGGGCATCAGGACGTTTTTTGGCCTTAAAGTCACTGTTTTGACCGGGAAGTCAACAAGAGACCGCTTAAAGCCGGAGGTTGGCGGGCCTTGTTCCCTCTGGACGCAACGTGCCATTCATGGCATTAAAAGCCTGTGAGCGGTTCACAAAAGAGACTTGGCCAGTTCTTCACGCCTCCGGAGGTTGCCCGGGCGCTGGTGCATTGGGTCATCACCAGCCCGCGCCAACGTCTTCTGGACCCCTCCTGCGGCAACGGGGAGTTTCTTGTTTGCCACCGGCGAGCAGTAGGAATTGACGTGGACCGTAACCACACACTCGAGGCACGGGCCCGTGCCCCCGGGGCACTGGTCCATGAAGGGGATTTTTTTCTTTGGGCAAGCCGAACAAGCGAACGGTTCGACGCAGCCGCGGGAAACCCTCCGTTCATCCGTTACCAGTCCTTCTCGGGAGAAACGAGAGCGCGCGCGCTGGCCGAAGCTGCCAAGCTCGGCGCTCGGTTCAACGGGCTTTCTTCATCGTGGGCTCCATTCCTGGTTGCAGCAGCGGGCCTGCTTCGGCCAGGTGGTGCCATGGCCTTCGTGGTGCCTGCAGAGATCGGTCACGGTACTTGCGCCGAGCCCCTCCTGGAGGCATTGTGCAACCACTTCGACCGTGTTCACGTTACCGCCTTCCGCGAGAAGCTCTTTCCGGCACTTTCGGAAGACTGCTGGCTCCTGCACTGCGCTGGCTTCGCGGGGCGCACCGACGAGATACTGCTCAGCGCCCTGGAGGAGTTTCGCCCGCTGGACGCGCCCCCCCAATCCGCGCGCCGAGTCAGCCTTGCCTCATGGAGAAAGTCGGGTTGCCGCCTTCGCAAGTTCCTCCTCCCTGAGCGCGGAACGGCCCTCTACGACGCACTGGCTGGCTTGCCGGGCGTTCGCCGCTTTTCAGAGGTCGGTCACGCCGGGATTGGCTACGTCACCGGCGCCAATAACTTCTTCCACGTAAGGCCCACCGAGGCCCAGTTCTGGGGCCTGCCGCCAGAAGTTCTTCGCGTCACGGTTCGCAAGGGCGAGCAGCTTCCAGAACGCCGGGTCGATCAGCAAGCCGTCAGGGGTTGGATAGCCAATGATGAGCCCGTGCTGCTTCTACACTTGCGCGGGGTGGTTCCGCTACCCCCGCGCGTGCGCGAGTACCTCGAGACCGACGCCGGCCACCAGGCCAAAGAAACCTATAAATGCCGCAACCGCAACCCGTGGTATGTGGTGCCGGATGTGAAGACCCCCCAGGCCTTCCTATCCTATATGATCGGCTTGGCCCCGGCTTTAGTCGCCAACGAGGCTGGGTGTGTCTGCACCAACTCCGTTCACGCCGTCCAGCTCTCCCCCGACTTCGACATCGCCGACGTGCAGCGCGCGTGGGAAACCCCGCTGTGCCAGTTGAGCTGTGAAATCGAGGGCCATCCGCTCGGCGGAGGAATGCTCAAGCTTGAGCCAGGCGAGGTCGCAAACGTGCGCCTTCCCCTCCGCCACACACCCACAAGCCGGACGGACGCATCAATCCTTGAAGAAGCAATCACCGAGGCTCGTCGGTGGAGACATTATGCCTGACGTTTGGCTCCCATCGTACCTGCGCCTTGACGCCGCGCTGGCCCAGTTTATCGCCGTCCGCGAAACCCAAGGCCAGCGGCACATCAAACCTCTCCACCAGCACATCGCCATCCGCCTGGTTATAGAGGGCGGATTCCATCCGGAAGAAATTACACCGCACCCGCCGCTGCTTGTGGAAACCCGCGGTTGCCGCAACAGGCTGGTTTTCGACCAGCGTGCCCAGCGTGAGAACGAGCAGACTGTCCTTGGCGGCTTGAAGACCAAGGACATTGACGTGAACGGGGAAGGAGAAGTGGTGCAAGCCATTCAGCGCTACCACGACGTGCTGCTTGGGTTGGCCGGTCGGCGCTTCGTTCGTGACGACTTCACCCGCTACGAAGCCGTTTGCCTGGCCCTGGTGAATTCGGACCAGGCGACCGCCGGCAGCGTCTTCCAACCTTTCCCGCCGGCCGATAGTCCGCTAAGTCTTCGCGCCTTTTTCGACACGATCTATAGAACCTACGACCTCAGATTTCCCTACCTCGCGGCCTCAATTAGTTCGCTGAAGCGTCTGGAGTGGGACGAGGCCTCCCCAGCACTGACATGCCTCGGGTCAGAACCGGAGATGCGGTCACGCCTCGGATATACGCCTCGGCTCGGTTGAAGTTTCCGGGCGGTTTGGCGTCAAACCGCAGGTCGGCGCTTTCTCTAATTGTCATGTTTATAGTCAAAGCGTCCGGGGAGGCTCAAGCTCCGCTAGGCTTCTACTTGGATTGTTCTCTTTCCCGGCGGGCTTCCTGGCTCATTTGCGCTTCTTTGATTCGCACTTTGGCATTTGCAAGTCTGATTGCTGCCCAAAGTTTGATGCCGCCCCACGCCAGCGCGATCAAACCTGCAATACCAACGAGGCCGGAAAGCGGGGTTTTAAAAGTCTCCGTGGTTTGCCGCCACATTCTCTGGATAAATCCGGGTTTTTCAACCACCCTCACCACCCCATTCGGGTCCGTGATTATCTCAGCTCCTCCAAGTATCTGCTCTTTGGCCGCAATGAACGAAGCCACCCCGGCCGCGGTCAACAGGACCTTCGGATGTTTCTCCAGCAGGTCCATAATTCTCTCGGGTGCTTTCTCGATCATCTCCAGCAGAGTTCGCCGCTGAGGTTCGGCTGCTCCGGCAATTCTTGGAGCGAGCCTGCCAAGCTGTATGGCTTGATCCGTCGTAACTTTACCGAGAGCTTCCGCGCCCTCTCGCCCCAGCACTTCGACGACCTGCGTTCCCACCCCGGGATGCCGTGCTGCCGCTGCCAGGGCCTCCTTTCCGACACTCGAGAACAAACGCGCCATCAAATCGGGTTCTCGGGTAATCGCTTCCGCCGCCGCCGTCTGCATGGCGGGAGACAACTCGTCGAAAGCCGAAACAAATTTGGAGGGAGACTGCTTCGCCACTTTCAGAAGCGCGGCTCCGTGCTCCAGGGCCAGGTCCGCAAGTCTTTGCGCGAGCTTCTCGCCTCCCTCCTGCGCTGCTTTCTCAAGAGCCTCCCTGGCCAAAGTCTCGCCGCCAAGCTCCACCAGTTCCTTGGCCCCCTGCTGACCGCCTTTTCGCATGAGCGCCTCAAACAACCGGGCCGCCATTTTTGCGGCCCAACCCGCTTGCGCGTTTGCCCGGATGGGGGCCTGAATGCAAAGGGCGATGACACCAAGCGCCGTAACGAGCATGAGATGCTTCATTTGTCGTCTCCAGTGATGATTTTCCGCAGCGCCTTTTCATGGCATTCGCGGGTGAGTTGTATGGCCTGCCCAAAACTCAAGGCCAGCCCTTGGCTGGGGTCGTTCCAAAGGTTCTTTTCCATGTCATCCAGTATCTGGTTGCATTCCTGAGTGACTTTCTCCTTGAACTTCTTCTCCGTCCACCAGTCCACCGCCCACGCGGCGATGATTCCTCCCACAGCCCCGGCGGCTGTTCCGACCCCAGGCGCGAGGACCGTTCCGCCTTGCCCGCCCACGACTGCCCCGCCGGCAACAGTGCTCCCCCGAGCGGCTGCCCAGGTGGCAACCCGAGTGGCCATCGAGGTCACGAGCTTCGTCACAATATGGGTGGTTGCCGCTCCCGCTCCAACTCCTCCGCCTGTGCCCAAAACCGACATAGCCAGCGACTGCGCAGCTCGTTGTTTGAGCAGTGGTTGCACTTCAACCATGAAGGCTCCCGTAAGGTTGGTTAAACCCAGATCGGCAGATGCGCATGGCACGGCAGCAGTAGAAACTTTCTCCTGCAGTTCACTGAGCATTTTGTTCCGATTCGCCTCGAGGTCCGAGGAGAATTGGGCAACCACGTCGGCCACGTCCCTTCGCAGTTGCTCATCGCTAACAATGAACCTGGAGAAGTGGTCGGTGGCCACCTTCCTGGCCTCGTTCGAATTTGACCACCAGTCCCTTAGCATGGCTTTGCTTATCTCATAATGAGTGCCCCAGGTCGTCAAGTCCTCTGCGAATTTCGGAACTCCAATGCGGTGTATGGAAAAATGCTCGGCGAGCCGCCGTCGCGCGAGGTTCATTGCTTCGCGATTTCTTTTTTCGTCCAGCACGACCAGATCGGCTGCCTGAGAAGCAAAGAACTCCTGCCGCTGATGCTTGACCCTTTGCTTCCCTGAGCCGCGCGCCGCTAACCACCACGCAACTCCTATCATGAAGAAGCCGAGAGTGAGGAACAGGACTGGCTTTAGAATACTTGCGGAGTTTCGTTCTGCTCTCATGACCGGATGATGCCGGAGGCGGACCAGGGTGTCGAGTGGCAAGTCTTGCCGGTTTCCTAATTGGATGCCTCCGCGAGCCGCTGAAATCACCGCAGAGCGTCGGAGGTGAATTACAGGCGCACCGCGTTCAGGAACTTTCGCAAGTTTCCGAGTGCCTGGACCAGCATCGGTGGGCAGCCCTGCGGTGGTTGAGCGTGGTTGAGCCTATGGAGGGCCTCCCCGGCAGGACGGCAATCCTGATCCCGGAGGCGAGGAGCGTTTCCCGGCGGTCCGCCCTTCTTGTAGTCTGTTACTTCGTCCACCTCCATCGCCGACCCGCGCCGCTGAGATGTAAGCCAATAGAGCCAGGTTTCCAGATTGCGGGTCGGCAGCAGAAGACATCGGCCCTGTTGCGCCGATATGGGGGGAAGACTGCGCGCCTTCAGCACTTCCTCGACTTCATGTTCGAGCTCCGCGACGCCCTTCCCATCCTCGTCCAAAAGGCCCAGAACACCCCTGCCCTCCGAGAATCTCATCAAGTTGGCCACTTCTGCCGCAAACTGATTTTTCACCCAATCGTGTCCGGAGCCACCGGGGTTTGGCCTCGGATCGATCACACGGCCATCGATGCCTGCGGCCCCCAGAAAGCCCCGCGCGAAGGCTGAATCGCGCCAGCCTTCATGCACCAAGATAATCTTGGAGACACGGCTCACCGGTCAGACTCGGCTTGACTGGCGTGCGCCGCTTGCTCGGCGGCGAGAGGAGAGACGTCACTGGATTGCTGGACACCCAACCCGGATAGCCACCCGCGCGCGATAAGGTCGGAAACCCGCACCCCTGCCTTATCTTCGGCGATGCCTTCGGCAATGCGCACAGGATGAGCCCTGGTTGGGCCGCTTGGCTCGCGCTCCAACCACGAACCGTAACCAGCGGCCAGAAAATCCACCGCGATAGGGTGATGCGCGGTCAGGATGACTTGGAAACGACCTTCCAGAGCGGCGTCTTGAAGGCGCGTGAGCAGCGGTTGGATCTCGCTGAGACCGAGAAAATTGCCCGGCTCGTCAAGGACCAGGACGCCACCCCGTTGGCCAGCCACAGCAAGCGCCGTTTCCAGAATGATGAGCGCGATTTGGCCGTAGGAGAGTTCGTCCAATCTGAATTTCAGCGGCGGAGGGCCCCCCTGAAAAATGCATTCCAGGATCTTTGCATCTCCTGAGGGCACGGCTTGGAACAAACGAAACCCAGGCAACTCACCGTTCGCCAGAGCTTGTTCGGCCTCCTGTCGAGCCAGGGCGTCAGAAGATGAGACCTCGCGAAGCCAACCGGCAAAGTCGGAGCAATCTGGCCTGGGAATGGTGACGGGTTGCTCCTCTCCGCTGACGGCGGTGACCAGAGCGGGATTTAGCGCGAGTACGAGAGTGGCTCCAATCGCGCGGCGAAACGCCGTCAGTTTTGTGTTCTCGGGCCGCTCGTCCACGCGGGAGATGCCTGAGACGTGCCAATCAGGCAACAATTGGGCTTTCTGCTCATGCCGGTCGTTGTAAAGCAGGACACGCTGGTCATCGGAGGCGAACAACGGTTTGCCCTCCAATGTCAGCTTCTCCTCAATCACTTTGTTCAGCCCCCGTTCTATCGCCTCGTGCCTGATTCGAAGCCGGTAGGTATATTCGCCCTGATCCAGCGTCAGGGTCAGTTCAAAAGTTTGCTCGATCCGCTTGTCCCACCGCGTGAGCGTCCGCGGGGGAAAAAGGTCAAGGGATTTTTCGCGCCCCAGGATAAAGTCGCGGAGCTTTGCGATTAACCCAATCACGGCAGACTTGCCTGAACCGTTTGCCCCAAGCAAGACAGAGAGCGGGGCGAGCGGCAGGGTGAAGCTCGTGAAACATCGGTAGTTATCTGCGTAACAACGCGCGAACATGAACTGCTTGATACTCCCTTTCGCTGCGTCGGGCAAGCCCTCGATCTTTGCGGCCACACAGTTTTTAATGAAACCGCGCGTCCGCTAGCGCAGCGAATCGAACCAGGCTTTGGCGAGCAAAAGACTCGGTTGGGCGCAGGCGTCGTGGTCAGCGCCGGGTAGGGGATCGAAGAATTGGACCTGGGTGTCGCCCAGTGCCTGGAAAGAGTCCAGGGCGACCTGCGAGTTCGCGGGGTCGACGTCCATATCCCCGGAGCACTGGTAAAGCCGCATCGGCGCCACCGGCCTCCAGCGGTAAAGATCGTTCTCCTGGAGCGCCAGGCGGAAAGGGTGGCGCGGGTTCGAGCGAAATGCGGCCAGGAAATTCGTCTGCAGCATTTGAAGCGCGTTGGTGGGCATGGCGGTGTTCATTTGGCTCCCGCTGGTGTTGCCGTTAAGGAGCGGCGGCAAGGTGGCGTCGTATGGCGGGGCCAGCAGGCTGGCCAGGCTCGGCCCCAAATGGTACACATCCTCGTAAGCCCCCAGCAGATAAAGGAAGTAGTAGGGATTGGGATTCGGGCGGCCGTTGAGGAAATCGTCGGTGGTGACGCCCGACAAGTCGTAGGCCCCCGCCATCGGAGCGCAAGCGGTGACGGTGAACTCATCGGTGTGAAAGGCCTCCAACTCGCGCAGCAACGCCATGGTCGAGTGGCCGCCTTGCGAATAGCCGCAAAGGAACAGTTGGTTGGTCAGGGGAAAGCCGTTGGTGGCGCAAATGGTCCTGACCGCGCGCAGCAGGTCCACACAAGCGGTCGCTTCAGACCGCGCGTGGTGGTACGGATGCAGTCCCGGTGAATCCCCCAGCCCCAAATAGTCGGGCACTGCCGCGGCGTAGCCCGTGGTGGCGAAACCGATGCCAACCGACACTTCGCCGGTCAGGTCCATGGACGACGGGGCTGAATTGGTTTCCGTGAGCGTGCCATGCTGGTAGCTGACCAGCGGCAGGGGGTGCCGCGTGTTTTCAGGCAGCAGCAAGGCGCCCGAGGCGACTGTGCGCGCCCCCAGCGGAGTGATGGTCTCGTAATCAACCTTGTAAAGCCGCACGCTGTACTGCGGCGTTATCGGGATCCCGGCCAGACCGAATAGGAAGGCCAACGTGGCCGTCGAGAGCGTATTGCTATGGTTGAGGGCGAGCACTTTGCCGCGTTGCGCGGCCGGGACACCCACGACCCGGTAAAGGCGGGCGGCGTTGGTGCTGATCGCATCGAGCCACTGGTTCGACGCCACCGGGAACGGCACGGACGAGGCCGGCGACCGCCATAGGCCGTCCTGCAGTGTATCCTGGAATTGGACCGTGTACGCAACGCCCGTGGCCGCTGATTGCCAGCCAAGCAGCCAACCGCCATCGGTTTCCAGGAGATTCGTAATCGTCAAAGGCCCGGCCGCTTGTGCCGAAACGGGAGCCATGGTGGCGGTTAGGGTGAGCAGACTAAGGCGCCAGATGAGTGAGCTTCGCTCGTTCATGATCGAGCGGCAAACTGACACGGATTCACGAGGATGTCAAACTGCCGGAAGCCGGGCTCAAACCATAACGTTTCACTTCGCTTTTGCCACCCTGGCTAAACCCGCCCCACTCGTCTCTATACCCGGAATTGCTGATCTGATAGGGATCCGGCGTCATGAGGTGCCAGGCTTGATTTGCTGCTCGACGAACGAGCGAAGGCGGGCAACGAGAGCGCGAGTGGCTTTCCGATCCAGCGGCGTGTATTCGGGAACTTGCTCGTAACGGTAAACGGTGGCGTAGGGGGTGAGTTGGTCAAGATCGGCCAGGTCGGTGGGCAGGGATTGGCCCTGCGCTTCGAGCAGTTCCGCCAAGGCTTGCAGGTTGTGGGTTTTCGGGTAGTGGACGGCCCGCTGGGCCAGCCAGGCCTTCAGTAGTTTCTCGGCCGCCTGCTGGCAATGGTAGCCGAAGATTTCCGTGCTCACGGTTTTGTCCTCCAGAATGGCATCCAACAGGCCCTCGTCCTGGGCCGCTTTGCGAAGAAGCATTTGGGCCTGGTCAAGAGGCGTCATAGAGGATCTGGCCTTCGCGCCGAGCGTCGTAATAGACGGTGCCGGGCACCTCGGACCAATCGTCGTACATGGCCTGGCTCACGACCAGGAGTTCCGCCGGCAGAATGAGGCCGCGCAGCACGCGGGTCAGGCGCACCATCTCGGCCACGCGGTCTTTGACCTCGGCAAGGACGATGAGCAGGTCCACGTCGCTGTCCTCATGCGCGTCGCCGTGGGCGCGCGAGCCGAAAAGGATAATGCGGCGCGGGCGGGCGGCGTCCACGAGGCGGCGGACGGCTTCGCGCAGTTTCGCTGGGGTCACGGCCCAGGGCGGTTCTATGGCGGCGGCGATCATGGGAAGTCCGAAGTGCGAATGTCGAATGACCAACTGATGGGGATTTGCTCTTTGCCGCGCCGCCGCCTTATTGACGGGGCGCGGCTGAGGGAGAATTCATTTTCGGTCTCACTCATCATGACCGGATGGTGCCAGAGGGGGACCAGGGTGTCGAGTGGCAAGTTTTGTCGGTTTCTTGACGGTTCCGGCCCAGCAGCCAGGGCTGCATCAAGCTCGTTGCGTGATCTCGCATTTGTCCCGGAGCAGGGCCAATTCATGAAGCCGCAAAACCAGGGGCGGGGACGGCTTCGTCCCCGCTTCTTAGCGGTCCGTAGGAGGAGGAACAGGGGACGAGCCGTCCCCTCCCCTTTCATGAATTGGCCCTGCTCCGGGACAATACCGACCCTCTACAGCGAGCTTGGTGCAGCCCTGCCAGGTGCTGCCCCTCGCCCCTCGACACTCGCCCCTCGACTCTTGCTGCGGGGTTTTAGAGAATGTCCTCCGCATTATGCCCATCACGCATGACAACCACAAAGGCAAGACCTGCTCTGCTCTGCACCGTTTGGTCATCGGCTTGGCCCTGGCCGCGGGTTTGAACCTGTCTGCCCAGGCCGCCACCCCCGCGTTTGTCTGGCTCGAAGGCGAATCGGCCAAAACCACGTTCAAAGTCCAAATCGGCGGCTGGGGGCGGCCCCAGTTCCTCTCCGGCGGCAACTGGCTGCACATCAGCGTCGAGGAAGGGCAGGTCGAAAAAGAGGTGCCCGACGAAGGCATTCTCTTGGATTACCCCCTCCAAAGCCCCAAGGCCGGCCGCTACGAAGTCTGGAACCGGGTCGGGTTCGAGTTCGCGCGCTCGCCCTTCGAGTGGCGCCTCGACGAGCGGCCGTGGCACAAGGCCATGCCCGGCGATCTCACGGCCGACCTGATGGAAATGGGATTCTGGTGCGAGGTGGCCTGGTTGAGGATGGGCGAGGAGGATTTGACAGCCGGCGAGCATCGCCTGCAAATCCGCCTGCCGAAAACCAGGAATGAAAAAGGCAAATGGCAGCGCCTGCTCTATGCCTCCGATGCTATCTGCCTCCAGGAGGGGCCGTTTGAGCCGAACTCGAAGTTCAAGCCCGGCGAATCCGGACGCGAGCCCCCGGACGAAGCGGCGGCCAGAGTGGTGTTCCAGCTTCCCGAGGCCAAACCGTCCGAGCGCGCCAGCGTGAAGCTCGGGGGTGTTTGGGAGATCGCGCGGGCCGACGAGCAGCTTCCCGGCGAGGTCGCCGAGCCCTTCCACGAACTGCCGGCGCATCCCATCTGGCGGGCCATTCCGGTGCCGGGCGACAAGAATGCGCTCAGGCAAGACCTCGTTTTCGCCCATCGCCTCTGGTATCGCACGCGCATCGCCGTGCCCGCCTCGATGGCCCGCCGCGCCTTCTACATAGACTTCCCCTGCAACAACCTCAACACGACGGTCTGCGTCAACGGTGTCGATTGCGGCTTCCAGAAGAACCCATTCGCGCGATTCCAGGTGGACGTGACCAAGGGCGTCAAGGCCGGACAGACCAACGAAATCCGCGTGGGCATCCGCGACGCGTGGTACGGCCGCTCCGCCGACCCGGCGCGGCCGATGAAGCTGCGCAAGACCTTCAACTACCCGGTCGGCCTCTTCGGCCAGGGATTCCAGGACCTGGACTACCCGGTGTGGAACTGCCCCCAGTCGGGCATTCTGGCGACCCCGGCCTTTGTGGCCGCGGGCGGCGGCGTGTATGTCGCCGAGCTCTTCCTCAAGCCATCCGTCGCGCAGAAGCGGCTCGATGCGGATGCCGTGTTGAACAACACCACGGCCAGCGAAGTCTCCGGTGAGGTGCGCTGGGAGACACTGGAGGACACCACAGGCCAGACCCAACACGTCTTCAAGCCGCAACCCTTCAAAGTCCCCGCCGGTCAGGCACGAACCGTTACGCTCTCCGATGCGTGGGCCGATCCGCGGCTTTGGTGGCCCGACACGCCGAATCTTTACCGCCTCCGTACGACCGTGGTCGTTGACGGCACGCCATCGGACGTCCAGGAAACGCTCTTCGGCTTCCGCGAATGGCGGCGCCAAGGGACCCAGTTCACCCTCAATGGCGTGGTCTGGCATCTCTGGGCCGATCTCATCGGCGAACCTCGTTCCCCGCAGGACTGGCTGGCCGCCTACAAGCGCGCCAACCAGCGCACCACCCGCCTGAGCACCGCCGGGCAGGCCGGCCACGAGTCGCGCTGGCTGGGCCTGGAACCGCAGGAGGCGCTCGAGTTCTGCGATCGCCACGGCGTCGTCGTGCGCCGCAACACCACGCTCGACGGCGAAACCATCGGCTACCAGTTCAGCGAGAGCGATGCGGAGACGCGCCGGCAGCAGGGCGGCTCCGAACTCAAACTCGCGCTGATGAAGAACTGGCGCGACCAGTGCGTCGCCCAGGTCAAGGGTGAACGCAACCACCCCTCCATCCAGATCTGGTCGCTGGAAAACGAGTTTGCCTTCATCAACCTCATTAACCTGCTGGGCAACTCACCGAACATGGACCGCTACGAAGAGGAAATTACCAAGACGCACGATGCAGTCATGGCGGCGGACCCGACCCGCTCGGCCATGACCGACGGCGGGGGCGCGATGATGAAAAACACCCTGGGCGTCGCGGGCGACCACTATGTCGCCACGCTCGATGCGCGGTATCCGGACCTGGCGTACGAACCCTTTGTCGAAGGGGGCGGGCGCGGCCGCTGGAAATGGGACCAGCAGCGGCCCCGGTTCATCGGGGAGGACTTTTACGCCTCGGG
>Ga0187889_10001802_pt1 | contig 22203 bp, 26 predicted proteins | sample June2016WEW_7_10_2_FD_132992 | JGI IMG/M metagenome (GOLD analysis project Ga0187889, IMG submission 132992) | Peatland microbial communities from SPRUCE experiment site at the Marcell Experimental Forest, Minnesota, USA - June2016WEW_7_100 | ecosystem: Environmental > Terrestrial > Soil >... | reverse complement strand
GTTTCGCCTTGCCCTACATCTTGATAGCTATAGTCTTCTTGCTGCTGTTCATCCCAGGAATAATACTGACGATTTTTGCATGGATGACGGTGAAAAATATTGAAGTGGGGAAATATGCCCAGGCGCGCACCTACAGCCTAATACTCGGAATAATAGGTCTATTCTTCGGCGCCATAATCGGCGGCATCTTCTTCCTTCTTGCCTACTCAAACCTAGGTGAATCGATGACACCGCCGATGGCAGTCCAACCTTTACCTCAGAGATTCTGCGTCAACTGCGGCAGAGCTGTAGTAGCCCCTAACACAAAATATTGCGCCTACTGTGGAAAAGAGCTACCTCCATAGAGAAGCCTGCAATTTAAATCGCGTGGAGGCGACCTGATGAAATTCCATATTCGAACCCAACATTCACACAAGCCCACACTTAAGCTAGTCCACTAACATAGACCGCGTGTGATGTCATTCGAAAGTCGGTAGCCAAGGACAGGGCAAGTCTAAGATTAAGACCCTTACCTAGCAAATCTGATACAGATTTTAGATCTCAAAGATTTGAATAGTTTATCTTGGATCTTTGGATTGATTTTATATCTTTTTTATTTCGGTGAGTTCATATAGTTGTAGGTTTCTTATCTGGCTATTTCGGATTCTACATAGTATTGACCGTTTCTATGATAGAAGGTGATGCTGTATTAGTCTCTGTTAGGGAGGGAAGTAAAGGATTTGATAGGATTTCACCGCATGTCTTGCTGCCTCAGCCCTCTTGCCCTCATCTATTAAGGTGGTTGCCTTTTCAAACTCCGCCTTCGCCTTTTCAACTTTGTCTGCCTTAGAAATCTTGATAAGCTGACCAGCAAGCATGATGAATTCGTCGAGGGGGTCACAGTTAAGATATGGCAGAGAAGAATAGTAGGCTAAGACCTCAGGCCAGCGGTCATCAGCCGTCTCCCCTGTGAAGGGTTTCTTCTCCTTTGAGAGGTCAGCTAGTCTGGCTCCACTCTTCCTTAATTCCTTCTGCGCCTCCTGTAGGTTGAATCGTGAGACGGGTGTCGGGTCGATTCCCCGCATTTGCTTATGAAAGAAGAAGTGGTATATTGACTGAATTCCGGAGAGTAGGCCTTTACCAGTTCCTCCGGCGATAGATATTCCTAGAGCAGGCTTCCCGTTTGCGTTAGGAATTCTAAGTCTGACCGTGTCCATGAAATCTTTCGTCAAACCGTTTATGTCTCCCCAGTAGACTGGGGCGCCAAGGACTATTGCATCTGCCTCCTCGCAGAGCTTATTCAAATCCTCTGGAGAGTACTTGAAAGCCTCTTCTGAATCTCCTTGGCCGGTGAATGTTCTTATCTTGTAGTCCACGAGGTATATCTTCTCTGTTTTAACGTCCCTTGATTTAGCTCCATCTAATGCAGCGTCGACTAATATATCAGTCCTCATTTTCTTTCTAGGGCTTCCAACTATTCCAATAATGACCATCAGTAACACCTAATACTAGGAGTTCTTAGGAGGGATATAAACAATGCTGGGTAGTATATGAGACATCGAATTCTAAACGTTGTGTGATTATTTTTCTGTTCTCTAACTCGTTTAGACATCTGGTTAGTTTATAAGTCCATCAGAGAATCATGTACTTAATCAAAAGACCTTCACACAGAACTGCATACGTTGTCTGAAAAAAGAATTTGGATTAGCGTTGAGACATTTAATATCATCATTAGTAGATCTGAAAAAAATATATAGATAATGACAGAAAAAAAGTCTTAGGTCTTATTCTGAATCACATCCAAATCTTTTCTTAAGTATAAGATTCCCAACGATATCACCCTTGGACTGAATGGTAATTCACGCCAGAGAATTGTTCCCGTCAGTGAAGTTAGGAACTGGATACTGCAGGGATGGGAATATGTAAGAGAACTGCCAACGGACGAGGCCATAATAAGGCTGCCAACACATTAGAAGAACCAATGAAAATTTTCTTGAACACCTTCCGTAAGACATGAAAAAGTATTTCGGAGACTGTAATACTCATCTGACCTCAAGCCATAACCGTGCCATTCAGTCAATTTTACAAAGGAAGATCTAATGTAGTGAAAAATAAAATCCATTAAAGATTTCATTTAATAACTTATTATCTATTCCATTTAATGAAACAGATGCTGCATTAAAGTTATTTATTATGAATTGTGTGATAAGTTTCAAACCAATTTCGATAGTCCTCTTATACATAATAACACTACTAATTAAATTACTATCTGGTATCGATATCAAACCGTCATCCTTATGGATATTATTTTCATTTACTACTTTACCCGTTTCCGTATTAAAGCTAAGCTGTAAAAGAATCGTGCCATCAACGGCTTCATCTAAGTCAAAAAAATCAAGTTCCGAATAAGATCCATTAATAACAAATATTGTGGGAATTGAAGATGGTATCTGTTCAATTTTTTCAGCTAACTTGCCAGTTGCTCCTTTTAACCGATTATTTAAATGAACAACTTTATCCAAACCCAGGAGACCATCCAATTTGGAGGAAATAGTTGGAGTGAATATTTCAAGAGAAAATATATTCCCATTAAGGTTAATAGTGCCGTCAGGTGTTTTCCCATCTATTTCAGGTTCAATTTCTTCTAATATTTTATTTCTTTCAAAAAGTGCCAAAATTTCGATTTCAGAAAGAGTGTCCCAAAATTGTGGCGAATTTTTTGCTTTCTTAATAAGGCTTTTAACGTTGTCTTTTGACGATAAAATTTTTAAATTTTCTTCTAAATTATGAGAAACGAGTGTAGGTTTACATAGAAAATCATAATACAAAAATTTGGAACTGATTTGATCAGCTAACTCTGCTTCCTTTTCTAAGTTATTAGAGTCTTAATGTCTGCCAAGCCTTTGGTTATTTCGTCTTCAAGTTTTTTAACTAGCTTCTCATCGAATTGTGATTTTTCCAAAAGATAAATTAAATCATGAGAAATAACACCTGTGTTTTTTGAATTTGTAATTTGACTTTGGAACCATGAATCAGAAAAAAAATCACGAATAGCATCGAATTTCTTGTGATTATTTTCGGCTATTACAAGTACTTCATCTATAGTAAGTTTTTTAGTTGGCATTCTATTAAACCTCATAATTAGCTAACTTTTCTTTAATTCTTTTAACCATTTCTTTCTTCTCATCCTTTCCTGTAAAACGAATTTTACCTTCTTCAATTTTGCAGCCAAAGAACGAAACAAGGAATCTATCGTTTAATTCTTGATCGCCAATGTTTTTTGAAACATCACGAAGAAAAGACCACCCTATATTCATAATTAAGCTTGCAGCCTCAATTTCGTCGATTAAGCCTTTTTCGATTAAGATATTCAATGCATCACTCTATTCTTTAGTAAGATTAGCTGTTAAAGTAAAAAGACCATCGTTTAAAAAATGTGTATACCAAGCATTTTTTCAAGTAATCAGTGCTCGCATTAGTACAGTCATCAGAAAAGAAATAAAGATTTTCCTCTTATAGTGTTTCCTTGCTTTTGCATTTCTTCAGATCTATATTTTCTTAGTTAGTCTACTCTATCTGCAAACTTAGTTGACATTTTTACTTTTTGGTTCCTTTTCAGACATTCAGTTGAGTACTTTCATTATTTTGTGCAAATCTTTTTCAACTTAATATACCCGAAAGGGGTTATCATCGAAACAGGACTCGTACAGTTTAAGAGATTGTTCTATTTCTTTCTTCTCGTTGTCTAATGGTTGCCATCCACACATCTCACATTTTTCTTTAAGTTCTTCTGTATGCTGTTTTAATTTTTCGATCAAGATTCCTGTAGTCTCCTTGAATTTTGTATATATTTCCCATCCTTCTTCATCCAATTTATGGTATTTTTCACACTGCTTTTTAAAATCATCGCGAATTGCTTCTTCTATCAGGTCACTGATTTGTCCTAATACCTTTTCGGCTTTTTCCTTTGTATCAGCAGATCCTAAGGGATATTCAACTATATAATATCGAAACTTTGATTCGGCAACATCTTCCGTAGAGCCATATTTAATTTGCCATAAATCCTTTACTTCGACTCCCCAATAAGTGAATTTTGCAAGAAAAAGAATATTTTCAGGGTATTGAATTTCTATTTTTTCCTTTCTCATTTCATCTTCTATCCTTTCACTAAATACTTCAATTAGAGCACTCTTCTCCCTCTTTCTTTCATTTACACTACTCCAGAGACTGAAGATTTCAGCGTATCCGTTCCTTAAATGCTCAAGAGCCATCTTAACACTAATCGGACGGAAAGAAGATTTTCCGTTATCACTACAATTTTTGCGTTCTATTAATTCAAGCAGACCGGATGCGATATAAAGTTCGTGTGTTGGAGAGATTGTGGGTTTAATAACTTCAATAGTTTCCTTTCCTTCCCCTGTAGATTTGATTGTGGCGGGTTCCTCCTGCTCTTTAAGAATCCATACGTCCGCTTTAGTATGCATTTGGCCTGTTTTGCTTTCTCTGATCACATCTGCTTCCATCTTACAGATTAGATTTTGATTTTCTAACCTCTTTAGTCCCCTGTACACTTTACTCCTAACATTTCCTTCAAGCCTTATTCTCTCATTTCTCCTCTCATCTATTTCTTTCGGAACAGATAAGTTCCCTATCTGATACAGGCAGTTGTAATCCCCTTCACTCAACTTGTCCTTTATGAGAAGGATCACGATTTCGTGCGTCTCAAGAAAAAAAACCTTATTATCAATTCTCTTCCCTTCTCCTATTATTTTAAGAATATCTTCATCAGTAAACTGAACAGCGTTCGTAACAGTGTTCATAACACTATAGATAATTGGAGTAAGATTTATTGTTGTTGTGAGTGGATTAGTTGAATAATTCAAGTAACCTAAGGATAAAAAACAAAGGTGAGATCAAACTAAACATGTCCAAGGTGTGGTTGGATTTGGGAATACAGAGGAAGGCACACCATTTTGACTAACTGTCCCAATTGCTACCGAAAAGTAAGGTTGCGGACAATTAAGGAGGAGGAAGTCTAACTTGGAAATGATCAGGCCTTCGGACGAGGTTAGTCTTATAGAGTTAAAAAATTTGGCCCAGAGGATGCTACCAAGAAACAGCCTTTTGCGAATTTTAATCTTGTCCGAGGAGGATTATCTGCCCAGAGCTGAGGCAAGGGCTAAGGTGGAAGTTTTCGCTAAACTTCTCTACGAGGAAGTAAGAGGATTGAAGTAAATGATCGCAGACGAAAATCTAGGGACTATAGGTGCAGACGATGTGCCTGCACACCTCGGAGAGAGAGGGGGGACTATGGTTGGGAGGTAGAGGCACGCGGTTGACTCCTGCTCAAAAGAGGAGGATCAAAGACTTTTGCATCAAGAGGGACGGATCCAGATGCATGATCTGCGGCAGGGAAGAAAAGGATGCATGGAACAACCTGCAAATCGACCACAAAGACGGAAACGCGGGAAACCATCTGGCCTCAAATCTCCAGCTTGCCCACCAAAGGTGCAATACTATGCAGTGGAATAAGATGTTCCAAAACAGACAGCAGGTATCCTGCCAGCCTAAGAGAGAGATAGGGGTGCTGGCACCCTCACCTGAATATCAACCAACTTCTCCCGAGGTGGTTTTAAACATGGAATATGAGCCAGTCTTTCGCAGGTTCTGCTTTGCTAAGGCGAAGGAGGCCAAGCTTAACGGTCCAACGGTGAGTAGGACAGATCTTAGGATCTTGGCAAGGAACTATGTGGGATGCAGCCTACAAACGGCGTACTCGTACATGGAACGCCTATTTGCTCCTAACGGACCTTTTGTTGAAAAGAATGATTACTGTACTGGTCTCTTATATGTAGATTTTAGAGATCCAAAAGACATTAATCTAGGCCTGAACGAGTTGGAAGCCAAATATCCCAAAGAAGGTCAAAGAAAATCAAGCTGTGAACAGTTAGACGTCAAAAGATGGAGGTAGAATGTAATGGCATACATAAGCTCATTTAGAACGTATGAGAGGAACAAAAAAATGTTCTATGCGATTGGCATATTAGGTATAGAAAAGGACCGTGTAGATCATCTAATAAACATGAAGTTCATCGGGGAGCAGGATACCGCTGTTATGGGTTGGAGCACCATAATGTTGGAGTCTCAGGATGGAACTAGAGTAACTGCAAATGCCCAGACCGTTCATCTGAGAGCGCTTCAGGTGCAGACTGGGGATCGTATCGAAGTCCTTATCGACAAATTTGATCATACAACCTGGATGATCGACAGGATGAATGAAGAACAATGCGTAGATGCGGCTCCAGAAAGCATAGCGGCTAAGATAGCAAGATTGCACGCTTCATGGGACAATATGCCTTTCCATGAAAAGAATTTACCCAAAGATGAGGCATCGCCGAGCACCCCTTCACCTCTTGATGCTGCAGCTCCCGATACAGTAGAAACTAAAGTACAAGTAACAGCATCTAATGTTGGAAGACAAGGCACCAACGTCCACGTTGATGTCCCTCAAGGGAAGGAGAAGGAAAAAGTTAAGAGATTGTTTGAAAATGCCGGAAGAACAGGACAATAGTAAACCGAAGCTAGAAGACATAGCGTTGGAGCTAGAGCGTCTTCTGAAAGAAGGAAAGTTACCATCAGGAAGAAGTCCTGAGGAACATCAGCAGTTTCTTGATGAATTGCGTAAATCTGCGGACCTTCTTGGGCACATACACCCGGTTCTTAGGACGCAATTTGGCATAGCTGCGGGTAGTTCACGGCTTGAAGCTGATCCCAACTGGCCGGTAGTGGACGTTCCAGTAAAAAACCCTTACAATTATTACCGGTTAATGGCGGGCGATAATCAACGTGAAGATAAGACAGAAGAATGGTGGAAAGCGGTCGTAATACTGTCAGGTTATGAGCTTATGAAGCGGGGCCTTAAACCAGGGGAAATAACTAAAAGGTTAGAGAAGGATTTTCCTATTAGCGGAAGCAAATTAAGACAGTTACTTCCAGACGAGCTCAAGGATGCGAATCAATCAGAGAGAGCAAAACAAGGAGTAATAGAGAGGAAGGCAGCAGCTTTCGATAAAGACAAAGAGAAGAAGAAAGCTGATAAGGCAAAAAAGAAGGAGGAGAGAGAGAGAAAGAGAGCGGAGAAGGAGGCCAAAGGGCAATTTGTCCGGTACAGAATACCTTCTGATGCAAGGGTATCCATAGAAGAAACAACTCCAACGGAAACCGAGAATATAATAGTGTCTAAGCTTGTATATCTTGGAATCAAGTACATACCATCGGCGGTCTTTAAATCTAAAGACGGTGATGTGTACGTTATACCAATATACATCGAAAAAGGAGGACATGCTATCGGTTTGGATGTTGAAGGAAGTTCTGCGTCTAGAGATGAAGAAGCCCGTCTCAAATTCTTCCAGAAACGAGGCATTCCCTTAGTATGGGTTCCCAAGGAGTGTGCTGAAAAGTATTCAGACGTCCTCGCAGAAGTCATAAAGGTGACAGTGTAATGGTAGAGCTAGTAGACGATCTTGATAATCTGAAGGAACATGCGGCCTACTGCAGGGTTATAGCGTACATAGTTGAAGTTGCAGGTAGAAACCCTCCTAAAAATATACTTCTTAAACCTCTTTTATACTAATTTTCTTAATTGACTAGCACATCATACAATTCGCAAGTAGTTTTGTTTTTTTAATCCTTCCTTTTCATAAGTGACGAAAAATTTGGGCGATCTTTGATGGGCTTCGTTTCTCCCTTTGCAACGACAGGTGCTCCAAACTTGCTAAGCTCGATTTTGGCAGTGAACTGCCAGTTTTTTTTCCTAGTGATATCGGAATAAGTCAACTTTAAGTTGCCAGGTTCGAAGCCCTCTTTAGAAACGGGGCACCTGACGGTTGCAAATGAGAACTCACGACTATTGTGGGTGATGTGATACGGAAGTTAAAATGGCTTCCCCATCGGCCCCAATTCATGCCCATCCATATACTTACCAGAACTTTCTGCAATGATGTCCGTCGCAACTCCTCTGCCGAGATTAACCACATATATAGATAGGCCAGTAAGCATACCCATCTTCGGATGGGTTCATACTAGTAAAGAACACATCATCTGTCTTCCCCTCAAGATCTAATATTAAGTCTAAGACTGGTGTGCGTTCTTCTTCAATCATTCTTGTGGTGCTCTGCCTTGCAACGTATGCGCTGTAAATTGCTACGGCTGCAAGAATAGTATCCAACGCGATGCTCATATAACTTATAACATCTGACATAGCGAATAAAATATCTGTCCTAAGCATTTATAGGGGTTTCTTTCAGAGGACTGTTTATTTGTAGATGATAAAGACCAGATATATATAATAATGTATTCAAATGTGTTTCTCATCGTCATATTTTCATATTTCGTTGATTTATTGTGCCCTGTGTTTCTCTGCAGATTTGATATGATAAAGTATATTATTCCGGAACTTCGATCTGAAAAACTTCATAATCAAAAAACTTTGGAGATCTCGACAAAGGAGACTGAAGAACAGTTGAGTGATTTCACGGGGCAGGACATAAAGCTGGTCGAGGAACCTGACTGGAGAATTCTCGCAGCGGACCGGGACAAGCTCGAAACGTGGGCCTATGCGGTCTGCATGAGCTATGAAACACAGGATAATGAGAAGATAGACGCCTGCGTTGACACAATCGAGAAGATCGTGAAGCAAGAGGAGAGCGTGGACAGCGGATCACAGAAGATCTGGAAGTTGATGAGAGAGGATCCTGAAGAAGTCGCTAAAACTCTCCTATCACATTATTCATCCTGATCTTCGGAGTTGGTTGCGTAATCGTACTTATCGCTGAAATAATATACTTCTTATTATCAGTGCGGTGAGCTCGGTAACCGAGCAGTGATATTTATCTATCAACGATTTGAATAATTTCCCAAACTGGTAAATGCTTTTTTAGGTCGTTTCAAGGCCAAAATCACCTAAAAAAAATAGTCAAAAAACGCATGTTTTTTTATGATGAAGTAATCCGGCACCACGACATGGTGCCATGTACCAGTTTGGTAAACTACTTCATTTTATAAGCATGCACCAGTTTGGTAAACACTCTCATTTAGATCATGTTTTTTCTGATCAGGTCTAATCTTAGGTTTTTTATTTCGTCCAATGCCGCAGCTATGTTTTTCTGTATTAACGCCTGGTTGTTGCACACTTCCTTAAACCTTCTATCCTGGCTTTCCACTAAAGCTGTAAGCGCGGACTTTTGCTCATTTAACGCAGCTAAAATCAGAAGCTGTGTCTCCTTATCTGTCAGCTTTCCCTTAGCAATCACCCTGCCCTTGTACGTCGAGTAAAGGTCGTTTATCTTGCCTGCAACTGTTGGCGCAATTTGATTAATAAAAAATTAAAACTGATTGAGCCGAAAAAATAATTATAAATTTGGTTCGGCTCAACACGTTTTAAAACAAAATGCTATCGATGACTATTTCCTGTCGGCTCAACTTAATATCATTTTGCATGAGAGCGTGTTGAGGTTCAATATTGTACCGAGGGATCTGTCCGAGCTAGTATGCAGAATGTTTATCGATAGCATTTACGATTTTTTTTGATTGAGCCGGAATTAAAAATCTTAAAACGCTGTGGCTCAACACGTTATTTTGTTCAGCTATCAAATTAACCAATTCGGTAAAGATTGTTGAATGTTAGGTGGATTAAGTTCCCGGCCTGATGTTAGGGGAAATTTTTAGTATTTACCGATTTTGTAAAGACCTATCGCTGCGATGTGAACTGGTAGGAGTCTACATTTTAGGGAGGCTGCAAACTCTATATAGGCTTATTATCTAAATTATATTAAGTAGAAAATATGTCGAACGCTCCATCCAGCTTTTAGAAGTAGCTTGAGGAACATCATGTCGATATCAAATTTATAAATATCGAATAATATTAATTCTTTGATTTAATGTGGGAGTTGAACTTAACATAGAAACTGTTGACACACAGGAATTGGCTAATGATATAAATAGAGCTGCTTCGGTAGCAGAAAACGAAGAAGAACTAAAGATCGAAATTGTTAAGTTGCTCGATCCAATAATAAAAAAATGGAATATCCCTCCAGCAAAATATGAACAGCGCACGATAATCTCTGGAGCGAGAAAAGATGCACTATATGGGCAGGTGATAATAGAATTTAAGGCACCAAGGAAACTTGATGACCAAAACGAATTTGAGAGAACAAAGGAGCAGGTGAAGAAATATATCAGGGAAGAAACTGTTGATCCTAAACTTCTCGGTAGATGGTTTGGTGTCATAATAGACGGTTACAATTTTGCCACTATAAGATTCAGAAAAAACAAGTGGGAAGAACAAGAAAAGCCTCTTACTGTGAATAGTGAAACTCTTAACGTCCTTTTGAAGGCGATAAGAGGGCTTAAGCTTCGAGTGATCGAACCTGAAGCTTTGGTTATGGACTTTGGGCCGGGGGAGCTGAGCAGGAAGGTTGTAACTCAAATATATTCCAGCCTCGCAAACTGCAAATCTACAAGGACGAGCGTGCTTTTTGAAGATTGGAGAAGGGTTTTCTCTCAAGTTTGCGCTTACTCCCCGGAAAAACTATCAGCCCTTTTGGAATACTATGGTCTGAAAGACGTTAAGGTAATGGATCCTGAGAAACTGATGTTCGCTACCCATACATATTATACTTTTATCATGAAGTTGATCACATCTGAAGTGATTTCTTACTTTAACCCTATGTTCGGCTCTTTCCTTGACAGGATAGAGATGGCATATCAAACAAATTTAGATGAAATGAAGAAAGAGTTAGAGGATCTTGAAGAAGGGGGAATAATAGCCCAACTTGGCATAAGAAACCTATTTGAAGCGGATTATTTCTCATGGTATTTAGATGAATGGAGTAAAGAAATTGCGGACGCATTTATCCTCATCATAGAGAAACTAAAGGAGTACGATCCAGGGACTTCCGAACTTTATCCAGAAAAGGTTAAAGATCTTTTCAAACAATTATATCAAAATCTCCTACCAAAAAAAGTTAGGCATGACTTAGGTGAATACTTTACACCTGATTGGTTAGGAGAACTGTTATTGAATGAAGTCGGTTATGATGGAAATCCAGAAAGAAGGATTTTGGATCCTGCATGTGGTTCAGGAACCTTCTTAGTATTAGCAATAAACAGAATCAAAGACTGGGCTGAAAAAGAGTTCTATTCTGATAAAAGAGAATTACTTAACAAAATTACGCATAATGTGATTGGTATAGATCTTAATCCTTTAGCTGTGTTAGCTGCCAGAGCGAACTATGTCTTAGCTTTAGGTGAATTGAACAGGCTTTTGTTTGGACAGAATATTGATGTTCCAGTATATTTGGCTGACTCAATATTAGTTAGTAGGAAGCCTACATTCTCTGGTGAATGGGAGGTATATCTAAGGACTGCTGTAGGCGAGTTTTGGTTCCCCTCTGAAGTTCTTGACAAAAAGTTGCTCCCGACCGTGTTAGCGTTTATTGAGACAGGTTTCAAAGGTGACTACACTAAAGATCAATTTAGCGGACTTTTGGAAAACTCCTTAAAGAATCTCAAAGGGGAAACGATAGACTCTCTGATAAGACTTTACATGTTTATGAGGAAGTTAGAGAAAGAAGGGAAAAACAAGATTTGGACGAGATTGTTGAAGAACTCCTTCGCCCCCCTTTTAATAGAGAAATTTGATTACGTTGTTGGAAATCCTCCTTGGATAAACTGGGAAAGCTTGCCAGAAAAATATAGAGAAGATACTAAAAGACTATGGGACAGTTATGGTTTATTGGCAAAAACGAAAGGAATGGGATTAGGCAAAACCAAGAGAGATATGTCAATGCTCTTTACCGCAAGATGTATAGACAGATACGTTAAAGATCATGGTAAGTTCGCTTTTCTTATACCTTTTACATTGTATAAAACTCAAGCTGGGGCTGGGTTCAGAAGATTTTTAGCAAATGGTATTGACGAAAAAGAAAGAAAAATCCCGTGCAGCGTTTTAAAAATCCATGACTTAGTCACACTTTATCCATTTGAAGGTGCAATTAACAGGACATCCCTGATCATAATCGAGAAAAGTGGTAAGACTGAATTTCCCATTCCATGTACCATGTGGAGTAATCCCAGATCCAAAGGAATTGAGCAAGAAGTTGAAATAGACGAAGTAAAACGGATAACAAAAAGATTTGACATGATTGTAGCTCCTATAGAAAAAGGAAAAGCAGAAACCTCTTGGATGATAACCGGTCAGAGAACATATGAAGTTATTCAAAGAGTTGCTGGTGAATCTGCATACGAAGCTCATGCGGGAGTCGTTACTGCATTGAATGGCGTATATTTTATTAAAGTAATTTCTAAACAACCTAATGGCTTAATGATAGAAAATTTACAAGATATTGGAAAGAAGAAAGTTAGGCGTATAAAAATTATCATAGAACCAGATTTAATATATCCTCTTTTAAGGGGACAAGATCACAAAAAATGGTATACTAAATCATTAAGTAACATCATTATACCTACTGACAATGAAGGTAACACTATATCGCACTCAAAATTAAAGAGTAACTTTCCCAGAACTTATCAATACTTTCTGAACTTTTCAAGTGATCTTATAAATAGAGGTGGTGAGCCGTATACATCTAAATTGGAAAAATATAGAAAGGAGACTATAGTTGAAGCCGAAAAAAATTCTCCACCATTTTATTGGCTATTCAATGTTGAACCATCCCTTATGCCATATAAGGTGATGTGGAAGGAAATATCAGGAAAAATTTCTGGTAAAGGTCAATTTTCTGTTGCTGTAGTATCACCAATCAAAGATGAAATGCAAGGATACAAAGTTGTTATTCCTGACCACAAATTAATGTTAATTCCATTAAAGGACGAAGATGAAGCACATTATATTGCTTCGATTCTCAATTCATCATTAACTCGGCTTATCGTTGCTGGCTATACAATAGAAACAGGAATGGATACTCATGTTGTAAAGCATATTAAGATAAGTAAATTCGATCCTAATAACACGCTGCATTCAAATCTTGTACTTCTTTCAAAGAAGGCTCATGAATATGCTAAAAGGTTATATGATGAAAATGATGAAAAAGCCAAAGAAGAATTAGAGATAATTGAAGATAGAATTGACGAGGATGTGACAAAACTCTTTGAAATATCAAGTGAAGAATTAAAAGAAATAAAGGATACCTTAAATATTCTGCAAAGAGGAGAAATTGAAGAAGAAAGCGAAATAGAAAATTGATTTTAAACCATACCCAAAAGAATGGAAGAAATATTTGAATTCATAGCATCTAATCCAGCAACAATACTAATAGCAGCTGGCGTGCTATTCCTCTTTACGTCTCTTTGCTCAGAATTAATGGATGTTGGCATATCACAATCAGCATCTGACATTGGCTTCTTGCTGATCGGATTGGGAGCAGTTCTGCATATTCTATGGCTATTTGCTAAAGATAGAGAATGACTAATGGAAAAAAAGAGCATTGACATTGATAAAATAGAAACTCTTGATGACATTTGATTAATGATAGCTTTAATGCATTATGTTTTCCATTTTCTGACTTGTCTTCTTTTTTTTGAACCAGATACTATAGTCTTTTCTTTCATTATCGCCTAAAGTTTGGATAGCGAATCTTATACTATTCAAGTATTTTTGTCCAATGTTGCCTGCTTTCTTAAGGCGAGGGAGTATGTCTTGGCCATCATAGAACTCTAAATTCAGCTTGGTACCAGTATCGCTCTCCCATTCAGCTTTGGCCTCCTCCATGATTTTCTCACGATGTTGTAACGTTCTAAAGCTTACTACTGCTGCCGTCTTAATAGTTGAGCTTTTGATTCCTTCTCCTTTACTGATCTCTCTCACAAGCCCTGAGATGCCATTTGAGAATTTCTGGATGTCGCGTTCCTCAAAATTTGCCTTAACTTCCCCAATATGGATCTCTGTATAGTCTTCATTTGGGATCTCTGTATATGCATATGCATCGAAGTCTGAATATGGCTTGATCGTATATACTGTATTCGACCATTTTCCTTTGACGATTTCACGAAGGAAAGCTCGCCCAATGATTTCGAACGCATCTCCTCTAAACGTTTCCATGAGTTTCCTGATACGTTCTTTATTCCCTGACTCCATTTCGCGTATGGTCTCATCTTTGAATCTGTCATCAGCTTTTTGAACAATTAATTCAAAGGATCCAAGGACTTTGTCCACAGACTCATTGACGTGCAACATCTTTCTAATTGGACCTGGGTGTTTTGCAAACTCTGCGACAATAGCGCCATCAAAAATGAGCAACTTCTTGAGATTAATCATGTCTGAAAATTGCATGAAACCATTGCGAAGATCCGTATCTTCCTTATCTGTCAAGGACTCTCCTCGCCGTGCTTTCAGAAGTAGAGGAACCATAGAATTTGTTAGATGGAGCATTTTCCCTAGTTCCTCATCATTCTGCGGTGAAATCAACACAATTCTTAATTAAGAATAATGGAAATATTTAAAGCTACTAACTCGGTAAGTCTTAAATGAAACAACTTACATTTACCTAATGATGTCTAAAAAGTGTCTGTAATGCGGTCAGAGAGACCTTTTTGACGTTAAAAAAGCCATGCTAAGTAATGTTGAAATAAATTAAAAAAAGTTTATAAATTGTGAAATCAAACATCTGCACAGCCAAAAGGCAATGTAATCCAAAAACAAATGCTACCGATGGGGGTTGATTGAATTGAAACCCATAAATAAAACAACACCCCCGGAGGTTATGCGATTGGAAGGCTGTATGTGCAAGAAATTGCATTATCGTACTCAAATTTTAAATCTAACTTCTTTCATTACCTTTTTTGTAACTTTTCCTATGATCTCAGAAATTGAACATCCTTTGTTTGCCCATGAAATAGCTGATCCTCCCTCATTACAAGGGCATATCAATATAGATCTGACTCTTACTAATTCAAAGGGATGTGTAAGGCTGGTTAAGGTAGGAGAAGGTTTACAGACCAAATATTTTTTGACCGTTACCGATCCATCGTCATTAGGTGTATCTTCCTTTGGACAGCATAGTGTTGAACTGTTTATAGGCGATGTTATCGATGCCTGCAATTTTGCCCTGAGGGAGACGACTCTATCAACAATCGAATATGCTCAGAGCCAAGCAGACATCAAATATCAGCGGCCATAAAATCTACAGTAGAAAATAGGCCAGAAGGACAGCATATTACAGTTGCTGAAACATTTATTCCGAGAGAGTCAATCCATTCTATGCAACCATGTTCTGAGACAATAGATGAGGATCAAATACTGTAAAATTTAATGTTGGTAAACAAGACGGACAGGCACCGGTTATCCGCAGATCATAAAGTGCAATTAGTTAATCTCCTAAAACTCCATCAACAAAGAAATAACATGCATAAGAATTTTTCTAATATTGAACAAGTAATAAAAGACGTATCGACACTTATTTTAGGGACAGAACTGATAAATAAAGATAAATATGAACTCTGTAGTAAGAACAGGGTAGATGAAACAGAATGTTGATTTAAAAGTCCTTTTTCTTACTGATTTAGGATTTGACAAATTGCTTGGAGAAGGTCTCTTGCAGGATGCTCTAAACCAAGGATTCTCTTCTATGATTATAACAAAGGAATTGAAAAAGGGTGAATCTCCCATACAACAAGTGAATAGTCTGATATTATCTGCAGATATTGTTGTTACGGTGGTTGGTGATTACGTTCCGAGCAACCTTTTATGTTTTGAGACAAATCTTGTACGGAAGCAAAGTAAGCCTCTTGTTGTATGCATACCATACAGACAGGTTCCATTCGACACCTCTTCTTCCATTAATAGACTATTTGAACAACAAATTAATAGACTATTTGAACAACAAATTATTTTCTACAAGAATGAAGACGAACTTCGTAAAGGAATTATTTCAGCGTTAAATTCTATTTCAAAAAGTTTACTAACCGAAGAATATGTCACCTTAAGGGAGGAAGAGAATAGGTCTTTCTCGGATTTAAAGAAGACACTAGGGAAGAATGTGCTTGTGCTTGGGAAAGATAGCGATGTGAAAATCTTAGGCAGAATGCAGCGAATTAAAGAAGTTCTAAAGAGTAGAGGTTATGAACCTCGATTTTTAAGGGACTACGAGGATATAGATTGGATAAGTGTAAGAGGAAAAATGATAAGAATAGGAGCGCTTTGCAGGTTTATGGTGGCTGAAGACTCAAGGCCGTCTGGAGCTATACTCGAACTAGAAGTTTGTGTAAATATTGAATATGTAACAGCTGTAGTAAGGGAAGTTGGATTTGGCTCGACAAAGATGGTTTCACATTTTCCAAATATTCATAGATTAATACATACTTTTTGCTATAAAACTGAACAAAGTCAGAAAGTGATAGACAAATTATGTGAAGAAGTTTATCCCACCCTTGAAGACAGTGTTTATGCATCAATTGAATGGGCAGAAAAACAGATTAAAATCTTAGAGGGACTTTATTCAAATACACTTTATTAAGGCAGCTTCAATAGACTTTCATTTGGATATTTTTGTGTAATTAGTCTTCCAAACCTATGACCAGTATAAGAACAGTTATGATAGGTCTGAATAATTCTTCAAGTTCTCTTGCGACCTTCGTTATTTTTGGGCTTTCTGGACGTAACTTATGTTTCTCAACATATAAACTAGTAGGAATTGGTTAAGGCTTATGCGCTTTTGAATCCTTTGTGAGCCGCCCAAGATGCAGACAGACGCTGTGCTTAAATCTCTCTTTCAGCTCATCTTTCTTTACTCCTGTGATTCCAAGGAGATCTATAAATGATATTACAATATCAGTTAAATCTTTGTACTCATTATCACATTTATTTGCAATATAGTCTGTTAATTCTTTATCAGAAAGAGCTTTGTCTTCTTTATCAGAAAGAGCTTTGTCTTCTTTATCAGAAAGAGCTTTGTCTTCTTTATCAGAAAGAGCTTTGTCTTTTAACCTTCCTTCAACGCGATCTCGAATACTAACGATGAGCTCGAGAGGAACATAAATGTAGAAGTTAGAAAGTCTATTTATATATATCTCTCCAAGATGAAAAGAACCAAAAGGACCTTTGTATTCGCCATACAGTAGTTCAAGGTGCGGACAACACTGCAAGAGACTATATAGTTTTTGAGAATCTGGGTCGTAAATTGTTGCTATCGTAAAATCCTCATCTTTGGATAAAGGAGCCATTTCCAGATCGAAAATTATAGTCTGACTAGTAGGTAATGATGCTAAGCTTGCAAGGTGCCTTTCGAGTTCCATTAGTTCTTTATATTTGATTTTCATTAGTTCTTTTCTATTATTCCTCGATTCTTCCGTCAAATCCAAGTCTGCATTCAAACTGAAGGGAAGGGGTTCATACAATTTCCTAGTCTTGATTCTTCTTGCCACATCGTGTGTAAAAGCCGTGCCTCTTTCGCTTTCGAAAGCATGTAATAGCTCATCGTCGTCCAATAAGACTAATTCTCCTTCAGAATATTCTTTTTCTACTAGGCCATATATGGATCTAATAATTAATTCTTGATTCATTCTATGAACTTCGTTGTAGTAGACCTTCCGATAAGCTATATCTCTAGCCATTAAAAATGCTTCAACTGCAGAAGCAGCGTTTTTTCTAACTTTCAGACTCCATACACCGTTGTCTTTGCAGAGTGTAAAATTATGTATTATTTCCCAAATGTCAGTGCTACCTATTCTAACCCCTGTGTGTAAAGAGTCTCTGAGGAGATAATCCATCCTATCAGCTCCTGCAACATAACTGATGATTTCAGAAAGGAAATTGTAGTCAGTGAAACCAGGGGCAGTAGGAGGCTTGCTAGTCGCAAGGTTTGCAATATTAAGAGGATCAAAAAGTGCTGAATATTTGCTTTCACCATTTTTCTCTTTTGATTTCGCTAATCTCCTTAGGAAAACTGGAATATTGCAATAAGTTCCTCTACCTTGACTTATCAGTTCATGGGTAATTTGCTCATGTCCATATTCTTTATATTTTTGATATCTTCTGCAAAACATTTCAAAAACATGAGAAAATGGCCCATGGCCAACATCATGAAATATTGCAGCCAACTGGACAGCTGTGAACAAATTATGGCTCAAATCCATATTCAAATTCATATCTTCGTTCATTCTTTGAAGAGTCTGCCAGATAAAGCCTACAAGTTGGTATACTCCTACAGAATGTTCGAATCTGGTATGATTAGCCCCTGGAAAAACTAAGTACAATGGACCAAGCTGCCTAAGTCTGCGTAACCGCTGCATTTCTGGCAGATCAAGTGCTTGGCGCATTAGAGGAGGTAAATATATATTTTCGAAAACTGGGTCATAATAATATCCAGGGCCTTGTACTCTTTCCCTTTCAAGGTATGGAAGTAAGTCGTCAAAGCTCAATTCCTATATGCCTTTTGTAGCTATGTTATACGCACGTTGGAACAACTCTAATTCGTTGTACTGGCTGTTGGCCTTCAAGTAGTTTTTCATTTCCTGAAACATCTTCTTGACTTCTTGGTCCTGCAGATAATTCTCTGTTGAAGATAAACCCTTGTCGGTTATTTCTATCCGGGAACCCCATGATATATATTGCGCATCTTTTAGGTCTCTCAGATCTTCAGACAGATCATAGCTGATAGGTTTTGGCATAAAGCGAAAGGCATAGTTAAAGCCGACTTCATGAGCAAGGAGATAAACATAGTAGTTTATAGTTTCTATGTACAATGGAGCATTTGTTTCATGGGAAGCACGTGTGAGTAAAAGGAGCTTATCAGTGTCTACTAGTTCAACAGCATCAACCCTAAGGCTTGACATACCCTTGCGTTACACATTCTCGTTACTTAAACTTTTTTTGACCGAGAATGTCACAAAATGACATATAAGACGGTTTTTAAGTAAAACATAAACGTTTTTTATAAAAATATTTTTTATTTTTTATTTTTTTCCTTTTTAATATTAAGTTGCGTATTGGAATTAAAAAAATTGCCTGTGCAATGTCGATGCAAGATTCTTGTATACTGCAAAGACGATATGTGACTACGAGTTAGATTTTACTGTATGGAGTGGAGGTAATAATTGTGCGGCTGCGGATATGGTCTGCAAAAAAGGTAGCAAGGTCTGGGGAGTAGTGTACGAAATTCCAGACTATCTTATTGAACGGGAGAGTGCAAGAAAACAAGGAAGAAAATCATTGGACGAAATTGAAGGTTCAAAGTATGAACGTAAACCGATTGAACTTGAAAAGGAAGATGGAGAAATCATAAAAGCTCAGACATATGTAGTAATCAACAAATGCAAAGGATTAAAAACTTCATATGAATATACTAAATATATTATCGATGGTCTTGAAGAACATGAAATCCCAGAAAACTATATCGAAAAGGTCAAGCATAAGATTGTCGAGAACAATCCAGACCTTCGACCATGCTTTGAATAATCATTTTCTCATAGATTTTTGTAAATTTAGATCATCCCAAAGTTTATAACATATACGATATTTCTTGATATTTGTAAAAGATATGAAGTTTATGATTGTCAAAGGAATTGAAAGAGGTAAATACATCGAAGAATTTAAGACCATAGAAGAATTGCTAGACTTTGTTTCAAGAGAAAAGCCTTACGGTCACAAAGTGGAAATCCAAGAAGGAAAATGGCAATACGAAAATGAAGAAGGTAGATGGACAATTAAGATATATAAGTGATTAAACCAAGCTAATTTCCACAATGTGAAAGTTGTAATCTCTTAAAGAATAAATAATCTGTGACTCTATTTTACTCACAAGTTTTAAATCTAACTTCTCCCATTATCTGTTTTGCGACTTTTCCTATGGATCTAAAGGAATTGGATAAGCAAGTCCTTCAACTTGAAGAAGAAATTAATCGTAAGAATTTGGAAAAACTTTCTGTGGGCCAAGAAATCTCCATTCTTTCGTTTGTTGGTGATGAGTTGTATCCTAAATTGGAAGGCAAAGGTTATGGGTTATGGAATCCTCCAGGAGACATCAATAGAGCAAAGGCTAACCCATATAGAAACCTAGCAAGCTTTCTGTTGTCACCTATCAGACCGCAACCAACTCTTATGATGCTAGATGCTTTCCCTGATAAAGCCACCTTTCAGTATGTGCATGGGCTATCAGAAGAACTTGGAATAACATACGGGAAGTTCATTGAACTGGTATCTAACGGAACCATAATCTTGACTTTAAGTCAACTTCCCTCCTATTTCAAACCGGAATTTTATGAGGAAATCTTCCATGCTTGTGAAAAGCAAGGGTATTCTCCACCTATGGCAGGTTTCAACGTGTCGAGTTTTATTCTAAGATCAAGACTGTATGATTTAGCTTCCAAAGAAGGGATTTCGTTTGAAAATGGATGGGAAGAACTTATCTTCCGAAAACACTCTGAACTCGATTTCCGTGAGAATAGAGACAGAATTGCGAAGATGATATCAAATGAGACAGTAGAGAAACTAATCAGAGCAAACATATTATTTGACAGAAAGAATACAATAAACAACGCTGCAACTCAACTGACTGACCTTAACTCATTTGGCTTCGAGAAATTGGCAACGATCGCAGAGAGAATCATGAGAAAGGATGATCTTCATGGTTATGGGGTGCTAAGTGGTTATTACAGTTATCTGATATACCCCTGCAATTTTGGGCTACTTGGATTATCAAGTTATGACATGGAAGATGTTACGATAATGAAGTATCTCCGTGTGTCTGATGATAGAGTCACTTCACTTTGGGAAGATAATATGGATGTTTTGGCAACTTCTAAAGTCTCGCTTTCTCTTGTCACAGCTCCATTTGAAGCAAACATCGTATCCAATCCAGATCCAGGGAAAGTAGATAGATTCATTGAAAAACCAGATCCGGAATTGAGTGAAAACATCATACGATCAAAGAATGCTGTCAATCGATATGAATTCAGCGAAGTAAAGGAGTCCTATGGGAAGCTGAGCGAAATAATAACTGAGAGATATAACAGGGAGCTTGAGGATTGGTTCAAACGTGAGAAAATCGCCAAGAGCACGGCCTATTTAGGTGTTGGTTTGACAGCGTTAGCTGGGGCTACTGCAGGATGGGATTACCTAAACTGGCTACTAAAGGAATATCCGATTATAGGGCTCACTGCTGGATTAGCAATTCGAGAAATTATTGAGAAGATAAAAAAGACGGATGTAACCAACTTCTTGGTCGAAAAGTGGCCTTTCACGGAAAAGGGGTTGCCCTTTGTTTTGTGGAAATATGGCATAAAGCCAGAAGATATCAGGAGTGTAGAAACTTGAGGTAGCGAATTCGATATAGCTTATTCATTTGGGTTGCATATCCGTTCGGATATAAATCCCGGACGCCGCATTGGCTTTGGCGTTATAAGCTAAAATCACGCTTAATTTATTATTAATTATAATATCCAGATACGCACTTTTTGGCGTTATGATTTGCCAATGACAAGGAGCTTTTCATTATCTAAAGAAATTTGGAAGGAATAGCAGATCTGAATAACTGAGCCAGCTTGATTGTTGGTATTGCCTGAACGAGTTTAAGGCCTCGGCACCAGGGTGTTAACTGATAAATAGTGCAGGTTAAGGGTTTAAAGAGGGTTTAAACCACTTGTCTGCCTGATCTTGGAGTTAGTTTAACAAGATATATTCTCTATATGTTATAGATACTTACTAATATTCAAAAAAAGACGGATTTCTCTTATTTTACTCCTTGAGTTGGAATTATTCCCAGAACTTTAGTTTCATACCATTTTCTATGTGTACTGTTCTCCTCTTTGAATTATTCCCTGAACTATCTAATCGTTAGAGGCATCAGCAGCTCTATATATTCCATCTCGTTAAGGTCGATGTTCAAGTATGAGCCCTGAGTAACCATGGTGTAGTTGCCTGGAGGCGGTATAGCAGGGGGAGAACCTGGACCCAGGTCGTTTGGCGAATTGGTTTCAGTGTCCCAGTAGCTGACCTGGTCCCACTCAGCGCCTTCGGATAGGCTTGGAATCGGAGGGCCTGGCGGACCCGTAGCGTAAATATACCAAATTGAATAGATGGCGTGACCATTCGAATTGTAAATCGTCACGTTAAGCTCGCCGAAGTTTGTTATGGAAAGGTGTGAGGTGTTATTAATGTTTGTCATCGTGATAAAGTAGTTGAATGTGTCGCCTGCCTTGAAGAAGGGTGTG
>Ga0187889_10001798_pt1 | contig 22226 bp, 19 predicted proteins | sample June2016WEW_7_10_2_FD_132992 | JGI IMG/M metagenome (GOLD analysis project Ga0187889, IMG submission 132992) | Peatland microbial communities from SPRUCE experiment site at the Marcell Experimental Forest, Minnesota, USA - June2016WEW_7_100 | ecosystem: Environmental > Terrestrial > Soil >... | reverse complement strand
CGTTGCCGTGGACGTCCGCCTGCACGGGTAGTGGTGTCTTGCGCTGCCCGCGTTCGTCCAGCGCCCACGCCTCCACGCGATAGGCAGGAAATGGCAGGGTGATCCGGGCGGGGATCCCTTCGACAAGCGACGGGGCCTCGCCCCAATCCTTCCCGACGCTGGTCTTCTCCGGGTTCTTCCACCCCATCCCTGTGTTCTCGACGTAGCCCGTCGCAGTGATCAGCCAGCGGGAGAGCAGCCGGTTCGTCTCGTCTTCCATCAGCGTCACCGTGATCGCACTCCACCCATCCTGCAAGGTTGGCCCCGGCTCGATAACCACGCCGCCCAGGTCGAACCGCCTGCCGGCGCCGTAGCCGATGACGGCTTTGCTCCGAGGGGCGTTCAGGGTAACGACTCCCCGCTCCTTCCGGCTCAGGTCCCACGCCAGTTCGGCCGTGTCCGACACGAGTTTGTCGCCTTCCACCTTAACCTGCTCCGGGCGGAGAGCCCCGGCGGGCGCCGCCTGTCCTTCAACGGCAATCGCCGTGCGATGCACCAGCGCGGCCTCGCGTGGCACGCCCAGTTGACCGGCATGCACCAATTCCCACGCTGCCCCGTGCCGCAAGGCGTCAACCTCCTGTTCCTTGCCCAGCACAGCCACGACCAGGTCTTCCGCCGGCCTCACGTCGCCCCGCAGGAACATGGCCGCGGCAGGAATGAGTGTGACCATCTTCGTGGGGTGCTGGTCAATGTCGAAGAAGTTGCGGATGCGCCGCAAGTCCCAATCGGCCGCATGGGAGTATCTGGAGGTGGAGATATAGTCCCAGTCCTGCAGCCCCGAGTACGCGGCCCGCAGCAGATTCCCCTCGCTGACATAGGTGCTGGGGGCGCTGTGGCCGTACTCGGTCACACTGAAGGGCTTGCCCAGCACGCGCCGCAGCGCCAGGCCCGGCAACGTGCCGCCGCGGTCGTTGACCATCGTGCGGTTTTGCACAATCCAGTTCCCGGCGTCCCACGGGCGGCCGGGGAAGACCGGGTGCTGCCAATAGGCGTGCGTGTCCACGCAGTCCAACTTGGCCATCAGGTTCGGCGTGCTGCAACCGACCACCGTGCCGATGACGAGCGCCTTGACCTTCAGGTCATCTTTCAGGCAGTGGTACATCGTTTGCCAATAGCGGTCCTCGGTCTCCCAGAGGAACCGCAGCCAGTCGCGTTGCGCTTCGGCAGTATGTTCACCCTCCCGCGCTCGCAGGAAAGTCCGCACGCCGCCGTCCTCGACGCGCTCATCCTTCTCCAGCCCGCATGAGCCGCCCGGACGGAGAGAGAGGCCAGCCAGCCAATAAGCGCCGGCCTGCGCGGCAGGGTCGAAGACGAGGCGAGCGGCATTGTCGCTTTGATCCGGCAAGGGAACAAACCGGAATTGTCGCCATTGCGGCGTCACGTTTACAGTGGTTCGCAAGCCCAGGCTCTGCCACGGCGGGTGGTATTGCTCGAGGCTGACGCCCATCACGCAGGGCTTCTCCCCCTTGGCCCAAAATGTCAATGTGCAGGGCCGCTCCACCTGCACCTTGAAACCGGGCTGCTCAAACCGGATATGCCAGCTTTGCGTGCCCGGCTTCGTGACAACCAGGCGGGCAGACTTCACGCCGCGCAAGGCTTCGGGGACGTCGTCACACGACGACGCCGTCGCCTCCGCGCCCCCATGGCGTTCGATCAACCAATGCTCCGTGCCGCGAGAGAAACCAGGGTTGGCGAGCATCTCGTCCCCCAGTGCTTCGTCCTTAACGCCCCAGGCCTGCCGCAGCCTGGCGCTCGAGCCATACCGCTGGCTCAGCCATTGGTTCCATTGGCGCTTCAACTCCGGCTGGAAGACCTCCGGCAGTTTGTCAACCACACCGCCCAGCCAGGCGTGGATCAGCCCATTCTCGTTGTTGATCTCGACGAATGCCACCGCCGGGTCCTCGGCGTACGTCAGACCCGTGCATACGTTCCGGTGGCCCAGCAGCTTGCGGGCGTACTCCCTTTGCAGTTCCAGTATTCGGGCATCGTAGAACCCGATCACGTGCCGCCCTTGATAGGGATCGCCCAGTTGCTCGATCTCTTTGGGCAGGCCGTCGGCTGCGTCGAAGGGCCGATAGTTCAGCAGGCAGAGATACACGTAAATGCCGTTACGTTCCAGTTGGGCGGTGAAGAAGTCGAGGCGGTCAAGGGCTTCTGGATCAAGCTCGCGGGTGTCGGCCGCGCCGCGCGCCAGGATGCCGTCGGGAAAGCGGCGCATGTCCATGATATGGAAGCGGACAATGTTGATGCCGAACTTGGCCATGCGCGCCGCGAGCTTCCCGGCATCTTCCTTGCGAGGGAAGTTGGCGCTGAATGCCAGGTCCACGCCAAAGAAGCGAATGCGGTCTTTACCGGCGTATAAGTGCCCATCGTCTCCGGCGCGAATGTGGCCGAACTTGCCCGCAGGCTTGTGCAACAAGCCGCTCAGGTTGGCCACGCTCGGCGTCGCATCGTCCCAGGGCAGCACGAAGGGGAACAGCCGTGGCCCCGTTGTCTCCGGCAGCATTGTCTCCTCGGCGGAGTGCGCCAGCCCCTGTTCTCCCGAGGCGATCAAATTCCCCCCAAACGCCGCAAACGGAAGCCGGACGGCCAACAAGCAGCACGCCATAGAACTGGCGAATGTGGAAGTCAAATCGTGTTTCACGCGAGGTTTTTAGCAGCGATCCTGAGCAGAAAGAAGTGCAATTCCGTTGTTTCCTGATTTCGCTTAAGGAGTATTCTGGCCGCATGAAAATCTGGATCCGCACGGGAACGTTGGCGATTGTGTGTGTGGCAAGCGCAGGCGGGACGTGGGCGCAGAGCGCCCCGGGCCCGGCGGCCCCGTCGCGGGTGCCGATTTATAGTAAGAACGACGCCCCGGCCACGCCGAAGCTCGAAGACCTGCCGCGGAGGATGTGATGAAAATGAAGATCCTGACACGGGCCGTGTTTCTACTCATGCTGCTCACCTCCGGCCCGGTTTCTTCCGAAATCATCCCCCCCGACCGGATCTGCGATTGGACGCCCGGCGTAAACGTGGGTGTTCCGGGCGGGATTCCCAATCGCACAGTAATCGGTTCCACAGTTGATGCCGCTGTCTATGGAACAGGATCGGTGGACGCTTCCGCCGCACTCGGCGCCGCGATTGACGCCTGCCCTTCCGGTCGGGTTGTGATAATACCTGCCGGGACCTACCGGCTTGACAGCCGCGTTTACCGCGCCTCTGCGGGCAACATAACCATCCGGGGTGCGGGAATGGGGAAAACGATCCTCAAAGCAACCTCCAACGCACAGGTGCTCCTGCTCGGCACGGCAGACTGGCCGCGCGCAACCGCGGGACTCGCCATCAGCGCAGGAGCGACCAAAGGCAGCACGGTCCTTACCGTGGCCGACGCCACTTCCATCACCGTAGGCAAACTGGTCAGAATCCAACAGAACGATTTGCCCTATGTCCTTTTCGGCAGCGCCCCAACCACCAACAACAGGCTGATGAGCGCCATGTTCAGGGTCACAGCAAAAACAGCAGCCAGCGTAACAGTCATGCCGCCCCTGCCCATCGATTTCACCCAGTCGCCTGAGCTTGTCCAATACGGAATTCCTCCTCTCACAAATACGGGCGTGGAAGACCTGACCATAGACTGCAATTCCATCTCATGGGCTGGCATCGAGTTCGACCAGGCATGGGGATGCTGGATCAAAAACGTTGAAATCAAGAACTCGACCCGCCGGCAGATGCTCCTGATCTGTTTTGTCAACGGCGAGATCCGCCACAACTACACGCACGACGTGGTCGGCGGCGGGCCCAATCACGAGGGGATCGACCTTTATCAGGACGGTTCATTCAACCTGATCGAAGACAATATCGCATACAACGGTGGATTTCCCGGTATTATCCTGGGAGACTCAAAAGGCGGCTGTTCGGGCAACGTTATCGCCTATAACTTGGCTTACGACGCTAATACCGGAGCGAGCACAGCCGCAGGCATGGATATCAGCGTGAGCCACGGGCCGCACAACATGATGAATCTGGTTGAAGGGAACATCACCGAATGCATGGGCAGCGACGGCTACTTCGGGTCCACCAGCCACATCACCCTTGCCCGCAACTGGTTTACAGCCACGCATCCGACCGCGACTGAAAACCTGATTGCGGTGAATCTCGGGAGATGGAACAACTATTTCAACCTGGTGGGCAACGTGCTCGGCACAAGTTCGTTCAGTGCCGCAGGCCGGTTCCAGCCGGAAACGCCGTTCAGTTATACAACCCAGGTCATTTACAAACTCGGGTTCCCCAACCTGGGCAACAACGGCTTCTCCAAAACCTGGGGGCCAACCACGCCGCCGGATTACAGTGCGCAAGCCGCAAATCAGCCCGGTGGAGATAGTCACGGCACAGGAGGCAATACGCTGCAGGAACTGGACCTCAATGTGAAGAACACCATGCTGAGGCACGGCAACTACGATTACCTGAGCCATTCAATTGCGTGGGACGCGGCGATTTCCGATCATGCGATCCCGAACAGCTACTTCCGGTCGAGCAAGCCGGAGTGGTTCGGGAACCTGCCGTGGCCGCCTTTTGATCCGGCGAATCCGCCGGGGGCGTTCAATGATTCAAATGTGTGCAGGATTCCGGCGGGGTACAGATATGTGCATGGGAAGGATCCGGTGGAGGCGGCCGAGAAGCCGGGGACGGAGGCGGAGAGACGGATAAACAGTATAGAGGGCACCCATTAGAACGGGAATGAATTCGCGAGAACACGTGTTTTTGGTCGCACGCTGCCTATTGGCGTGCGCGGGCGTGTTGGCTGGCATGGCTGGGCAGCTTCGGGCGGCCAAGTGCGTGGTTGACCAGGCGGCCCCCGGTGCGGCCGACACTAGCCCGGAAACCCAGGAAAAGCCCTTTAAGACAGTGCAGCACGCGGCCGACGGGGCCAAGCCGGGCGAGACCGTCTGCGTCATGGCGGGCAAGTACGACGAGCGCGTCAGGGTCAAGGCCGGTGGGGCCGAGGGCCAGCCCATCACCTTCCGGGCGATGCCGCGCCGCGTTGCGACGGTTTCCGGCTTCGACCTCCAGGCCAGCTACCTCCGCATCGAAGGCTTCGACATCACGGCGGCCAGGCCGGCGGTGGCGGTGCAACTGGAGCTGGCGGCATAACATCTATTCCTCCAAACTGCCTACCTATCGGGGAGCGTGCGGGCTGGACGTCATCCAGACGCTCGACGTGACGATTGAGAACAACACCTTCGCCGGGATCAACTGGTGCGGGGTGGGCCTGCGGGGCAAGGAATCGAGCAACGGGCAAATCCGCAACAACCTCTTCTACGATATGCAGCAAGCCGTTCTGGATGGCAACAGGGACGACTTCACGCCTGCCAATCCGGTGATCGAGTACAACCTGGCGTTCAAGACCGCGCTGCTGGCGATGGACACGAACATCAACGGCAAGGACCCGTTGTTGGTGGATGCGGAGAAGAGGGATTTCCGTTTGCGGAAGGGCAGCCCGGCCGCCATGGCGGGCAAGGGCGGCGTGACGATCGCCCAGCCCGGGGAAACGATCATTCTGCGGGGCGGCGCGTATCGCGAGGCCTGGCCTCCGCAAACGATGGCGTGACGGTCCGCGCCATGAAGGGCGAGAAGGTAACAATCAGCGGGGCCGACCTCATCGAGGGTTGGAAGCGCGAGGCGGATGGAGATTGGTCCTCACCCCTGGCCGCCGAGCCGAAGAAGGTCCTGCGCGACGGCCAGCCGTGGAGCCAGTTCAGCTATAACAGGACCGGCAAGCGGATCACAACGAAGACCGGGGACGATCCTCGCCTGCACGTTTTCGAGACCATCCTGCGGGAGCAGGGCCTCGTCCTGTTTGGCAGAAAGGATACCAAGATCGAAGGGATCATCGTCATTGACACGTTGAGGGCAGGTGCCACGAATCCGTGAGGAGGCATGCCTCCATCTGTAATTAGCCCTGCCGACCAGCAACATCGCCGGCTGGCTCCCACCATGGGCCTTGGACCTGGACACGACACTCATCGTCCATTAAACAGGGCGATCCTCGGATGTCGTTCGCTCGTTCGGCTGCCAGGCCGGTCGCCGGCCTTGCCCAAGGGGTTCTTTTGTGGCAGCCTCGAGCTGGAACTCGGTATGAAAACGATACTCGAACGTCCCCTCCACAGACTGATCCTCGTCCCTCAATGGATTCTGCTGGCCGTTGTGGCTTTTCTGGTCGGCGTTGGCAGCGGTTTTGCCGGCGAAAAGCGCCCGCTCGCGGAGCGGTTAGGCTACCAGGCCACCGACATACTGTTGATCGTGAACGGCGATGATGCCGGGATGTGCCATGCGGCCAATCTGGCCACGATCGAATGCCTGGAAAAAGGCCAGATGCGCTGCTCCACCATCATGGTCCCCTGCCCGTGGTTCCCCGAAATCGCGGCTTATGCGAAGGGCCACCCGGAAAAGGACTTCGGCGTGCATCTCTGCCACACGGCCGAGTGGAGAAAGTATCGGTGGGGTCCGGTGGCAAGCCGGGACAAAGTTCCGGGTCTGGTGGACCCCCAGGGGTATCTCTGGCACGACGTGCCGGACGTCTATGCCCACGCCACCCCCGAGGAGGCCCTGATCGAGGGGCGAGCCCAGATTCAGCGCGCGTTGACCTCGGGTGTGGATGTCACGCACCTGGACTCGCACATGGGCACTCTCCAGCTCGATCCGCGTTATGTGCAGGCCTATTTGCAGCTCGCGGCCGAGTTCGACCTCCCGGTCCGCATGGCCTCACAGCAAACCATGGCTCGGTTTGGTTACCCCCAGTTGCGTGACCAGTTCGCGGCCAGGGGCATCGTCTTCCCCGACTACTTCGTCTATGAGGAACTCAAGGATGAGAGCAAGGACGTGAAGGGTTTCTGGCTCGAGATCGTGAAGCGTCTGAAACCAGGGGTGACCGAGCTTTATATCCATGCCGCCCTCCCGACCGAAGAACTGAAAGCCATCACCGGCTCGTGGCCGACCCGGTCGAAAGAGTTCGAGGTTTTCACCCACGATGAGGAGATGAAGAAGCTGGTCGTCGAGCGGAGGATCATCCTCCTTGGCTATCGGCCCTTGCGCGACTTGCAGCGCAAGGAGCGGAAGGAAGGGTGATCCCGGCCTTCACCCGCATCCAGTCCTCACGGAGAATTGCCAGCAGCACCACGTCCTCGAAAACTCCCCACCTCCGCACCCCCTGTCGCCCGGAGGTGCGGGTGCCAGGCGACCATGGCGCAGGCGTAAATGCCCGAGCCTCCGGCCATGTCCAGCAGATGCTGATACCGAGCGCAATCGAGCCGTTGCGCCATGGCCGGTGCGAGATAAACTCCTCGGCAGTCCATCGCCGCAGTGAATTGGCTCGCGAAATCCTGGCCTTCCATTGCCTTGGTCCACTTCTTTTCGTTGCGCAGGCTTGCCCAGTTGGCGGGCTTTCCCGTGCGCAGAACCTCGGCAATGTCCCGGCACACCGGGCGCTCCGCAACCGATGCGAAATACGGGGCGATGCACCAGGGAGAGGACGGGTCCAAGTGCTCCTTGGCCAACTCCGTGAGGACATAGACTCCAGCGTCACGCCGCACCAAGCCCATCGCGGTGAAAAGCGTGAGCATCACGTCCACCGGGCGCTCCTTCAGACCCAGGGACCGGCAGATCGTTGCCTGGTCGGCAGGATGACCGCTCAACCAGTTGAAAAAGTCCGAGTGGCACATCGCCGCCGTCAACAAGTCCGCCGCGCAGAGGCCGTCCCGGTAGCGGTAAATCGCCGTGGGATCGGTCGAAGGGCACCGCAATAAATCATCAGCCGTAATCACGCCCGCAGTCTAAATGGCCCACACTGGCGTTGTCAAAAGACGGCACAAGAGCATCAGCGGGGAGAAGGCTGAGTTGAGAACAGCCGTGCAGTGGATGGGGAGCAGGTCTAGTCCGCGCTCAGCCGCCGCTGTGCTGGGTTCGGATGTGGCGAGCCTGCCCTGGCCGAAGGAACTCCGGCGCGGGCGGGCCAAACGGATTCCACATTCGCCTCCCTGGCCTCCTTCATTTTGAGACCGCTTGTTCGAGAAAGGGCAACATCCGGTCGAGAACCAATTGCGGCGCTTCGAGCTGCGGGCAATGGCCAACTCCAGGAAAGACGACCAAGGTGGACCTCTCGATGTCTTTGGCCAAACGTGTTCCCTGGGCCGGGGGGACGAGCCGATCTTCCCGTCCCCACAAGATGAGGGCGCGTTTGTGGATGGCGCGATGGGCTTGCTCCCACTTCTCGGGGTCTTGGGGAACAAGTTGTCGTTCCTGCGCAATGAGAGCGGCAACCGCGCCATCGCGTCTGGCTTCGCGAAGGTAGGCGCGTTTGAGGTCCGTTGAGATCGCAGCCCGGTTGTGGAAGTTCCTCTCCAGTGCAACTGCCGTGAGCGTCCGCGAAGGGAGGAGGCCAAGGACCACCTCGGCGATCAGAGGCGTCTTCCAAAACCACCGCCCGCCCGTGGCTCCGGCGCGGTATGCGCCAGGGTCGATCAGGCACAAGGCAACCACCCTCTCGGGATGCTCCTCCGCCATCCTGAGTGCCACGGTGCCTCCAAGGCTGTGGCTAACCAGAACCGCCTGAAGTATCCCCAAGCTGTCCAGCATCCCTTCCAGCCTCTGAACGTGGGCCTGGATGCTGTAGTCCCCGGAAGGCTTGTCGGAGCGCCCCGCCCCAAGGGCATCCCAAACCGTGACGCGATACCCCGCCTGGATCAGGCCAGGCTCGATGAATTGCCATCCCATGCTCGAATCGCCCAAGCCATGGAGAAGAACAACGTCGGGGCCGGTAGCGGTCTGCCTGAAGAAGAGGTTGTGGCCCCCAACCCTCAATGCTCCCCCAGGCGACAGATGCTCTACACCCGTGGTCTTGGTTGAACAACACCCCATCAGCGAGAGCAATAGGCTGGAGAGGATCAGAATCGAATCAGATCTCATTCCACGAGGTCTTGGTTTATAGTCGCCGTTGCCAAAAGGAGCACATCACGACCAGCGTAGCAGGGTTAGGGCCGTCACGCATCATTGGAAAAAGCGGCCCTTCCATTGATTCGTTCGATGTGAATGGGGTTTATGCTGGGCGGGCAGGATGGCAGATTGGACTTCGACGCGGGCATTCAGGGATTTTGGGAGGACAGACCCGGCGCCTGGGGGCCAGCGGTAATCGGTTGATGATGCAACTTGCCTTTGCCGCGTCCGCTCTCCACACTCCCCCGCACCATGCAACAGTCAATCCGCACGGCGATGTTATTGCTCGCCTCCATCCTTCCGCTCTGCGCCCAGGAGTTGTTTGAGCCAGGCGTCGGGCGATCTCCCCGCTGGGCGAGCTTCGAGAACCCCAAGTCCCAGAAGGGCGGCGCGGGGCACGAGAACAAAACCGCCAAGGGCCACGCCTTCGACACGCTCAAGGCCGGTCAATCCATCACCTTGATGGAATACAACGGTAGTGGCGTCATCCGGCGCATCTGGATCACCATCAGTGATCGCAGCCCGGAAATGGTCCGGTCATTGACCCTGGCCGCGTTCTGGGATGGCCAAACCAAACCCGCCGTGCTCGCGCCCCTGGGGGATTTCTTCGGGATCGCCCACGGCCAGCTCTGCGCCTTCGAGAGCGCCTTGCTCTCGAACCCGGAGGGCCGTTCCTTCAACTGCCTCATTCCGATGCCGTTCCGGCGTTCGGCGCGTGTGGTGCTGAGCAACGATTCCAGGAAGGACGTGTCGAATCTCTTTTATGACGTTGATTTCGAGACGGTCAGGAAACTGCCCAAAGACGCGCTTTATTTCCACTGCTATTGGAATCGCCAGGTGCGCACGAAATTGGGCGAGGATTATCAGATTCTGCCTCGGGTCAACGGCAGAGGCCGGTTGCTCGGAGTCAACGTGGGCGTAATCAGCAACCCCGATTACGAAGGCAGTTGGTGGGGCGAAGGCGAGGTAAAGATGTATGTGGACGGAGACGATCAGCATCCGACCATCGCGGGAACCGGCACCGAGGACTACACCGGCACGGCGTGGGGCCTGGGCAAGTTCGCCAACCGCTACCAAGGTTGCCCAGTCGCCGATGCCGCCCGCCGAATGTGGGCGTTCTATCGATTCCATATCCCCGATCCGGTTTACTTTGAAAGGGACCTGAAAGTCACGATCCAGACCATCGGTGGAACCGACGCGGCCAAGGTCAGGAACTTTGTGAAACGTGGGCTGGCCGTGATCCCGGTTTCGGTGGACCTCCACGGGAAGTTCACCAAGTTGCTGGAGCCTGGCGCTCCAAGTCTGAACGACCCGAGCTTCCCCGAAGGTTGGGTCAACTTCTATCGGCAGGACGATTATTGCGCCACGGCTTATTTCTACCTGGACAAGCCGACCCACGACCTGCCGCCCGTGCCTGGGTTGGACGTGCGGGTGAAGGGGATCAAGTAGCCCGGCCCAGGAGGTCTTTCTTTGGGGCGCTGGAAAACAAGAGCTGTGACGCTGCCTGAAAGCGCCAACCCACCAAAGCCGCTCTGGCGCTGCCCGGCGTGTCGGCGTCGGTTCGCCAACCGGAACCAATCGCACTCTTGCGGCACGTATGACCTGGAGGCCCATTTCCATGGCAAACCCGCCATGATCCACCAGCTCTACGACCAGTTCGTCGCCCAGGTTCGGCTGTGCGGGCCAGTGACCATCCTGCCGGAGAAGACCCGGATCACGTTCCAGGTGCGCATGTCGTTCGTCGCGCTCCAGGTCCAACGCTCGAAGATCATTGGCCATCTGGTCCTGGCCGAGCGGCACGACCGACCATGCTTCGTGCGCATCGACTCGATCTCGCCGAGCAACCAGGTCCACCATTTCACGCTTGCAAGGCCAGAGGACTTGACCGAGGAATTATGCGGCTTCATCCAGCGGGCGTATCGGGTCGGCCAGCAGAAGCACCTGAAAAACCGCCCGTGACATGTCGCTCAACAGAGGAAAGTTGCTTGGCCCGGCTGCCGTCTTGGCGGCGCAGGGCGTTGACGTTGGCACGTAGCCATCCGCTTGAGGCGGTTGATGATCGCCCGAGCCACGCCCCGCCGATGGTGGGCCTGGGCGACGCCGATCTCATAAAGAAGGAGCACGGTTTGCGGGTGGTCGATTTGCTGCGATTCATACGCCAGGGCAAACCCAACCGGTTGGCCCTCCTCGACGGCAACAAAGGAAAATGATCCTGCTGCTCCAGAAAGCTCAGGACCACTTCGCCGGTCGTCTGAGCCGATTTGATGCGCTCGCTGGCGCTGACCGCCAACGCGGTGTCACCGGGGCCGAGTCGAGTTACTTTGATCGAGCGGACCATCTCACGCGGCCTCTTCTGCAAATGGGGTGAGCGAGGGACACGAGGAGCGCCGCCCGAGCCAACGCCCGGCTGCTCCCGTCGTCAGGGTGCTTTGGAGACTCAGCCAACGGCTTCATCGTAGAGAAACGCAAGTCCAGCCCCGGCATCAAGACAATAGACCTTGGCCAGCAGGTCGGCTACGAGCTGTGCAACCCGCGTTGCCTCGGGCACCAGCGGATATTTCATCGCTCGCATGTAATTCGGGTCCAACCCGCCGCTGCAAAGGTAATCCAAAGTGTGCTTGATTCCACGCTGCCCAAAAAACTCGCGTATGGACCGCTCCAGTTCCTCGTTCTTCCGCAGCACAAACAGCACCAGGTCGAAGGCGCTTGGCTCAGAATCCCGATACAACCCAAGCAGGAACTGCTCATCGAGCGACGAGACGGTGAGCGTAGCGAACTTGGCATCAGACAGGAGGATGCGGATCACATACCGTTCGAGTTGCGCGATGCCGCTGCTGGGGTAGAGGTCAGGCTTAGCGCCTGGCTCCCGCCCGAGCGCGAACCCGCCAGGGGCTTCGGCCCTTCGGTTGCGCCTCAGCACGTCGATCAAGTCCTTACACCCTGGAGGCAGTTCAACGCCGCGTTTTTGGTAATTGACGAATCGAGCCATCGGTTTTGCACGGTCTGGTTCCCACAGTTTAGCCTCCGCAACCCAGGTAGCAAGGGCGGGAATTGCCGGTGCGGACCCCGCCAAGCACAGGGCGACCAGACCCCGTTACCGACCGATTTCCGGCAGGCCGGACTGCTGTCACCTGGGATGCGGAGACAGTTCGTCGCGCCGCTGCCGGTCGCGGAAGCCGAAGTTCGTTCTCCATCAGTAGTTGGCCGTTCCGCACCAAAATCGACCTCAACGCGAGGGCCAGCGGGCGAAAAATAGGCCCATCTGTTTCGCTGGAAAAACTTCACCCTTGGACAGCCTTTGTCCATGTGGCCGTGCGACGATGGGCGCATGAAACGAAGACAACAATTCCTCAAAGCAGTCCAAATCCTGGCACCGGGCGACAAATCCCTCCTCCATGCGGCGGAGCGTGTGCCGGAAGAACGCCTCCCCGCCCTCCCAGGAGGAGCGGCCCTCGAACTGGTGGTCGCCCTTCAAAAGGCCATGGCCTCGGCCAATGACAACTCCTCAAGTCCAGGCCGGCAGAAGCGAGAATCCCGCAGGCGCGATGGACAAGACCAACTCTCGCTGAGCCAGGCCCTGCGGATTCGGAGCGCCCATTATTGGCTGGAACTGGGCGAGGCAGACCAGGCCCTGAGAGAGTTGGAGGCGTTGCCGAGCGGGGCTTGGAACCATCCCCTGGCGGTAATGGCCCGCGTCGCGGCACTCCCGGCTGCCAGGGGGCTGAACATAGTCACCGTCCAGGAGTAGCCGGGAGTGAAGGCGATGAAATTCAGGAGCTACTTCCCCAACTTCAAAGACGAGGGCCAAGTCATCGCTTCCTTCGGCCAGGCGCAGCTCGTCAAACACCTCGACGGCAAATACGAGCTGCGCGGCGGTTCCACGGGAGATCGGCTGGCGGCGAAAGAGTGGATCTCGCTGTTTTGCCACAAGATCGTGGTGCGGGAGGCTTGAGCGCGACAGGCAGGTGCTCCGGCGTTCGTTCGCCTTTTCCTAACCATCCGCCACGCCGGCATGAAAATGCGCCAGGTTGGCTGCTGCCGAGGCCGTGAGGGCAGGGCGGCGTCTTTCGCGGGCCGCGAGCCAGGGCACCGGTCCACACGGGAGTTTTGGCGGGCCGCAGCCGGTCCTAGTCGCCGCCCAGGCCCGCCGTGGGCAGATGCGGCAGCGCGGATTTGCAGCCCAACGATCCCGTGTTATAGTAGGGGCGATACCAGTGGAACGACTCAGACGAAAAACCGATCTAAGCCAGGAAATGACTTATGGCAACCGACCCGGATACAAACGCAGGACTGCAAAAGATCCAGCGTTTTGTTGTGCTCATGTTGGAGAACAGATCCTTCGATCATCTGCTCGGCTTCCTCAAGGCCACAAACCCGCAGGTGATGGGTTTGAACGGTGACGAGCTTAATCGCAGGAATCCGAGTTCGGCGGACAGCCCGGCAGTGACGGTTGACCGAGCGACCTCGTTCATAATGACGTTCGACCCCGCGCACGAACATTACGACGTGCAGATGCAACTCTGTGGGCCGCGAGAAAGCAGCGATCCTACACTTCCCCCGGTTGCCAATCCTCCGGTGGTGCCCGCGCCGATGAACGGGTTTGTGTTCAGCGCCCTCCACGCTGAAGACTTCGACGGGGACGAGATCCTCGTCATGGGGTGCTTCGAGCCGGACCAGCTTCCGACCCTGACGGCGCTCGTAAACGAGTTTGCTCTGTTCAACTTCTGGTATTCGTCACTGCCCGGCCCGACCTGGCCGAACCGATTCTTCATACATGCCGCGACCTCGGGCGGACTCACCGACAGCCCCTCCACCGCCCAAATTGTAGAGGGGTTCGGGTTCAAGAGCGACACCATCTACCAGCGATTGGAGGGGGCCGGAAAAACGTGGTGCATCTACCATGACGGGCTGCCTCAGAGTGCCGGTATCTCATGCCTCAGAGGGCATTACATCGACCCGTTCACCAAACGGTTTCAGGACATGGAGGACTTCGCCGAGGATGTCAAAAACGGGAAGCTCTGCGACTACACCTTCATCGAACCCCGTTACGACACCGGAAACAATTACGTGGCAGGCAATTCCATGCACCCGCTCAACGACATCCGAAACGGTGAAACGCTCGTTAAGCTGGTTTACGAGACCCTGCGGAACTCGGACTACTGGAAGGACACGATGCTCATCATCACGTTCGATGAGCACGGAGGGTTCTTCGATCACATCTCTCCCCCGGCGACGGTCCCGACCGGAGACGATGACACGTATGCGAACAAATCGTATTCGTTCAAGTTCGACCGGCTGGGGGTGCGGGTGCCGGGGATCGTCGTCTCCGCCTACACCAGAAAGGGGACGATTATCGGGAGCGACCCCAATGACGCTTCCACTGTCTTCGACCACACCTCGGTTCTCGCGACCGTTGAAAAGCGGTTCGGTTTGGAGCCGTTGACAGAACGCGACAAGGCTGCGAACACCCTGGACATCGCGATCAACCTGGATGAGCCACGGCTCTCGCCGGATGAGGCCCTGACGAGTCTCCCTACGCCAGCACCCGATTCTGCGGTGCAGCCTCGCTCGACAAATGACATTTTCGCGGCCAGCCCGCAAGCTCCTCTTTCCACAAACCAAAAAGCCATGGCTGACCTTGCTCTGGCGGTCGACCTTGGGATTTCCGACCCAAGCACCCACCCAGCTTTGATCAGCAACCACCAGAAGCTTGTCGAGCAGGCGGACGCGGCCAACTATATTCAGCAGGTTGCGGGCAAGATTACTGCGCAACGGGACAACCCGCCGACACGGTGAGAAAGGCTCGGCGGACGGATGCAGAATGGTGGGGGTAGTCAGCGGCGTCGGGATTTGACCTTGGCAGACCACTCCAACGCCTGCGAAGGGAACCAGCGGGACGACCGGGTAGCCCTCTGCGCCGGTCCTGATTACGACAGCCCGAACTACTCGAACACCGCACGGGTCCGCTGCTCGATGCGGCCCCTGAACTTGTTGCGCCCGCCCGCGCCGATTCTGGATTGGAATCGGCCATGGTTATGTTTACGCTCGCCAGGGCATGGGACTGGGCGTCGTCAAGTTGGTGTCAGGCGGGCAGACCGGCGCTGATATTGCGGCGTTGGACTACGCCATCGAGCAGGCGTCCCCCACGGCGGATGGTGCCCGAAAGGGCGCAAGGCCGAGGACGGCACCATCGACGCATGTTACCAACTCAAGGAGACGCCCAGCGCCGATTACGTCCAGCGCACCGAATGGAACGTCCGCGACAGCGACGGCAGTGTGGTCTTCTCCATTGCCCCGGTTCTGACGGGCGGCTCGAAGAGAAAGGTCGAGTTGGCGCACAAGGCCCGCACGCCGGTCATCCATTTCTCGGACGATGGCAGCCCTATCACTGAAACAGCGGCTTGCTCCCCGGAGAAGCAGGGTGCGACAATGATGGACATGAATTGGAGAGCGATTGAAAGGCCCGGCATCATGCCCGCCTTTTTTGCCCCGGCGGGAGCGGCACCGTAGGCAACCCAGAGATGCGCCGTGGCGAAAACATTCTTTGAAGCAATTGGATACCGGCTCGGCCAGAAAGCCGCTCAGGCCAAGAGTGTCTTCGACCTCCTGGGTGGAACGGAGGAGGAGTCCTTACGCGCCGAAATACGTCTGGGCCGAGACCTGGAGGCAGCCCTGCTGGAGCGGACTCCCCTGATCGCGGAGAATGAGACCACGAGATTCGTGGCGCAAATTGCGCGTTGGTTAGCGGCGAACGTGAAGGAGAAGAAGCTCCCCTTCAGTGTCAGGGTGACGGCAGAGCGTGAGCCGAATGCGTTTGCCCTCCCAGGTGGGCCGGTCTTCGTGAGTTGGCCGTTGTTGGAAATGTGCCAGGGGTGCAGTTTGAACTCTGTCTTGGAGGATCACCGCGTCTGGTTTATACTGTGGAATGCGCATTGCGGGCGATACCAGCGTTCCCGACACGGGCCTGAAGCTCAAGTGGGCGACCACCCATGATTTCGCGCGCCTCCTTAAGAGCGTGAAGGGCGGCCTCACCGTCGACTTCATAATCCAGCACCGGGCATGGGACCTGCTCCGCCCAGCCCTGCAGAAGCGCCTCACGTCCCAGGTCCGTGGTAGCTGGGCACCCCTTGCGGAGCACCTCGCGGAATGGAGCACGATCTCGACCCCGTACAATCCCCGGTTCCCGCTGTTGCGGACATTCTTCGAGGAGGAGGGCATCCGGTTGCTTTATCCGGACAGGGCAGATGGGCGCGAATGGGAGGATCTCGCGTCCGATGAGCATCAGGCGTTGGCGAAGGCGTTCTGGGATGGGCTTTCACCGGAGGGTAAAGTTGCATTGGCTGACTGCGTCCGTACCACTCACAGGGGCGATGTGCCCGCGGAGCTACGGAGCATCTTCAGTGATCTAGACATGCCGGTGGGCGAGGGCTTGCCAGAGTACAGAGATTTCCAAGTTTCGTGCACTGACGGCCCTGCGGGCCCGCTCGGCCCAGCCGTAGCGGTAGGAGTGCAGGGTGACGCCGGTGAGGCCCAGACCATGGCACCTCTGCTTGAACTCGGTGGCCAGGCCACTGGAAGGAGAGTGACGCGACCGATACCTTTTCCTTCGGGTCTGGCCGTAAGCCTGCCTGACATCCCGGATGCGCCGCTGGGTGGGCGCCAGTTCCTCGGCCCGGACTGCGGAGAGGGCTGACGAGGACAGCGCCATCGTATCCGGCCGCAGCGACCGCTCGGCCTCCTCCGACCACTCCTCGGACGCGATTCGTTCGGCCATTTCGGCCCCGATTGGCACCGCCTGCTCGCGGCAGTTGAGCACGTTCAGGTCCATAGGTTCGTCGTTGACACATGCTGATTATAGTGCGTACGGGGCGCCCAATTTGCCTCATTTTGCTAGTCCATCGCGGGGCCAAAGGCAGGTACGGAATTGCGTTGGTCGGAGCCTATGAAGGGTGAAGCCTCCCGTTTTGGCCGGGCGGCGGACCAAAGAGCAAGCAAGAACACTCCAAACCTATGTATGATCTGAATGTCGTGACAGCCATGGGCCGCCTCACCCGCGACCCCGAGCTTCGGCGCGGCCAATCCGGCTCGCCGTTCGCCACGTTTACTGTAGCCGTCAATCGGCGCTGGAAAGCCGAGGACGGAACCCCGAGGGAGGAGATTGCTTACGTTCCGTGTCTGGCGTTCGGGCGGCCCGCGGAGTGGGCGGCAGAGCACCGCAAGGGCGAATCCGTGATCCTTGCCGGCCGGCTGCGCACCGACAGTAGGCAGGACAAGGACAGCAACGAGGCGAGGTCCGGGTTGGCTCCTGGGGGGCTTGGAGTTCACCCGGGTGGCGGGTGCGCTGCACCGGTCGCCAACGCGCCGTGCGGGGCGTGCGGGCGACCGACGGAATGGGCGGCGGAGCACCGCAAGGGCGAGGCGGTGGTCCTCAGCGGCGGGCTTCGCGCAGACGCCTGGACGCCCGAGGGAGCTCTTGAGAGGCGGGAGCATGGCCAGTCCGCCCGACGCTTCCAGATCGGGCGGCTGACGTTGGGCCCGCGGTACAGGGCTGCCAGCGGCGACTCCGCAGGCACCGTGAAGGCTGGGTTGCCGACCCTCGATGAGGCGCGGCGGCTGGTCATTGCCGAAACCAAGCAGACCGAGCGCGACGGGCCCAAGGGGTGCTCTGCGTCGGCCTGCGGAAATCGTTCGGACTTCGGAAAAAGGAAGGCGCCATCAGGGACTTCATCCCTCGTGAGGAATGGGACCACCCTGGGCGGTCGCCAGCTGCTCCTCAAAGCCGTGGGACCAACAACGCTCGATCGCCCTACTCACCGAAGGGCCGCTGGAGGCCATGGTCACACCCGGTCTGGAGCCCGGCCAATATCGGGGGTCTTGAGCCCGCCCTCGACCTCCCTCGCCTCTCTCGCGGCGCTGAGTTTCTCCTCCTGCCGGCCGAGCTGGTCGAGTATCGTGGCCAGCCTGTCAAGAGCCGCCACCAGTTTCGGAGCGAACGAGTTTGAGTCCCTCGCGGAGAGCTGGCGGTAGCATTCGACCGCCTCAGTCTGCATTTTGGCCGCGAAGGCGTGGTGCCCGAACGCCGCTGCTGTCTCTGAGAAGACGGAGAGCCTGTGTGCGAGCTGGGGGAGGAACATCTCCGCGTTCGCCTGCGCGAGGTCCCGCCAGCATCGCACCGCCTCCTCGGCGCACTGTTCGGCGGCGGCGGCGTCGTTCCGGCGGTAGTGCTCGTAGCAGAGGTTGAAGAGCGTCTTGGCCAGCTCGGGTTTGGTGCCGCTCGGGTTCGTCGCGACCAGTTCCCGGTAGATGGCGGCGGCCTCGTTGGCCTGTTCGAGCGCCAGTTCGCCGTTTCCCATCCCCGCGAGGGCGTTGGAGGAGTTGTTGAGCGCCATGGCGAGGTCTTTGCGGTGAAGCGATGCGCCCTGGCCGATGAGCGCCCGGTAGAGGTTCACGGCCTCCGCGGCGGCGGCGTATGCTTCGGAGGCCCTGTCGCGGTCGAGCAGTTGCAGCGCCATGTTGTTCAAGGCCAGTGCCAGCGTCCCGGAGTGAACTCCCGCGTTGGCGGCCTCCAGCGAGCGCAGAACGGGTATCGCCTCCTCCACCGCGCTGAGCGCCTCGCTCGGGCGTCCGGCCCTGCTGAAGAGCGTCGAGAGGTTCACGAGGATGCCGGCGAAGGTGGGGTTGAAAGCGTCCGGCTGGGCTTTGGCGAGCCCCCGGTAGACCCCGAGGGCCTTCTGGGCCTCGGTCATCGCGTCGGCGTCGCGCCCCACGCCAGAGAGCACGATTGCGAGGTTGATGAGGGAAGACCCGTAGTGCGGCAGGAACGGGCCCGGGTGCTTTCCGGACAAACCTCTCAGGATCCCGGTTGCCTTAAACGCGGCGGCGACGGCCTCTCCCCACCGGCCGAGCTCGTTCAGGACCGAGGCCAGGTTCGTGAGGCTGAACGCCTGGTAGCCCAGCGGGATGGGGTTTTCACGGCCGAGGGCCTCGAAGTGCCCGGCCGCCTGGGCGAAGCAGGCGGCGGAGCGCTCCAGCTGTCCGGCCTCCCTGAGCCGCGCCCCCAGGTTGTTCACGCATGCGGCGAGGTCGCTCCTGAACGTCTCTGGTCGCGCCTTGAACATTCTGCCGCTCAGACGCACCGCTTCTTCTGCGGTTGGAACGGCATCGTCTACCAGGCCGGTTGCGCTTTGGTATATCGAGAGGGTGTTCACGGCCAGCGCGAGATCGCCCGTGTAGGAATCCGGCTGTTCGTCCGCGAGCCGTCGAAAAGCTGAAGCCGCAGCTCCTGCCGCGGCGAGGGCCTCGTGCGTCTGGCCGAGATCTCCGAAGATCGAGGCCATTTGGGCGTGGCTCTTTGCCAGCTGAAACTCGTGCTTCTCCAGGTCCGCCCTGGCGAGGCGCTCGATGAGCGCGTTTGCTTCCGACCCGACGGAGGCGGCTTCGCCCAGCCTCCCCATCTGGTGCAGCCGGGAGGCGTGGTTGAATAGCGCGATCGCCAGGTCGGCCTCCAGATCGGGCATGTCGCCGGCCAGCCGTTTCCCCGTTTCGATCGCTTCGGCGGAGACGGCCAGCGATTCTTCGAACTGACCCAGATCTGCGTGTCGCGCAGAGGCGTTCGCCAGGCTCACGATCAGGCCTTGCGCGCCGCTCCTAGCATCCTCCGCGACGAGTTGCCGGAAGATGGCCACCGCCTTTTGCGCTGCCTCCAGCGCCCTGGGGTCGGCACCCAGCATGCTCCTGCGCGTCGCCAGGTCGTTGTAGAGATTGCCCAGGTCGACGGAGACCCGGCCACCTAGCTTTGCGCTGAACTGCACTATGAGCAGTTCGTTGAGACCGACCGCGAAGTCGCGCAGGGAAAGGGCGTAAGGGGGGAGCCTGCGGTAGAGCAACTCCGCGAGGTCGGGGTCGAGCTTCATCCCGGTGACCGACTGGAGCGCGGATCCGATCGGGCCTCCGGTTTCGGCGGCGACCTCGATGGTCTGGGGGGCCAGCCGGCGGAGCCGGCCCTTCAGCGCGGCCTCGAGATTCGAGCATGCCTTGTCGGACGTCGGCGAAGCTTTCCGCCGCTCCGCGATGCGCGCCAGCACTGTCAGTCCGTTCTTGGGGTCCATGGAGTTCTGCGGGATGACTTGTTCAGCCTGGATCGTCGTTGCGGGCCTCCGGCCCACCCCTTGCTCGCTCGCGAAATAGACTTTGCCATCGCCGGCGACGGGGGAGGCATAATAGCCGCCGCGGCCGGGCAGGCGCTGCTCCTGGAGCAGTTGGCCGCTGGCCGCATCCAGTTTGGTCACAAGGCCGCCATCCTTGACCAGCCACAGGATGCCCTGATCCAGCAGCGGCGAGGAGACGTACGGGATGCCACGCGTGTGCTTCCACAATAGGCCGCGCTCGGGCAGTTCGCCGCGGCCGGAAGGCCGGAGCGCCAGCAATGCGTTCTGCGCCCGCCGGAAAACCGCGGCGTGGCGCTCCCATTCCGCCTGGTCGAGGTCCCCGCTCTGGTCCAGGTCCATCCGGGCGAACCGATCGAGGACTTCCGGGTCGTCAATTTCGGCGCGCGACAAGCGGCCATTCTTGTTCTTGTCCCATTTGGCGAGGGCCACCGGCCAGGGATCGAGGGCGAGGCGTTGGCCGGGGTCTCCGCCCGGCGCCCACGAGGCCATATAAACCATGTCGCCGGCCGGCACGGGGACCGGGATGACGATGCGGGCCAGGCCATGCGTCCACCAGGCGAGTTCGCCGTTAGCGGGATTGTAGCCCGCGAGTTCGAGCGAGCCGGCGACCAGCAGTTCCGTCCGCCCGCCGCGCACCCAGAGCACCGGGGTCGCATAGCTGCGGACGGCATCCGGGCGCCGGACCTTCCAGAGGGTCTTGCCGGTGAGCCGGTCCACGGCCAAGAGGAAGCTGTCGATGTCGTGGTCTTCGCACAGGACCACCTTGTCATCGACCAGGACGGGCGAGCTGCCGGCGCCGTACTCGTCGCGCAACGGCCCCAGGGGATGCTCCCACAGGGTCTTGCCGGCCAGGTCGTAGCACACCAAGCCGAAGCTGCCGAAGAAGACGTACAGCCGCGTGCCGTCGCAGGCCGGGGTGGCCACTGCCGCGCTGCCCATCTGCGGATGAAAGACTTCGATCCGCGAGGCCGGCGCCACTCTTGTCCACTTAATCTGGCCGGTAGCCGCGTCGAGGGCCAAGGTAGCGACCTCCTTCGCCTCGCTGCGGTAGGTCGTGAGGAAGAGCTGGCCGTGTGAGAGGATGGGGCTGGACTGGCCGGGCGCCAAGGGCGTCTTCCACACCAGAGCGTGAGGGTCGTCCAGGTTGTCCGGCAGGGGTCCGGCGGTGGCTTCGGCACGCCCCAGGTCGGAACGGAAGTAATGCACTTGGGCCTCGGCTGGCGCGGCTGCCAGGGAGAGCGCGCCGACACACAAGAGGCCAAGAGCACAAGGCAACCTCGACCACGGAGCCGAGGCGACGCTCTGAGAGGCGGCGGAGTGGCCCCGCCACCGGCGAGCGCGGATTGAGCAAATCATGGTGGCACCAAGATAGATCGGCCGGCGGTACTGGACAAATCCGTTCTGAAAGTCAGGGTGGATTCAACAACTCCGCATCTTAGCCATCCACCTGAGCCTGTCCACCTGGATGATTCGCCAAGTATAGCCTGCGGGAGCAGGGCGCCAGGCGGCTTCGTTGGCTCGGGTGGGGAGGACCCGGCCAGCGAACAGGCGACAGGACCGAGCAGTGCGGCAAAGAGGAAACGGTTCATTGCGCGGCCCCAAAATGAGTTCCTCGAGGCTCCCGTGCCAAGCCAAAACGCACGATGTGGACAGCTCCCTCTCCGCCCAACAACCGAATTCACTCCCGGCCTGGTTTATGGCAGCTTTACAGTGGACGAAGTCCCTTGAACCCGGCCCCGCCCGGCTTTATACCCGTTGGGTCATGCAGACTCAAGAAAGTCTCCCCGAGCGGCTGGTTTTGGCTTTTCGCCAGACCATGCTTCCGTTTTGCCTGGTGTGCGCCAGTGTGCTCTTGACCTCTGCGGGCATCTCGCTTCGAGCCGCAACCTACAACGTGGCCCAACGCGACCCGAAAGCCAGCGATGATGGGCCCGGCACCGCCGAGCGACCGTGGAAGAGCCTCACCAAAGCCGCTGAGACTGCGGGGCCCGGGGACATCGTTTTAATCAGGGACGGTCTTTACCGGGAACGTGTCTTGGTCAAAACGGG
>Ga0187889_10001793_pt1 | contig 22277 bp, 19 predicted proteins | sample June2016WEW_7_10_2_FD_132992 | JGI IMG/M metagenome (GOLD analysis project Ga0187889, IMG submission 132992) | Peatland microbial communities from SPRUCE experiment site at the Marcell Experimental Forest, Minnesota, USA - June2016WEW_7_100 | ecosystem: Environmental > Terrestrial > Soil >... | reverse complement strand
GGAATAGACGCCAAACGGTTTTCTGCTCATCCTGTCACGCCATCCAAGTACTGCCTCTCCGTCGCGCCAATTTTACCTGCGCCGAATGCGGCCACCGCACCATCATCCGCCACGGCGTGGTTAGTGACGGTCGGCTCAACGCCCCTGGTTTCAAACCAAACCAGAAACTTATCGAGCTCTACTCGGATCAGAACCCGCCCTCGTACCACCTTTTCGCGCTCCAAGTTCTCGTCGATGGCACCGACGAGAAGGTCTTCAAGAGGGCAGACGCCGCCGACCTCCGGCTTTTCCAGCTGGCCAAAGCCCAGCGGCAGGCCACTGCCGTTGCAGATGAGATCGTTCCGCCCGAGGCAATACCTCCTAACCACAGAACCGACCGCCGGCCCCTAAGTTACGGCCTCTCCAAGTACCGCCAGCTTTTTAACGCGCGCCAACTGCTGTGCCTCTCTACGATCGGTAAGGCCATCAAAGACATAGCCGACGCCGACTGCCGCGAGTTCGTGGCTATGGCATTCTCCGACTGCCTCGCGTCGAACAACATGCTCTGCTATTACGCGTTCGATTACGACAAACTGACCCCACTCTTCGGCCTTCACGCTTACAGCAAAGTCACCCGGCCTGTCGAAAACAACGTTTGGGGCATACAAATGGGTAGAGGCAGCTTCAGCAAATGCTTCGCCAAGCTGCTCCGCGGCAAGGAGTACGCCGCCAAGCCGTACGAGAACAGACACGAACCGGACCGCGTCGACCCGCAGCGCGTCTTCACCGGAGAGACCATCAACCCCTACATGCTGGGCCCCAAGGCCAACGCCGATACCGCACGTCGCACCAACCCGTCTGCCCTCATCCTCAACCAGTCCTCCGCCGACCTGCCGATTATACCTTCCGGTTCAGTCCACCTGGTACTCACGGACCCCCCCTATTACAACAACCTTGCCTACTCCGAACTATCTGACTTCTACCACGTCTGGCTAAGGCGCTTGAACCTGCCGCGGTATAGCGAGTCGCAACACGCGCCGATGGCTGAATCCCTCTACGGCGGAAAAAACTCGACTTCTCCGGCGGAACAACTCACGGCGTTCGCCGATGGCCTGTCCTCTGTCTTTGTAGAATGCAAGCGTGTCCTCACCCCCGGCGGGATGATGGTCCTCTCCTACAGCCATAACCAGGTCCAGGCATGGATTGCGCTCGCCTATGCGCTCGCCCGGGCGAATTTTGCGGTCACTGCAGTGTTTCCCGTCCGCTCGGAAGGGCAGAGCCGGTTCCACAGCTACGAGGGCAGTCTCAAGTGGGATGCCGTCTTCTGCTGCCGCCCGGCCCGCAGGAAACAAAAGCGTCTCGCTGTTGATCGCCCGCCTTCCCACCTCGATCCGGACTTTGAGAAACTTTGGCTTTGGCGAGAGGCGCTCAAGACTTCCGACCTCGACTTCAGCAACGCCGACGCCCGGAGTATGGCATTCGCCCTCCAAGCCAAGGAACTCTGCAATCGCTTGGCTCCAAAGCGCGGCCTCCGGACCTTCGAGGCTTGGAGGACAGCCGCCCAGCCCATTTTTCTCCGCACCAGCAAGCACCTGAGAGATTATGAAGAGAGCGAAAAACAAACCACGAGGGCAAGGCGCAGCCGCACCAATTAACATCGAGGAATACTCCGAGAAGACCGCTCGGAAGCACCTGATCTGGTACAACGGAGAGAAACACGAACTGGAGGTGTTTCGCATCCCCACCAAGTACCTCCATTTCAATATTCAAAATGGTCGCTACGCCGACAAGATGATCCAGCTAAGAGCTGACCACCCCGGCGAAGAAATAGATCCTCGCGTCAAGAAGTGGCGGGACGAAATCAGCAGGATGCTACGTGCCGAGTACCCCGGCACCCAGGAAGACCGCGAGCCATGGGAGCGCCTGCGAGAAGACATCAGAGGCAAAAGCCAGCTCACCCCCGGGGTCGTTATTGCCGACGGCGGTGTCATCGATGGAAACAGGCGCCTCTCGGTCCTTCTCAGTTTGGCTGATTCCGAGAAAAACGCCACCCCATACCAGTACTTCGAAGGCGTCATTCTCCCACCGGACGTCAGCGACGAAGACCGCTGGCGCATAGAAGCCGGCATCCAACTCGGCAAGGACGAAAAACACGACTACAGCTCGATCAACAAAATTCTTAAGATTAAAGAAGGCTTGAGGATCTTCGGCGAAGACGCCGCCGGCATCCGCCAGATTGCTAACGCCCTCTATGGCACGACCGAGAAGGAGATCGCACAGACCATCAAAGAAATCAACCTGATTGACGAATACCTGCTCTGCCTCGGCAAGAAAGACGCGTACAACGAGGTCGCCGGCTTGACCGAGCGTTTCGTAGAGGCGGTCAACACGCTGGAGGCCGCGACCGAAACCAGCATGAGCAGGAAGGAGTTCGGCAATCTCAAAGGCACCCTATTCCTGTCCATCAAAGAGAAGATTATGGACAACTGGCAAATGCGCCAGGTCCGCACCGCCATTGCGTTGCCGAAGAAGGAAAAATCTGTCGAGCACATTAATGAGAAGATTGTGAAAGACCTGCTCGACGGTGACCTAACGGCAAGCGATGTCAAATCAGCACTCAAGGACAGCGGGTCTGCCAAGTCTCCTCTAATTAAGAAAATAAGAGACAAGGCAGAGAGATTCCTCGACCAGAGGGAAATTCTGAAAAAGATCAACGAGCCGATGAAGCTCGCCGACAGCGCCAAGAGCAACCTCGAAGCGCTTCAGGAGAGCCTCAAGCAAAGACTTCCCAAGCACCCTGAGAGGGATGCTACTCTCCAAGCCGTCAACCGGGCACTTGGCGAGGTAATCAAGTTAGCCAAGACCTGCCAAGCACAGCTCAAATCCAAGAGAGGTTAAATGGTCAAGCTCTCCCAGCCGCGCGCCGGCGTCATAGAGGTCGATTTTTCCGCGGAACCCGCCTTCGACCTCTCCACCCACGGCCTGGATTTAACCTTCGGCCTCACCACTCGGGCCATCAGGTCCACCTCGATCCTCGTGAGCGACGACGGCGAACCGGCCAGCGTCCTGCATTACCTCGTTGAGGCCGTCACGGCGGCCGGCTTCGAGACCAATATGGAGCCGGCCCTCGAAGCCTCCCTCAAGGCCATGCAACAGGAGGCCCGGCAAATTCAACGCATACGCACCGGAAAGATTAAGCCCATTCCGTTCCCAAGCCCCGCGGCCCTTGGCATCACGCGGCCCCTCCTCGCCCACCAAATGCGGGCCATCCATCACGGGCTGACAAGCCTCAACCCTGCCAATTTCTCCGTACCGGGCAGCGGAAAAACAACCGTCGCGCTCGCCACCTTTGCTGCCATGGTCGCCGACGGCAGGGTCCAAAAGCTCCTCGTCATCGGGCCCGCAAGTTGCTTCAGCCCATGGACGGACGAGTTCAGGGAGGTGTTCGGCCGACAACCCTCCGCCTTGCGTCTGATTGGTTCCAAGACTGAGCGCCACGACTGGCTCAACCGCGTCGCCGCCTCCGACATTGTACTATGCACCTACCAAATGGCCTACCGTGAAAAGGACAATTTCGTTCGGGCGCTCAAAGCCACCGAAAGCCTGCTGGTCCTTGACGAGTCCCACTACGTCAAGAACATGAACGGCGCCTGGGCAACCGCCATCCTCGAGTTCGCCCCGTTTGCAAAGCACAGGATGATTCTTAGCGGCACCCCAGCCCCAAGGTCCCTCCGGGATCTGTGGACCCAGTTCACCTTCCTCTGGCCCAGCCAGGCCCTCGCCGGCAGCAAAAGCGCCTTTGAGAAGGTCACATCTTCGCTCTCGGCACCCTCCAGGGTCAGAAGCCTGATTCAGCCTTTTTTCGTCCGCACGTCAAAGCAGGACCTCGGCCTCCCAAAGACCCACACGGAGTCCCACAGAATCCCATACTTGGAAATCCCGCAGCGGCAGCGCACTATAATCCGATTGTTGGAGGCGAAGACTCTCGCCCAGATTAAGTCCCTCAAGCCGGCCGCACGCGACCTGGAGCTAATCAAACGCTGGCGCAGAGCACGTGTCCTCCGCCTCATGCAGGCATCGAGCAATCCAATGCTATTGACCACGGCACTCCAGGACTTTGCAGACGTGGACGATGCCACGCGGGACAACCCCATTCTGGAGAAGGCCATCGCTACCTATGGCAAAACCGAAATCCCGGCCAAAATTGCCTACGTGATCCAGAAGGCAACGAACCTCGTCGGTGCCGGGAAGAAGGTCCTGATCTGGGCGACGTTCATAGGTAATCTACGCATTCTCAAGCGACACCTTGCCGCCCTGGGGGCGGAAATGATCTACGGCGAGGTCCCGGCCTACATGGAGGACGAGGACGACACCTTCCCCAGCCGCGAGCGCATCATCAAGGAGTTCAAAGAACCGGGAAGCCCGGTCCGCGTGCTCCTCGCCAACCCTGCGGCTTGCGCCGAGTCCATATCGCTCCACACGGTTTGCCACGACGCCATCTATCTTGAACGCAGCTTCAACTGCGGCCAGTTTCTTCAGTCGCTCGATCGCATCCACCGCGTCGGCCTGAAAAAAACGGACAGAATCACTTACTACCTGCCATTGATCGACACAGCAATCGAGCGGGTCATCGACGCCAGGCTCGCATCGCGGCAGGGCACCCTGTACGAGGTGCTCGGGGATCCCGCCAAGGTCGTCGCAGGACTTGACGCCGACTGGCTCCTTGAGCAGGAAGAGGAGTTGGAGGACATCTTCCGAGAGCTGGAAAAGGAACTCCAGAAGGAGGCTGCCCGGCATGTTGGAAGCCCTTGAGGCCATCGAACATGTCGGAGAGGTTGCCCGCCTTTTCCTCGTCCTGGCTAGGTGGGGCAAGCCACGCATGGAGGGGCGGGCCCTGGTCGAGGCCTGCAGACGTACAGCCGGACTTTCCAGCCGCTACCCGCGTCCGAAGCCGGCGGTCGCCATTGCTGTCTCCGCCGGGCTGCTCACCTACGCGCACGGAACTGTTACGATCACCAGCCGAGGCCGCACATTCTCGTCACAAGGAGCCCCTGGCAGCCTAGACCTCTCCCAGCCTCAAGCAAAGCTATTGCTCGGCGCCTTCCTCGACCAAGCCGCCATAGAGCGAGGGGTCGCCTCGCTGGTGAGCAACTTCCAACTCGTGCGCGGCCAACTTGTCGCCCGTAAGAACTCAATCCAGCCGGGCAACACGCAACTCCTCCTTTGTCGCCTGCTTCAGCAGCTCGGCGCCATTTCTTCCTCTGGGGACTATTACATCGTCATCCGAGCGTTTGAGGACCTTTTGGGCCACCTGGTGATCCGAACCGCCAAGCTCACACAAGCTGAACTCCTCCAAATGCTCGAGCGCCAGCGAGAGCGTGGCGAACTGGCCGAGCAGAAGGTTCTTGAAATCGAAGTGGACCGCCTCAAGGAGCTCAAGCGCCCAGACCTGGCCGCCAAGGTTGAGCGCGTCAGCATCCACAATGTAAGTGCCGGCTACGACATCAACTCGTTCGAGAAAAACGATAGCCCCCGCTACATCGAGGTGAAATCATCCGTCGGCTCGCAAATCACATTTGAATGGTCCGCTGGCGAGAGAGCGGTAGCCGCTAGACTGGGCGACGCCTATTGTGTGTTTTTCGTGCCATTCTCCTTTACCCTACCCGATCTGGCTGCCCCGGTGGCGATCCTTAGAAACCCGATCGGGCTAATCGGCTCCCGCTGCCTGGTCGAGACGCCCCGCAGCTTTCTCGTGAGAGAGGTGCCTTCCCCAATGCGCGCCGGAACAGGATCTCGTCCAGCACCGACTAGCTCACCCATGACGTATGTTTATAGGTGATCAAGGCAGCGTCAGCCCTCATTAATGCCACTTTTGGCGGGATGTGAAGGCATGCCGCTGTGCCTCGCGAACTGCGCATTCAATGCCCGGGCGGGGTGTGTCATGTGGTGCACCGCGGCGACGAACAGGGCAACATCTTCCGGGAGGACGCTGACCGTAAACGCCTCTTTTCCACCCTCGGCGAAGCCTGCGGCAACACGATCTGAAGCCGTCTGGCCAGCGCCCGAGCCGGCTGGGGTTGGACCAGTGGTTGGGGGAGGCAGGGATCCGCAAGGACAGCGCGGCCGGCCGGCAAGAACTCGGGCGGCAGATGGAACGTTGGCCGGGAAGCCGGGGAGGCCCCCGGCCTTCAAATTGGCCTCGAATGTTGGGTCACCTGTTCCAACTTGACTTTACGGGGGTTGGCCGCAAAGGTTTGGGCCGGTGTTTCCAGTGCTGGCCAGCTTCTATGCCCAATGGCGCGTGCGCAACGGTGTCATCCCGGTCCTGCGCGAAGAGGGGGACTCGCCGCCCGAGCGTCTGCTGCAAGCGGTCTGGCAACACCAGCGCCTGCTCCGCGACCGGATTAAAACCTTGGACGGTCAAACCGTGCGAGTGCTTCATCCCGGTTTTCAGAGTTTCGAGGGCGGGCCGGACTTTCGGGGCGCCAGCGTTCAATTTGGCGACGCGCCCCCGCAGTCGGGCGACGTGGAAGTGGACTTGCGTTCGAGCGGGTGGCGCGCCCACGGCCATGATCGGAACCCGGCCTTCAAGCAGGTGATTCTGCACGTCGTGTGGGAGTGCGAGCGGCCGGCCGCGGGGGCGCCGCCGGTGCTGGCGCTGCGGCAGGTGCTCGACGCTCCTTTGGGGGAGTTGAGCCTGTGGCTGGGCGGGGAGGCAGTCCAAGGGTTGCCGGAGGAGTTTCGCGGGCAATGCTGCGCGCCGCTGCGGGAACTGGGGGCGGGGCAACAGGTCGAGCTTCTCGGCCAGGCGGCCCACGTGCGCCTGCGGAGCAAGGCCGCCCAGTTCCAGGCGCGCGCCCGCCAGACGGGCTGGGAGCAGTCCTTGTGGGAAGGGCTTTTTCGCGCCCTGGGTTACAAGCACAACATCTGGCCGATGCAACGGCTGGCCGAATTGCGTCCGCGCTGGTCGGCGCGGCCGGGCGAACCGCTGGCCCTGCAGGCGCGGCTCTTTGGGATCAGCGGCCTGCTCCCGGCGGAGTTGACCCGCTCGGAATCGGGCGCCGACCATTACCTGCGCCGGGTCTGGGACCAGTGGTGGCGCGAGCGCGATGAGTTTTGCGATTGTATCCTGCCCCGGACGCTGTGGCGGCTGCACGGCCAGCGTCCGGCCAACCACCCGCAGCGCCGTCTGGCCCTGGCTTCCGGATGGTCGGCCAGCGGGGATTTGCCGGCCCGGCTCGAGCACTGGTGCGCCTGCGAATGGCCCGACCGCGCCCTGGCCGATTCCTTGCTCGAGACCTTGCAGGCCGAGCCGGACGAGTTCTGGTCCCGGCACTGCACCTTCAGGTCCGTCCGGCTCAAGCGCGCCCAGCCGCTGCTAGGTTTGACGCGGGTGACCGACCTGGCAGTGAATGTGGTCCTGCCCTGGCTATGGGTGCGGGCCGTGGAAGGGAAGAACCCAACGGTGCAGCGCGCCCTGGAACATCGTTACTTTGCCTGGCCGCCGGCCGAAGACAACGCGGTCCTGCGCCTGGCCCGGCAGCGGTTGCTGGGTGGCGCTCCTGCCCGGGCCTTGCCAACGGCCGCCGCCCAGCAGGGTCTAATCCAGATGGTCCGCGACTTCTGCGACCAATCCAACGCGACTTGCAAAAACTGCCGGCTGCCGGCGCTGGTTCGGGATTGGACGGCTACTTGATCTCCAGTTGGGCGAAGGGGTTATTGACAAAGCCGTCCGGTTTGGAAACGGAGGTTTGGGGCTGAGGCCGGGGCGGTCTGATGATTTGCACGGGAATGGCGGGCTGCGGCTGGTGGTCGGGCTCGGGAGGGGCCGGCGCGGCAGCAGGCTGCGTCTCGGCGCCTTCAACCTGGCGCGGATTCCTGGGCCGCTTGTTCCGAGGCAAAGGACTGAGCATCACGTTAATCCCCCGGCCGATGAGCTTGGGCTCGAAATCGGGATGCCCGTAAGGAGCAACGTCCACGAGGAACTTTTGGACCACCTGGAAGCCGTACTGGGTGTGGGCCATTTCGCGGCCGCGGAATTTGAGGGTCACCTTGATCTTCATGTCCTCGCAGAGGAAACCGATGGCGTGCTCGGTTTTCACGGAGAGGTCGTGGGGATCGATTTTGGGGCTCAACTGGACCTCTTTGACCCTGGTTGCGTGCTGGTGTTTTCTTGATTCCTTCTCCCGTTTGGCCTGCTCGTAACGGAATTTGCCGTAGTCGACCAACCGGCAGACGGGCGGCGTGGCGTTCGGGGCGATTTCCACCAAATCGACGCTCTTGGCGCGGGCGAGATTGAGGGCCTCGCCCAGCGTCATGACCCCGAGCTGCCTGGCATCGTCACCGACCACCCGGACTTCGCGAGCACGGATTTTGCCGTTTACCCTGACGAAAGGACCAGAAGAAGAAGAAGAACGTGAAGGAAAAGGGCGACTCAAGACACCCTCGCCGGTTGAAACTTATTCATGCAGTAAAAAGACCATTATACAAGCATTCCGGCCAGAACAACCATTCTGACTACCTGTGCTTACCCTCAAATGGGACGGAATGCAAGCAAAAAAGGCAAAAAAAAGCGCCGAGCACAAGTTCATGCCCGGCGTGATGAACACCTTCCCAAAATGAATTGGGAGGAGATGCTTTACTTGTTCGTGCTGGCTGGAGCGTTTGTCGTTCCGCCAGTGGCAGGGGGAGTTTGGTTCTCGCCACTGTTGCAGCCGGTCAAGACCGCGCACGTAACAAGACCCAATAGCGCCATAAGGGCAATGATCCTTTTCATAGGTGGGCGTAGGTTCCGCAAAAAGGCAACAAAGAACAAGCAAAATCTTTAGAAAAACGTTCGGGCGATTTCAAGGCGGCGTGAGGCGCTCCTGGAATTCAGATGGCGTCTGGTGTGGCAGGGAGTTGCGGTTGCGGCGCGGAACTGGCAGACTCCGGTTCAAAGCAAGTGGCAGAGGCGAGCATGAGAAACGCGGTATTCCAGGGGCTGGTCGAGGCGGCGCGCGACGGGGAACCGGTGGCGCTGGGCATCATCACCGGGGCCCAAGGGTCCAGCCCGCAAAAGATCGGGGCCAAGGCGCTGTTCCACGGGGACGGGCGGATACAGGGCACGCTGGGAGGAGGTTGTCTGGAGGCTGAAATTCAGCAGCGGGCGCTTCAATCATTGCGGACCGGCCAGGGGGCGAGGTTCGAGTTGGTGCTCGACCATGATTTCGGGTGGGATGACGGGCTGGTCTGCGGAGGAAAGGTCAGCGGCCTGATCCTGCCCAATGCCCAAGGGGCCGGAGAGCAGTTCTGGAAGGAACTGGCGGAGCCGAAGGGGGCCCGGATGTGGGGAGTCAGGGCAGATTATTCGCTGGCTGGGATTGCCGAGTGGGCGGATGGGTTGGTGGAGGGGACGGTGGAGGGGACCTCTGCGTCCAGTCTTGCCCCGGACTGGCTCTATCAGGAGAAGGTGGTTCCGGGCTGCGCGTTGTGGATCGCGGGGGCGGGGCACATCGCCCAGGCGGTAGCGCCGCTGGCGCTGAGGCTGGACTTCGAGGTGGCGGTTTTCGACGACCGGCCGGCGCTGGCCAATCGCCGGCATTTTCCGGCGGAGGTTGCGCTGCACGCGGAGGGCTGGGAGAAGCTGCTGGCCTTGCCCCTGCCGTCGGCGCCCAGTTTTGGCCTGATCGTCACGCGCGGTCATCGCCACGATGCGCTGGTGCTGGCCAATTGGATTCACAAGCCGTTCCGGTTTCTGGGCATGATCGGCAGCGCGCGCAAGGCGCGCACGATCTTCGAGCATTTTGCCCAAGAGCGGCTCGCCACGGCGGAGGAACTTCAACGGGTTGCCTGCCCGGTCGGAGTGAGAATCCGCTGCCAAACCGTGATGGAGATTGCGGTGAGCATCATGGCCCAGTTCATCGATAAACGGGCGGAATTGGTCTGCTGAGTCACATCGGGTCGCGATTTACGTCCTGGTAACAGATGTAACTGGCGGGCACGGCGCCGATGGCGGCAAACCACTGGGGACAATAGGAGGCGGTCCAAATCACGTCGCCGGCCTGGACCGGGAGCCACTGGGTCTCGAGGCGAAAGATTCCCTGGCCGCGCAGGATGAGGAATCCATGTTCCATGATATGGGCTGCGACTGCGGGCAGGGTGGCGCCGGGTTGGAAGGTGAGGACGTTGAGGGCCATGTCGAAGGCGGGTTCGGCGGGCAGGAGGCCCTGGATGCGCACGGCCTGGTTGCCGAGGAAGGGTTGGGCCTTGACCTCGCGTTCCTGGGTGACAAAGGCGGCCGGGTTGGGCAGGCCGGGCTGCGGTTGATATTCCTTTTGGAAGATGAGGAGGCGGGCGGCGGGGCCTCCGTTTTTGATCTGAATATCTTTGCCCGGCGGGACGTATGCGCAACCGCCGGCCTCGAGCCGGTGCCGCCGAGTATCGGACTGGAGGCTGACGGCGCCTTCCAGGACGTACAGACAGAACTGGTTGCGGCCGGTATTGCCTTGGCAGAGACCGTCGCTTTGCAGCGTGACGAGCAACTGGGAGAAGCGGGCGCCCAAAGCAGGGGAGATCGCGACGTGGCAGAGGGCCTTTTCCCAGCCGGGCAAAGCGCTCGGCGCCAGGCCGCCGGGGGTAAGCAGCGCGTAACGGTTCTTCACGATGTTGCGAGCAGAATCAAGGAACTCTTTCATGGTTGCTTCCAGGCTGGCGAGGATGATCCCCGACGGAAGGGCTGTCAAATAAAACGGGGTGAGCGTCGTAAGGCCTCAGTGAAGGCGGGAGTGTCACGGGGGCAGACCCCTCACCCCGGCCCTCTCCCCTTCGGAAGGGGAGAGGGAGAAGCGTCGGCAGTCTCTTGAGCTTCCAAGCGTCTTTGGTTCCGCCAGCGGCTGCGCAGGATTCTCCCTCTCCCCATCCGAAGGGGAGAGGGCCGGGGTGAGGGGCCGGCCGGGGACTCCGTTTCGGCATAGCCATTGACCTGTCGAGTGGTCCTGCTATGTTGTGCGGGCTTCATGAGCAAAACCGTCAAATCGGGCAAGGCGTTCGTTGCCAAGCCAAGAGGGAGCCAGGTTGCGGCGGGGGCACGCAGCGAGTCCTCACCCTTGACGCGGCGGCAACGGTTTCTGGCCGCCTGCCGCTGCCGGCCGCTGGATTACCCGCCGATCTGGCTGATGCGCCAGGCGGGCCGCGCCTTGCCCGAATATCGGGCGCTCAAGCAGAAGCATGGCTTCCTGGAGTTGGTGCAGACGCCGGAACTGGCCGCGGAGGTCACCCTGCAGCCGGTGCGGCGGTTTGGTTTTGACGCTGCGATTCTGTTCAGCGACATCCTGGTAGTGGCCGAGGGGATGGGGCAGCGTTACCGGTTCCGGGACCAAGGCGGGATCGAGATGGAGTTTGTGCTCGACTCGGCGGCGGACATCGAGCGGCTCGACGAGTCTGCGGTGACGGAGCGGTTGCAGTATGTGGCGCAGGCGCTGCCGCTCATCCGATCCGAATTGGGGGACGGCACGGCCCTGCTCGGTTTCGCGGGTTCGCCCTGGACCCTGGCCAACTTCATGATGGAGGGCGCCGGGGTCAAGGAATACACCAAGGCCAAGGCCCTGCATTATTCCGAGCCGGAGCTCTTCGAGCGTTTGCTTGGGAAGCTGACCCGGGCGGTCACGGATTTCCTCCGACTGCAAATTGACGCCGGGGTGGATGCCGTCCAGATTTTCGACAGTTTGGGCGGGGTTTTGTCGCCGGTTGCCTTTGAGTTCGCTTCGGCGCGTTGGATGAAGCAAATCATCGGCTCGCTCAAGGGACGGGCGCCGGTCATCGTGTTTTCCAAAGGGGCGCATGGGAACTGGGATGCCCTGGTGGACACGGGGGCGCAAGTGGTGGGGCTTGACTGGACCGTGGGGTTGGCGGAAGTGGGGGCGCAATTGCCGTCCCGAGTGGCCGTGCAAGGCAACCTGGATCCGCTCCTGCTGTGCGCCGCGCCCGAGGCGATGGCTGCTGAGACGGTCATGATGCTGCGCGCCATACGGAATCGGCCGGGCCATATTTTTAATCTGGGCCATGGAGTGCCGCCAGGGGCGAAACTGGAGAACATCGAGTGCCTGGTTTCACTGGTTCGGGGTTACCGGCCGCCCAAACCGTGATAATTTGCAGATATGCTTAAAGTCGACCTCGAGCTGATCAAGAAATACAACGTCCCCGGCCCGCGCTATACCTCCTATCCGCCCGCAACCCATTTCACGGACGAGATTTCGGAGGAGGTCCTGCTCGAGCAAATCCGCGGCAACAACCGGGCTGAACGGGATTTGTCGCTCTATTTCCATTTGCCGTTCTGCCAATCGCTCTGCTGGTTTTGCGGATGCACCACGGTGATTACGCTGGACCCGAAGAAGAGCGCGGAGTACATGCGTTACCTGGAGCGGGAGATGGATTTGATGAAGCGGCTGCTGAACCCGAAGCGGAAAGTGGTCCAACTGCATTTCGGGGGCGGGACGCCGACTTTCTCGGCGCCCGACGAGATTCGTGCGCTGGGCGAGATGATACATGCGCGGTTCACGCTGGCCGAGGGGGTGGAGGCGGGAGTGGAAGTGGACCCGCGGCGCTTGACGCGCGACCACCTGGCGGCCCTGCGGCAGGTGGGCTTCAACCGCGCGTCGATGGGGGTCCAGGACAACGACCCGGCGGTGCAGAAGGCGGTGCATCGGATTCAGCCCTTCGAGATGACCCGGCAGGTGGTCGAGTGGATGCGGGAGACGGGGTTTCGCTCGGTGAACCTTGATTTGATTTACGGCCTGCCGCACCAGACGCCGGGGTCGTTCGTCAAGACACTCGAGGAGACCCTGTCGTTGCGGCCGGATCGCTTTGCGGTATTCAACTATGCGCACGTGCCGTGGATGAAGCCGGCCCAGAAAATCTTGAAGGTGGAGACGCTGCCGACGCCGGAGACCAAGCTCGAGTTGCTCAAGCTGACCATCGAGAAGCTCACGGCGGAGGGCTATGTGTATATCGGCATGGACCACTTCGCGCTGGCGGGGGACGAGTTGGCCGTGGCCCAGAAGCAGAAGACTTTGCAGCGCAATTTCCAGGGCTACAGCACGCGGGGCGGGGCCGACATTTACGCCTTCGGCATGTCCTCGATCTCGCAGGCCGAGGGTTTTTACTGGCAGAACCACAAGGAGTTGCCCGAGTATTACGCCGCCCTGGATAGCGGCAAGCTCCCGGCGCACCGCGGCTACCTCATGACCGACGAGGACAAGCTGCGGCAAGTGACGATCATGCGGCTGATGTGCGACCTGGGCCTGGATTACGGCGGGATGTCCAAGCTGCTGGGGCTCGATTTCAAAGCGCATTTCGCCCATGAACTCGACTCGCTGGAGGATATGGAGGCGGACGGGTTGCTGGTCAAAACGCCAGCGGGCCTGGTGGTGACCGATTGGGGACGCTTGTTGATTCGCAATATCGCAATGCGGTTCGATGCGTATGCCATGACACGCAAGGAGAACCGATTCTCCAAGACGATATGAGCCGGGTGGGCGACGTCCGAAATCCGAAATCCGAAGTCCGAAGTCCGAAGTCCGAACGGCAAAGGGCGAAGGCGGCGGTTTTGGCGGACAGGGCGGGCGGTGTTGGACAAGGGTGTAGATCATGACCCCCCCCCGGGAATTACGCTCCGCAGCCATTATCGGCGGGGGCATCACAGGTTTAACCGCCGCCTTCTGTTTGAAGCGCAAGGGGGTGCCGGTAACCGTCTATGAGGGGAGCCAGCGTGTCGGCGGGGTCATCGAGTCCATCCGCGAGGGAGGCTATCTGGCCGAGTTCGGACCGAACACGATTCTCGAGACTTCCCCCAGGATTGGGCAGTTGGTGCGGGATGCGGGATTGGCCGGGCGGCGGCTTGACCCCGATCCGAAGGCCGAGGCGCGCTACGTGGTGCGCTATGGGCGGCCGGTGGCGATGCCGGGCTCGGCCTTGGGGTTCTTTACCAGCGAATTGTTCACCGCCAAAGCCAAGCTGGCCCTGCTGCGCGAGCCGTTCGTGCCGCGGCGCCGCGACGGCAAAGAGGAGAGCGTCGCGGAATTTGTCATCCGCCGCCTGGGCCGGGAGTTTCTCGACCATGCGATTGATGCGCTGGTGGCCGGGGTTTATGCGGGTGATCCATACAAGTTGTCGGTGCCGCAGGCCTTTCCGAAGCTGGGCCAGCTTGAGGCGCGCTACGGCTCGCTCATCAAGGGGCAGATCTTTGGGGCGCGCGAACGCAAACGGCGGGGCGAAGTGGCGAAGGACCGGGCGCCGAAGTTTTCCTTTGACGAGGGCCTGCAGGTGCTGCCCGACACGTTGCGCGAGCGCCTGGGCGAGGCAGTTCGCCTGGGCGCCAGTGTGACTGGGCTCATCGAGAGGCCGGCCCACGGCGGTTGGACGGTCCAGGCGCGCCAGGATGGCCGGGAGATGCGCGCCGAGCACAGCGCGGTCATTTACGCCGGCACGGCTTATAGGCTGGCCGAGATGCCAATCCAGGCGCAAGCGCCGGTGAGCTTCGCGGCTTTTGGCGAGATTCGCTACCCGCCGGTGGCCAGCGTGGTGCTGGGCTTTCGCCGCGAGGACGTGACCCATCCCTGCCAGGGATACGGCATGTTGATCCCGAAAATCGAGGGGTTCAAAATCCTGGGCGCGATATTCTCTTCGTCGCTCTTTCCGAACCGCGCGCCGGCCGGGTATATGACGTTGACCAGCTATGTCGGCGGGGAGCGTTATCCGGAGCTGGCGTCGCTGCCGCCGCCCGAGTTGGTTGCATTGACTTGCGAGGACCTGCGCGTGTTGCTGGGGGTCAAGGGCAAGCCCACGTATCAGCACGTCGTGTTCTATCCGTGCGCCATCCCGCAGTACAACCTGGGCTATGGCCGCTACCGGGAGCTCATGACGGAGATTGAGCGGCAGGCGCCGGGCTTGTTCTTGGCGGGCCACTACCGCGACGGCATTTCGCTGAGCGATTCGATGCTTTCGGGGTGCGATGTGGCGGAACGGGTTGAGAAGCATCTCCTGGTAAGATGAGAAAAGCCGTCCTTCTGGTGAACCTGGGTTCGCCCGACGCGCCGTCGGTGCCGGCGGTGCGGCGGTATTTGCGGGAGTTTTTGATGGACGGCCGGGTGCTGGACGTGAACTGGCTGGCGCGCTTCTGCATTGTCCACTTCGCCATCCTGCCGTGGCGCCCGAAACGATCTGCGGAGGCCTATCAGAAGATCTGGACGGCGGCGGGCTCGCCGCTCATCGTGATCAGCCGGAATGTGCAGGCCGAGCTGCGGCGGCGTCTGACGGTGCCGGTTGAATTGGCGATGCGCTATCAGCATCCGTCGATTCCTGAGGCGGTGCGCGCGTTGGCCCGGCAGGGCGCCGAAGAGGTGTTGGTCATCCCGCTCTTTCCCCACTATGCGATGTCGAGCTACGAGAGCGCCGTGGAACGGGTCAAGGAAGTCGCGGGCCGGCTGGCGCCGCCAATGAGGCTGGAAGTCCAGCCGCCTTATTTCGAGGAGCCTGATTATATTGCCGCCCTGGCCGGGAGCGCGGCGGATTATCTCAAGGGAGGTTTCGACCATTTGCTCTTCAGTTTTCACGGGCTGCCGGAGCGGCATCTTCGCAGGTCCGACCCGACGGGGTGTCATTGTATGACGGTCGAGAATTGTTGCGAGAGGGCCAGCCCGGCCCATGCCAGATGCTACCGGGCGCAATGTCTCAAGACCGTGGCGGCTTTTGTCCGCAAGGCCGGGGTGCCCCACGGAAAATATTCCGTCGCTTTCCAGTCGCGCCTGGGCCGGGACCCCTGGCTCAGGCCTTACACGGACCAGGTATTGGCCGAGATGCCCCAACGGGGGATCCAACGGCTGGCGGTGATCTGCCCTGCCTTCGTCTCAGACTGCCTCGAGACGCTCGAGGAAATGGGTCTGCGCGGGCGCGAGACTTTTCTCGGGGCCGGCGGGAAGCAATTCACGCTGATTCCCTGCCTGAACCAGAACCCGCTCTGGCTCGAGGCGCTCGAAAGGATGGCCGCCCGGTTTGCAAAACCGTTGCTCTACCACTGAGCTAGACTGGCTTAGGCCTTTACTATCAGTCACTTACACAGACAAGCCAAGTGCGTGTTGAAGCCCGGAGTTGACACCGCACGGGCGAGGAGAACGTAGCGGCGTCTCGGCAGAGCGCCGCCGATATCCGACAACCCCCACCATCCGACCTGAACAGTTGCCCGGAGCCATTTCAACTCAAGGAGTCTGGCAGTATTACGGCGCGGTCAAGCGCGAAGGCTCGTCGGCTGTGTGTGTTGGTCCGTCAAAGGCTTGCTCGGAAGGCGCCCTCAAGAGTATAGTGTGCCCATGAGCGTCTTGGAATTAAGTGATGAGCAGGTGATTTCCATTGTCCGGCAGTTGCCGGCGGCTCGCAAGCGCACGGCCTTGCTGGCCCTTGCGCAGGACTCGCAAGCCCGCCGCGAGGACCGGATGAGGTTTGGCGAGGCACAACTGCGCCGAGCGTGCGCCGAGCGCGGATTGGACTGGGACCATCTGTCGGAAGACGAGCGCGAAACCTTCGTGGATGGCCTGCTGCACGAAAAATAACCGTGGCCCTTACAGCCGTTTTCGATACGAACATCCTTTTCTCCGCGACGGCCTGGCGGGGAAATCCATACCAATGCGTCGAGCGGGCGCGGGTTGGTGAAATTCAAGCCGTGACCTGCCCGGAATTGATGGTGGAGTTGGCGGAGAAGTTGGAGATGAAGCTTGGTTTTTCCCCGGAACAGGCCGTCGAAGCGCTGGCGGATTATTTAGGCTTCCTCCGGATGGTGGGTATTCCAAAGTTGTTGGCCGCGGTGCCGCGCGATCCAGACGATGACATGGTGCTCGAATGCGCCATCGAGGGAAAGGCGCAGTACATCGTGACCGGCGACAAGGACCTTCTCGTGCTGAAAACGTTCCGTGACATTCAAATTGTCCGCGCCAGCGACTTCCTGAAGGTTCCGGCGAAGGGCCTTGGCTGAGTGTAATCGAGCCGAGCTCCGGCAACGGCGCCTTCCTCCGGGCGCTACCCAAGGGCGCGGACTGGTACGAGATTCAAAACGGGAGGGACTTCCTCAAGGCAGAGGGGCGCTGGGACTGGGCCGTCGGCAACTCGCCCTTTTCCTGGTGTGGTGTCTTACAAATACGTTGGCATTTGTTGCGCCGCATTGGGCTTCTGGCGCGGCTTACCACTCCACTTTCGCGGAGATCTTTGAATGTCTGGACGAGCGTGGAGTTGTCGACATCCGCTCCAAATGCTCATTCGTCGAACTGCTGTGCTGGCCAGCAACCAGAGTTATCCCGCAGGATCATTTATTGGACCTTTTCCAAGGAGATCCGACAAATCCTCGCGTGCGGGCAAACGTGCAGGCAAACCTGCGCGGGAGATTCTGTGCCCGCCAAGCACGACACCGGCAACTCTTGAGTCGTTGCCTGAGCGCCGCGGAGATCATCTTTGTCCCACATGTTGCTTTTGACCTTCTCTGCCATTGCCAGGACGACGCTGTCGCCCCGGAGATCGTGGCTCGCGAGCAGGACGTGAATGAACATTTTCAAGCGCATCACAACCCCCACCCAGATTGGTGGATATTCGACAGCGGGCATCGCGCCCCCCTTCAACTACCCCGTTTGGTTGTCACGAAACGTTTCCCTTGGCTTGGACGCCAACCTGCGCCAATGAGGCGCGAGGCAATTGAGAGGATTCGCGCCATCATAGCAGGAAATGAGGCCGCGCGTTGGATACAAATCACTGGCTTGTCTGCGCAACAACTCCGCAGAGCAGCCGGCCTCAAGGAGAGAATTGAACCGCTGCAGGAGGAACTGACCGCGATCCTCGGCGGCGCTGACTGACGGCGTGCTCCAGGAGAACCAGCCGACACCTCGGTGCTGACTCACCCACCAACCCGGACACGTGCCTCGTGAAGCTCCTTCGGCCCTATATCGTCAACGGTTTCTCCAAGCCACAGCGAACGGCGCCGTCACGACTCCCGGCGCCCCGGGCCCACGTCATCCGGAAAAACATCGCGCAGCCGGCATTTCAGCCGGGACAGAATCTGGTCCACCCTCTGGAGCGTGGCGCTCTGTTCGAGGTTTTGGAGCCGATGGAGAGAAGACGCCGAAATGCCCAGTTTCCTCGCAAACTGGGCGTACGTCGCTTGCCCCTGCTTTCTCCTCAGGAACGCCGCAAACTGCTTGTCAAATCGGCTCGACACACCGGCATCCTGCCGAAGGTGCCATTCCGTATGCGGAATATTTGCGGATTATTTGCGTTGACAGAAAGCGAGCGTTGGATTTATCCATAGACCCTGTGAAAACCCGAAGAATCCCCCTTGCGGTGACAGCCCTTATGGCACTGGTCCTATTGTCTGGTTGCTCTGGCAGTCCTCCACCCGATGTCATCAGCCAGGCGGTGGACTGGCAGCTGAGGCAGACCATCGGCGGTGGTGGTAGCAATCCGCTTTTTCAGAGCTACCAAATCACGAACAAATACGTCGAGGATTCCACGGTTGGGAATACTTTTGTCTATGATTATGAGGCGAAGTGTATAATCACTGGTGTCCAGACGATCCTATCGGAGAGTGGCGGGCAGCGCTCGCGATGGTATTCAGACCCAAGCCTCTTTAATGGCACACTGAAAAGTTTCGATGGGTCTGTGGGTCTCATAAAGAAAGGAAACGCGTGGTATTTCCGAAATACGGAACGTTAACAAGTCTTTGGATCAGGACCAGCTGCCGGGAGCGAGGATAAGGCTTATTGCTTTGAGGCGAATGGCTCAGACATTCTCGTCCTGCGCGACCAAATCGCCTTTGAGGATTACTCGGTCCAATACCAGAAGTTTGGGATCGCCGGACCAAACAAACAGCAGCTTCAAGAGATCGATGGGAAGTTCACATCCGAGGGGAAACTCTTCAGTCCAACAGCGGAGCCCGAGGCAGCCTGCCCCGACCAGCCCGCCAAATAATTCAACGCCCTCGAAATTCACGGGGGGCGACTGGTTCACGGTGGGTTTACTCCTGTTCGGGTTGGTGAGCTTGTGTATGGGTGTCTTCGGGTGGACGAACCCGGACAGGGTCATCACGGACAGGTATGGAGGAAGCGTATCCTTGGAAATCCCTACCGCCGCCTCTTCGGACGACCGCTGGACGCAAGCCGGTTTTGGCTTGGGTCTCCTTGTTTGGGGGGCAATGCGCGCCAACAAAAGGTTTGGTAAGCAACCTGCCAAGTGATCCGCCGTCGGCGGGATGGAACCTCGCGCAAAGCGTGTTTACAAAAAATGGTTTCCAAGCCCATTCCCGGCCTGTAATATGGACCGTGAATTCTCAACTCGCTCTGAGTCCAGAACTCCTGACATGGTATCCCGCGAAAATGTCCGCTTTTTCTCGCCCAGCGGCCTCATGACGCCTCCCGAATCGCGTACCGCCGGCGCAATGGCGAGCCCGGGAAACAGGTGTTGGTCTGATTGAGCTCCTCACAGAGCGCTGCGACTGCCCGCGTGCGATGGGGTGAACTTTGCGGTGCCAGTGTGACGCGCAACTCCGTCTGGGTGACCTCCAGATCCGCCGCGCTGGCCAAGGCTGACTGCAGCAGAGTTCGGCCTTCGTCGCCTGCCCTCCGGTAATGGGGCGCGACCAATCGGAGCAAGCCGCTTTCCGCCTGATAGGCCACGATCTTGAGCACATTGGTCAGATGCTTTCGTTCCGGCGCCAGTTTCACCACAGGTTCTTCGGTCAGGCCTTGGACCGGCACGCGTCGCGGCACAGCGGTGCGACGTTGCTGCAGTTGCCGCACGCGCTGCCAGGCACGCCAGATCTTCTGGCCCAGTTTGCCCTGCGCGATCTTGAACCCGCGCATGGTTGGGCGCTGCCGTTCCAGGCTGGCGAACGCCTCCACGCCGTACTCGGCTTCGAGTCGATCCGGTTGAGCTTGCGCCTGGCGCAGTTGGACGTCCACCGCCGCCCAGACCGGGTTGGGAACCTCGCGCGTGGGATCGTCGGGCACCGTGGCATACTCGACGAGTGCGTCCAGCGCGTATTCCTGGCATAGATACTTGAGGAAATTCTCTTGTCGCCAGCGATCGAACATCCGATAGGCCACCCGGGCGGCGGACAAGTCGCGGGGCGAGGTTAGGATCGGTGTTTGATGCCCATTGTCCATCAGGCGGGTGACCTGCCGCAGGCGTAGTTTGCCCTTGAGCAAGCGCACCTCTTGGTCGGCCAAAACGTAAGCGAGGGTCCGCCCGTTGACACGGGTGCGGCGGGGCTGGAAGCGGTTGCGCGGGATGTGGGGATAGCGCCCTTTGCGGTAGGTCAGCAGGTCGAAGCCCGCCGCGACGATCTGGACAAAGAGCTTGGGACTGTAGCCGCCGCGATCAAAGACTACAGTGACGCGCCGTTCGCCCACCAGGGCACGGATCTGCGCCAGTATTCCGGGCAGCATCTTGGCCGAGCCGGCATTGGCTTCGGCCGTGACGACGAAAAGCGGATCGCCGGCCGTATCGTTGACCCAGTAATCCGACGTGGCGGGCAACGAGATACGCAGGCGCGTCACATGCGTCTTGGGCAGCCGATGCTGGCCGTGGTAAACCCGCACGTGGCCATCGACGTAGAGGAAACCCAGCGCGGCTCCGCGCAGGGCGACCCGTTGCTCGGCCAGCGTCCGGCCAAACTGCGCCGCGCGACCAGCGGCCGCCAGGCCGGCCAGTTTGCGCCGTAGCGTCTTGACTTCGGGTGCCCGGTCCAAGCCCAGCACGCGGCCTAGATCCCGCGGCCCCAGCGATGGCTCGGGTCGGTGTCCCAGGTGCTCGGGAGCGGAGTCGGTACGGCGGATGCAGAAAAAGCGGACAGGTTTGGGTTCCCCCCCCCTCGCGCGTCAGATCACGACAAATGCAGGGAAATTGCGGAAAACCGCGGATACCATGTCAGGAGTTCTGGATGTCCGTTTCGTGACAGAACTTGTCTTAAAGGTAAGTTGACATTCACCGGCGAGTGCGGCAGCATGGCGCAGTTAGACGGATCGTTTGGCCGCCAGTTCCGCAGGTTCTCAGGTTCCGCGTTCGTGCCGGGGAACGGGATGGCCGTCGTCCGTCGTTGACTCGTGCATCCGGGGATCAAGTCCGAAAGTTCCCGTTGCGCGTCAATGACCGCATTCGGCGCGAACCAGGCCGGGCAGTGATACGAGTTTGCCTTAAATGCAGAATGGACAGCTCTCAAATGCCTCTGAAAACGGTACTTTTGGTCGATGATGTGGACGCGAGCCGGATCATGGCAAAGTGGTTCCTGAGCAACTTCGGCTACGAGGTCGAATCCGTGCGAACCGCCGAGGAGGCGCTTGCCCTGTTTAATCCGCGGGTCCATGACGCCGTTATCACGGACAATACGATGCCCTGCCTGACGGGGGCGGAGATGGCCCACATCATCAAGCTCCGATCGCCGGCAACCCCGGTCATCATGTTTAGTGGTTCGCCTCCCGAGGATCGCTCTTGCCTGGATGTCGTGATTCAGAAGCCGGCGCATCTGATGACGCTCAAGGATGCATTGGACACTCTGTTTGGTGGCGCCGGGACAGAACCAAACCAGTCGCATCGTGAGTGAGGCCAAGGGGCGGTAGAGCGGGCGATTGGAAGGAGATGAGGGGCAGGATTACTGAGGAGTCCATGGGAGGCACTACAGACGGACGGCCCCTCACCCCGGCCCTCTCCCCATCGGATGGGGAGAGGGAGAGCGGTTGGCCGCCACACACTGCAGGGCAACCCGAGGACTGAGCAGTAAGATTACGATTAGGAGAGCGACGATTTCATGGCGGGCGAGCGAGTCGCGCATCATTTTTTCCACCGCTCCCGATCCGCGAGAAAGAGCTGATAGGGGAAATACTCGGCCTGGGCCTTGCGCAGGGGGAATTCCTTAGGTTCTTCTCTGAGGAGAACGGTTTGGGCGATGAAACTGCCCCAGCTTTCTTCGCCGGCCTGGACCCATTGGGAAACGAACTTGCTGTCCATGGTCTCGGCGGTGAGATACAGGGCCTGGATCGGCCTCAGAAAATCGTTAATGGCAAAGAAGTCCTCGTGCCGGGCGCGGTCTTTGGCACTGGGCACGGCCTGGAGGGTGAGCCAGGCACAGCGACGCTGGCCATACCAGGCCACGGCCCAGGGAATGTCGCTCATCATGAGTTCGCTTTCTCTCATGTAACCGGACACCTTCTGGATTTCGGGCGGCAGATAGGGAGGGTACGCCACGGGCGAAGGGCGGGGGGGCAGGAAGACCAGGACCAGGGGCAAGCAGG
>Ga0187889_10001792_pt1 | contig 22281 bp, 18 predicted proteins | sample June2016WEW_7_10_2_FD_132992 | JGI IMG/M metagenome (GOLD analysis project Ga0187889, IMG submission 132992) | Peatland microbial communities from SPRUCE experiment site at the Marcell Experimental Forest, Minnesota, USA - June2016WEW_7_100 | ecosystem: Environmental > Terrestrial > Soil >... | reverse complement strand
CGAGTTTGCTGAAGCAGTTCACAGATGGAAAGAGAAAGACGACGAACAGGATCTTCGAACCCTTATTAGACCAATTGAGGGTGTCCTTCAACCTTTCAAGAAGGTGTTTGTAAGAGATTCCGCAATCGACGCAGTTTGCCATGGCGCTCAGCTTGCTGTTCCAGGTCTAACCAAGTTTTCATTTAACATTGCTAGAGGTGATCTAGTCGTCATGTTAAGTTTGAAGGGTGAGCTTGTCGCTTTAGGCAAAGCTGTAATGAATTCCGATGAAATAGAAGAAAGCCCAAGGGGGATCGCCGTAAAGACTGAACGAGTGATAATGAGTCAGGAGACCTATCCAAAGATGTGGAAGCATAAAGTAGAACCTACTTCAAACCCCAATCTCAAAGAAAGATGATTTATCCAAATCTCAAAAGGCTTATAACGCTGCACGCCCTACTATAAATGGTTTATCTTTGAGAGGAAGCGATTTTATCGCCGAATGCTTGGCTGACGAAGGCGTTGAGACGGCCTTTACTGTTTCTGCTGAAAATATTAGCCCCCTTCTTAAATCATTGCTTGTCAAGGGCATAAAGCTAGTTAATTCTAAACTCGAATTATCTGCAGCATTTATGGCAGTTATATATTCAAGGGTTAAACGACTACCCGGACTCCTAGTGGTTACAGCTGGACCTGGTGTTATCGGTTCTCTTTCGCCAATTGCAGCTGCTATGGTTGAAGGAGACCCTCTTGTTGTGATAGGAGGCTTTCCGAGCGATGACGGTAAAACTTCGCATATGCATCAGCTTGTTAAGCGCGGCGATCAAATGGAGCTCATGAAACCCGTAACTAAAACCCAGTACAGAATTGAATGCTACGATCAAATTTCTTCTTGTATTTCGAAAGCTTTTGTCGATTCAGCGAGCGATAAGCCGGGCCCAGTCTATGTGGAGCTCTCCGTTGATTTACTTGTTGAAGACGGTGTTCGAGTCGAATACGTTAAAGGTCGAATTCGTAAGCCGAAGTTGGATTCAGGGTCCGTCAAACTTGTCGCTGATCTTCTTGAAAAAGCAGGTCTACCAGTAATAATAGCCGGAAGAGGTGTTTATCTCGCTGAAGGGGAGAATGAGTTGATAAGTGTCGCAGAACTACTTGGAGCTCCCATTACCACAACGATTATGGCTAAGGGCCTGATTCCCAATGAACATCCACTATATGCCGGAGTGGCCGCAGGGAGAACAGGCGATGCGACGGCTCAGACCGTAATCTCTAGAGCTGATGTCGTGTTAGCGGTAGGTAATCGCTTCAGCGAAATGGGGACAGGTAGGTACAGTCTTAAAATAAATGGTAGTCTAGTTCATGTCAACATCGATGGAAATGAGATAGGTAGAACATTCAAACCAGAAATCGCGATTATTTCAGATGCGAAAGAGTTCCTTTCAAGTCTGCTAAAGGAACTGTCTTCAAGAAAATATTCTTATAAGATAAATAACGAATCGATGCTGTCTATCATCCGGGAAAAAGAATCTCAAGAAATCGAAAGATTCTATTCTGAGGCCAAAACAGATCTGATAGAATCTTTTGAAGTAGTAAAGGCTGTTAGAGAGATGGCTGAAAAGGATGCTATCTTCATATGTGATGTCGGCGCCCATCGTGTGGAAACCTTTATCATGCCCGTGTATATTTCAGGCACCTACGTCACTACGACAAGCTATATTTCGATGGGATTAGCAGTGCCAGGTGCTGTTGCGGCTTCAATAGAGTATCCGAATAAGCAGGTTTTCGGAATCGTCGGTGACGGCGGTTTTTTGATGACCGGTCTGGAAATTGCGACAGCAGTAGAGTATGGTGCAAAACCGATCATCGTAGTGTTTAACGATTCCAGCTATAAGGTGTTAAGAATTTATGAGCACGTTAAATATCATAGTGATACCAGAGAGCTGTACAAAATACCTAAGGTGGATTTCTCGAAGATCGCTGACGCATTAGGTGCAAAGGGGATAAGTGTGGAGAAAAGGGAAGATCTCTATCCTTCTATAAAAAACGCCCTTGACTGGAACAAGGGCCCCGTTGTCTTGGACGTTAAGATAAATCCTCAAGGAATACCCATACCCTTTCAGAGACTGTATGGACACAGGTACATCAAAGATCTCAATTAAAGGTTGAAATCGAGCTTTGCTGGTAAGCCTTAAGATTTTAGCAGCTAGATTTTTATCCACTTTAAAAATAGAAGCTGGAAGAGACTTAGTTGTATGTGATGTAAGTCTGTTTGAAAATAGCATTAGAGATTTTGCTTTGGAATAACGGACGATCTATAATTCTGTAATCCGTTCTGCACTCTTTGCAGGATTTGAGATGTTGCATATTCTCTATAACCCCAAGCGGTTTTGATTTCTTGTTGACGTATCAATGATTTCAGATATAATACAAGGGTTTCCTTGTTTACCTATTGGACTAATATGGAATAATCGGTAAATGAACGACTGTACGGCACTAAAGGTTTTAATTACAGGACGCCGTTGTTCCCTCGTGAGTTAATGAATAGCACAAATTATCTCTTTGAAGTCAACGATTTCATTCTGAAGAAGAAGATACTCTCTGCGCGTGAGCACTATGATCTGGAGAATGTTACAGGGACGAAATTGGGGGAGGCTGATGGCAATCTTTTTCAGTTGCCAGCCAAGTTCGTCGTCATAGATGTCAATGGTTCTGAGTTGATGCATCTCGAAGGGAAAGTATTTTCACTCGGAAACCAGTTCACTTTCTTTGACAGTGCTGGAGTGGAACTGGGAACCATAAAGAGGAAGGTGGTCAAGTTGATCGGGTCAGAGTACTGGGTGGAAAAAGATGGGGTTGAGTTTATGCGCATCTTCGGAAACTTCACGGAGCATGATTATCAGATGCAGGTTAACGGGGTTCAGGTGGCTTCTGTGCACAAGAAGTGGGTCTCGGTGCGGGATCAGCTCGGGGTCTCGATAACTGGAGAAGCTGATCACCGGGTGGTTATCGGAGCGGTGATTGTGATCGAACATGTGGAGGTCACGGAGAGGCATAGAGTTTGAAAACGCCACTACATATTTTGCTGTAGATTATGACGCGCAAGACTTTTTACCCTCACCATCACTTACGTGTTCTCCTTCATCCAAAATGAGGGAAGATGTCCACAACATATTCTACGCTCCTAACCCTAATATATCTTCCACAAATATGTCACATATGTGGCGACCTTTCTAGAGGATGAAAAAATACAAGAAGAACATTGCCCACAAAGGTAGGGCGATGGCTAATCCTATGATGATGTTTTTCTTGAATATTTTGTAGCCATCCAACGGAGGAAAGGGAATCATATTAAAGGACCCCAGTCCGAGGTTGATGGCAAATCCCAAAGAGCCGACAGTTTCGGCAAAAGAGTTTGGAGACGCAAAAATTAATAGAGCGAAGAAGAATAAGGCGAAAGCAAGATTGAGCCCAGGGCCCGCAGCCGAAATTATCATATTCTCTTGGTCAGGGTCTGAGATCTTGTAACTTGAAGAATAGTAACCGAAAGAATATGCCACCGCAGCTGGCGTGATGTAGACTGCTCCTGGCGCTCCGAAGATAAAGCCGCCGCCTGAAATAATAGCAGTGATAATTGTCAAGGCAATCCCCCAGACCCATATACGGAAATGTGCAATATATCCGTGCCTTATCGCGACGTACTTGTGCCCCATTTCATGAAGAATGAAACCAGTCGCAGTGGCAATGAACCCAGCCATTATTACCTCAAGGTTTCCTTGTACTCCGCTGAGAAGGCCCAGGAAGTTACTGAAAGTAATTCCGATAGAGAGTACAATCCAAGCGATTATTATAGAAATAATTTCTCCTGGAGCGAATTGAGATGTCATATATTGCTCAAACTCCAATGACGCACTACCGTTCTATGTGGACCTATTTATTTCTGAAAAAGGATATAAAGAAAAACCTAAGATTTAAGGAATTGGGTTGCGCTTTATTGTGAAATGGTAACTCAACTCTTAGCTGGGTTCGATAAAACAAAAGTTCATGAAACCTGGGATAAATCAATAGATATTATAATAGGAAAATGCTGATTTTTTATAAAAATAATGAGGGGGTACCTCATAGCGATAATATTTCACCGACCGTTAGGCCGCTAACGATTATTATCCCCAACACGATCTTTGGCTGCATGACATTAAGCTCACCGATTTCAATAAATGGAAGTAAATGATATTAAAATTTCCCGAATATTTACGGGATAATTAAATTCAAAAGCATATATGATAAGTTAATTTATTCTATTTCTTAGACGCTTTTTGAATAAAATGTATTTGTTAAGTTCAAGGTTCTCTTTAATGAGTTAGCAGGATTCAAAATATTAGAGTGATTATGATTATTTGCCGAGTTTTCGTTATGGAACTTAACAGATTAAGTTATGAACTTAGAACGACTATCCTCTGACGTCTTAGACAGACCATGCTAATTGCTAATTGCAGGCGCTTGTCTCGGATATTTAGTACCGCGTATTTATTTGAGCATGAAGTCTGACTACTATGATGAGCTCCCTTTCTTTTGTTCTTTCCCAGCTATTTGTTTGGCCAATTTTTTATTTGTTGTTTGAAGCTCTTTTTGCAACATCCTGATTGTGCCTTTAAGATTGTTTCGTTTTTGTTTTAAGTTTTTTATGTCATATTCCTGTTCTTGATTTTTCTCCTCAAAGAAGGGGGAGAAAGGGGTTGGTATAACCAGCATTGGTAATGTTTCTGGTCTCATGCTCAAAACGTCTTTCGCAAATTCTTGAAACAGGGCGTTCATGCTGTTAGCGATTTTGCTTTGCTTGATAATTGCACGTTTGAGAATAATAATGCCTGTGTGGGTGATTTTGTAGACCTTTATTTTTCTGTTATTTTGGGTGGACCATTTCCCTTCGATGTATCCATCTTTTTCTAGGTCTCGAAGGATTGGGTATACGCCGCCGGCTGTCGGTTTCCAAAAGCCTCTGGTTTTGTCTTTGATTTCTTTCATGATTTCGTAGCCGTGAGACGGCTTCTTGTTGAGGAGAATGAGTACCGCAACGCGGATGTAGCCTTTTTGTGCTTCCTTCAGCCAGTGCACAGTTGTCTCTTCTTCGAATTCTGTTTGCATGTGCGTTACCAATTTATTATTGTCTTTAGGAATATTTATATTTTACTTATTTTTGCCTTGTTCCTATGGAGATATATTGCAATGAATAATATTTCAACGAATAATATTCCGGTAAAGGTGATTTAAGGTTGGAAACTGAGTCAATAATCGAAGTAAAGAACCTTACTAAAACATTTAACGATTTCGCAGCGGTTGACGACATCTCATTTGACGTTAAGAAAGGCGAGATCTTCGGCCTACTCGGTCCTAACGGGGCAGGCAAGAGCACCACCTTACGTGTGCTCTCAACATTAGCAAGGCCTTCAAAGGGAACTGCAACGATTGGCGGCTACGACATTGTTAAAAACGACACCGATGTGCGAAAATTGATAGGTATAGTTTCCGAAAAGATGATAATGTACAATCGTTTGACGGCCACAGAGAATCTGCGATTTTTTGGAAATCTCTTCGACATTCCCAAAGATCTCTTAACGAAGAGAATTGACGAACTGCTAGAGCTGGTCCAACTCACCAAATGGAAGAACGCTCAAGTGGGCACGTTTTCGACAGGCATGCGACAGAGGATAAACGTGATACGGGCCCTCCTTAACATGCCTCAAGTGCTGTTCTTGGATGAGCCAACACTGGGTTTGGATCCTCAATCGTCTGTTGAGATCAAGGAGTTCATAAAGAAAATCAATAGAGAAAATAAAACCAGCATTATAATAACGACGCACATGATGGTTGATGCTGATTTGTTGTGTGATCGCATAGGTATTATGGACCACGGCAAAATTGTCGCGCTTGATACATCAACGAATTTGAAAAAACTAATTTCAGGAGCTGATACAACTATAATGGAACTAGAGATCGGAAATCTATCAGCCGATATTATCGAGGGCATCCGCTCATGTGGATGCGTGGACGCTGTCAGTCAAGAAAACTCCATGCATTTGAGGGTTATCGTCCATGGCGACGAGGCGTTCGACTCTGTAATCGACACTGTGAGGGCGAAAAACGGAAAGATAAATTCTATTGAAAACCTCCAACCTACGCTTGAAGATGTATTCTTGCATCTAACGGGTCATCAGGTTAGAGATAGCGCCGACCAGAAGATACCGATTGCTGCGGGTCACCGGCACTCTGGGGAGCCGCAGCGGAGGATAAGGTGAGGCAGAATGGGAGCAAAGTCTCTGCTTTTACACAGTATTAGGATCGCTCAGAAAGATCTAACGGAGTTGTTCAGGAACCGACTGGGGTTAGTCCTACTTGTGCTAATGCCGATATTCATGATGGCCATGGTAGGCTTTATTTATCCGTCCAACGGCAGCACGGTAAGCAACTTGCCTGTCGCGCTGGTGAATGAGGATGTCGGTTATCACAATTCCACTATTGCAAGCCAAACTTTTACCATAGTCTTGAAGCAGATCAACAAAAAGACAGGGATGATGGTTTTATCTAATGCGTCGAATGTTGGCGATATCAAGAATATGATTCAGAGGGGTGATATTGAGGGCGGTATAGTCATCCCCAGCAATTTCTCTGCAAGCATCCTGACTGGACAACAGGGGACTCTGATTATTGTAACTGACCAGTCTAACCCACAAATATCTGCGACAATTCAGGAAGTTTTAACCGCTGTTTTTAACCAAATGGGCACTATGTTAGCTCAGCAGAATGTTCAATTGCTGAATCCAGCAGTTAACGCAAACAATTCTCTTGCCATCGTGAAACCCTACAATGTTCAGACTGAAGGAGTTGTTCCCGGAACTTCCAGTTACTTTAACTTCATCGCACCAGGCATAATGGCTATGACTGTGATGATGAGCGTCATGACAGGACTCCCTGTCGCAATATCTCAGGAGAGGGAAATTGGCACAATGGACGGGATGATGGTTTCACCGATTAACAGGCTAAGCATAATACTTGGGAAAACCCTAGGCCAGACTGCAAGAGGCCTGCTCCAAGGAGTCATAATACTCGCATTATCTATTGGTCTGTTCGGTGTAATAATTCAAGGAAGCATTCTGCTGGTATTCGGCCTGCTCTTGCTTGGCGTATTCAGCTTCGTCGGCCTAGGCATCGTAATAACATCTTTCGCAAAGGACCAAGGGACAGCACAGATGCTGATGATGACGCTGATGTTCCCGATGATGTTCCTCAGTGGTGTGTTCTTCCCAATACAGCAGATGCCATGGTACATGCAGGACATATCCAAAGTCCTTCCGCTAACCTACGCGTCTCAAGCTCTCCGGAAGGTCATGGTGCTAGGTGCAGGGATACCCGCGATATCAAATGAGTTGATTATACTGATAGTGTTTGGAGCAGTCATGATCGCGATTGCTGTGCCAGTGTTCAGAAGAATGATGACAACGTAAAAATGAGTGAGCTGTGGTTGCTTTGACAAATCCATCCCTTGAAGCCATAAATCTTTCCAAATATTTCGGCTCTTTCGTCGCCATTTCAGACCTAAACTTGAAAATTAGGGGGGGTCAAAATGCGTTGGATTTCTGGGTCCCAACGGCGTAGGGAAGATACCACTCCCAAAATGTTTACGGACCTAATCAGATCTTCTTCTTGAGAGGCTCCGATAAACGGTTTAAACGTGCATATTCACAAGAAAGAAGCATTGGCATCCGTCGGCACCCCTGATTGAGAATCCTGGAATCTGTCCTTCGCTCACACCCAGAGAAGCTGCCATGATGATTGTTGGGATTAGGGTAGTGCCACCTATTGAACGCAGAAAGAGAATTGAATAAGCTGTCTCAGAAGTTCGAATGGAAAAATTGGCTTGATAAATTGGCAAATTCTCTAAGGGGATGAAACAGAAAATTTGTGTCGCCTCTTCGCTTCTCAGTAATCCGGATATACCCACTTGTAGAATACCTATAAGGATTTGAGACATATTCTCCTGGCTTCAAAACTTCAAGATACTGTTTGTGGCACATATGAAACAATCATCGGAGGAATCATCCTATTTATGGACCCATACTTCCATTTTCATCTAAATTCAAAGGAGCAGTTATTCATTTGTCATTATTCATTTTATTGTGTAAGAATGATATTAAAACACGCATTTGAAATTAGCGTGCTAACTAGTTTTTTCCTTAAAATTTTCCTTTATGAACTTGATCAGATCAACAAAGTTAGGATTGTCATCCGCCTTAAATAACTTCACTGTGTATTATCTCCCTCCAACAATTGTTCTCTTCTCCTGCTGGTAACTCATTCTCGCGAAATTAACAACAGCATAGTGTATTTTGCCTTCTAATCTGTCCTTTACTACCTCTTGGGTATCTGGGAAAAAACCTAAGACGAAGGCGATTCCATCGATCCAGTTGCAACTTGGGACGAGGCCTGTTTGGCCTTGTGCCTGAAGCTGTGCGACGATTGATTCGAAGAAGCGTTGCACATCGAGTTCTGCGATCTCATGAACAATTATTTCGCGCCAAGGCAGGTATGTGATTTTAGCCATTAAATGCCACCTTACTCTTAATAACCTCAATACCGTTATTTATTCGTTGTTCTGTCAAACCACATGTTTTTACTAAGTCAACTATCTGTTCAGAGACCCTTGCCCAAACCTAGAATAGGGTATACTATTCTCTAGCTTTTTCAGGAATAGAAAAAGTTGATGAAACCATTTCCCACAAGGCTTCCAGTAGTATCTCGGAATATCAACCAATTCGATCTAGAACCATGTGCTTACTTGGAACGCACATCAAATACCACTGCAAGTCCCCATTGATCCTCATCGGTACAGGCGCGTTATTAGATTTCTGTAGTAGGTATCACGTATACGCTGTCTTCTGGTACGGTAACTGTTATGACATCTCCCCTAGTAGGCTTGCTTCCAACAAGTGCTGTAAACTCAATAGTGTTTATATTGATGATTATGCGAAACCCAAATTTCTCCCTGAACACGTCTACAACTCTTCCCTCAAGGTTATTGAACTCGTTACTGGTGTTCAGTTTAACTCGTTCTGGCCTTACACAGGCGTATACTGAACCGCCAATTTTCATACGCGACTTCAGTTCTAGACCGTTCTCCAACTTTATTGTAGACCCTGAATCAGTAAGAGTAGCTATTCCTTTGTGCATATCATAGAAGCCTACAAGCTTCGCCGTATGATAGTTCCCTGGTTCATTAAATATTTGTTCAGGATCACCAACCTCAATTATCCTGCCCTGATGTATTACAGCGATTAGACTTGCTAATGTGTAGGCCTCGTCCCATTCGTGAGTAACATGGACTACTGGAATGTTGTACTTCTCAGGAATTGCTTTCAGTAGCCTTATGATTGACCTTTTAGTCTCGGGGTCTATCATCGAAAGCGGTTCATCCAATAGTAATATCTTTGGGCTGGTAACCAACGCTCTCGCCAACGAAACGCGCTGTTGTTCACCACCGCTTAACGTAGCTGGCATCCTATCCAGTAGATGTTCAATGCCTAGGTCTCTGACAATCTCGTTCACCAGCTGTTTTCTCTCCGGCTTTGGCATGCCTCTAGATCTGAGCCCGAACTCTATGTTGTCTTTGACATTCATCGGATCAAATGAGGAGAAAATCTGTGATACATAAGCGACATTCCTCTTTTCAGGAGGCGCAGTTGTAATATCGGAGCCGTCAATCAGTATTTTACCGCTGGATGGTCTGTAGGCTCCTGCGATTGTCTTAAGAAGCGTCGTCTTGCCACTGGCAGTCCGTCCAATTATAATCAGGTATTCTTGTTGATCAACATTTAGTGTGACAGAGTTCAGCCTGAAAGTTCCCAGCGTGAGATTAACATTAAGTAATTGAAGCACCATATCCACATCCTTCAGACGTGTCTCAGAACCAATCTGTAAATGATGAATGTAGCAAGAACTATTACGAGAAGAGCTGCTGAGTACTTGACTGCACCAGCTAACCCTAGTGCTATGTACCCTTCATAAATATAGATCGAAGCTGGATACACATCGTTACCGTTGAAGTATACATAATAAGCTACCACGAGCAGCGCTCCCACCTCCGCAACCGCCCTTGCCCAAGTAAGTATCGCTCCGTTGGCTATTGACTTCCAGATTCTAGGCACTATAACATGGATGAACGTAAATGTTGGTGTGGAACCCAGTGTTCGAGCCGTCAGCTCGACATCAGGGTCAATCATCTTTATCGACGACTCAACCACCCTAATAGAGTAAGTTGCTGACAGATAGGTAACTGTAATTATGGCACCTATCAGCGTATCGATCAGGTTTATGCCGATTCCCTGCAGAAATGGACCTAACCCATATGTTGAGGAGAAAGCTAATACAACCATTATGCCAACTATGACATGAGGAATCATAATAGGTATATCAATGATTGCGTCGATAAATTCTTTGAACTTGAAGTCTGATCTAGCCAGAAGATAAGCGAAAGGTGTACCTACTAGCACAGAAAGGATCGCTGCGGCTGTGGCAATTATGAAAGTAACCTCAACCGAAGCCAGAAAAGACTTTGTCGTGAGCGCGGAAATGATATCTTCAGCACCAAGTACTACGATAAGTAGGATTGGATAGAGAAAAAAAAGGATCGTTACTGCGCCACAGAATATCAGTATTGCACTGAATCTCCCTTGAAACTCGATCAGCTCCTGGGAAATAAGGGTGAATATGTTGCGTTAACCGGTGTAACGTATGGTTTGATTAGGCTTGGAATATTGGTGTAGTTACCATAGACGATGCCCGGCAAAATGGGAGTTATGCCGTTTTGCTTTAGTATGCTCTGGCCAGTTTGACTGAATAAGGTTTGGATGAATAGGGCGGCTGCTGCTGTGTTGGTGGAGGGTGTTGGAATCGTCAGCGTGTAGATGACTAGGTTGATGGTGAATGATTTGGTCGTTCCCAGTGTCGTGTAGCTGAAGTTGGCTTCGTGATAATAGCTGAGGTCCGATAAGACCCCTAGGCTAACTGCGTCGGGTAGTGTGATGTAGGCGAGGTGTGTTTGAGTTGAGTTTCCCGTCTGCGGTATAGCGTTGGACAGGTAAGATGAAGTTATGAAATCTATGTGTTGGGTCTGCATAAGCGTAACTAGATTTGTTTCAGTATTTGTCATGTAGTATTTACTCGGGTTGCTGTATATCGCGTTGTAAAGGTATGATATATTTCCAAAGAAAGTTAAGCCAGCCAATCGAATCATGCCAGCACCCTGATAACCGCTAGGGTCGGTGAAAGGATTCGAAACACCAACTTTAGTGGTCGAGTTAAGGGCAATCAAGGTGAACATCTGTTGCCAAGTCTGATTCCACTGAGTAGACATTGCGGGAAGTCCTTGAACGCCTTCCCACATGTTGTAGAGTTTGAGTCCAGCGGGTGATAATAGATTGACAATAATGACCATTTTTGTCTGGCCAAAGGCAATTTCGTAATTTGCGAGATTAGGAAAGATGACACTCGGCATAGTGGTCGTGTCAGCAGAGGCTTCCAAACTAAACTGTTTGGTTGCGTTCTCTGATTGGGCAACTGCACCACTTCCCTCAAACAGAGGGGGTGCGACCTTAATGCTGGGGTACTGTTCCTCATAGGCATTGAGAACTGAGCCAAACGCATATGTTAAAGTGCCAGCTGCACCGACTGCAAACGGCGGCGAATTAGAAGCTATAGTGATTAAAGAGTTCTGGAGGTCTGCTACTGAATGAAAGCTCGTTACTTGTGAATTTAGCGAGCTGATTTGAGGTGCATAAGTTAAGTAACCTAATCCAAATCCTATAACGGCTCCAATTATTAGACCGATGATAATAAACGAATACACCATAGTGCTTCGGTTGCGTTTTTCCGCTTTCATTTTATATCCCCTCCAACTAAAATCGCTATGTTATATAAACATAGCGATTACTAGTCTCTTTGGGCGTCCACGCGTGAGCATCGTTTTTGGGTTTACATGCGAGAGTAAACATCCGTTTTGACCCCCCTTAGGAGCCATTCTTGTTCCAAATCCCCCATATGGGAACACATTGTATCACAATGAAAAGCACATCTTTTGATCGCTCTAGCATGATAGCTTTGATCGGTTGGAGAGTTAGATTAATGAGCTGGTAGCAGTGGAACGATAAGGAATGGCGTGATTTTCTCAGGGTTCTATGATGATCTGTGGATACTTTATAATATCTTTTATGGCATGTTTACCAGAAACGTTCTTGATAAAGAAGTTCATCGACTGTTAGATTAAGCGGATATATCTTATCATTTTGTACAAAGATTTTGTATGTTTTTTTGGAAGAGGTAAAAGAATCAGATCGTCCTTCATTACTTTAAAATATTGTGATTATAAAAAAATTTGAAAAAACTAAATATCATCCTATTTATTCTTGGGTGATATGGAGTTTAAAGGTTATCTGAGGAAAAACGGTGTTGGTATTAGAAACTATGTTGGGATAATGTCAACTGTTGGTTGTTCAGCAGATGTTGTTCAGAAGATAGCTCAACTTAATCCTAGAGTAAAACCAATTGTGCACCACCAAGGATGTGCTCAGACCCCTCCAGATATTTTAAATGTAGAAAATGTTTTGATAAACCTTGCATTAAATCCTAATTTATTTTCTGTACTATTAGTAAATCTCGGATGCGAAAGTACCTCTCTGGAGAAGATAGCTGATGCTATATCTAAGGTGAAAGATGTAAAAACAGTTACAATTGAGGAAAAAGGTATGTCGGAAGCCGTCTCAAAAGGACTTGAGATTACCAAAAAAATGTGTACAGAATCTAAGAAGGTTAAAAGGAAGACGTTTGATCTGTCAGAACTCAAATTGGCAATAAAATGTGGCGCTTCTGATACAACTTCAGGGATAGTTTCAAACCCTGTTGCCGGTAGGGTTGCAGATATGATTATTGAACTAGGTGGAACCGTAGTATTTGGTGAAACAACTGAATTGATTGGTGCTGAACATGTCTTGGCTCGGAGAGCTGTGAGCAAAGAAGTAGCTGACAAATTATATTCTACTGTAAGTACTATTGAAAAGAGGGCTATGTCCATGGGTGTGGATATGAGAGGCGGTCAACCAACAGGGGGTAACATAAGAGGTGGTATAACAACGATAGAAGAGAAGTCACTTGGTGCAATTTGTAAAACAGGTTCTTCAAAGCTCATAGATGTCATTGATTATGGGGATAGGGTTACAAAAAAAGGATTGATATTTATGGATGGACCGGGAAGAGAGCTAGAAGCCCTTACTGGTTTTGCGGCAGGAGGTAGTCAAATAATGCTTTTTTCAACAGGTAGTGGTGCTCCGCAAGGCTTTCCCATCGTACCCGTAATAAAGGCATCAGGAAATCCTTATGTATGCTCTAATTTATCAGAACATATTGACGCTGACCTTAGTTCTGTTTTCTATGGCTATGAAACAATTGATAGTGCAGCGAAAAAGGTTATGAATCAAATTATTGATGTCTCATCAGGTAAGCTAACAAAAGCAGAAATTCTTGGTTATGATGGTAATTTTGACATATACTGTAGGGGTCCTGTGATATAATGTCTATAAGAAAAGCTATAATCATTAATGTCAAAGATAATGTTGCAAATGCTTTGGTAGATATCAAGAAAGGTGATGTTGTGAGGTTAGACATTGGAAAAATGCATTTTAGACTCTTAATAAAATCTAATATCCCTTTTGGCCACAAATTCGCCACAAAAAAAATATCCAAGGATGAAAAGATCATCAAGTATGGCGAAGTAATAGGTAAAGCGACTAACGATATAGATGCTGGAGAATATGTGCATATCCATAATGTGATTGGCTTAAGAGCAAGAGGCGACTTGGAGAAGACTAAAACATAATTTTATATCTAAGATGATATTGTCTCTTCTTTGAATACACCCTTCTTCTCTAATAGCCAAGAAGATGCATTTAAAGGGTACAAGGTAATTATGACATAAGAACATCCATAATAATTCGCTCTTTTCTTATCAATCTGGGACGGTCTAGAGAGACTATGATGAGTTGATGTGTGCGAATGGTAGAAGCCTATCAAATCCAATCTTAATTCTTCTATTTCTCTAAAAATTTTTAGCTGCTGTTCAGCTTCTATTCTGTACGCCATAGGAGAGTTTAATTCATTTCTGCAGCTATAAATTTTTGATACTTCCTTTACGGAATCACCTTCTATGTCCCTGATTTTTCCTGCTAGAATACCGCATGCCTCAATTGGCCATTCTTTCTTACAGTGGTAGATTATATTTTTCAAGTGTCTTGATGTGATCTTAATTGTCATGTTCGATTCCAACACAATCTAGGGGAATATATATCGCCATTAATCAGTCTATAGGACTTTGTGTTGTGTAGAAGACCTTAAGCTTGAAGGTTGAAAGGATGATAATCTTTGGATATGTTGTGGAGTAGGTCTTAATACCTAAGGGAACATAAATAGGTCACAAAATCTATTCATTGGTGGCGGGAGACCAGTGCAGGGTGAGCTTACCCTGTCTGTCGTACTCTAACAAGGACCAAAATTATATCACTTTCCATTAAATATCAAATCTAGAATAGAGTTTAATGAACGCTCCATAAAAATGTTCGTTACTTTATAGTTAGGTTTATATCAGATACGCGTCTGTGACATATCTGCGCATCATTCGGTGACTGTTAAAGTAGTATGCGACCTTCCCTATCGAATTCTTCATCATACTAATCCATTCATCCCTTCTTCCATAAAAAGTTGGTAGAATAACATATTCTATCTTACCATATAGATCTTCAAGTTCAAGCTTCCTCCTCGAACTTTCGTCAATCTGCTCGTTCGGGTGAGGCCCTATCGCCCAACCTGTGGCACCTTCAACACAGCCTTCTATCCACCATCCATCGAGTACACTGAAGTTTATCACGCCATTATGCGCAGCCTTCATTCCACTAGTACCAGACGCTTCAAGAGGCGGCAGTGGGGTGTTCAGCCAGAGATCTGTTCCAGAAGTGATCCTTGCAGCCGTATCCATATCGTAATTCTCAAGGTACACTATTTTGATTTCGTTCTTCAATTGATCAATGTAGTTGTATATGCTCTTTATTTCATCTTTGCCAGCTTGGTCTCTAGGATGAGCCTTTCCAGCAAAGATAAACTGCATCATGCCTACCTTATTCAATTTCCTTAACCTTTCTAAATCTGTAAATATCAATGTTCCTCGCTTGTATGAGGTAGCTCGCCTAGCGAATCCTATAGTTAGAGTGTTGACGTCCATTACGATATTCTTTTTTTCTTTAATGAATTGCATCAATGATTCCTTGGCTTTTAAATGAGTTTCCCATATCTCTTCATCACTTATCTCATCGACTCTCACAAGCAGTTCTGGTTCATTAGCCCAGCCGGGGATATATTTATCGAAGAGTTCTCTGAAATTACTGCAAGTCCACCAATAAGAGTGAACACCATTCGTAACCGATCTAATATGATAACCGGGAAATAGCTTATTTGAATATTCCATATGAGCCTTAGTTACCCCGTTAACATATTTGCTAAGCCTTAACGCCAATAAAGTCATATTCAAGTCGTCTTCTCCACCATATTCTTTTAGAACTTCTAAGGGTATTTCATCACCTAGCACATTTCCAACAACATCGTATGGAAACCTGTCAAAGGCTGCTTCAACCGGTGTATGTGAGGTAAAGACACATAGATTTCTCACAGTCTCCGAATTTGCGTTATTCTCCTTAAGTAGCTCAATAGTTAGAAGACTTGAGTGGCCTTCATTCATATGATATTTTCTTATGTTAATATTCAACGCCTCAAGCATCCTCTTTCCACCGATTCCTAGAATAATTTCCTGCTTCAATCGGTATCTATCATCTCCTCCATAAAGGAAGTCGGTGATGCCACGGTCTTCTTGCACGTTTCCTTTAACGTCTGTATCAAGAAACAATATAGGAACCATTGCACCGGTCATACTTTGCTGTTCGAAAAGCCAAGCCTGAATCATAACGTCTCTACCCTCGATCTTCACATTAACGATATTTGGCAACAACCTGAAGAAATTTGAGGGATCCCACTCATCAGGAAGATCCAATTGTGTACCATCTTCCGTGATCTTTTGTTTGACATACCCTTTCTTGCTAATAAGCGTCAAAGCTATAAGAGGAATTCTTAGATCTGCGCTTGATCTTATAGTATCGCCTGCTAAGACTCCTAGCCCACCACTATAGGTCGGAATTTCGCTCTTAACGCCTATTTCCATTGAAAAGTACGCAATTCTTGGCCCTTCAACAAAGGTGTACATGCAATCTTTACTGCAGAAATAATATTCCTTTCCGAACATCGTGGATTTGTATCTTGCCTCCTCAAGCTTTAAAGGCATACCGCAAACAGGGTCTCTTAAACTCATAGATCAATCAGCCTTCAATTATTTCTAGACTCAATTATATAAGTCTGCGTCTTTAATTCTAAAATTTTCTTATTCCCTCATTCAACAAAATGTAAAATCCACTAATCTGTTAGAATTAATAAAACAGTGGCTGTAATGGAAGGAACGATAATAAAGGAGGAGAAATCATTCAAGGAACACTTTGAATCGACTTTTGGGAGCTTATGCGGACAGCGCCCCCTGAGAGCATGTGGGTCAGCACTGGCTAGCTCAAGATCCTGCCTTCCAAGAAGGGAACCCGAGTGGAAATCCGGGCGACAGCAAATTATTCTTTCCTTTGCTGCGAATCCGTTGCGGTCTCCACCTAAGTGGGAGGCTGAATGTCCCTCCGTTGAGGCATATCTGCCGAGTCCCTTCTGACCCATATCGCGGTTGGTTGCCCCAAGGAAATCTTTAATAAGCTTCGGTCGTGTTAACGTCTGACCGCAAATGGTGACCAAGCATTTTAGGGTCTTGGCACGAGTGAGCAGTTCGAATCCTAAGGCCATCAAGCCTGTTCTGGAGCAGGCCATCACGACGGGCTCCGTCAAAGAAGCGAAAGGCGAGTATATCATCAAGGCAGAGATGGAGGGTGACAGTGCAAAAGAGTTGAACCGCTCTCTTCTTTCCGCATTGAGAAGGGTGGAGAAGAAGACAAGTTTGCGCGCTGAGTGGGCCTCTGACGATGGAACGACTCAGAAGTTCTTCGATTATGTCTTGAAGAAGACAAGCAAAACCGGCCCCTCGTCATAGGTGGCCTCCATTTTGGACGAGTCATCAATTATTACTTGCACTAAGTTCGTCTTCCAAGATATTTTTTTAAGAAGACATAAATATTTGTTACAACCTTTTCCTTTTTAAATGTGTTTTAGATGCAAAAAAAGATTATGTTGTCACCTGCTCTCGTACCAGTGAAGAATAAATGTTTCACAAATATATATGTAGATTATTGCGTGCAGATATCCCCCCCCCTTTCTGATTTCGTCAAATCATAAGTAATTTTAAATTGATTCACCTAAATATAAAACTTTAACAATGCGTATTAGAAAGTTTTTAAGAAAAATATTATCTAAGAAAGATAATGGTAACAGAAGATGGATATTGTTTAACGATTGACCAAGGCACAACTGGTACAAGATGTATAATCTTTGATCATGAAGGTAGCAAGGTTTCGTCAAGTTATCTTGAACATAAGCAGATCTATCCCTATCCAGGATGGGTTGAACACAATCCATTGGAGATAATTGACAACATGTTTGCAGTGATAAAAGAAGCTGTTGAGAGTTCAAAGATTCAGAGTGAAGAAATCGTGGCTGTTGGTGTTACAAATCAAAGGGAAACGGTTGTTCTATGGAATCCTGAAACTGGTCAACCTTACTATAACGCAATTGTATGGCAGGATACAAGGACTAAAGAGATATGTGAAGAGCTCAAGATTCAAGGGTATGACGAGTCACTTATAAAACCTAAAACAGGATTATTTTTATCCACATATTTTTCAGGCCCTAAAATTAAGTGGATTTTTAAAAATGTTCCTAAAGTCTTGGAGTATTCTGGGCTTGGCAAGGTCTTTTTTGGAAATATTGACAGTTGGATGATATGGTGGTTAACAGGAGGTCCTAAAGGTGGATCACACGTCACAGATTATACAAATGGTTCAAGGACGATGTTGATGAATATAAATAAACTTGAATGGGATCAAGAAATACTCCGTCTTCTTAAAATACCAGAAGAAATCCTTCCTGAACTTAAACCATCCTCTGACAAGAATTTTTATGGATATACAAGAGAGGATAGTGTTTTTAGTTCGAAGATTCCTGTCTGCAGCGACTTGGGTGATCAACAGGCTGCCTTGGTTGGTCAGGCTTGCTTCAGGGAAGGCGAATCAAAAAATACATATGGCACAGGATGTTTCATGCTTTCGAATATTGGTAATTCACCTAAACTGTCGAAGGAAGGTCTGCTGACAACTTGTGCGTATAGCTTTGAAGAGGGGAAGACTGTTTATGCTTTGGAAGGATCAATTGCTGTAGCTGGTTCTGTTGTTCAGTGGCTTCGAGATAATCTAAAAATCATTGGTTCCCCTTCGGAGACAGAGAAGATAGCTGAATCCATTAAAGATGAAGGATCGGGTGGTGTCTATTTTGTACCAGCATTTAATGGTCTTTATGCACCTTATTGGGATTCTGACGCACGGGGTATCATCTGTGGTTTGACCTCGTTTATTAAAAGAGACCATATAGTGCATGCTGCACTAGAATCAATATGCTGGCAGACCAGAGATGTTTTTGAGACCATGGCCAGAGCTTCAGGAGCTCGGCTTGAAATCTTGAAGGTTGATGGCGGTGCCGTTGTGAACAATTATCTGATGCAGTTGCAAGCAGACACCCTTGGAACCAAGGTTGTTAGACCCAAATTTTTTGAAACAACTTCCTTAGGAGCAGCATACGCTGCTGGTTTAGCTGTGTCTTATTGGAAAAGTACAAATGAGCTTGCTAAACTTTGGAAAAAGGACAGAATCTTCGAACCAGAATGGTCAGATAATAAAAGAGAGCATCTTTATACTGGATGGAAAGAAGCAGTCAAACTTTCGATGGGGTGGCTTAAGAAGGTATCTTAGTTTCTAAAAGATTTATATGTTCTAAAATTCTTTTGCAGTCCAATGTCTTTTGAGAGAGTGGCTATTATTGGTGCAGGTATTGTTGGCAGCTTTATAGCTAGAGAACTTTCAAAATATGAAAATTTACGTATTACAATTTTCGAAAAAGAGGTTGATGTGGCATGCGGTACATCGAAGTCAAACACAGGCATCATACATGCAGGATATGACGATGATCCAAAAAGGCAGCCAATTAGAGCAGGATTATGCGCAAAAGGAAACATGCTCTGGCACACAATAGCTGGCCAACTTGAGATTCCCGTTAACTGGTGTGGTGCTCTGGTTGGGGCGACAGAGGACAGTGATATTGCAATCCTCAATACTCTTTACAGTAGAGGACTGCTAAATAGTGTTCCAAACATAAAGCTACTAACGGCCAAAGAAGCTAGAAAATTAGAACCCAATCTTAATGGAATTATTGCCGCATTATATGCTCCTACGGAAGGCTCTGTTCTTCCCTTCTATGCTACCATAGCTGTTATAGAAAACGCTGTTTCTAACGGCGTCTTACTTAAGCTGCAAAATGAAGTGATTAGTATAGAGGAAAGTAAAGACTTCTTCCTTTTAAAGACAAATCAGGGGATTTTTGAAGCAGACTGGATAATTAATGCTGCCGGATTATACGGTGATAAGATCTCCCACATGCTCGGTGTTACTAGGACCAATAACAACGTAGACATCGAAATACATCCTAGAAGAGGAGAATATTGGATATTTCCATCAGAATATCGTTGTCCAGTTAACCATATAATCTTCCCAGTGCCCTCACAAATAAGCAAGGGTATCTGTATACTCCCTGACACCGAAGGTAGTACACTGATTGGGCCCACCTCTGAGGATATGCTAGAGGATCAAAAAGAAAACACCGCCACTAGTAGGGAAGGCCTTGAAAAGGTCTATAACTATATTATCGAAAAATGGGGTCCCATACTTCCTCCAAAAAATAGGTGTATAAAAAATTACGCTGGCCTGAGAGCTGAGCCTCCCCACGCAGACTTCATAATTGAAGGATACAATAAGCCTTCTAGGTTCATTAATGTTGTTGGAATTAGATCTCCGGGTCTCGCATCCTCTCCTGCAATTGCTATAGAGGTTGTAAGGATAATGGAAAGTCAAGGTTTTATCGGTGTGAAGAAGTCCCATTGGGATCCTCACAGAAAATCTATTCCAAAAATATTAGCACAAACTATAGAATGTAGGAAGATGTTATACCACGACGATCCCAAGTTTGCTAATCTAGTATGTTGGTGTGAAGGTGTAAGTGAAGGAGAAATTGTTGAGGCTATCAGGAGAGGTGCTAGGACTCTCCAAGGTGTCGCCTTTCGGACACGCGCTGGTCTAGGCAGGTGCCAAGGGATGTCATGCCAGTCGAAGATAGTTGAAATAATGAGTAAGGAACTTGGAGTTCCTCCTAATAAGATTCTACTAAAATCTGAAGGAAGTGAAGTGCTTCTTTGCGAGATAAAGGATCTTTTTGGTGACTCGAATGATTAACAAAGAAGCGGATGTTCTGATTGTTGGCGGTGGTGCCGCAGGACTAGCTGCTGCTTGTAGGGCTTACGAAGAAGGTGCAAGGAGGGTAGCAATAGTTGAAGGTGCTAAAGAACTTGGAGGAATTCTCCTTCAATGCGTGCACACAGGCTTTGGTCTAGAATATTTTAACGAAAATTTAACAGGTCCTGAATATATGCAGAAATTCATTGATAAGATAGCAAACTATGATATGGAAACTTTGACACAAGCAATGGCTGTAGGAATAGAAACAAAGTCTCTGTTCGATCATTTTGTAGATATTATCAGTTCCGAAAACGGTTTTATGAAGATTTATGCTAAGACGGTTATTTTAACGACTGGTTGTAGGGAAAGAGGAAGGGATGAATTAAATATTCCAGGAGATAGGCCTGCCGGTGTTATGACAGCTGGTACCGCGCAGAGGTATATGGATATCCACGGCTATCTTCCAGGCAAAGAAGTTGTTGTAGTTGGTTCTGGAGATATTGGCCTCATAATGGCGAGAAGGTTTTCGCAAGAGGGAGCGCATGTTAAAGGTGTCTATGAGATTCTTTCTTATACATGTGGTTTAAGAAGAAATCAAGCTCAATGTCTTTTAGACTTTGATATTCCTCTCTATTTAGGAAGCACTGTGGTTCAGATAAAGGGGAGGAAGAGAATTGAAAGTGTTGTTGTTGCGAAGGTGAATGAAAATCTTGTTCCTATTATTGGGACAGAAGAGGAGGTAAAATGTGATCTTCTTGTTCTGGCAACTGGCCTTGTTCCTGATTTACGATTTCCTAGGATTCTACCTGAAGGACTTGGATTCGAAATTGACTTAGGTACTGGAGGTCCTGTTGTGAACGAGTTCCTAGAGACAAGTGTGCCAAATATTTTTGCAGCAGGTAACTTTCTTACGGTTAATGATATTGTTGACGATGTAACTTCACAGGGTGAAATCGCTGCTTTATCGGCGGTAAGAGCTCTGAAGGGAGCTGTTTCCAAGGAAATCCAATGGAAACGTGTTGTTTTAGGTAATGGTATAAGGTCTGTTGTTCCACAAAAATTTAGTGGTATAATGGATACCAAGTTCTATATACGTGTTAAGGAACCTGCTGAAAATGCTTACATTGAAGTTCCGGAAATTGGTGTACGTTCCTTTAATAGGGTTCTCAGACCTCCAGAAATGGTCAAATTAAAGTTCCGCAAGGATCTTTTAAAACGCGATAATTTGACTTTTCAAGTTAAGGCAACAGGCAGTGTAGCAAAGAAATCTAAAATTGTAAAAGGATGTGAAGGGATGGCTACGAAGAGTATTATCTGTATTGTATGCCCTATTGGATGTCAAACGACAGTAATAATGGATGGTGATCAGGTGAAGGAGATACAGGGTGCTTTATGTGGTAGAGGTTTGGAGTTTATAAGACAGGAAGCCACCTGCCCTGTAAGGATATTGTTTACAGTGGTTCCAATCGAGGGAGCTTCAGCGATAGGTGTTCTACCTATAAGGTCTGATAAGCCTGTACCTAAGCAACTGCTAGAGCGTTCACTTAAGGAACTTTCCAAGGTTAACGTAAAAGCTCCTATAAAAGCTGGTGACATTATTGTGAAAGATCTTCTTGGGCAAGGTTTCAATATGATAGCGAGTAGGACAGTGAATAATTAATTTTAATCGCTATATTTG
>Ga0187889_10001782_pt1 | contig 22362 bp, 19 predicted proteins | sample June2016WEW_7_10_2_FD_132992 | JGI IMG/M metagenome (GOLD analysis project Ga0187889, IMG submission 132992) | Peatland microbial communities from SPRUCE experiment site at the Marcell Experimental Forest, Minnesota, USA - June2016WEW_7_100 | ecosystem: Environmental > Terrestrial > Soil >... | reverse complement strand
TTTTTCCGGTCCATCGACAATCCCGTGGGCGATTCGCAAGGCGCGAGCGGCCACTTCGACTTCACCTCAAGTTTGCTGGGATCAATCGTCACCAACTCGCTTTTATCTTCAATGTTGACGAACACTTCGCCTTTGCCATCACTGGCCGAGAACTCTGGTTTGCCGTCGAGCTTGATCGTGCCCAGCACCGTGCCCTTCTTAGCATCCAGCGCGGTCGCGTCGTGGCTTTGGCCGTTGAACGTGAAAACCCGCTTGGTTGCCGGATCGTAGAGAATTGCATCTGGATTTTCTCCGACCTTCACTTTGCTGCTGGTGGCCAAAGTCTGCAAATCAAAAATGCTGACTGTGCCTTCCCGTCCGTTGCTGGTAAAGCCGCGCCCCAGTTCCGGAGCGAGGGCGATGCCATGCACGCCTTGCGTATCTGCGATGTCGCCAACATTCTTTCCAGAATCCAGATCCAGCACGATGACATGAGTCGCTCGCGAAATATAAAGACGCCGCGCCGACGCGTCAGCGGTCAAGTAATCCCAACCACCGTCGCCGCCTACTTTGTAAGTGTTCACGACCTTGTAACCCGGGCCAGCCGCAGCCAAAGCGGCAGCGGCAATAATCAGAACTAGTGAAACTGACAACCAGCGGCGCAAATAATTTCCTTGGGCAGACATTCTTCCTCCGTAAGTTTGTAGACCCACAGCGCTTCTTCCGATGCCAGTTTCGAGCTACACGTGGCCGCGCCTTACATCGAACCTCGATCGGGCTGGGTCCTGAAGTAACTTTACCCTATTCCGCGTCGTGCCTAAACTTGGCGCTATGGATGTTTTTCGACCGAACTTGTCGGGGCAAGACGGGACTGGGATTCTTCGTCCTCTGGATCCGCGCCTGCAGCCGACGCCGGATTACGGCACGCTCGGTCCGGGGTCAGATCTTGCGCCGGCGCCAGTTTCCGGATCTTCCGATTCTGATCGTAGGACCGTTTCCAATCTGCCCCTGCTCCATATCGGCGCCATGATGGCGGGAATCGGACTCGCGGTGGCGGTCTCCAGCGCCGGAGGCATAAACGCGGTTTGGGGAAAATTATCCACTCCATTCTCGTTGCGGAAAGATCTTGGTGTCTCTTCCGCGCTGCCGTCCGATCGCGATCTGGATCGTCAGAAGCCGCAAAAGCAAGCGGAAATCCTCCTCGAACGCGCCATGGCTCGCTCCGATGGAGCTACCGCGCAGATCGAAGCGCGCGTCGATGCCTGGCGCGGGCAACTCCAGTGGGATGCGCAACTCGGCGAACTGACCACGGCTGCCCTCAACTCCAATGACAGAAGCGTGCGGGATTCCGCCATTGAAGTCCAACTGGCGGCCTACGGGGTCACCCAGAGCGAGTCCACTGTCGAAGCACTCGTGCGGCAGGCCGCCTCCTCCGATCACGCGCAAAAGATTTGGGCTTTCTGGACTCTGGGTTTGCTGGCAAACCGTGGCGTTGGGACAGATCGCGTAGTCCAGGTATTGAGCGCTCACCTGAAAAATGACCGCGGATCGGACAAGGCTTCCGAAGATGCACGCCGTTGGGCGGTCGAAAGCCTGGCTGTGGTGGGAACCACTCCAACGATCGCTCCCCTGCTCGAAGCGATGCACGATGATCCGTCCCCAATAGTGCGCGAACGCGCCGCCTGCAGTCTGGCGGAGTCAGGCATGTTAAGTCACCACCAGCGGCTCATCGCCGTCCCGCAACTCATTGATTACTCTGACGATCCCGCACTCGATGCCCAGACCCACGCCTGGGCCTTCCAGGCCCTGGGCGACATCACCCGGCAACGCCTGCCCAACGACTCCGCAGCTTGGCGAAATTGGTACCAGAACAACAGCGCAAACAACTAACTTCCGCACCAAGACCGGCCATAAGAGCGAAAAAGTCGCCAGTGCTTGCGGCCAAAATTATGCTCACGCGCGTCTAAGGAACTAGTAGGATCAAGGGAGGTCTCTTCGTACTTTCTTCATCTTCTGCATGCGCGCCGGCAAACCAATATCCGCTCCAGTGCAATCCGCACTCTCCGAGTTGCTGCCGGAGATGCACGATAGAAGCGGCTGCGAAAAAGTCGGTCTCGCCTGCGAATCCTTCGCCGAAATTCTGGCTGACGTGGCCATGAAGTATCTGCCCACGGCCGCCACTCAAGCCGAGGCACGCACTTTTCTGCTAAGCCTGCGAGTTGAGGAACTCGCGCTCGCCAGAGCCTGCGCCGCGGGCCACAATGCCGCCTGGGAACTTTTCCTGATTCGTTACCGGGGAAAGCTTTATCAGTGCGCCCTGCGCATCGCCCGCGAGGACTCAGCCGCCCGCGATCTCGCCGACACACTCTATGCCGAACTCTACGGCACGACTACTCGCGATGGCGAGCGCGTTTCCAAACTGGCATCCTTCACGGGTCGCGGGTCACTCGAAGGTTGGCTTCGCACCGTGCTTGCACAAGAGTTCGTGAATCGCTACCGCCGCACCAGGCGTCTGATCAGCCTCGACGAAGAAGGCGAAGAGGGCTCGCAGTTCGCGGCTCCCGAGATCGAGCCGGTTCCATGCCCAGACTCGCGTCTGGAATCTGCCACCAACACGGCCCTGGCTTCACTCTCCAGCGAAGAACGGATGGTGCTGGCCGCGTATTTTCTTGACGGCCGGACGCTGGCGGAAATCGCCCGTCTGCTGGCGGTACACGAGTCCACCATCAGCCGCAAAGTGGACAAGCTGGCCAAGTCATTGCGCAAGAAAATCTTGGCTAACATGATTCAGCAGGGCATGGCTCGCCGCCAGGCCGAAGAAGCGTTGGAGGTTGACGTACGTGACTTAAGATTGGATATTCGTCGCAGTCTGGCGCAAGAATCGTCGTCGCCAGCGTTCCCTAGAAAGAGAGAAACAAGGGTAGAGGCACTCCGGGAGGGTCAGGAGTGAAGTCTTGAACGAAAGCGAGAAGCTAGTAGTTGGAAACTTAGAAACCGAAATGCACAGCGTCCCCAAATTCGTGATCAAGCGGTTGCAGGAACGCCCGGCAACCGCAGAATCGCATCCCGACGCCGATCTTCTCACGGCGTTCGCGGAGCAGTCTCTTGATGGGCGCGAACGCGCCCTCGTGATGGAGCACCTTGCGGCTTGTGGCGACTGTCGAGATGTAGTCGCACTTGCTTTGCCGGCGACAGAGAGAGTTGCCTTGCCCGGTGCCGGCAGCGCCGCTCGAATCGGCTGGCTAACCTGGCCCACGCTTCGTTGGGCAGCCCTGGCGGCGGGAATCCTCGTCGTCACGTCGGTCGGGGTTCTGCAATACTCGCATCGCAACCAGGCAAGGAGCGTGGCCTCGAACTTCCTACGAAAGGACGCCGCGCCAGGTCCTTCCGCTTTGCATCAATCGCCCTCCCGCCAGGTAACAGTTCCGCAAAGTGAGATGCGAAGGGAATTGGCCGCGCCGGGCCCTCCGATATTGACCGCACACAAGCTTGCTCTCGAACCCAACCGCCTAGCTCAACCGCCAGGTGGCGCGGGAGCTGGACAGGGAGCTTCGCCTCGCCGTGACTCAGTTCTTGCGCAAGCCTCAGAAAGCCCAACGACTACGCCTGGTCAACCGCGGAATCCAACTCCCGAAATCCACCAACAGGTTAAGGTCGGCGCCGCTTCGCAGGTGGTTGAAGTGCAGGCCGAGGCTACAGCACTCAACACAGAAACCGCCGCGACCGGTCAGAACCAACTCGCTCAGAATCAGGCTGACTTGCCGCTTCAAGGCCGGGCGTTTACCGATCTCAACGTAGTCAAAGCCAAAGATCCTGTGCCTGCACAAGCCGCGTCCAAGCGCGCGGCTGCGACGACGGTTGTTTCCGGCAGCATGCCTCTGCAAACCTCGCAGACACTTATGCTCCGCGCGTCGCCGCGTTGGATCGTGACCCCTGTTGGCGCCTTGCAGCGTTCCTTCGACGGAGGACATACTTGGGAGAATGTCGCCCCGTCTACCTCCCTCGGCACGGCTGATCGGGGTAGATCTCAGGAGAAGAATCAGAAAGTCGAAGCTGCGTCGAGTTCCAGCTCCGTATTCCGTGCCGTGGCGGCAAGTGGACTTGAAGTTTGGGCGGGCGCTTCCGGGGGCGCCTTGTATCACAGCTCGGATGGCGGCAATCGCTGGGGTCTCGTGGCCCCCTCTGAAGCCGGCATGGTTCTTACCGGTGACATTACCAGCATCCAGTTCTCTGATCCGCAGCATGGAAAAATTGCAACCTCGACCGGCGAAATCTGGACCACCTTCGACGCCGGCCAAACCTGGCACAGGCAGCAGTAATTCCTCACCCTCTGAGAAGATCTACTCGCAGCGCTGTGACCAGTGTGGTCTTGCCACGCGTACATAAGCACCTTTCAACAGCAGAGCATGAGCCGCTGACAGCCAATTACCAAAGTGCCGTTTACAAGAAAAAGCCCCAATCCTACCATCCAGAAGTGGTTTGGCAGTTCTGGGGGAGGGCTGCCGAGGCGTCTTGGACTGAAAAGTCCGGGGCGCTTTTTTATTGCCGGGTGGTCCTACGTATTCTGATCGCCAAGGTTATGTTGATGCGAGCGGTTTAAGGTATAGAACCATGTTCTCCTCGTCAACATACCGGTCGCCGAGCTTCAGCGCCCGGCGCTCGCAGCCGAAGGACTCAAATCCTAGTGACCGATACAGGCTGGCTGCGGCATCTTGAGTGGTGGCCACCGAGAGCATGATCTGCTCAATCCCTTCAATACTGATGGCGCGCTCCAAGAGCATTCGCAACATATCCCGCCCGGCTCGCTTGCCCCGCGCCGCGCGCGTCACATAAACGCCCCAGATGTGTCCCTTGTGGCGTTCCTTGAAACCTTTGTTACGAAAGAAGCCGGCAGTGCCTACCAGCCGCTCGCCCAGAAAGGAGCCTACAACGAAATTGTTCGCCGGATCGGAGGATAATCGCGCCGCCGCATCATCCACAGTCGATGCGCGGTGTTCTTCCGCTGATGCTCCGAACGCCTCCGGTTCACATTCGAGTGCTTCGAGGCGGATCTTCCAGTACCTGCTCGCGTCGTTTGCATTAAGAAATCGAATTTCCATCAATGATTCGCCAAACGGCTACTTGGCTCCTCGGCACCCCGCGCAGTAACCACCAATTTCCAACCGCGACACCACAATCCGGAACCGGCAGTCTTTCTCCACCTGTCCCTTCAGCTTCTCGAAAATATCGCTGACGAATTCCATGATCTTGCCGCAACGCAAACAAGCCATGTGGATGTGATCCCGATTCAGCTTCCGCTCGTAGTAGTGACCCTCGCCGTGGATGTGCATTAGATCGAGTTCGTCAATCAGCCCATGGCGCTTTAGCAGTTGCAGCGTTCGGTACACCGTGCTGCGGTCGACGCTGGCATCCAGCTTCTGGGCCTTGCGCAAAAGCTGGGCCGCGTCCAGATGTTTGGTCGCGGTCTCCATCACGCGCAGAATGGCCCGCCGCTGCTGGGTCATCCTGATCCCGCGCTCCGCAAAGTGGGCCTGCAACCGGCCCGGCATTTCCGTTTGTGGTAATGGCATCGGAACCGTCCCTCATGTTGTCGCAACTGGTCGCAAGCGTATTGCGACGGAATCTTCTGCCGATTCTTGACGGCTTATAGGCGAATCCGTCAAGCTTATATCTTAGATGCGACTGAATTGCAACTAGCGATCAATCCAATTCCACGAAAGCCTGAGGTTGATCGTAACTATAGTTGCGACTCGTTTGCAACTGAATCGCGAGAATACCATGCGAAGTTTTCCCCGGTTGTCGCTGCTTCGCCTGTTCCTGCTCCTAGGTTTGCTAGGGACAAGTTGGGCTGGAGTCGGCGGCAGTATCTCGGGCACGATCAAGGACCCATCGGGTGCCGCAATTGCTCAATCAGCCGTCAGTTTGGTCAATACCGGTACCGGCGCTCGGCAATCTGCTACCACCGATGGGCGGGGTACTTACACGTTCCCGGTCCTCCCCATTGCTGACTATGTTCTCGAAGTGAACCACCCTGGCTTCAAAGCCTACCGCCGCACCGGAATCGCGCTTGACGCCAACAGCGCGCTTCGCGTGGATGTTGTGCTGCAGGTCGGCGAGAGAACTGACGCCATCACGGTGAGCGACAACGCGGCGCACGTGGAAACCTCCAGTTCCCAGATGGGTGAGGTCATTGCGGGTTCAATGATGACCGGCGTCCCGCTGAATGGCCGCAGCTATACCGATCTGCTCGCGCTTCAGTCCGGCGTTGCCCCCGCCACGTCCATCACCTCCAGCACGGTTCAGGATGTCGGTGCCAGCGCCTTCTCGCCCTCGGGTGACTTGAACGCCGGCAACATTTCCATCAATGGCCAACGGGAATTCGCCAACAGCTTCATGGTGAATGGCAGCGATGTGGAAGAAGACGTCAACATGGGCACGGCCATTATTCCCAATCTCGATTCCATCGCCGAGTTCAGGATTCTCACCAACAATTTCGATGCGGAGTATGGCGAATACAGTGGTGGCCAGATCAACGTCATTACCAAGTCGGGCAGCAACGCATTTCACGGCGACGTTTTTGAATTTCTGCGCAGCACGAATCTCGACGCGCGTAACTACTTCTCCCCCTCCCGTGGTTCCTTTGACCAGAATCAGTTCGGTGGTACTCTCGGCGGCCCAGTGACCCGAAACAGAATTTTCTTCTACTCTGATTATCAAGGTACGCGCCAAACCCAAGGTGTAGACACCGGATTGATTCCGGTGCCCTCAATCCAGGATCGCTCTGGCAATTTGGCAGACCTGGCAAGTTCCCTGGTTACGACAGTAAGCGGTCCCGCTTGGGCCACTGCGCTCTCTCAGAACCTCGGGTATCAAATTTCTGTGGGTGAGCCATACTATTTTTCCGGCTGCACGAACACAAACTATTCCGCCACCAGCACCACGGCATGTGTTCTTCCTACGCTGCAAATCCCCAACAGCGCGTGGTCCGCTCCCGCGCAGCATCTGTTGCAATACATTCCCGCGCCGAACCAGCCCGGCAATGTTTTTTCCACATCCGCCTATAACCAGACCCTCAATGACAATAAAGGCGCTGCCCGCCTGGATGCCAGCACGCCATGGGGTCTCATCTCCACTTATTATTTCCTCGACAACTTCACTCAGAACAATCCTTACCCCACCGCGCAGGGTGGAGCAAATGTTCCGGGCTTCAACGCAGTGAATCTTGGCCGCGCTCAGTTGCTCAACCTGGGCAGCACCAAGACTCCGAGCGCAACCGCGGTCAACGAATTCCGCTTCAGTTACCTGCGGGACTCCAATGACCTCGGGCGTCCGCAGGGTGGAGTGGGTGTCAACCTAGCCTCTCAGGGTTTCCAGGTCGGGCCCAACACTCCGGGCATCGTGCCTCTCTCGCCGCAAACTGAGGGTCTGGAGAACGTCGTCTTCAACAACTACTCCATCGGAACCGACACCAACGAGCTGAGGCAGAGCAACAACACCTTCCAGTGGCTCGACAATTTTTCCAAAGTCGTCGGCACGCACACCATCAAGGCCGGCGGGGAATTCCATTACGACCAGGTCAATACTCACGCCATCGCTCAGTTCAACGGCAGTTTCCTGTTCTTCGGGAGCCAGACCGGATCGGATTTCGTCGACTTCCTGCTCGGCGCTCCCACCCAATACAACCAGAGCCAGCTCCAACCCTTTTACGGACGCAACAAATATCTTGGCCTCTACGCGCAGGACAGTTGGCGGCTGCGTCCCAATCTCACGCTGAATTATGGTTTGCGCTGGGACCGGATCGAACCCTGGTACGAAAAATACAATCAGGTGGCGACCTTGGAGCCGGGCAAACAATCCGTGGTATTTCCAACCGCGCCCGCAGGAATTCTCTTCCCAACCGATCCCGGAGTCCCACGCACACTGGCGCCGCCGGGCAACAAAGATTTCGCGCCGCGCGTAGGCCTTGTCTATTCTCCCAGCGCAGATTCGGATTCTGTTTTCGGCAGGATGCTCGGAGGTCCTGGCCAAACCAGCCTGCGTGCCGGCTTCGGCACGTTTTACACCGCCATTGAAGCTCTCACCATCGGAGTCCTCAGCGCGAACGCGCCCTACGGCACCACGTATACCAGCCCTACTCCGCCGCTGTTTGCCACGCCGTTCATTTCCGCTTCCACCGGTCAGGGCAGCCAGTACTTCCCGGTGCAACTGGCTCCGCTCAACTCCTCCGCGAGCCATCCCGACGCCAACATCGATTGGTCGCAGTACGAGCCTATCAGCGGTCTGCCGGCTTATCCCACCACCAACCGCATTCCCTACACCGAGGAGTACACGTTTTCGCTGGAGCGCCAACTCTCATCGAATACCGTACTCAGCGCGAGTTACGTGGGCACCCAGGGACATCGACTTCTCGCGCTTGTGGAAGCCAATCCTGGCGATCCCGCTCTTTGCTTGCAGCTGATGAATCCGGCGAATTTGGCCCCCGGACAAACCCCTTGCGGGCCGTTTCTGGAAGGCAATACCTACATCACAGCTTCCAACCAGACAATCAATGGAACCCGCGGTCCGCTCGGCCCACACTTTGGCAGCGATACGAACCAGGCCACGATCGGCAATTCCAACTACAACGCTCTGGAAGTCACGCTCCGCCATACCGGCGGGCCCTTGGAGATTCTTGGTGGTTACACTTACGGCAAGTCTCTCGACCAGGCTTCCAACCTTGGAGAAGAGATCAACCCGCTCAATCCCGCGCTGAGCAAGGCTCTGTCAGCTTTTGATGTGAAGCACAATTTCGTGGTCAGCTATAACTACCAACTTCCTCTCGATCATATTTTCGCTATCTCCAACCGCTGGACGAAAGGCTGGGCGGCTTCCGGGATCACCCGCTTCAGCACCGGTTTTCCGGTCACGCTTTATAACTACGGCGACAATTCTTTGTTGGGAACTGAACCGAACGGGGTGAACAACTATGGCGTTGACGAACCGCAGTACACTCCCGGCGCGCTGGGGCTGAACCGAAATCCTCGCAACGGCCAGTCCTATTTCGATACCAGCCTTTTAAGCCTCCAGCCGCTGGGGCAGTCCGGCAACGCCAAGCGCCGCTTCTTTTGTGGCCCGGGCATTGACAACTACGACATGGCCCTGATCAAGAACCTGCCGCTCCCCGAATCCAAATCTCTTCAGTTCCGTTTCGAGGGATTCAACGTCTTCAACCACGCCCAGTTCTACGGACCGGCGTCCGTGAATGGCAACATCAACAGCTCGTCGTTCGGGCAGGTGGTCAGCGCCGCCGCTCCCCGCCTGATGCAGGCTGCGGTGAAGTTCATCTTTTAGGCACTCTGCCGCACGCCTTGAGGGCACGATACGAGTACCCGCTCGTTTTTGCGACTTTCGCCATTACCCAGGCATCCAACCGAAGTGCGATAATGGATACGCCCTAACCAGGGCGAGCAATTATTCGATACAGATCGCCGGGCCCGGCTACGACCGCTCGATGGAGCGTCCGCCGACAGCGCGACGTTACAACCAGGAGAAACGAAAATGGCAGGCAATGGAATTGTCGAAGTCACAGATGCAAACTTCGACCAGGATGTTTTGAAATCAGATACACCCGTGCTGGTGGACTTTTGGGCAACCTGGTGCGGCCCCTGCCGCGCCCTCGCTCCCATCGTGGATGAGCTCGCCAAGGACTACCAGGGCAAACTCAAAGTCGGCAAAATGGATGTCGACGCCAACAGCTCCACGCCGATGCGTTACAAAGTCACCGGCATCCCCACGCTGCTGGTTTTCAAGGGTGGCCAAGTGGTGGAACAGCTCGTCGGCTATCGCCCGAAAGACGCCATCGCGCAAGCGATTGATAAGCACGTAGGATAAGGCAGCTTTTAGCTGCTGGCTTCAGGCCTAAAGCTTCAAAACGCACGCTGACTCTTCCGGGTCGCGTGCGTTTTATTTTTTCAGATATTTCCTTCGAAAACACGCAAGCAGGCTCTCCGTCGGCACGTACGATAGGGCGGCGTCCAATACTCGAAAACAGTCTTGTCGATGCTCTGTGCCTGATGCAGATGCTCGCGCCGATACGTAGGGATGCGCGTGTAGGGGATGTGGTGATGGCTGCGCTCGATGACGTAGATGGTCTCAATCTGCAAGTAGCCCAGGTGCGCCACGGCTGCCGGCGTGGCCTTCGGGCCGGAGCCGAAGGGTTCGGTGGTGTCCAGGCGCTGGGCATGCAGCCAGATTCGGCGGGCCTGGACGGAGGTGAGTTGGATGAGCGGATTCTTCAATAGGGGTCTCTGGTGTTTTCAGTACTTCCTCAGCACTCCAATCACCCTCCCCTGCACTTCCACCGAAGCCGCCGGCACGATAATCGGCATCATCGTTGCGTTCGAAGGCTGCAGGCGGATGTTGTCGCCTTCACGATAAAAACGCTTCAGCGTGGCATCACTTGAATCCACCAGCGCGACCACAATGTCGCCGTTGTGCGCCGTCTTCAGCTTCTCCACCAGCACGTAGTCGCCGTCGAGGATGGCCTCATCCTGCATGGAATCGCCGCGCACTTCCAGCACGAACACTTCTTTCGAGCGGACGAAGTCGGCGAGCGAGATCGTCTCATTGGTCTGCATCGCTTCAATCGGCTGGCCGGCGGCGATGCGCCCCAGCAGCGGCAGCACCAGGCCTGTATTGACGCTCATGGCCTGCTTCAGCCGTCCCTTGGGCGGCAGCAGGTCGATCGAGCGGCTGCGGTTGTAGTCGCGGGTGAGCAATCCCTTTTTCTCGAGATTCGTGATGTGCTTGTGTACCGTTGCCAGCGACGTCAGATGGAGCCCCGTGCCGATCTCCTCAAACGACGGAGAGTAGCCATGCTCGGCCACAAAGCGGGAGATGAAGTCATACACTTCGCGCTGCCTGCGTGTGATCGCCATGCCGCCATTGTTGGCGAATATAAAGCGAATGTCAAGAGGAAACAATGAGTGTAATCGGCTGTTCTCCCCAATCACTCCCGGACGTTTAGACCCAAAGTCCTGCCTCTTGACGCAATCTGGCGATGTCTTTGGTCGGCGCACTCCCGAAGAAGCGGCTGTATTCTCGGCTGAACTGGGAAGCGCTTAGATAGCCCACGCGCTGGCTGGCAGTGCCCGCGTCCATAATTGCCGACAGCATGAGGCGCCTCGCCTCTTGCAGTCGCAGCATCTTTTGATAGTGCAAAGGGCTCATCGAAGTGACGGACTTAAAGTGCTCGTGGAATGAGGAAACACTCATGTGCACCAGCCCGGCCAAGTCCTCGACCTTCATGGGTTGAGAGAAGTTGTCTCGTAGCCAGGAAATGGCCTTGGCAACGCGGTGGACGCTAGATTCTGCAAAGCCCATTTGAGCGACGCGAACACCAATGGGGCTGCGCAGTAGCCGGATCAAAATCTCATCGATCACAAGTGGGGCGAGCAGTTCAGCGTCTCCGGGATGCGCAAGACACTCCATTAACCTCGTCGCGGCGTTGACAACGCTCGCGTCAACCGGAGTGACGTAAACCGCGCTCCTCTCTTGGACTGGAGGCAAACCGTGCGGGTACACCTTCAAGACCAGTTCGGCAATCTTGTGCGGATCGAGGTCCAGCTTGAGAGAAAGGTAGGGCGCGGAATGGCTGGCTTGCGTGACCTGGGCAGCAACGGGCAAGGCAACGGAGAAAACGATCATGCGCGACGCGTCGTACTCATACACTTCGTCCCCTACGATGACGGTCTTCGCTCCCTGGGCGGCTATGCACAACGAGGGCAACCGGAGGGCGTGTACACACTCTTTGTTTGGTCGTGAAAAGCGATTCGCGTGCAAGCCAGGGATGCGCAGCTCAAAACTGCCGTCGTGAGGCGCATAGGCGGCAATCAAACGGGTCAACTGATCCGTGTCTGGCTCGTTTGGGCCCGCAAGTTCGTCTGCGCGCCAGGAAGACGCCGGTTTGCCATTGGTCTTCACGCGTTCGAGAATACCTCTTTTGCAAACATTCGTGCTGCTCAGAGGCCGGTCATGCGCTGCAGCGCTTCCGGATAGCGTTCCCCTTCCACCTTGATCTTTGCGGAGGCGCTTTCGATCTCGCGCAGATCGTCGGACGTAAGTTCGATTGCAACTGCTCCGATGTTTTCTTCCAGCCGCCCCAGCTTGGTCGTGCCTGGGATTGGAACGATCCATGGCTTTTGGGCGAGCAGCCAGGCGAGCGCGATCTGAGCCGGGGTCGCCTTCTTCCGTTGTGCGATCGTGCCCAGCAGATCAACCAGGGCCTGGTTCGCCTTCCGAGCCTCCGGCGTAAAGCGAGGAAGGGTGTTGCGGAAGTCGGTGCTGTCGAACGTGGTGCTTTCGTTAATCTTTCCCGTCAGGAAGCCCTTGCCCAGCGGGCTATATGGAACAAAGCCGATTCCGAGTTCCTGAAGGGTCGGCAGCACTTCCGCTTCAGGGCCTCTCGTCCACAACGAGTATTCGCTCTGGACCGCAGTGACTGGCTGCACAGAATGAGCGCGACGAATCGTCTTCGCTCCCGCTTCAGAAAGGCCGAAGTGCTTTACCTTGCCTTCCTGAATCAGCTCCTTCACCGCGCCCGCCACGTCTTCGATCGGCACGTTCGGGTCAACGCGGTGTTGATAGAACAGATCGATGGCATCCACCTTGAGGCGCTTAATAGAATCTTCCGCGACCTGCTTAATGCGCTCCGGGCGGCTGTTCGGACCAACAAAACCGGGGCTTCCGTCCGGCTTGAGTTTGAACCCGAACTTGGTGGCAATCACCACCCGATCGCGCAGCGGAGAGAGCGCCTCGCCGAGGAGCTCCTCGTTGGTGTACGGGCCATAGACCTCCGCCGTGTCGAAGAATGTGATGCCGCGTTCCACGGCGGTCCGAAGAAGAGAGATCATCTCCTGCTTGTCGGCGGGCGGCCCGTAGGAAAAGCTCATTCCCATGCAGCCTAAGCCGAGAGCCGAAACTTCCAAGTTGCTTTTTCCAAGTTTGCGCTTCTGCATTGTTTCTCATTCTCCTGCGCTGCGAAATTCTGACTGCCTCAACGGCACCGCAAGCCAAAGCATAGCGTCCCGAAGCTTGGGCCTCTTGCCTATTCCGATGAAGTTCTTGCCAGATTCTCCGAAGGCCACCACGGATGGCGACAGCCGGGTACCCCATGTTTCGCGTTCTTTGCGAAACGTGGGATTTCACGGCAACAAATCAGCCCATCATGGTCAAGGCGAAGGCAGTATAGCTAAATCCGACAACAACGGCCCTAACTCCTTTGTTGTCTGGATTTTGACCTCTAAGTCATTTGCCCTCTATATTTTGCAGACCTTTTTGTGAACCCCGCGCCCAGCGAGACTTTCAGGAGAGAGGGAGGAGGGGGATGCCATTCACCGGGGGACCCCGGCCATTCAAGGGCCATTCAGTCGAAGGTATTTTTCGCTCGCCCTGTTAGCTCTCCCCGAGACGGACTCGAAGTATTTTCGCTAGCAGAAATCCACAGACCCGTTTTGGTCCTGGCACGAGCTGCCATCCGAAACTTCTCCCAGACTCGTAACTCTAATGAGGGAAGGTAGCGGCGTGTGACGCCGGGAGGATTTATGTCGAGAGCTTCGGTGCGGATGGTTGCGATGGTGTTGACGGTGCTGGCGGGCGCGGTGGCTTGCCGGGCGGGAAGTGGAGCGGCGGTTCCGGGTCCGGTGGCGGATGAAGTGAGGGCGACGGCTCCGGGCAAAGAAACCGCGGTGGTGGCGGTCGGCTGCTTCTGGGGAATCCAGGCGGTATTCCAGCATGTGAAGGGCGTGGTTAGTGCGACTTCGGGATACTCGGGCGGTTCGGTGAAGAGTCCTGATTATGAGGCGGTGAGTAGCGGCGAGACCGGGCATGCGGAGTCCGTGCAGATTGTTTACGATCCGTCGAAGGTTACCTATGGAGAGTTGCTGCGGGTGTTTTTCTCGGTGGCGCTCGATCCGACAGAAGTGAACCGGCAGGGGCCGGATGAAGGGACGCAATACCGGTCGGTGATTTTTTATGGCAACGATGAGCAGAAGCACATTGCCGAGGTTTACATTGCGCAGCTCAACCAGGCGAAAGTTTTTCGGAAAGCGATTGCAACACAGGTGGAGCCGCTGAAGGCGTTTTATCCGGCGGAAGCTTATCACCAGAACTATGCGACACTGCATCCGGATAATCCTTACATTGTGTATAACGATGCACCCAAGGTGGCGAATTTGAGGCGGGAGTTTCCTGAGCTTTATAGCGGGAAGTAGGGAAGCATAACGGCAAGTAAGGAAGCGCGCCGAACGCGCGAGTTGTTCTCCCGCAAAGAACGCGGGCGATTCGCGCGGCGCGCCCAGACCCTTCGCGAGACAAAACGCGTCTCGCTCAGGATGACAATTTTGCGGAGGAGCTATGTTCGAATCCGATCGTGGTGAAGGCGAAGTCAATCTAGGGCGGCGATTGTTTTTGTCCGGCGTGGGCGCGGCGCTGGGAGGCGCGGCCTTATTTTCGTTACGGAGGCCGCATGTGATTGCGGAAGCTGGGAAGACGGAGCCGGCGGAAGTGACGATTGTCCAGTTCTCCGATGCGGGGAAGCGGCTGGCAAGGGTGAAGATCGCGCGAGTTGTGAAGTCGGAAGATGAGTGGAGAAAGCAGCTGCCGTCGGGAGTATTTGAGATTGCGCGGCACGCTGATACCGAGCTCGCATATAGCGGGAAGTATTGGGATCTGCACGACAAGGGGATTTTCCGCTGTATCTGCTGCGACAACGCACTGTTCAGTTCGTCAACGAAGTTCGATTCCGGAACCGGCTGGCCGAGTTTCTGGGAACCGATCGCGAGAGAAAATGTACGCGAGATTTCCGACAACAGCATTGGCATGCAGCGCACGGCGGTTTCGTGCACCGAGTGTGACGCGCATCTGGGCCACGTGTTCGACGATGGTCCGAAGCCGACAGGGCTGCGCTATTGCATGAATTCCGCGTCCCTGCGATTCGCGAAAGCCGTGTAGGGGCAGCGTACACTGGGGTGCATGAATTCAAACTGGTCGGTATTTCGTGAGCCGAGTCGTGCGGAGAAGGTCTTTAACCGCATTTTCGGATTTCTGGTGGGGATCGGGCTGGGTTTTTCTTACACCTATCTGCTGGAAGTTCGCGGACGCAAGAGCGGAAAGCTCTATTCAACCCCGATCAACCTGCTGGAGCGGCAGGGCAAGCGATTCCTGGTGGCGCCGCGAGGGCGCACGCAGTGGGTTCGCAACGCCGAGGCTGCCGGTGAGGTGACGCTGAAGAGGGGAAGAACGCGAGAGAGATTTCATCTGCGGCTGGTTGCCGAACGAGAGAAGCCAGAGATTTTGAAGGCTTACCTCGATGCCTTCCGGCGCGAAGTGCAACGCTATTTTTCTGTGGCCGCCGGTGCGCCTGTCGAGACCTTCGTCGAGTTGACTGCGAACTATCCTGTGTTCGAACTACTGCCTAGCTGAGTCGCTAGAGGGGTGAGTCAGACCGGCTAGGTGAGCAGAGGTCCGGCAAACCAGAATGGAGGACGGGCGATGTGCCCGTCTCTCCATCTTGGCGTGGTGCAACGCGTTCGGGAGGCCGAGGTTGGTGTCGGTCTAATGACTGTCGCCGTCATGATCGACGCCGGCCGTGCTCTTTAGCGTGACAGTGTCCGAGGGTAGCGGACTGCTCTTCGGCTGGGTTTGCTGAGGCTTGGGCGCTGCCGGTTTCGTTGCTTCATTGGCTTGGCTGACGTGGCTGCTGCTAATTGGGTTCACCATATGAAGACATAAATCGGCGACGCGCGGGAAAACTTTAGTCGTAGGATGCGGCGGAAGATTAATCTTTTGTAATTTTCGTGGGAGGTTTACTCCAGTACGCTGTCGTCGAGTTTCTTGCGTCCCCAATCGGCGGCGGCTTGCACGAAGGCCAGGATCACGGGATGCGGATTTTTTTCGGTGGACGATAGCTGCGGCTGGAACAGTGTGGCGATGAAGAAGCGGTGTGTGGGGGACTCGATGGCGCGGATTTCGCCCTGCGCGCCGCGGGCGACAACGGGGAAGCCGGCCTCCATGGTGGCCCATTCGTACTCGGGGTTGACTTCGAAGTTGCAGAAAAACTCTTCGCTGACAATTTCTTTGTCTTTTCCGTAAAAGGATTGCAGGTAGGAGCCGGGGCGGAGACGGATCTCGGGCATCACGCCGGATAGTTTCGGAGCGCCCCCTTTTCGATTGGGCACGGCGCAGGCAACGGGATAGATGACGATGTTCTTCGATCCGGAATTATTTTCTGCGCTGTCGGCGTCGGCGATGCCGAGGACGTTGCGGGCGAATTCGATCAGGGCGTACTGAAAGCCTCCGCAGGTGCCAAGGAAAGGCCAGTCGCGGCGGCGGGCGAACTCGATGCCCTTGAGCATGCCGGCAAAACTTTTGTAGGGACTGCCGGGCGTAGCCCACAAGCCGTCGAAACTCTCGAGAATCTTTTCCGAGCCCGGGCTGGCCAGTGATGGTGTGGGGATCCATTCCGAGTCGACTTTGAAATCCAGTTTACGGGCAGCATGCTGCAGGGAGTCCGGCGTGGCGTGGTGGGAACGGAATTCGGGGTTGAAGTCGCCGAGGATTCCGATGCGAACGGCATTACTCACGCCAGCATTGTACTAGACGAAGAGTATGTTTCTTCCACACGGTCTAGATGAGATGCGTGAGGGTAAGCAGGCCGTAGAGGCAGATCAGGGCGAGTACGGGACCGCCCCAGATCATGAGCGCGCATTTCCAGCCGAGCGAGCGGCCTATCTCGCGCTGGCTCCGCCAGGAGATTAGGAAGATTGGACTGTTCTTTCCCTTCATTAGAACGACGGGCGGATGCGTGTCGAATCCGTCGGTTGGAGCAGTTCCTCCGCTTGACGCGCCGGTCACTTCGACTGCGGGACTTGGCCCTGTAATTCCGGCGGCGGCCCACGCGGCTGGATTTGAAATGCCCGCTTTCATCAGGGCGTCAGCGATTTTCTGCTGCTGCGCCGCGTCGATCGTTTTCGTTGGAGGGGGATCTGGCGGAGGTTGGATTTTTTGTGCGGAAGCGGAGAGCGTTGAGTCGTGCAAAGCTGACTGTTTGAGGTTTGACTCGAGAACGTCTGGTTTGTGAAAGGAACCACCGCCGATCAGGAGCTCGCTGACAGATCGCTGCTCGAACGGCGCGTCGCCGGATCCCGCTGCGAACGAAAGTAGCGTTTGCCCTAAGCCTGATTGTGCTGGGTTGAACCAGAGCGACTTGCCGAAAGTAAGCGTGTTGTGCTCGTCGTCCTGGATGGGCTGCGGAGTCAGCTCGAGGCCGGGATTCTCGCCGAGCGTTCCCAGCAGGAAGAGGGCGTTCTTCGGCTTGATGCAGAACTCTTCGACTTTAATTTTGTTGGTGGTGTTGACGCCGTGGCGGAAGAGAAGAGTCCGCACATTGGGTGGTGCTTCTTGTTTGGTAGTGAAAAATGAATCACAGAACTCCTGTTGGAAGTCGCGATGCAGCTCGAGTTCGGCGCCGCGGGGGTCAACCATGACTTTGCCCGTGTTGTCGTCGAGAAAGAATGGGACATGCATGCACTCGGCGGCCACCTTGACCCACTCGCTGCTTCGGCCCTGGCGTTTCCATTCCCAGACTACGGTGCGGAAGTAGTAGCAGGAGCGTTCGGTGATGGGCGCGATCACTGTAAAAGGTCCCACGGCGAGGCCGCTGAGCTCCACCATTCCCATCGATGCGCTGCGAATTTTAGAAAGCGGCGTATCGAGGATGAGGTGCCGGCGCTGCAGCAGGCGGAATCCATTGAAAAAAAGATAAAGGCCGGCGCAAAGTCCGATGGCGCACCAGACCGTCGGGCGGATGGGATCGGACGAATGAAGTAACAGGATAGAGAGAATCAATGGTTCGGTCCGCTGGGTGGGATGAAGGACACACCCGTTATCGAGGCTATCCGAGAGGTCGCGGAGCTGGCAGCAGAAAAGGAAGGAGCGGGCTTACGTTGGTAATGGCGCTACATTGTCCGGCGATTACTTTTCAGGAAAATGTAGGCGACGGTTAGTACTACGAAGAAAACGAGGCCGCCGACTTCGTTTATTCGAGAGCAGAGAAGAGTCTGGAGGACGGCGGCGGAGACCAGGACGAAGCCGAGTATCGAACCCCACAGGCCGAAGGGAGACCGTATGGGTAGGGCAGCGACTTGTTCGGGAGTGAGGCGCCAGCGGAAGCTGACATGAGCTGCCAGAGAAACGACCCAGGAGAGAATCAGGCCGGAGAATGCGGCTCCCATGATGTAGAGGAACGCTTGTTTCGGGGCCCAGTTTTCGATGATGAGTGCGGTCACGATTCCGTACGAAGAAACGAGTAAGGCGAGACGCGGGGATCCTGAGGCGTTGAGTTTGCCGACACTTACGGGAGCCCATCCAGTGCGGCCCATGGAAAACAGCAGGCGGGAGGCGACGTAAAGTTTGGCATTGGCTCCGGAAAGTGCGGCGGTGAGGACGACGAAATTCATGAAGAAGGCCGCGGCTGGAACCTTGGCAAGCCGGAGCACGCTGACGAACGGACTTTCGGAAACGCCCGCGTGATTCCAGGGCATCACTCCGACCAGAATAATGATGGCGCCGAGGTAGAGGCCGGCGAGCAGAAAAAAAGTGAGGCGAGCGGCGCGGGGAATGTCTTTAGCCGAACGGGATTCGCCGGTGGTGACGGCGAGCATCTCGACGCCACCGAAGGCGTAGATGGCCCAGAAAACCGCCAGCAAAGGCGCGATTGGACCTTTGGGCAGAAATCCACCGTGAGCAGTGTATTGCTGTGCTACGCGGCCGCTGAGGAGCAGCGCTGCGCCGGCCAGGATGAAGGCAACGATGGTGGCGAACTTGATCATGGAGAACCAAAACTCGAAGCGTCCAAAGGAACCTACGCTGCGAAGGTTGACCAGCAGTAGCAGGGCGGAAAAAACGACAACCCAAATTTCTCCGGGAAGGGCTGGGAGCCAGTACGTCATGTAGGTGGCGGAGGCGACGAGTTCCGCGCCGATGGAGAAAGCGATGGAGGCCCAATATGCGGCGCGGCAGAGGAATCCCAGATATTGATTCAGATAGAGCTCGCCGTAGACGCCGAATGATCCGGCGGCAGGGTGCACGCTGGCCAGCTCTCCCAGAGCCATGGCAACGGTGTAAGCGATAAAGGTGGCGACGACGTAACTGAGAATCACGCTGGGCCCGGCGATTTCCAGAGCCGCAGCCGAGCCGAGGAGAAGTCCGGTTCCGATGGAGCCACCGACCGCAACCATGGTCATTTGACCGACGGTAAGTTGATGGTGGAGACCTTCTTCGTGAACTTGTTCCTGGGTCGCCTCCTGCTGAGATTCGACGAAAGGCATGGGGCACGATAACAAATCGCGATCACTTCCCCCAAGTGTGCGCGCTGCCGGGTGACTTTCGTAATCGATAGCGGACCCTTGCGGATTGCTGGCACCGGGGGTGGCTCCTAGAATCGAAGCAGCGTAGTCTGCCCAACCCAACCCATGCCTGAGATCACAACACGCCCCGACCGAGCCGAGATAGCGCGGCGAGTGGAGCGTGCCGAAAAACTTCTGCAGAAGGGCAAAGCTGCCGAGGCACTCGAAGAATATCTGCTGGTCCTGCGGGATGACCCGGAAAACGATAAGGTGCGCGAACTTTCGGCAGACTTGTGTCTGTCGCAGAACCGGGGGCGCGATGCGGTGCGGCTGCTCGGCGAATTATTCGAGCGCCAGGTGAATGCTGGAGACGCTACTCGCGCCAGCCTGACCTATAAGAAGCTGGCGCGGCATGGCACTCCCACGTGGGAGCAGAAATTTCACTTCGGACAACTCCTGGAAGGGTCAAACAAGAAGCTGGCAGTGGGCACGTACGAATCGGCGTTGGGCGATTTGGCGAAGCTGCCAGACAAGAAGAAGGACGCGTTGCAGATACTGGGACGCGTGGTGGCGCTGGACCCGGTTCAGGCAAATTTTCTGCGGATTGCGGAGCTGTTGTCAGAGCTGGGAGAGAGCAAGGCGGCAGCCGAAGCGTTCAAGCAAATAGCGCAACTCACGGCTTCAAGCGGCGAGGATCCGGCGCAGTGGTATGAGCGCGCTTATCAGGAAGATTCGTCCGATGAGGAGATTGCACTGGCTTACGGCAAGAGCCTGCTGGGGCAGGGACAGATAGGGGCTGCGATCTTTATTCTGGAGCCGCAGGTGAACGCAGGCAAGACTTCACCCATTTTGCGGGACATTTATGCCGAGGCTCTGCTGGCGGCAGGACGCTTCGCTGACGCGGAGCCGCTGGTCTGGCAACTGTTTGAACAGACTCCCAACCGCATGTCGCAAGTGACGGCATTGATAGGACAGCTGGTGGATGCGGAGCAGGATGATGCGGCAGTATCGCTGGCGCGCAAGCTGGGACAGTTCCAGGCAAAGCGTGGCGAACGGCGGCAATTTGTGGCGGTAATGCAGGAGATCGCAGCCACGCGGCGGGCGTCCCCAGGAATGCTGGAGTTCTTGAGCGAGTTGTTCAACGCGTCAAACCGCGAAGGCGATTACTGTCAGACTCTGCTGAAGCTTTTCGATGTGTATTGCAGCACGGGAGATTTCGTCAAGGCGGCCGAATGTCTGGACCGGGCGGCTGAAGTGGATCCGTATGAGGCCGGCCACACGAAACGGCTGGAGATGTTGAAGGGAAAGATTGACGAGAAGAAGTTCGATGCGATTTCTTCCCGATTTACTTCGGTAAGTAAGACGGCAACAGAGCCAGCGCTGGAGCAAGAAGCCACGCTCGGGGCCTCCACTTTGCAGGATTTGATGCTGCAGGCGGAAATTCTGGTGCAGTACGGAATGCGTAATAAGGCCGTGGAGCGGCTGCAGAGAATTCAGGAACTGTTTCCGCGCGAAGAAGAACGCAACGAAGATTTGCAGCGGCTTTATCTGGCGGCGGGTGTTACGCCAACCTATGCGGGTTCTGCGCCGCTGCCGGCGGTAGCGGCGGCTCCGCCTGCGGCGCCAGTCGCTGGAGTTGTGCCGCCGGCGGCAGATCCGGCGGCGGAGATGCGCAACGTAACCCGCGTGGCGGAGATTACGCGCAAGCTGTATCACCAGGCGACGGCGGCCGCGGTGTTGACGACGGCGGTGAATGAAATTGGTGGGCACTGGGAAGTATCACGTTGCGTGGCCGCGATGCGTACGCCGGGTTCGGCGCCAACAGCGGTGCAGGAGTTCTGTGGCAAAGGCGTGAAGGTGGGAAGCGCCGGAGCCATCAAGGCGGTGATGTGCGCGCTGCAAGATTTGACTCTGTCGTCTTCTTCGGGCGAACCCGTGATCATTGCCGACGCGCAGAAAGCGACAGAGTTGGCAGCGGTGCGGAATGCGGTGGTGGAACTGGGAGCTTCGGCGGTAATGGCGTTACCACTGAGCAACGGTGCGGATTCGGTGGGAATGTTGGCGCTGTTGCACAACAAGCCGCGGGCGTGGCCCCAGACAGATGCGGTAGTGCTAAAGACATTGGCCGACCAGATGGTGATTGCGCTGAATAATGCCGGTCTGCGGCGGCTGGTGAAAAACCTTTCGGTGACGGACGAGAAATCCGGACTTTTGAAGCGGAGTTCTTATCTGGATTTGCTGCTGGCGGAGAGCAAGCGTGCGGCGCAAAACGCATCTCCGCTTTCCGTGCTGCTGTTGCAGTTCGGCAGGAGCGCCGCGCTGCTCAAGGAATATGGTGAGGCAGCGATTGAGAATGTGATGGAAAAAATTGGGCAACAGTTTGCGGCCAATATTCGGACGAATGATTTGGCGTTCCGCTACGACACGACGACCATCGCGATCATTCTCGGCGACACGGCTGAGAAAGAAGCGCTGATGGCGATCGAAAAACTGCGCAAGGTGATCGCGGAAGTGCGATTGCCCAGCAAGAATGAGTCCGGAAAAGGGCAGTCATTGGAGTTTTCGGCGGGCTTGGCCGAGGCTGTGGTGCGGGAGAGCTACGATCCCGTGGACATTGTGACGGAAGTGATCAACCGCGCGGAGCATGCACTGGCGACTTCGCTGGTGCAGGGGCCGGGCAAAGTTGTGGCGCTGGGTGCGGCGCTGGCCGCGGGCGCGGTGGCGTAGAAAAATTGACTCATTGAGTCACCGAATCACTGGATCAATCCTACCTCTTGGCGTGGTCGTCGGTAGCGGATCAGCTTGATTAGACCGGCCGTTAACCGGGGGAATTCACGGCTAGTCCGGAATTCGAATACTTCCATCCTCCGCTATCGGAAAGGAGGGATTCCAGGCGACCTCCCATAGAAACGCGTCCGGGTCGGAGAAGTACCCTGAATAGCCGCCCCAGAAGGCTTCCTGGGCGGGCTTGACAAGCCTTCCGCCTGCGGCTGCAGCATCT
>Ga0187889_10001779_pt1 | contig 22423 bp, 21 predicted proteins | sample June2016WEW_7_10_2_FD_132992 | JGI IMG/M metagenome (GOLD analysis project Ga0187889, IMG submission 132992) | Peatland microbial communities from SPRUCE experiment site at the Marcell Experimental Forest, Minnesota, USA - June2016WEW_7_100 | ecosystem: Environmental > Terrestrial > Soil >... | reverse complement strand
TCGGTGCTCACAGTGAGGCGGAGGCGAGACGAGAGTGCGCACGCTGCCGATAGTCCACCCGCGACTCCGTACGCATAGTTCTGCACCAGGGCATAGTCCGCAGACCCGCCGGGTTGGTACTCCGAGTGACCGACGAGGATCATCGCCGGGCCAAGGCTGGCGCTGAGTTCGAGTCTGGGCCCCAGGGCCCGCCGAGCGGCAAGGCGGAGCGACGCGACGAGCTGCGTGGCGCTCGTGTTTAGCAGTATCGGAGGGTTCAGTACAGGCGGGCCGCACACTATAGTGTAGCAGGGGGAACTCCAAGCTCCTTCTGCGAGATAGTGCTGGGCGAAGCGGAGGTCTACGGTGCCCTGTATCCCGAAGTGTGTGAGCAGCCAGTACGATGCGACCGCGCCGATTGAAAGGCCGCTGCCATCCCATGATCGGATGACACCCTCCATGCTGTTCACTTGGAACAGCGTTCCGGTCGGGGGCGAGTATCCGATGCGCGCAGCGACCTCAAAGCGCTGCGCGGTCAGAGGGGGTGCTATCGCGGTGGCGAGCAGCGAGACAGAAAGAGCGATGACACGAGGACGCAACATGGTCGCGGCCCTCCGTGGACTGCGCAGGCAGGCGAGCCCGCCCTAAGGACGCTCCTGATGCTCTCATCCTACCGTACGCCGGAGCCCGATGCCGCGCAACACAAAGTCAGAAGTACAACTGGCCCGTGAGACGCACTCCCCCGAGCGTCAAAAAGAATCCGTCACTCGACCCGCTGAAAGCGCCCGTGGTCCAACTGGAGTGTTCGTAGTCCGCACTAAGCCGCCAGGCGGCGCCCAGGGCGAGGTGCGGCGTCACCAGCCAGCCCGCGCCCAATTCGCCGAACAGGCCGCCACTCCAGGTGTTCGTCGTAGTTCCGGTGGTCCCGCCGGCGAATGAGTGCGAAAAGGATCCGTCGATGCCGAAGGTGCGGTAGAAGTGGAGTTGCGACGTGAAGGAGTGGTATCGCCGCGCGCCGAGACTGAGGTTGAGCTGAGAGGTGTTCCCGCCGCCGGTGGACGACACGCTGCCGCTGAGGGCCAGCACCAGCGCGCGAGTGGGGCTGGCGAAATGAATGAGCCCGGCGCCCACGAAGCCGCCGCTGATGTCGAAGTCCGCTCCCCATTGCCTGCGGTGGAAGATCGAGGAATCGGAGGACTGCCCCCGGAGGGGGGCGGCGAAGATCGCAGCCACGACGGCCGCCAGCACAATCGACGCGCGCAATGAGTGCATGGGTTCTCCTCGGTGGCGGTCGCGGCGCTAGTGGTGCCGCTCCGCCGGTTCCCAGTAAGGCGGGGTCGGGACGGGCCCGAACTGATAGCTGTGATCCGGCGTCGTTACGGTGACCGTCGTGTCCGACAGCGATTCTGCGAGGGGGCCTCTGGCCTCCGCAGGCACGATCGTCAGCGTGTCCCATTTCCAGCTGAACGCGCCCCACGACAGGGTGTCGAGAATCGTTCGGGAGGAGCCGTCCGCGAGCACGCGGCGCTCGGCCAGGATCACACTGTAGGTCCCGCTCGAGCAATATGGGAACAGGTGGGCGCTTCCGTCTGACCAGGTCACGACTCCGTTGAGGTCGACCGCCGATCCGTTCGGCACTTCCAGCGAGCAGGCGGCCGGTATGGTGATCCCGGACGGGACAAACACGCTGTCGACGTAGTTGGTGCCACGGTACAAAGTCAGTGTTCCCCCGACAACCATCACCCCCGTGCCGGATGTGTCCAAGGCGCAGCACGGGACTGGCATGCCGTTCACGCTCAGCAGGGAGTCGCGTACCATCACAGGCCCCGCCGTCGCCGTGGGAGCAGTCGGCGCGCCCTCGCCGCAGGCAGCCGCGGCCAGGACCGCTGCCCACGCAACGATCACCCGCCTGACCAGCCTTGGCTGCGTTTGGTTCCGGGTCATGGTCTCCTCCTCGCGGCTGGCCAGCAAGTCCTGTGTCGGCGGGAGCCATGGCACCGGACGATTTCCAGCTTGGGCCGCGACGTGCGGAGCTGATGTGCGGCACCCCTCCAGGCACTATACCCCGGCAGCGTTAGGGAGGCGTCAGCCGGAGCGCCGAGACCACCGGCGCGCCACCGACACTTTCAATCGAGTTTTCCGCGCGCGTCTGGGATCGAGGACCCGCGCGCGAGGCTGGAGGACGCGGCTGGAGGCGATCGGGGCGGCTCTCACACGTGAGGAATTGGAGCGCTTGGCGGGGGGGGAGGTGGCGCTCTTCGCCGCGCAGTTTGAGGCAATCGAGGCAGCCGTGTTGCGTCGCCGCCAGGAGCGGGCGGGGGCCGACGCCCGGGCGGTCGGGCTTGCGCTGAAGGCCCACGCCGCCAAAGAACCGAAGGGCCCCGGGCGGCAACCCGGAGCCCTTCACGAACCACTTACCCACACGGGTCCGCACTCAGGGGGCAGTTACGCAGCCCGATCTTTGGATAGCCGGGGACCATCCGCAAGCCAGCAACGGGCTTGCATCATCCCGTCAGCGTCGCGCCAACGCCACTTCGTATAAGATATGTTATGTTAAGTTGATTTGTGGGCAAGTGTGGATATCGGAAGTGGGTTCCGAAGTGCGTTCCCTAGTCGCTTGGAAGAGCTTGGTTTACAGCCGGCCCAGAATCCCGCGGTAGACGACTCTCCCCTCGCCGCGGAGGCGGATGGACTTCGCTCCCGACGGAGTCTGGTCCCAGGAGACCACCAGCGGGAGCCCCGACCTGGTCCAGAGCTTCACCGGAGGTTGAACCAGTTTCTCACCTGCAAGGACCAGGGCGCAGGAGACGGCGCCGGTCCCGCAGGCCAGCGTCTCTCCTTCGACACCGCGTTCGAAGGTCCTGTAGGCCCAGGTGCCGTCGCCCTTGGGAGCGACCCAGTTGACGTTGGCTCCCCCCTCGCCGAGGGCGGGATCCCGTCGGAGGCCCGGCCCGCGCTCCTCGAGGGGTACCCGCTCGACGTCCTTCACGCGCAGGACGAGGTGCGGGACGGACGGCCGGGCGAGCATGGGCCCCTCCTCCCCGGCCGCGGTCTTGACCGCCGGGACCGCCTTCGGAGCGGCGCAATCGGGGAGCCAGATCTCGGACTCCCCTTCCACCACCCTGCCCCGATGGATGCCGGCCTCGGTCGCAAACCGGACCTCTTCGCCCGTGCGGGCGAGCTCGAGCACCCCGGCCAGGGTCGTGGCGCAGAGGGCCCCGTTGCCACACATCGGGCCCTGCGACCCGTCGCGGTTCCAGAACCGGAAGACGAAGTGCACGCCCTCCTGGTCGGTGGGATCGAGGACCGCGACGCCGTCGGCCCCGATGCCCAGCCGCCGGTCGCAGATCGCCTCGATGGCCGCCGTGGTCAGCTCGCCGGCGTTGAGGTGCCGCCCGTCGAACATCACGAAGTCGTTGCCCGACCCCGTCATCTTGTAGAAGACCGTCCCCTGCTTCATATGCGCCCCAGCAGCGCCCAGAGGCGGAGCCGCCAGACCATCCAGACCGCTTCCTGTACGATGGCCCCGGACATCTTGCTCCGGCCGACGTTCCGGTCGCTGAAGGTGATGGTGATCTCCTTGATGCGGAACCCGCGCTTCCAGGCGCGGAACGAGGTCTCGATCTGGAACGAGTATCCGTTCGAGCGCACCTGTTCCAGGTTGATACCCTCGAGCACGCGGCGCCGGTAGCACTTGTAGCCCCCGGTCGAGTCCCAGAGCTTGAGCCCCGTGACCCAGCGTGCGTATACGTTGGCGAAGTACGAGAGCATCAGCCGCGACATCGGCCAGTTGATGACCGTGACGCGGCGGTTGAGGTAACGGGAGCCGATGACCAGGTCGGCGTCCTGGATCTCGGCGAGGAACTTGGGCAGGTGCCGCGGGTCGTGGGAGAAGTCCGCATCCATCTCGAAGACGTAGTCGTAGCCCTGCTCGATGGCCCACCGGAAGCCGGCGCGGTACGCCGTGCCCAGGCCCTGCTTGGCGCTCCGGTGGACGACGTGCACGCGCGGCGAGGCGGCGGCCAGGGCGTCGGCCAGCTCGCCGGTGCCGTCCGGCGAATTGTCGTCGATGACCAGGACCTCGAGGCGCGGGTCCTGCTCGAGGACCAGCGGCACGATGTTGGGCAGGTTCTCCCGCTCGTTGTAGGTGGGAATCACGACGACTGCGCGCTCAGCCACGCCGCCTCCGCAGGGCCAGCGGGACCAGGAGCCAGAGCGCCGCGATGCCGAGCGAGGCGAAGGAGATCCCCTTCCCCGTGACGTAGCTCGCGCTGGCGAACCACAGTCGCACCTCGCGCGCACCGCGCGGCACCGGCACCGTGATCAGCGTGTGCTGGCCGCGCAGGACCTGGGCCGGCTTGCCGTCCACGGTGGCGTGCCAGTCGGGATACCAGTTCTCGGCGACCACGAGGTACGCGTCGTGCTCCGGCGCCGGATCGAGGCGCACGGTCATCGCGCCCGGCTCCCACGCCGGGAAGGACGCGCGGGAGGCCATCGCCGGCGGCATCGAATCGATCTTCGGCGCTTTCACCGGCGCGTCCTCGGGCAGGAGCACGAGCCGGTTGAAGTCGAGCCGCGGGTCGAGGAGGGTCGGCACGATGCGGTCGTCCGGCACCTTGACCGCCGCCGGCACGACGCGCGCGTACGGCGCGATCGTGTCCGCCTCGTAAAGGAAGCCGTCCCGGCCGCGCGGCGTTCCGGCCGCTCGAACCACGAAGTGGTACCCCGGCACCTTTGCAGACACGGGGGCGATCAGATAGCGGATGGCCAGGAGGTCGAACAGGTGCAGGTTCCCGGCGTTCGCCCAGACCCCCTTCCCGCCCCAGACCTGGTCGTAGGCGTTCAGCTCGTTCCCGTGGTGCCCGAAGGCGTTGGGGATCCGCTTCTCCATCAGGAACGCGGTCGGATAGACCCCGCCACTTCCTGCCTCGAAGTCATTGGGGAAGTCGAGGGCGCGGTACGGCACCGGCGTGGCCTCGAGGCGGCGCGTGATGTCGTCTCCGGCGTAGAGCTGCGCCATCGGCGGCGACCAGAAGAAGAAGCGCCGCGCGTTCACGAACAGATCGCCCCCGACCACGACCAGCAGCAGCGCCGCCAGCGCAGGGCCCTTGACCGTCCCCTGGCCGGCGGCCAGGCCGAGCCACGCGACGGCGGCCAGAACCACGGCCGAGCCGATCGCGCCGAGGGCGATGGCGCCCGCATTGGCCGCGGCCTGCTGGGCCATCTGGTCGGTCGCCAGGCTGCGCGCCAGCCCGCCCAGGGCGCCGCTCGCGCCGAGGAGCAGGAGGACGCCGGCGGCGATCGCCACGCCCCGCAGCGTCTTCGCGCCCTCGCCCCGCTCCAGGCGCTCCACGCCGAAGGCTGCGAAGCATGCGAAGACGAAGGTCGGGATGAAGAACGCCATCCCGGGAGCGCGGGTCACCTTGACCCCTGGCACCAGCGCGTACCAGAGCCGGTAGAACGGCGTGTGCCCGCCGAGCGCGACGAGGAGGAACAGCGCGGCCGCGCCGCCCAGGAACCAGACTAGCTGCCGGCGGCGCGCGTTCGCCACGCCCAGCGCCGCCAGCGCGAGCGTCGCCGCGCCGACGTACTCGGAGTGCAGCTTGAAGAAGTTGCTCCCCCAGTACTTGTCGAGGATGCCGGAGAAGGTCGGGACCAGCCAGTCGAGGATATTCTCGGGCGGCATGGCGTAGCTGGTCGCGTAGCCCCACCCCTGCTGGCCGACCGTCCGCGCCGCGTACGGCGCGTACTTGATGAACGGGAGGAGCTGGATCGTCGCCACGCCGAACCCGACGGCCACCGCCAGGGCGGCGAGGCCGAGCGAGGTCCAGCGCCAGCGCTGGTCGGGCCGCTCGTCGTCGCCGGAGCAGAGCCAGAGCGTGAAGAGGCCGGCGAGGATGAGCGAGTACTGCGTCATCTGGAGCTGCGGGCTCAGCAGGTCGAAGCCGACGACCAGGGCGACCAGCCCGAACCCCTCGAGGCGGCGCTTCCGGATCCCGAGCAGCAGTCCGACCAGGAGCAGCGGCAGGAGCGCCGAGACCGCCATCTTCCCGTCGTGCCCGGGGCTCACCAGCGAGGCGACGATGCCCGAGAGCTGGTAGGCGAGACCGCCGGTGACGGACGCCGTCCAGGTGGCGCCGATGGTCCGGAGGAAGACGTAGGTGAAGAGCCCCGCCAGGACGAGGTGCAGCGCGAAGACGATGTTCAGCACCGTGTCGGGCGACAGGAGCAGGCGCAGGAACGAGGTCGGATAGAAGATGTCGCCGTGCATCGCGCCGACGAACGGCAGCCCGCCGAACATGTACGGGTTCCACAGGGGGATGTGCCCCGTCCGGTGGAACTCCGAGGCCCAGAAGAAGCGGAACGGGATGCCGGTCCAGGTCTGGTCGCTGTTCTGCCCGCCGAGGAAGCTCCCGCCGAGCATCGGGTAGCACAGCAGGATGACGCCGACGCACAGCACGCCCAGCGCGAGCAGCGTGGGATGGCTCGGCGCGAAGCCGGCCGCGGTGGTCTCAGGCTCTTGCTTCGTCACGCTGGGACCTCATCGGGAAAGTGATCGCTGCGGCCAGGAGCTCGGTCGCGGTCAGCAGCAGCCGCGAGCCCACCAGGACGATGATGGCGCGCCTCGGGCCCATGAGCGGCGCGAGCCAGATGCCGAGCACTCCTTCACGCACGCCGAGCCCTCCCGGGGTGAACACCGCCAGCAATCCCGCCAGGGAACTGCCGGTGAAGATACCAACTGCCGACCAGATGCCCAGTCTCGTGGGCCCGACCAGACCAACGGCGCACAGATAGAGCGCGAGGCCCTGGGCGAGCCAGGCGAGGGTGGTGACGGCCGCCGAGAGCATGAGGGCGCCCTTCCCCACCGGTGCCAGTTCGAGCTGCCTGCCGAACATGGCGCCCAGCCATCGGGCGAGGACGTGGGTCCCACGAGGCCAAGCCAGAATCGCGGCGGTTCCCGCGGCGACGATCCCGCAGACGGCGACGGCCCAGGGGTGCTGTTTCCACTCCGGAGCGGCGACGCCCGTGACCAGCGCGCCGGTCGCCACGCTCACCAGCTGCACGATGATCGCCGAGCCGGCCGCGGCCCAGGGTGACACTCCGGCGCGCTGGGCCAGGGCCGCCATCCCGCCGATCTGCCAGACCTTGCCCGGGACGTAGCGCGCGAGGTTCGAGATGCACCAGACGCGCGCCGCCGAAGTGTAGCGGAGCCTGGTGGGTCCCTCCCACCCGGCGAGCACCGCGCGCCAGGCGCTGATCAGGACGGCGTAGCTCGCCAGCACGATCCCGGCGGCCGCCGTCAACGCCACCGGGTCGAGGATGATCCGACCCTGAGACTCGCGGATCGTGCTCCAGTTCGCCGCGACGGTGAGGACGATGAAGTACGCGACGGCGATGCCGAGCGCCCACTGCAAGGCCACCCAGGCGCGCCTGACGAGCGCGCCGCGCACTAGGGCCGGCTCCGACGCGAGAGGACGCGGCCGTAGATCGCCTCGAAGGCGGCCGCGACGGCGTCGGGCGACAGCCGCTCGAGCAGCGCGCGACCGGCGCGGCCGGCCCCCGCCAGGTAGCGCTCGTCACCCGCGACGCGGGACATCGCCTCTGCCAGGGCCGCCGGATCGCCGGGCGGCACCATCTCGCCTGCCTCGCGCTCGGTCATCAAGTCGGGTATCCCGCCCGAGCGCGTCGCCACGACGGGGACGCCGGCCACCAGCGCTTCCGCCACGACCAGGCCGAGGCCCTCGTCCACGGACGGCAGGACGAGGAGGCGCTTCGAGGCCAGGTGGGAGGCGACCGCCTCCGGTGCGACGGCGCCGGTGAACGTCACCCTGCCGGCGAGATCGTCCGCCGCCGCGCGCCGCTCGAGCACGGATCGCTCCGGGCCGTCGCCCACGATCGTCAGCTCCAGGCGCTGGCCGCGGCTGCCGAGAATCGCCAGGGCCTCGAGGAGGTCCCCGACCCGCTTCTGCCGCGTGAGGCGTCCGACGAACACGGCGCCGTGGCGTCCGCCCGGCGCGGCCGGCTGCGCCGAGACCGGAGCGAGCGGCATCGGGGTCAGCGGGATCTCGCGCGGGTCGCGCCCCAGCGCGTGCGCGGCCGACTCCGCGAGCGCGGAGGAGACGGCGGTGACGGCGGCGGCGCGGCGCAGGACGGCGCCCATGAGCCACCGGCCGCCGGGCAGCCGGCGGCTCAGCGCCACGTCGGTGCCGTGGAGCGTGACGATGAACGGCCGGCCGCGGCGCGCGGCGAGCGCGGCGGCGACGCCGCCCGGCACCCACCAGTGGGCGTGCACGACGTCCACCGGCGCCCCGCGACACTCCTCGCCGACGGCGGCGGCGAGGGCGCGGACCAGGCCGACGAAGGCCAGGGCGGCGAGCGGGTTGGTGGCCGCGGCCCGGTGCATCGTGCCCTGATAGGCGAGTGTCTCGCGCGAGGCGGCTGCGTACCGGACGCGGCGCACCGCGACCCTGCCCAGCGTCGGCGCGCCGCGCTCCCCGCGGTCGGCCGGCGCGATCGCCGTCACCGCGTGGCCCCGCGCCGCGAGCGCCTGCGCCAGGCGGCCGAGAAAAGCGCCTGCCACGTCCCCCTCGGACCGCGGGAACGAGTGCGCGACCATCACGACGCGCATCGCGTCTACGGCTCGGCGGGGGGCGACCGGCGGCGGGACAGCTCCGCGGTCAGGTCCTGGATGGCGCGGTGGAGTCCGTGCAGCTCCTCGCGCTGGCCGGCCAGCAGCTCCCCGATGAAGCCGAACCCGAACAGCGCGATCCCGGAGATGACGAGCGTTTCGATGAGGTTGAGGAGCGGCCGGAACCCGACGCCGTATCCGAACCGGATGATCAGCGCCGCGACGCCGGCCAGGAAGCCGAGGACGAAGAGAATCGTGCCGGAGACGCCGAAGAACAGCATCGGCTTGCGGCCGAACTTGAGCTGGAACCAGACGGACAGGAGGTCCAGCACGCCGACCGGGATGCGGCCGATCCCGAACTTGCTCCGCCCCGCGTGGCGCGGCAGGAGCGTGACCGGCCGTTCCGCGAGAACGAACCCCTGCGCCGCCGCGACGACGGCGAAGAAGCGGTGCCAGTCGGGCCGCGCCGGCACGGCCTGCATCACCGCGCGCCGGTACGCCTTGACCGAGTTGAGGTCCGTGACCCGGATCCCGAACAGCAGGCGGCAGAGCCCGTTGTAGATGCCGGAGACGAACGCCTTCTCGTAGTGCCCCTGCTTGGTGCCCGTGACCAGGTCCGCCTCGCCCGCCAGGATCGGCGCGACGAGCGACGGGATCTCGGACGGCAGGTACTGCAGGTCGGCCGGATAGAACACGAGGATGTCGCCGCGGGCGGCATCCCCCGCGGTCCTGAGCGCGTCGGCGATCCCCTGCTGGGTGCGGTGCCGCTCCCAGCGGAGGAACGGGTGCCGCGCCGCGAGAGCCTTCAGGACCTCGGGGGTCCCGTCCGTGCTGCCGTCGTCCACGACGACGACCTCGGCGGCGAACGGCGCCGGGCCCAGCGCCGCGGCCGCCTGGGCGACGAACTCGGGGAGGTTCTCCGCCTCGTCCTTCGCCGGGACGAGCACGCTGACGTCCACCGCCCCCCTGCCGCTGGCAAGGCTCATACGCGCTTCCGCATCCGGGCCGACAGGATCCCCAGCTGGTCGCGGTACTTCGCGACCGTGCGCCGCGCGATGCGCACGCCCTTCTCGCGCAGCCTCTGGACGATCTGCTGGTCCGTCAGCGGCTCCTGGGTGTCTTCCTCGGAGACGAGCTTCTGGATCTGCGCCTTGATGGCCCGGGCGCTGGCGTCCTCCCCAGTCGTCGTCGAGAGGGCGCTGGAGAAGAAGAACTTGAGCGGCAGGACCCCGCGCGGGGTCTGCACGTACTTCTCGTTCGTCACCCGGCTCACCGTGCTCTCGTGCATGTTGATGACTTCCGCCACCTCGCGCAGCGTGAGCGGCTTGAGGTGCTCGATCCCCTTCTCGAAGAAGTCGTGCTGCCGGTCCACGATGAAGTTCATCACCTTGAGCATCGTCTGGCGGCGCTGCTCGATCGCCTGGATCATCCACTGCGCGCTGTTGAGCCGCTGGGTGATGAACTCCCGGTTCTCGCCCACGAACTTCTTCTTGTCGCGTGCCACCTCCTGATATGCGCGGGAGAGCCGGAGGCGCGGGAGGTTGGTGTCGTTCAGGAAGACCCGGTACTTGCCGTCGATCTTCTCCACGATGAGGTCCGGGATGATGTAGTCGCCCTCGGTGGGGCTGTACCTGAGGCCGGGCTTGGGGTCGAGCTTGGCGATCTCGTCGGCCGCCGCCTGGACCTCCCCGGTCTCGAGCCCCATGCGCTTGGCGAGGTCGCTCCACCGGTGGGCGATCAGGTCGTCGTAGGCCTCGTTGAGGAGCCGGTAGGCGAGCGACTCCGTCCCGCCCTTGTCCTTGAGCTGGAGCATCAGGCACTCGCGCAGGTTGCGCGCCGCCACGCCCGGCGGGTCGAGCGCCTGCATGACCGCCAGCATCCGCTCGGCGTGCTCGAGCGCGTACGGCTCGGGCGCCTTCAGATTCTCGTGCTCGGTGGCGAACTCGGTCTGCAGATCGTTCGCGCCCTTCACGATCTCCTCGAGCCCGGCCGCGAGGTAGCCGTCGCTGCCGATGTTGCCGATGAACTCCTCGGCCAGGAGCAGCTGCCGGTCGTCGAGCTGCAGCAGCTGCAGCTGGTCGCGGAGGTGCTCGGCGAGGTCGTGGCCCTGCACGGTCACCGGCTCGATGTACTCGCGCGTCTCCGTCTGGCCGTGCCAATCGCCGTCGTCGAAGCCGTCGAGCAGGATGTCGTCCCAGTTCGTCCCGGTCGTCTCGGCCGGCTCCGGCGTCTCGCGCTTCTCCTGGACCTGCGGCGTCTCCTCTTCCTCCTCGGGCTCCAGCAGCTCGAGGAACGGGTTCGCCATCAGCTCCTGCTTGAGGTGCTGCTGGAGGTCGAGGAGCGGCATGTACAGCAGGTCCATCGCCTGGTAGAGCCGCGGGTTGATCCGCAGGTCCTGCCGGAGAACGGTGTGCTGGCCGAGCGAGGTCTTCATGCCGCCGGCGAGAGGCGCGAGCGCAGCCGCGCCGTGAGGGTCGGGCCGAGATACAGATCGGCGACCCGGTCGTCGTACACGAGGGCGCGGACGGTGCCGGAGACCTGCACCCGGCCCTCGAACATGATGTAGGCCCGGTCCACGATGTCGAGGGTCTGCTCGACGTTGTGGTCGGTGATCAGCACGCCGATCCCCTTGTGCCGGAGGCCGGCGACGATGGTCTGGATGTCGTGGACCGCGATCGGATCCACGCCCGAGAACGGCTCGTCCAGCAGCATGAACTTCGGCCGCGTCACCAGCGCGCGGGTGATCTCCAGCCGGCGCCGCTCGCCGCCCGAGAGGGAATACGCCTTGTTGCGGCGGAGGTGGCGGATGGACAGCTCGTCGAGGAGCGTCTCGAGCCGGTGGTGCCGCTCCTCGGTGCTGATCGGCAGCATCTCGAGGATGGCGAGGAGGTTCTCCTCGACCGTGAGCTTGCGGAACACCGACGGCTCCTGGGCCAGGTAGCCGATGCCCCGCCGCGCCCGCAGGTACATCGGCAGCGCACTGATGTCTGAGCCGTCCAGGACGATGCGGCCGGCCTCGGGCGTGATCAGGCCGACCATCATGTAGAAGGTGGTGGTCTTCCCCGCCCCGTTCGGCCCGAGGAGGCCGACGATCTCCCCCTGAGCCAGCCGCACGTTCACGTCATCCACCACCGCGCGCCGGCTGTACGTCTTCCTGAGGCCGAAGGCCTCCAGGACGCTGCGCCCTCCCGCAGCCGCCTCCGCGTCGGCAACGGCGCGCTCGCCGGTGCTGTGGGTGATCATCCCCTGCCAGGCGGCCTCGAGGAGGGTCTGCCGCGCCGCGGCCCGGTCGGCGCCGAGGGCCGCCCACGTTTCGGCCTTGAACTGCACCACCGAGTTCTGGTCCCAGCCCCTGCCCGTGTCGCTGATGACGGCCTCGGTCGCCAGGCGCGGCAGCACGGAGGTCGCCAGGTGGCGCCGTACGTCGTCCACCGAGAGGCTGCCCGGGTCGGTTCGCCCGGACTCCCCCTCGGTGCGGCGGAGGGCGTCGAGGTAGTCCTCGCGGAACGCGACGGCGGCGGCGCCGAAGGGCGTCGCGCCCTGCTCGTCGCCGGCCTTCAGGAGCGCCGCCACGGCGAGGCAGATCGAGGGATCGCGGCCCGTGAGCTGGGTCAGCAGCACGTGGTCGCTCACGGGCGGCTCGGGCGCGGCTTCGTGGTGTCGGCCGGCAGCGGGGGATGCCGCGTCGTGTCCGGTGTGGCGCGGCGCGTGCTGTCCGGCGTCGCCGCGCCCGTCGTGTCCGCACCCGCGCGGCGCAGGGAGTCGGCCTTGGCCGAGTCGGGCTTGGGCGGCGGCAGCGGCTCGAGATAGATGCCGTCCACCTTCCCGACCACGTCCACGGTCGCGACCTTGGACTGCTGCATCGCGATGTCGATCCGCCGGCCGCGGGAGTAGTTGACGCCCTTGGGCTCGCCGGGATGATCCGAGTTGTCCACGTGATAGAGCGCGTGGGCCGAGCCGAACGAGGTCAGGTGGTCGAGCTGGGACTTCTTCGCGCCGCTGCTGTCGGTCACGACGCCGAAGTCGGCGCGCAGGGTGTCGCCGGTCAGCCAGTCCTCGTCGGCGCGGAACAGCGGCGGGGCGACCTTGGCCGTCGTGTCGTGCACGGTCGTGTCGTGCGCCGTGGCGGTCCGCGCCGCCGTCGTGTCGCGCGAAGCCGGGTTGCGGACGGTCGTATCGCGCGAGGCCGGGGCGCCCGCGCCCGTGGTGTCGCGCACGGTCGTGTCCCGGCTGGTCGTCCGCGCGTGCCCGTAGGCCCAGACCAGGCGCACGATCTGGGCGGGCATGTGGATGTCGAGTGAGTCGGCGACGATCGTGTTCACGCCGCTGAGGGCGTTGGGCCGCTTGATCTTCCCCCAGGCCCGCGCTCGCTGGACCTTCCCGCTGTCGATGGTCATGTCCAGCGTGTCGGCCGTGAGCCGCCAGTCGGGCCCGTGAGCCAGCGCGTCGCCCCTGGACACCACCTGGCGGATCTCGTGGCTGTCGGTGAGCGCGAACCGGATGTCCTTGCCGGTGAGGTGGTAGGCGTCCTTTCCCTTCCCGTCCACCACCGGCGTCCCGCCGACCAGCGCGCCGAGGTTCCGCGCCAGGTCCAGCTGGGCGGAATCCCCGCGGGCCGCGACGTCGGAGCGGTCCACCGTCACGTGGCCTCCGCCCCACATCTGGTCGTTGCCCCGCATGTGGGTCCGGTCCGCCACGACGACGAACGCCTCGGTGTCGACGGGGGCGGCGGGAGGCGTGGTGTCGCGACGCGCCGAGTGGAAGTGGATCGTCGGCCGGCCGGTCGCGTACAGCTCCAGCGTGTCCCGCAGCGGCGGCGCGGCCCGGTAGTAGTCGAGGCTGGGCCCGCGCAGGTCCGAGCCGCTGTGGAGGTTCTTGGTGTAGACTTTCCCCTCCGCGTAGAGCCGCTCCTGCCGCAGGTAGTAGGTCACGTGGTCCGCGTCCAGCACGGAGGACGTGTCCCGGAAATGCACGTGCCCCACGAGGAACAGGAGGTCTCGCTCCGGATACCAGGCCACCGAGTCGGAGTACATGGTCGTCGTGGGCTGGTTGATGCAGTGCGACCACATGCCGCCGCCGGCGAAGACATCGGAGACGCCCGCGGCGTTGGGCGCCTGCACCATGTGGCTGGTCCCGTGGCTCGAGTCGATCTGCACGTTGCAGGTCGTCTGGGCAGGCGCGGGCTGCGGCTGCTGGGCCAGCGCGGGAGCGGCGACGAGGCCGATCGCGAGTGCGGCGATGAGGCGCACGTCACGGTCCCGGCATCACGAGGCGCCCGGCGGTGCCCCGCGCGCCCAGCACGGTGCAGTTGGTGAACCCCGGGTCGCACGTGAAGCCCTTGTCGCCCTCGATGTGCTGGGCGGCCTTGTCCGCGACGAAGGGCCGGGTGGTCGTCACCTGGTTCTTGGCGGGATCGTACTCGAGGAAGTCGGTCTTGAGTCGCGCGCCGTCCGAGATACGCACGACCACCACGTTGCCGCTGGCCGACATCTGGTTGGTGCGCATCCAGTATACGCCCGTCAGCGACGTCAGGATCGACAGCTGCACCCCCTCGGGCGAGAAGAAGGTCACCGTGACCTTCCGCAGGTCCACGCGCCCGGGAGCCTCGTAGACGAGGGCGGAGTCGGACCTCAGGACGGCCTGCTTGACGCCCATGCTCGTGAGGAACTGCGTGACCCCGAACATCACCTGGTCGGCGCTGTCCGCCTGGGCCCCGAGGGACGCCACGCCCTTCCCGCCGCCGCCGCAGCCCGCCAGAACGGACGCACAGACGCACACGAAGACGGACGCACGGAAAGGCGGTCTCGTCCGCCGTGCGTCTGTGCGTCTGTCCGTCCGTGCGTCCTGCATCAGGCCGCCCCCGCCCGCATCAGGTCGTGCAGGTGCACGACGCCGACCAGGTGGCCGCCGTCGTCCACCACCGGCATCGCCATGATCCCGCGCTGCTCCATCGTGTTCACGGCGCCGCTGGCCAGGTCGCCGGGCCGGGCGAGCTTCGGCGTGCGCGTCATCACGTCGCCGACCTTCGCCTCCAGGAAGTCCGTCCGCTTCTCCATCAGCCGCGTCAGGTCGCCGGCCGTGACCACGCCGATGACGACGCCCTGGGGGCCCGTGACCGCGACCGTGCCACGGCGCTCGGCCAGGAGGACGACGCATTCGCGCATCGAGGCGTCGGGACCGAGCGCCGGGAGCTTCTCCGTGACCATCACGTCCCGGACCACCAGCAGCAGGCGGCGACCCAGGGCCCCGCCCGGATGCAGGCGCGCGAAGTCGTCGGGCTTGAACCCCTTGGCCTCGAACAGCGCGATGGCGAGCGCGTCGCCGAGGGCGAGCGCGACCGTGGTGCTGGTCGTCGGCGCCAGGTCGAGCGGGCACGCCTCGGACTCGACCGCCGCGTCGAGGGCGACGTCGGCATGCCGGGCGAGGGTGGAATCGGCCTTCCCCGTGATCGCGACCATCCTGACGCCGAGCCGCTTCAGGAAACCGACCAGCCCGAACAGCTCGTCGGTCTCGCCGCTCTTCGAGATGAGGATCGCGGCGTCGTCGCGGCCCACGATCCCGAGGTCCCCGTGCACGCTGTCCACCGCGTGGAGGAAGGTCGCCGGCGTGCCGGTCGAGGTGAGCGTCGCCGCGATCTTGCGCGCGATGACGCCGGACTTGCCGACCCCGGAGACGATGATGCGGCCCCGGCACGACAGCAGGAGCTGCACCGCCTCGGCGAAGCGGCCGTCGAGACGACCCGCGAGCGCGGCCAGGGCGCCGGCCTCCTGCTCCAGCACCCGGCGCCCGAGGGCCACCAGCTCCCGGGCCTCACCGCCCGAGGACATCGCCCCGCTCCTTGAGGTAGGCGCGCACCACGTCGTTCCAGACGCCGCGCGCCTTGAGGAACGCTTCGGCGAACTCACGCAGGGCGCCGCGGCCCCCGGCGTGCACGGTCGTGAAGCGGACGACCTCCCGCACCTCGGCGCAGGCGTTCGCGACGCCGACCGGGAGCGCGACCCGGCGCAGCAGCGGCAGGTCGGGGAGGTCGTCGCCGATGAAGCACGCTTCCTCCCAGCGCATCTGGCGCCGCAGCAGCATTCCTTCGAACACCGGCAGCTTCCGCGCGCCCGCGTCGGCCGCGAACTCGTCCGCCTGCAGCTCCTGGGCACGGATGCGCGCCGCGTCGCCGGCACGCCCGGTCACGACGACGACCACCAGGCCGGCGGCGCGCAGCAGGTGCACGCCCAGGCCGTCCTGGATGTCGAACCGCTTGAGCTCCACGTTCTGGCCGCCGGCCGTCCCGATGTAGAGGCCGCCGTCGGTCATCGTGCCGTCCACGTCGAACCCGATGATGCGGATCCGCTTGGCGACCGCGGGCTCAAGCACGGCGGCCTCGCGCGGCGTGCCAGACGTCCAGCGTGCGGGCGATGATGTCGGCGAGGTCCTGGAGGCGGATCATGTTCGGGCCGTCGGACGGCGCGTGGTCCGGGTCGGGGTGCGTCTCGACGAAGAAGCCGTCCGCTCCCGCCGCCGCGGCCGCGGCGAGCAACGCGGGGATGTGCTCCCGGAGCCCGCCGCTCGCGCCGCCCTTCCCCTGCCCCGGCTGCTGCACGCTGTGCGTGGCGTCGAACACCACCGGGCAGGCGCACGCGGCCTTGAGGCGGGCGAAGTTCCGCATGTCCACGACCAGGTCGCCGTAGCCGAAGAAGGTCCCCCGCTCCGTCACGGCCACCGTGGCCGCGCCGCCGCTGCGGACCTTCTCGAGCGAGCCGGCCATCCCCTCCGGGCTCATCCACTGCCCCTTCTTCACGTTGACCGGCCGTCCGGCGCTGCCCGCCGCGACGAGGAGATCCGTCTGGCGGCACAGGAAGGCCGGCACCTGGAGCACGTCCGCCACGGCGGCCGCGGCCCGCACCTGGGCCACCTCGTGCACGTCGGTGAGGATCCCGAGCCCGGTGGCGGCGCGTACGCGCTCCAGCGCGGCGAGGCCCTCCTCCATCCCGGGACCGCGGGCCGCGCCGAGCCGCGCGCGGTTGGCCTTGTCGTAGGACGCCTTGTAGGTGACCGGGATCTTGAACCGCTGCGCCAGCTCGGCCAGCCGCTCGCCGACCTGGAGGTTGAGCCGGTCGTCTTCGACCACACAGGGGCCCGCGAGCAGGAACGGGCCGGGTCCGAACGGCTCGGGGCGCATCCTACCTCGAGGCCGCCGCGAGCGATTCGGGCGTGGGGACCCCCGCCGCTCCCCGGCGCCGGCGGGCGTCGTAGGCGGCCGCGATGAAGCTGGCGAACAGCGGGTGCGGGCGCGTGGGACGCGACTTCAGCTCCGGATGGAACTGGCACCCGATGTACCAGGGGTGCTCCGGCAGCTCCAGCATCTCCACCAGCGAGCCGTCCGGCGAGAGGCCGGTCAGCCGCATCCCGTGCTCCGCGAACAGGTCGCGGTACCCGTTGTCCACCTCGTAGCGGTGGCGGTGCCGCTCGGAGATCTCCGAGACGCCGTAGATGCGGGCGATCTGCGAGCCCGCCCGCAGCTTGCAGGTGTAGGCGCCGAGCCGCATCGTGCCGCCCAGGTCCTGCACGTTGCGCTGCGACGGCAGGAGCGAGATCACCGGGTTGCCGCACTCGGCCTCGAACTCGGACGAGTTGGCGTCGGGGATCTTGCAGACGTTGCGCGCGAACTCGATGATCGCCACCTGCATCCCCAGGCAGATCCCGAAGAACGGCATCCGGCGCACCCGCGCCGCCTCCGCCGCCTGCACCATCCCCTCGATGCCTCGGATCCCGAACCCGCCGGGGATCAGCAGCGCGTCGTACGGCGCCAGGAGCTTCTGCGCGGTCTCCAGGTCGGTGAAGCGATCGGAGGACACCCACTCCATCGTGATGCCGACGTTGTTGGCGATCCCGCCGTGGATCAGGGCTTCCTGCACCGACTTGTAGGCGTCCACCAGCTGCGTGTACTTGCCCACGATCGCGATCTTCACCTGGTCGTTGGGCCGCAGGATCTTCTCGACCATCTCCCGCCACAGACGCAGATCCGGCTCCGGCGTGTCGAGGCGCAGCCGCTGGCAGACCTCGCGGTCCAGCCCCTGCTCGTGCAGGCGCAGCGGCACCTCGTAGATCGTCTCCACGTCGGTGGACTCGACCACGCACCCGAAGTCCACGTTGCAGAAGAGCGCGATCTTGCGCCGCAGCTCCTCCGGCAGCGGCTGCTCGCACCGCGCGATCAGGATGTCGGGCTGGATCCCGATCTCCATCAGCTCGCGCACCGAGTGCTGCGTCGGTTTGGTCTTGAGCTCGCCGGTCGCCGCGATGAACGGCACCAGCGTCAGGTGGATGAACAGCGAGTTGTCCCGGCCCACCTCCTGCCGGAACTGGCGGATCGCTTCCAGGAACGGCAGCGACTCGATGTCGCCCACCGTGCCGCCGATCTCGGTGATCACGACGTCGTGGTCGGGCGCCAGCCGCCGGATCGCGCTCTTGATCTCGTCGGTGATGTGCGGGATCACCTGCACCGTCGAGCCGAGATACTCGCCGCGGCGCTCCTTGGTGATGACCGACTGGTAGATCCGCCCGGTCGTGATGTTGTTGGCCTGCGAGAGCGAGCGGTCGATGAACCGCTCGTAGTGGCCGAGGTCCAGGTCCGTCTCGGCCCCGTCGTCCGTCACGTACACCTCGCCGTGCTGGAACGGCGACATCGTCCCGGGATCCACGTTGATGTACGGGTCGAACTTCTGGATCGTCACGCGGAGTCCGCGCTCGGTCAGGAGGCGGCCAAGCGACGCGGCGGCGATGCCTTTCCCGAGGGAGGACACGACGCCGCCGGTCACGAACACGAACTTGGTCGCATGCTGGGTCACGGTGCGATCAGGCACTCCGTTCCTCTCCTCTCGCGAGCAGGTACGCTTCCGCGCGCCTCAGGTCCTCTTCCGTGTCGATGCCGGGCTGCGCGCCCCTGGCCAGCCGCGCCACCCCGATCGTCATCCCGTGCGCCAGGGGCCGCAGCTGCTCCAGCTTCTCGGAGCGCTCCGGCGCCGTCGGCGCCAGCGCCATCCACCGCTCGAGCGCCGCCGGCCGGAAGGCGTACACGCCCAGGTGCTGCCAGTAGGTCGCGCCGGCCCCGCCGTCCCGCGGGTACGGGATCAGGCTGCGCGAGAAGTACATGGCCCGGCCGTCCTCGCGCAGCACCACCTTCACCACGTTGGGCGAGACCGCCCCGGAGCCGTCCAGCGGCACCGCCGCCGTCCCGATGTCCGCGCCGCCCAGCACCTGCTCCACCGCGCCCCGGATCGCCTCGGCGGGGAGGAACGGTTCGTCCCCCTGCACGTTGACGACCACGTCGAACCCGCGGTACTCGGCGCGGGCGGCCACCTCTGCTACCCGCGACGTCCCGGAATCGTGGCTCGCCCCCGTCATCAGGCCCCGGCACCCGGCCCGCGCCGCCACCCGCACGATCTCGTCGGCGTCGGTGGCCACCACGACCGCCTCGAACACGCCCGACTCCAGCGCGTTGCGTGCAACGCGCTCGATCAGCGGCTTGCCCGCCAGCATCCGCAGCGGCTTGTCCGGGAGCCGCTCGGCCCCCAGCCGCGCCGGAATGACCCCCAAAACTCTAGCGGCGGCCACGAGGGGCGGCCGCGCGTGCAAGAATCACACCGAAAACTACCTGGAGGCCGCGAACAAGTCAAAACGTTGTGGGAGTTCTACTTAGGAAAGCGAAGGGGTCTGCAATCTAAGGCTGACCTGCCGCGGGCGCCAGAGGGTGCCCGCACAATCCGAGGAAGTTGCCGAGGATGGTCCTGCCCACGGCCGTCCCGATGGATTCCGGGTGGAACTGCACCCCGTGGATCGGGAGCGTCCGATGGGCCATCGCCATCACTTCCGGGGCGCCTCCGTCGTCGTCGGACCAGGCGCTCGCGGCGAGCGCCTCGGGCAGGCCCGAGGGCTCGACGACCAGCGAGTGGTAGCGCATCGCCTCGAACGGCGACGGGAGTCCGGCGAGGACCCCGGTGCCGTCGTGGCGGACCATGGAGGTCTTGCCGTGCATCAGCCGGCGCGCCCGTCCCACCTTCCCGCCGAACGCGACCGCGATCGCCTGGTGGCCGAGGCAGACGCCGAGCACGGGTACGCGCTTTCGCGCCGCCGCCTGGACCAGCGCCACTGCGATGCCTGCGCGTTCTGGCACGCCCGGCCCCGGCGAGATCACGATCCCCTCGGGAGAAAGGGCGAGTACCTCGTCGGCGGTGAGGGCGTCGTTGCGGCGCACCTCGGGCTCGGCCCCCAGCTCGCCCAGGTACTGGACGAGGTTGAAGGTGAATGAGTCGTAGTTGTCGAGGACGAAGATCATCCGATCCCAATGTGGCCGGTCAGGCCCTGGGATGGAAGGTCCGGTGCACGGAGCGCAGGTAGTCGCGGTCCACCTTCGTGTAGAGCTGCGTGGTGCTGAGGTCGGCGTGGCCGAGCATCTCCTGAACCGCTCGGAGGTCGGCCCCGCCCTCGAGCAGGTGGGTCGCGAACGTGTGCCGCAGGGTGTGCGGCGTGACGCGCTTGGTGAGCGCGGCCGCCCGGGCGCAGCGGCGGATGATGCCCCAGGCCCCGACCCGGGAGAGCGGTCTGCCGCGTGCGTTCAGGAAGAGCCGGCCGGCCCCCTTCCCCTTTTCCAGCTTGGGCCGGATCTCGCGGACGTAGAGGGCGACGGCCCCGAGCGCGCGGCGGCCGACGGGCACGAGGCGCTCCTTGCTCCCCTTGCCGTACAGCCGCGCCAGCCCCTCGTCGAACAGGACGTCCTTGACCTCGATCCCGCACAGCTCGGAGACGCGGCCGCCCGTGGCGTAGGCGAACTCGAGGAGCGCGCGGTCCCGCCACGCCAGCGGGTGGTCGGCGTGCGGGGCGGCCAGCAGGCGCTCCACCTCCTGGACCGTGAGCACCGCCGGCAGGGTGCGCCACTTCTTCGGGCTGGCGAGCCGCTCCGTCGGGTCCCGGACGACGTGCCCCTCCCCGACCAGGAACCGGTAGTAGGTGCGGGTGGCCGAGATGTGGCGGCGAATGCTGGTCGCGGCGAGGCCGAGGTCCTTGAGACGGAAGACGAAGTCGCGGAGCATCGCCGTGGTCGCGCCCTCAGGGGCTCCTGCGCCGCGGTCCGCGAGGAACTCGACGAGGTGGGCGAGGTCGCGCTGATACGCGGCGACCGTGTTGGGAGAGGCGCCGCGCTCCAGGGTGAGGTAGTCGGCGAACTGCTCCACCCGGAACGCCGCCGGGGCCGCGGGAGGCGCTTCAGGCTTCACGGGCGAGGGTGCGGCGCCGCCACCGGAGGGCCGCCCAGGTGAGGAGCGACGTCACCACCAGCGCGACGGCCGCGAGCCACCACGACAGGTGCTTGAGGGCGTAGCTCACCGCGTACCAATTCTGCCCGAGGCGATGCGCCAGCAATACCAGGAAGCCGTACCAGATGCCGGACGCCACCACCACCGGCGCCAACGCGCGCACGGCGCCGATGCCGACCACTCCCGCGAACGGCGGCACGACCGCCCGGTATCCCGGGAGGAAGCGGCTCACGAAGATCCCCCAGACGTGGTGGCGCTGGTACAGGCCCTCGAGCGCCCGGATCGCCCGGGGGTGGAGGAGCCGCCGCCCGGCGCGGGACTCCGTGAAGGTGCGTCCCACCGTGCGCGCGACCCAGTACGTGCCGATGGCCGACGCGACGTTGGGGATCCAGGTGGCGAAGAAGACGCCGAGCATCGTGACGCTGCCGCCCTGCCCGGCGAGAAAGGCCCCCAGCGCCACAGCCGTGTCGGCGGGCACCGGGGGAAAGATGTTCTCGAGAGCGGCGAGCAGCGCGATGACGCCGTAGACCCCGGCCGGGGGGAGGCCGGCCAGCCACTGGAGCGCCTGGTCGATCAGCCGGTCGCCGCCTGGATCACCGTCGCCACCGCGATGGCGGCGATCCCTTCGCCGCGCCCGATCCAGCCCATGCCCTCGTTCGTCTTCGCCTTGATGCTCACCGCGCCCATGTCCACCCCGAGCGCCTTGGCGGTCGCGGCGCGCATCGCCCCGATCTTGTCCGCCAGCTTGGGTCGCTCGGCGATGATCGTGACGTCCACCTGCTGCACCGCGAGGCGGTCCTGCTGGAGCGTCTCGACGACCTTCTTCACGAAGCGGGTCGAGTCGGCGCCCTTCCACTGCGGATCGTCGTCCGGGAAGAAGCTGCCGATGTCGCCGATCGCCGCGGCGCCGAGCAGCGCGTCCACCACCGCGTGCAGGGCGACGTCCCCGTCCGAATGCCCGGCGAGGCCGTGGGTGTGCGGGACCGTGACGCCCCCCAGGCGCAGGGGGCGCCCCGCGCTGAAGCGGTGCGAGTCGTAGCCGATGCCGACGCGTGTGCTCATGAGCGGAGGATCCGGATGGCAAGATGGGCGGCGTTCTTCGCGTTGTCGATGCCGACGGTACCGACGGGCACGCCGCTGGGCGTCTGCACCATCGAGTATAGCGCGTCGGTGCCGTGCAGCGCACCGACGTCGAACGGAATGCCGATGACCGGCAGATCGCTCTGTGCGGACACGGCACCCGGGAGCGCGGCGGCCAGTCCCGCCCCACAGATGACCACGCGGTAGCCCTTGGATCGGGCCGAGCGCGCGAGGGCGGCCGTCTTCTCCGGCTCGCGGTGAGCGGAGGACACGAGGAAGTCGTATCCGATGCCGGCGTCGTCCAGGATCTTGAAGGCCGGCTCGATGCGCGGGCGGTCCGACTCCGATCCCACGAGGATCAGGACCTGCTTGGCGCCCTCGTTGGCACTCGCGGCGGGGCCAGATCGAGCGGACGGCGCATCGGAAGTGTCGT
>Ga0187889_10001778_pt1 | contig 22424 bp, 24 predicted proteins | sample June2016WEW_7_10_2_FD_132992 | JGI IMG/M metagenome (GOLD analysis project Ga0187889, IMG submission 132992) | Peatland microbial communities from SPRUCE experiment site at the Marcell Experimental Forest, Minnesota, USA - June2016WEW_7_100 | ecosystem: Environmental > Terrestrial > Soil >... | reverse complement strand
GCTTCACGGGCTGCGCTGCCGTCCTTGGACTACTCCAGGGAATTCTGCAAGGAGGCGAAGCTCTACTCCTGACCGGAAGAATTGCGGTAAGGTGGATGGTGCGAAAGGCCGACATGCCAACACAAAAACTCACAGCCGAAACCATTGCCGCCGCCATCGACGGCTACGAATTCCAGAAGACCCGCATAGACACCAAGATTGCCGAACTCCGGGCGATGCTGTCTGGTGGCCCGGCACCACCCGCCACGCTGGAACCCAAGAAACGCAAACGCCGGAAGATGAGTGCCGCTGGCCGTGCAAGGATCGCCGAAGCACAGCGGAAAAGATGGGCAAAGATCCAGGAAGAGTCTAAGCCGTCAGCCACGCCGGAACCGCCCAAGCCCAAACGCCGGATCAGCAAGGTAGGTATGGCAAGAATCATCGCCGCAACAAAAGAGCGGTGGGCCAGGGTCAGAGCGGCCAAGGCGCAACAGGAGAGAGCCGCCAGGAAAGCCCCCCGGAAGAAGGCCGCTGGCAAGAAGGCGGTGGCAAAGGCTTCATCCGCAAGGGCGGCTAAAAAGACAGCGCCCGTCAAGAAAGCGGCGGCTACGAAGACAGCGCCGAAGAAGGCGGCCCCTGCTCCTGCACAGGCGGCAATGGAAGCTGCCGCTGAATAGGTGAAGCCGGCACCGCACGGCGCTGAGCCCGTGGTGCACGCGCGGGTGGCGGCGCAGGCCACGAACAGCCCGGCCCGCCTTGCACCTGCACGGGAGTCTGGCGGACGTCCGTGACCGGCTGGCCGTCCGCGCGCGTCGCCCCGGCTGCGTGTTCGGCGCGTAGGCCCGCGCGGCGGTGAGCGGGAGAAGCCGGCGCGCGAGGCTCGATTCGGGACGCCGCCTCACGGGCGGCACTGCCTTCGTTGGCAGCGAAGCCTGAGCGTAGCGTCGGTTCCGTGCCAGCGCCTCTCTCGGAACCGCGCCGCGCCGCCGAGACGCGAGCGGGCGGCGGCCAAGAGCACGAGCAGACTCTTGTCAATTCCGCTTCTGAAGGCATTCTTGTGAAACGCGGCGGGGGGTGGAGAATTCTCGGGCGGCTTCTCCACGGCATGGACATCGAGCATATTTCCGACCACGATCTGGAGCGCTACCACCTTGGAATGGTCGTAGACGAAGCCGAACTGGCCCCCTTGAGGAGCACTTCCTGGGCTGTCCCAGGTGTGTTGAACGAGCGGAGGAAGCCGCATGCGTTGACACGTTGCGGGCAGCCATGATCACCGGAGATTTCGATTTGGATTGAGCGTTTGGCGAAGGCCCCGCGTCGAAGACGATCAGGACCGCGCCGCGCGCCGGGAGAGAGACTGGTATCGCGGCCAGTGATGACCCGGCTTGTCGCCCTGTCAGGCCGCGGCCCGCTGAATCGGTGCGCGCGCCGTTACCGCGGCGCACCCTTCTCTCACAAATCCTCGAGCGCACACCGGAAGAGCGAGCGCGCTTCTCGTTCCTTTATTTCGAATTTCGCGAAAATCCGGTCCCATTTTGCATTATCGCGGCACTCGCGGCATGAGCCGCACTTACAGCGTTGATATGGTACGAGCGGTGCAAGCGGGCCGGCGTGGGCTGCCGGGGGCGGTGGATTCTGTGCCGTTGTCCGCACATTCCGTGGAAGTGGAACGGTATCGGTTGCCGCACGAAATGCGCGGTATGCACTGAGCTTAGTTCGCTGCATGTTTAACCCTCACGTTGGGACGATCCGCTGTGCGGCCCGGTCCTCCGAGGCGCGGACTTTGTCACGCTGTTCGCAAGCGTACGGGCTTGAGCGTTGAACACCGGGCCGCAACTCAATAGTGCACCGAGATTGCAGTGCGGCAAAGTGCCAGCGGTACGGCCGAAGATCCAGTACCGTGCTCAGGTACGTCCCCCTTGCCTTCCTCCCGATTTCCCGCTGGAACAGACTTATGTCGAGTCCGGACCACTGCCCGGCCGCTCCCGAGCGAACCGCCGAAGCCTACCTGCTCGGAAATCTGTCGCTGGGCGAGGCCCGAGCCTTCGACGGCCACTGCATCAACTGCTCGAGGTGCGCAGCAATCCTCGCGTACGTGGTTGCGATGAAGCAGGAGAAACAGGGGCTCCGGGAGTTCGGAGAAGTAGACCTGCTTCGCTTCCGCTTCCATCTTGCGCAACTGGGCCGGCGTCACTGCCTTGCGGCGGAGGGCCTCGGTCGCGCCGATCTTGAGGCGCCCATGCATACGGCAGGATCGAGCGTGCGGAGGAGGGGTCCCCATCCGGTAAGCCGCTACCTGCCAGCGCCACTTTCGAAGCCGCGCCAGCGCGCGCCGCTACCGCACGGCGCCGAGCCGGCGAGACGCGCGCGTGGGCGGCGGCGAAGAGCACGAGCAGCGCCGGCGAAGCCCGGACTGCGTGTTCGGCGCGTACCTGCGCGCGGCGCTGAGCGGGAGAAGCCGGCACCAGAGGCTCGATTCGAAACGCCGTAAACCAGGATTTCCATTTTGCCATCCTGGCGGAAACTATTATACATCCAATCGGTAATTCTGAGCCGTTTATTCTTAATGCGAGTTGCGTTTTTTTCTCCGGGAGCCGTCTTCTCCCCGCAAGGCGGGGTTGTCGCCTTGCTCAGAAACTCCAAAACCGGGAAGTCCTGTATTTTTCAGCGCATTCCACAAACACTTCTCCTGCCCCCACGCCCTGGCGGCCTGATTTCGCTGCATCCACCGCCTCCTTCTACCCTGTCGGCACCGGCAACGCGGCGATCCTTCCTACCTTCGCCCCAAAGAGCCGCCTGGTCAGATGGCTCTCGGCCAACAGCAGCCAGTAATACCGGGCGTGCTCGACCAATCCGCCCCCCGTCTTCACCAATCGCTTGCAGGCTCGTCAACGACCAGTTGCCGAGCCGGTTGGGCAACACCAGCCGCCGCCACAGATTCCCCAGGTTGTAAGCGATCACGCTCAACCACAAGCGCACCTCGTTAGACCGGAAGCGGTGGCAACTCAGCCGCGTCATCTTCACCGCTTGCTTGCCTTCTTTGATCCACTGCTCCGCCGTGCCCCGCTTCTTGTAGAACCGCACCACCGCCCGGCTGTCCGTTTCCGGGTTGGTCGCGATGAACCCCACACGCGGGAACAACTCCCCGAAATGGAACTCGACCTTCGCCACCACCCGCCGCGCCGTCTTCCAACTGGCCGCTTGGTAGAGAAAGCCCTTGTACCAGACCACTGGCTTGTGGCTCGGTCGCCCCACAGGCCGCGTCAACAGCTCGTTGATGTCCCGCTCCAGACTATCGTTGGACGGGATGCGGATGGCATACTTCACGCCCCGCTGCTCCAGCGCCTCATAGATCTCCGGCTTGGCGAAGGCCGGGGTACCCTCTGGGTCGGGCGCGAAACACCACATCCTTGCCTTGCTTCTGCTGCCGCGGGGTGCCCTCTGGGCCCTCCGGCAACAGCATGTCTTCCCAGCCATCGGCTCTGTGCACGTTGCCGGCCCGGAGCTTGGCGGCCAGACAGTCGCCCTCGCGGTTAAACAGCAGCAGGGGGTGATAGCAAGTGGGCTCGAAGTGGCCGTTGTAGGCGCTCTGCTCCTGCTCGCCGTAGACCGGAATCTCCGTGCTGTCCATGTCCAGCACGACGCGCTGCGGTGAATCGACAGCTTCCGCCTTGCCGATGAGTTCCCGGTTAATGCGGGCCAGCCCGGCGAAGTTCTCCTCCTCGGCCAGCATCTCGGTTTCGAACGTCTGCAAGCGAGAGGTCAGGGCCGCGCCACGGTCCCAGATCTTCTCCGAACCGATCAGGCGGAAGGTCGGATCTTGGAAAAGGCGCTCGGCATCATTCACATCCTCATAGCCCGCCATGCGGCTGTAGACGGACTGGCGCAACGTCGGCCAGGGGAAGCTGTGTATTCTTGCCGCGGCGTGAATCTGTCAGGTGCTGGACGATGAGATCACCTAAGCCCAGGCGCTCGTCTAACTCGCGCACCACGATCAGGCCGCCGTCGGAGGTGACCCGCGATCCCTGGAAATCGACCTTCAAAGGGTTCCTGTCCCAAGAGTGTGATTGGGGATAAGCATCTTTCTATCAATGAGTTGTGGGTTCTGGATCTACCCTGACGGCGGGAATGCCCGGTGTGCGGGCCGACAGTGCCCCCTGGCGTGCCAGATGTCCCTGGACTCCGAAGAATCGGCGGCCGATTCGGCTCCCGGAGCAGGTTCCGGCCGCTTCGACGATTCGGCATTCCTTCTCAGAGAACCAAAGAAGCCAGCACCGTCGACATTGCTGGGGTTGAGGGGAGCTGATACGCCGCACCGGGCTCTCTCGCGGAAACCGCGCTGGCTCGCAAGTTCAAGCATCCAAAGGGCATCAAGTGCCACCGCACTTTTCGGATGGCAGCCCTTCAAAGCGTTGAAAGAAAGCTGAAATGGCCCGTTTTGTTTCTCACCCATTGGGTACCGTCCTCCGGTGCGTCTTCATTGCGTTCAAACCCTCATGAATAAAGGCGTCCGACGACTCCGGAAGGTCATTACGTAACTGGCCAAAATGGGAATCCAGGGTAAGACCTCAGAACCAATGGGAATCTGGACCAGCGCTTTGCCTGACTTCTGATGAAATATGGAAGACCATCGCCCGGCTGGCAACTCGGCGATTCTCAGCGCCACCTTCTCGGCGTCGAACGGGAATGGGGGCGGCCGGTCGTCCAGACCAGGGAGGATTGAGTGTCCCCCGAAACACAAACGGCTCTGTGCCGCGGCACAGAGCCATTTGCGCGACCAAGTTCAGAGTTATCCGGGGCGCTAGCAGCGCCGGCGCCGGACGATCAAAGTGGCCAAGCCCCCTGCAAACACCAGGAGTAGGGTAGAGGGTTCGGGTACCGAGCCGGGTAAGCTGTCGTGGACGGTATATGTATGATTGCCGTCACCGGGGTCGAATAATTCGACGCCTGAGGCGTTATAAAGCAGAACGTCGTACCCTACAAGCGCCATTGTGGCAACGCTAGGAATGGCAGGACCACCCGGCCAATCCAAATATACTTGGGTGCTGTAATTTCCCCCCAGGTTGGCGTCAAAGTCCAATACATCCATAATTGAGCCGGGGTTATTCAGGATCCCGGTGCCGACGTCAGCCGTGCTGGTCGTCCAGACGATGTAGCCGGGTATGAGCTCGTTTTCCGTGAGGCTGGCGCTACCGTTCATGATGTAGGGGAGCAAATTGAACACGTAGGCGCCACTTTCATGGTAAAAGTTGCAGTCAAATCCCGAGATATAGCCGCCGCTCCCGTCAGGAGTGTTGGGTCTACTCACGCAGTTCGTATACCCGGCGAAAACCGCCTGAGCCATGAAAAGCGAGAAAAAGGCCAAAACTAGTGACCGACTCTTCATATTCTCCGAACCTTTCGGATATCAGTTTACACGCATCAGTCTTGAATATCAAGTAGAATCGGACCCTATTGGAACAGATTGGTACCATATTGGAACAGATTGGTACCATCCAGCAGTACTGGATCGATTCCACATTTAAGCGCATGAAACAAAACGTATACGATTCGTGATACGCGGATCCTCATCGAAGCATGCGAAGGTGGACGAAAATCCCTTGACGCGCGCTTCGGGTGAGCTTATACTACATTGCAGAATGCCAAACCTGAATCTGATGTCGAAGAAGAGACTGATTCTTGCGTTGTATTCATCGCTGGTGCTGATTATCGCCTGCGTCGCAATGGTGACAGTGTTTACCGTGGTCACCTACGCCGGAACCTGCTCCAAGCTGACCGGCTTTCCGGGTCTGGTGCAGAGGATGGGGTTCTTCAACTCGCCTTGTGTGAGCAAAATCGGAGGCACGGTCTGCGGCGGCGGAACCGCCTGCACGACGACCGGTTCAGCGCCCGGGACATGCAAGAATACAGCAGCGGCGGGGCAGCCGGCTAACTGCCAATGTGTGGCAAACACCGTGAGCAAGGGCGCCCTACGATAGGTCTTGTTCCGCTGCTTGGCTCCTCCTTCTGGTCTCCGCGGCCAGGAGGCCGATGAGTGCAAACAGCCAGAGATCCAGCACGGGCTTTTGTAGCGGAAAGTCCACTGCGCTGTGCACGAAAACCGCAATTACCCCCATTCCCCAAACAGTTTTGAATGCCTTTGGAAGGCTCCAGATCGCGATCCACAGCAGCAACAGGCTGAAAGGAATGCCACCGTCTGCGGCCCATTCAGCCCAGTCGTTGTGTGCGTGGTTCACCGCAGCCCCGAAATCGACCGACCCATAAGCCGGATAGGCAGTTCGAAACGTGCCGAGACCAAAGCCGAAATACGGTCTGGCGCGGACCATCGTAATCGTATCTGACAGCATTTCCCGACGGCCCTTGAAGGGGTCCGGGTCTTCGAATCGGCTCCATAACACCGCCCAACCGACCACCGCCACAAAAACAAACGCCAGCAGCCAGACGTTGGTCGTAGCGGAGCGCAGTTTGCCGCGCCCCAAATGACCTCTTGCCCAGAGGACGACGGGAATAACGATGATTTCCGCGGTTGTCAGGAGGGCGCCTGCCCGCGATGCGCCCGCAATCACGGAAGCGTACAGTGCCGCGCTGACGACCGCGAACCGTAGCGATTGGGGTCCCCCGCGCAGCGTCCGCATGATGGCCAGGGGCAGGACCATTTCCACGAACGCGGCGTATTGGTCGCGGCTGACAAACGGCCCCAGCACGGCCGTATCGTACGTTGGGAAAAGCCAGAATATCTTGCCATCCCAACTGAAGTACTGCACAACCGAGACCACGCTCAAAACGAACGCGAAGTAAAGCAGCGTGTCCAGGAACCGGCGGCGAATGCTTGAAGACGCACACGCCTGCATTGCCAGAAAACACGCCAACAGGTTCCCCAGCCAGGTCAGAACCGCCATCCACGTATCCCAGCGGCTGGCAGTGTAGCCGGTAGCGAGCTGCAACAGCCCCCACGCCACGGTGGCCGAAAGAGGAATCAAGACTTGATTGAAGCGGAGTTCGAACGGACGAAGTGCCAGGGCTATCGCCCAAGAGGCGCCCAACAGGAACAATCCGGCCTGAAACAGACTGGGGTTGATCCATCGCCCCGGGAAGAAACCGACCAACACTGCCATCGCCATGGTGAACGCGAGAAAATGCGCCGACAGGCGCTGGAATCGCTCGTTGGGAGGCGCCAGGCCGGTCATCGGCCGTCCTCCGGTTCCAGCGCCAGTTTGAACTCCCGCAGAATCACCGAGCCCTCAATCCGCACCGTGCCCCGCATCCTTTTATAGCCGAACACCAGCCGCACCGTGGTAGTGTCCGCCGGCGTCGCAAAGCGGAACGCGCGGTCCGCATCGCCCTCCGACCCTCCTGGCAGCAGGCCCCCTTCATGCAGCAGATCGCCGCCATTGCCTCGCAGCACCCGGCACAACGGTCCCGATTCCGCGGGGATGCCGGTGGCCCGGTACCGCACCGACAACACGTAATCCCGGTTCGGTAGCACTGGAACGTACTGGCTCAGAATTTCGCAGTCCTCCGGCTGCTGGCCCGTGAAACTCACGAATACCGCCGGCGGTTTCCCCACCCGCTCCACATAGATTCCCTCCGGCGGCGTGAATCGCCAGTCGAATCCCGCGTTGACGTTCGGCCTCGCGAAATCGCCATTGGTCAGCGACCGCCCCATCTCTGCCGCCAGCGGCGCGTAGGGCAGCAGCTTCCTCCCGTTCAGGTCATTCCATAGCGCCAACGCCCGCCGGCTCTGCCCCGCTTCCAGCAGATAGTCGCTATAGCTCAGTAGCGCCGCCGTATCTTCCGCGCCGGCCCGCGCCAGCACCCGTTCCGCCACCGGCGCCGCCGCTTCCATCCGCTTCTCGCCTATCAGAAACTCCAGGTACTCGCGCAGCACCTTCGGCCGGTCCGGGATGGCTCTCTCCAGAATCGTTGGCGCATCCTGGCTCAAGCTCCAGCAATTGCGGAACTGGGCCGAAACGTCACCGTACGAAATGGTCAGCGCCGCTTTCACCACGGGCCAGAATTTTTCCGCATCGCGGCGGTGAAGGTAGAAGTCGGAGAGCGCCCAGCGCGGCGCAAAACTGGTGTTCAGCCGCATCGCCTCCCGCAGGCTGGCTTCGGCTTTGCGAAAGTCGCCTTTCTCTTCCGCGGCCAACCCTAGTTCGATCCTCAGAGACGAGTTGATCGGGTTCAACACCACGGCCTTTTCAAGGACATCGACCGCGCGGTCGGGCTCGGTCTGTGCCCAGCCACTGTAGTAGTCCGGATCGCCCGGTGCCAGCCGGATCGCCTGTTGGATGGATTGTGGATTCCCTTCGAGAAATAGCCAATCGGCACGGGCAAGGCGCGCCGTCCAATACAGAGCTGTCAGCGCCACCGCCGCGGCCGTCAACCCGGCCGCACGCTGAGCCCACGAAAACCACCGCCTCTGTGGTTCATCTCCCGCGGAGTTCTTCACTGCGCATCGCTACCGAACGTCCCTGGTTGCACCAGGTAATGGAGGAAGACAAGGAAAACTACCACACAAACCGCGCCGATCAGGATTCGGCGCAACAGCCGGCGCCGCCGCCGCCGGTCCAGATCGGGCCTCCAATCCTTGACTCCGCCGCTGGCCCCCTGGCCGTCCTTGGCCCGCAAAAAAAATCGATGCCCGCAATCGCGGCATCGGTATGGAAACCAGCCGAACCAGCTCTGTACAGTCTCGATCCTGTTGCGGCGATGAGAGCGAAAGACGCGATCGCTCTGGCACTCCGGACAAGTCCGCCCGGCGCCGGCCGCTCGATTCGTCGTAGCTACCTCTGGAGTTTCAGCCAAGCCTTCATTCTACTCGGATTTCCGCTTACTGCGGTTCCCGCCGCAGCAATGTGGCCGTCCCTGAAATCAAGCCCTGTTCCTCGCCCGGTTGATCGGTGCTCCAGTCCACTTGCAGAGACCGCGCGGAGAGCAACGTCAGACGAACATGTCCCGCCACCCCGCCCGAACCGCTCCACTTCAGGTTCGCGGACGGCGGACGCGCACTTCCCCCAAACTCGAAAAACACAAACGGCGAGATCGGCCGGCCCGCCACGCTGTACTTCGCCGAGTACATCCCCTTCACGTTTCCCCGAGTGTCGCTGATCTCGACGTCGATATACTCGGGCGGGTACAGATCCTGCGAGTCGGCCCGTTTTGCCGGCTGAGCGTAGAACCACTCTCCTCCGAACCCACCGCCTTCGCGGCCGGGGAGCCTCTCCCGGGGGGCGGCACGCCCCGTTGACCAATTCGACCGCGCGCCCGCCGCACCCCCCTGCGGGACGCCGCTCGAGATATTGTCATCGCCACCCGCTTGTTGAGTCCCCGTGTCGCGGACCAGGAACACAACCAGCGCGCCCAATGCCACCAGCATCGCACACAGCCAGGTAAGTGAACTCCATCGGACCCTGGAACGGACCGATGACACCGGCGGGCCAGACGAAACCCCGTGTATCCAGGTCCCACCCCCGCTCGATTGTTGTCGTAAACCCTGGTCATACTCGCGCCGCGACGCCGGGTCCGTCAGCGTTTGCAAGACCGCATTCAGCCTCGTCATCTGGAACCCAGCCAGCCGCCGCAGCGTTTCATTGGCCTGCCGATCGGGATGCAGAAGACGCGCTACGTTCCGGTAGGCCCGGCGAATCTCGTCCACCGAAGCCGAACGCGCCACGCCGAGCTCTTCGTAGTAATTCACCTTGCACAAGCATTATAGCCAATGGTGGGGCATGCTTTAGAGGGACTTGCAAAATTCCGATTTTTGCAAGTCCGAGCGTCGAGCGGATCTCGCAAGCCCAACAAAAGACGGCAACCGTATTTTTGCCGCTCGCCGTTATTGCCCGGAACGGTTAATTTTGCAAGTCCCTCTTTAGCTTGCCCAGTTCGCAGCGGTTTTCCGCCAATTCGGCAAGGATCGCCGCTATTTCAGCGTGGTCGAGAATTGGCGGTTGCGAGCGGGGAAAGATGGCACAGCGCCGTGTGCTCTGTCTGGCCGGGGAGGATCCGGCTGTGCTCTGGGACCGCTACGTTCAGTTGACGCAGGTCGCCTGGCGGCATTTCCGGCCTACTGTCCGACAGTGACCTTGAGACAGCGGCTGCAAGCACTGGCGCCGGGCCTGACGCCGAGGCTGCTACTGGAAAAGCTGGCGGCGGTCCGGGCCAGCAGTACCGAGCCAGCAGTACCGAGCCAGCAGCACCGTAGCGAGGTGCCGGGGACTAGTACTATCATTTACTGAATTTGTCGGTCCCAACGCGAAAAATAAAGTTGCATTTGTATTCGGAACGTATATAATAAAACCTCAAAATAAACTTGAGATAAACAGGCCCTATGATTTTTCGGAGGCTCCGGGCCCAGTGATTTTCTCAGCCAATGGGTGTCACAGTGGCGGAAGCCTGCCCGGTATAGTACATGCATTGGTACGCTTTGACCGTTAGACCGCAGCATGAAAAGGCCGTTGCCGACCAGCTCCAGGCCAAAGCCCTAGAGAGTTATCTGCCCCTGTATCGCGCCAGGCGGCGATGGTCGGACCGCTCGAAGACCATCGAGCTGCCGCTGTTTTCCCGCTATACTTTTTGCCGGTTCAGTTTCGAACAAAGGCTTCGCGTGTTGCAGACCCCAAGTGTCGTCTCGATCGTCGGTTTTGGCGGCAAACCCTGTCCCGTGAGCGACCAGGAGATTGCGTCCATTCGCCAGATAGTGGGGTCCGGTCTCCCGATGTCGCCTTGGCCTTTCGTGCGTCTGGGGCAGCGTGTCCGCATTTGCCGGGGCGTCCTGGAGGGCATGGAGGGAATTCTCTCCCGGGAAAAGTCCGGCTTCCGGGTGGTCGTCAACGTGGAACTGCTCAACCGCGCCGTGGCCGTCGAAATCGACCGGGAAATGGTGTGCGCCGTCGCAGGTTCGGCCACGGCATCCCGGGTTGAGTTGTACCTCCAATAATAATAGCGGTTCGCCCGCCGCTTCACCGCAAGGAGTCCAATGGCAGCACTCCATCAAAGAAATCGCCTCGTGATCTTCCGGGTCACGCCAGAAGAATACTCGAGTCTGATGTCGGCTTGTGTCGCGGCCGGCAGCCGCAGTCTATCCGATTACACACGGTCGGAACTGTTCGCCATGCGCCAGGCCGATTTGCTGGGCTCGGTGGTCGAGCGGAGGTTTATCGAGATCGACCGAAAGCTCAGCGACCTGCACGCGCTGATCAAGCATGTGTCGGAACGCATGACCGCACTGAACGGAGACCGCCATGATGCAGTTTGCCAATAAGAAAGCCAGGGCTCCGACTGTCCTGTCACTCCTCCTGTTCTCCGCCGCCTCGTTCGCCCAAGTGGCCACCTCTCAAAACCTCCCCGCCCAAAAGATCCGCCCCAACGATCTGGTGGGCGTTTCGGTGTATGGCGAGCCGGATCTCACCCGTACCGTGCGGGTCGGCGCCGACGGCAGCATTCGCCTGCCCATGCTGAAGGACAAGATCAAAGCCGATGGCCTGATGCCCGAAGAGTTGGAACAAGCGGTTGCCGAAGCCCTCAAAACCCAGGAAATCCTGGTCGACCCCTTCGTCACCGTCACCGTGGCCGAATACCACTTGCTCCCCATCAGCGTAGCGGGAGCCGTGCGAACCCCCATCACCTTCCAACCCGTCGAGAAGCAGACCACCCTGCTCGAAGCCATCACGCGCGCCGGCGGTCTGGCCCCGGAAGCCGGCTTCGAGATTCTGGTCACCGCTCCCCAATCGCCGGCCGATACCGCCCCGCCCCTGGTCCGCCGCATCCAGGTGAAAGCCTTGATCGACGCCGCCGACCCGGCCGCCAACATCCTGCTGGAAGGCGGCGAAGAGATCCGCGTCCCCGAGCTCGGCAAAATCTACGTCGTCGGCAACGTCAAGAATCCAGGCGCCTTCGCCCCGGGCCCTTCCGGAGCTTCGATCCTCAAAGTGCTGGCCCTCGCCCAGGGTCTTTCCCCCTACGCCACCAATCAGGCCTATATCTACCGGCTCGAAGGCGGCGCCGCCTCGAAAAACGAAATCCCCGTTGACCTGAAGAAGATCATGGACCGCAAGGCTCCCGACGTCCCCCTCATGGCCAACGATGTCCTCTACATTCCCGACAACCACCACCGCCGTGCTACCATGGACACCGTGAAAATAGTGGTCGGCTTAGGAGGCATCGCCGTCGGTGCCTTGATCTACACCCTGATCATGCACTGATCCGCTCGACGCAATGGTGAAAAATGGCTGAAGATCCTCGATTACTCCCCGCTCCCGACGGCCCGGGTCGCAACCTCCCGGTGGCGAGCGACATGTACCGCTCAAACTTGTACGGGCCCGAGCCGGAGCCCGAACAGCCCGCGGTCCCCCTCACCCACTATCTCTGGATACTCAAGCGCCACCGCTATAAGATCGCCGGCTTCGTCCTCGCGAGCGTCGTCTGCACCTACATCGTCTCCAAACGCCTCACCCCCATTTACGAATCGACCGCTACGGTGGATATCGACCGCCGCATGCCCACCGGCGTGGTGGGCCAGGAAGCCACCACGGTGGCTAACGACTCCGATCAGTTCCTGGCCACGCAGATCAAGCTCATCCAGTCCGATTCCGTGCTCCGCCCGGTGGTCCAGCGGTACCACCTCCGCGATCTTGGAAAACAGGGCCAGGACGCCTCGTCGGAAGCCGCGATCCGCATCCAGCGAACCCCCGTCGCGCTGAGCAACCTCAAGGTGACGCGCCCGCCCAATACCTACCTGCTGCTGATCAGCTATCGCTCTCCCGACCCCGACATGGCCGCCAACGTGGCCAACGCCGTCACCACTTCCTACCTGCAGCGCACCTTCGAGATCCGCTACCGCGCCACCGCCGACCTTTCCACCTTCATGGAAAAGCAACTGGAGGAGTTGCGCGCCAAAATGGAACGATCCGGCATGGCGCTGGCGCAGTTCGAACGCGAGTTGAACGTCATCAACCCCGAGGAAAAAACCAGCATTCTCTCGTCGCGCCTGCTCCAGTTGAACACCGAGTACACCAACGCCGAAACCGAGCGAGTGAAGAAGGAAGCGGCCTGGCAATCCATCCAGACCGGGACCCTGGAAGCCGCGCAAGTCTCCACCCAGGGCGACTCGCTCAAGGTCATCCAAACCCGCTTGGACGACGCCACCCAGAAGTTCGCCGAGGTCATGGCGCGCGTCGGCAAGAATCATCCGGATTATCGCAAGGCTGCCGCCGAAGTGGCCGAGTTGCAGAGGCAGTTTCAGGCTGCCCGAACGAGCATCGTGCGCCGCGTGGAGACCGAGTATAAGGAAGCCGTCAACCGCGAAGCCATGCTGCAAAAAGCGGTGGCGGAGAACAAGGCCGAATTCGACAAACTGAACGCGCGGTCGTTCGAATATCAGGCCCTGAAACGCGAGGCCGATGCCGACCGCGGCCTGTACGAAGAGCTGGTCCGCAAGATCAAGGAAGCGGGCATCAACTCCGGCTTTCAGAACAGCTCCATCCGCATCGCCGACGCCGCCCTGCCCGGCCTGAACCCCGTCTATCCGAACACGCGGCTCAACCTCACGCTGGCGCTCCTCTTCGCCACCCTGCTGGCCGTGGGCGCCGCCGTGCTGAGCGATGTGCTCGACAACACCATCCGCGACCCGGAACAGGCGCGCGTCATGCTGGGAACCGAGGTGATGGGAAGCCTGCCCATGGTGAAGCCGTGGAGAGGCAGACTGATATCCGTGAGCAGCAATGGAGCGGGTAAGAGCAAGGCCCTCGCCAAAGGGGGACACTCCGCGGTGCAGGCCTCCACCGGATATGAGGAAGCCGTCCGCACCCTGCGCAATTCCATCCTGCTCAGCACCTTCGACCACCCGTTGAAGAGCCTGATGGTGAGCAGCGCCTCGCCCTCCGAGGGGAAGACCACCATCGCCGTGCACCTGGCCATCGCCCATGCGCAGCAGAAGCACAAGACCCTGCTGATCGATGGCGACCTGCGCCGGCCCGGAATCCACACCAAGCTGGGCCTCACGGCTGGGTCCGGCTTGGCAACCGCCCTGATGAATGGCCTCTGCTGGCAGAATAAAGTGATTCAACCCGCGGGCGTCCCCGACCTGTACGTTCTGCCCGCGGGGCCTTCGAGCCGCCGATGCGCCGACCTGATCGGCGCCAAGCTGAAAGAGATCCTGGCGCAAGCCGAAGCGGAGTACGACCTTGTGATCGTGGATGCGCCGCCCATTCTGGGCTTTCCGGAGCCGCTGCAAATGGCCGCGGCCGCGGACGGTGTAGTGATGGTCGCGGTAGCCGGAGAAACCAATCGCAAAGCCCTCGACATAGCTTTGTCCACGCTGCGGCGCTTGCGAGCCAACGTGTTGGGGCTGGTACTGAACGAAATCACTTCCGACACCAGCGACGGGTATTATTATAACGGCTACTACGGGAAGTATTACAAGTACTACCACTCAGGGCAGGAATAGCGATTCCCAGCCACGGATGAACACGGATAAGAATAACAAAAATAAACACTTCCAGTTCACTTATCCGCGTTCATCCGTGTTCATCCGTGGGCAATGATTCTATTAGTTCATCGGGGTGTTCGGAAATGGGATTGGGTTCGTTTGGTATGGCGGCGCGGAGGAGCAGGAAGTTGTGGAGGGCGCGCTGGTAGATGCAATGGAGGCGGGTTTCGTAGCGGTGCATGAGGGCGAGGCCGGGGTGGGTGGCGGGGTCGGTGAAGACGGCGGCCATGCGGTCGATTTCGTCGCCGGGGGGCTGAGCTTTGGCGTGGTTCTCAAGAATGCGGGTTTCGAGGGCCCAGGCGCGGCGCATGCGCCAGTAGGCAGCCGCCATTTCCTCGATGAAACCGAACTCGAGGCCATCGGCGGGCTGAAGGCGTTCGAGGTGCTGGGCGAGGAGGGCCTCGAAAGCCGTGCTGGACTCGTTTTCCATGACGATGCAGCGGGCCAAGAGGCCGTGGCGAGTGGCGTTTTGGGAAGAGCGGCGTTTTCCTTGGGGGGTGGCGGGTCCAAGAGAGCGGGCGCCGTTGGCGCGGGCCGCGAGGGTCAGTCTGAGTGAAGACATGGTTTTGTAGAGCTTTCCAGAGTTAATGGCCGCAGATGAACACGGATGAACGCAGATTCAAGACAAAGACCTCCTTAGGGTTACGGCTCGCACTGCTTTTGGAACATGCGGATCATGTCGGCCTCGTAGGGGTTGGTGAACCAATCGTCGAGCTGGCCGGCGCGCTTGGGATACGCAATTTCTACCGCCCAGCAGGCGAGGGAGACGGCTAAGACCAGGTCGTCGTGGGCGCCTTCACGCCAGGCGGCGAACTGTTCGTTACCGGCGGTGGAGACCTTGACTTGCATAGCCATGAGCTCCGTTAGCAACGTAGGGGCGTCGCGCAGGTCCGCGGCGATGCGCAGTCCGCCGCGCTGCAGGAGCACCTGGAGGCCGACGATCAAGTCGCGCTTGGGAACGCGGTGGCTGCCGTGGGAGAAGTTCTGAGTATCGCCGCCGGTGATGGTGACGGGCAGGAGAGCGGCCTTGGGTTGCGCGGCGCGAAGCAGGTCCATGACGGCGGCGCCGACGCCGGTGTTATCCACGGCCAAGTGGATGGGGCCGGTGAGGGCGGGCGAATGGGTGATTTCCACCACGCGGCGCACCACGTCGGGGTAGGGGGTTCCGATGGGGACGCGCTCGAGGTAGCGCAGTTGGAGCTGGACCTCCTTGCGGAAGGCCCAGACAGCGTGGTTGAACTCGCGTTGGAGAACGGCGCGCTGGAGAACGGCGATGGCTGTGAAGTCGTGAGATTGACCCAGATCGAGACCGATGAAGAAGGATTCGAACATAAAAAGACGTTGGCAGACGACATAAAACGATCGTCTGCCCTACGGGAACATTTCCGTTGGCAGACGACATAAGACGATCGTCTGCCCCACTTCGACGGTAGCATGGGGAAACAGGGCCAGTGCGGGGTTGGAAGGTTAAAGCGTTTAGAATCAGCAAAAGAAAAGTGAAAGTTTTTGTGACTAGGACGAACCCACCTACGAGAGGCGATCGTACTCCGGAGGTTCGATGTCCGGGATTTTTGCCAAAGCGGCACGGAAGGTGTCCTCATTTGAACGGGCGGCCCGCTCCTCCAGACGCTCCAGAGCGTTCAGTTGTTCCGCCAGCGCCGAGTAAACAACCCGCTCCACAGAGATCTGCTCCCGCGCGGCCACTTGCATGGCTTTCTTGTACAGCGAATCCGGCAGAATCAGGTTCAGAGTCATACGATTCCGACCGGGTCCGGCGGATACTCCCTCGCCAGAATGTCCTGGACCATTCTCTTCAGAACGGGCAGGTCGTTTTCCACAACCGGCCAAACCAGATCCGCTTCGACTCCAAAGTACCGGTGGATGAGGATATTGCGCCGGCCAACCGCCTCGGCCCAGACCTTCTCCGGATGCCGCTTCCGGAAATCGACAGACAACCCCCTGGCAGCCTCGCCGAGGACGAGGAGGTAGTAGATGATAAAGGTCTGCACCAGTTCATCCTGCTCGAATGCAGCACGCCCTCGGGCGGCGCACGTCTCTATCCGCTCAACGGTTTCCAGGATGTCTTGAAGCCGGGTGCGATCATCCCTCACAGCACAACCGCCTCCGCCAGGATCCTCTCGCGGACCCGCACGCGCAGTCCCCTCTCGGTGACAACATCGACCGGGGCCCCCAGGGCATCCTGGAGATCCATCAGCAAACCGCCCAGATCGGAGATCGTCCGTCCCGGATCGAGGTCGACGAGGAAATCGACGTCGCTTTGCGAATCGCTCTCCCCACGTGCAACGGAACCGAACACACGCACGTTGCGGCAACCGCGCATTGCTGCCAATCGGATAATCTCGGACTTCTTTTCCAGCCGCAACGTGTCCAGGGTCACCATAATCTTCCCCTTTCCATCTTCCTACAACGGCCCATCATATTCCAGGGGGCTGCTTTCTGGGAAGACGGGGACAGACAGATGTGTCCGCCTTGGGACACATTGGTCAGTCCCCTCCCTGCATTGGTCAGTCCCCTACACGTCGCGAACGGTGCCTGGCCGGGAGGACTGCGCCTCACTTGGCAAGCAAGCGAGAACCTCAGCGACGAGCTTGCGGGCCGAGGCCAACGCGCTCCTGGCTTCCTCGACCTCGGGCTGATAGGGCTCGCCAGGGTATCGAAACTGGACGGCGTAGACATTCATCGGCGCGGCCTCTCTGGCAAGCTCCCGGAGACGCCCGTCTACCCGCGCACACTGAAGCCCCAGGTCAATCAGGTTGTGGGTCTTCGTGAACGACTCGTCATGAAAGGTCAAGAAGGCCTTACATGCCTTCTCCACCGCCTGCTGGCTATGGAACAAACAGTCTCGCAGAAACGGCGGCCTTGGAGTGAGCGCAAAAGCTGCCATGTCCAAGTCCTCACGCGATCGGGCAATCCACTCACGGGTGTCGTGGATACGCACTTCGTCAGGCTGCATGGAGCAACCTTCCTTCCCGCACGACGGTCGCTGGGAGTGAGGCTTTCAAAGGTAGCCTATCGTAAAAGCTGCTGGCGGTGTAAACGACCAGGTCCACGGAGATCGGACAGTCCGCAATGACCTCGTAGCCCCGCCGCCCATCTCGCAAGAACTCCGGAGAATCGTCGCGCACCACAAGCAGAATGTCGTAGTCGCTATCCGCGTTCGCGTCGCCGCGGCCGACCGAACCGAAAAGATACACTCTCTCTGGCCGATACACCTCCACCAGGCGGTGGACAACATCAGCCATAACCGCGTCATCGGCTGATGGAGCCTTCCGCACGACAACCGAATTGTCCTGCCTCGCCATCGCGACCTCCCCGCCACCCCCAGTTTGGCACAATACGGGGTCGCCGCACAGGGGTTGCCGGCTTCCACGCGATCTGCATTGGCGCGGGGCTCGCCAGCCATGCGGGAGCACCAGAGGACGTGAAGCTTGCCGGGAGGACCCGATGCACTTTTTTCGTGCTACACTATCTTCGTGAGCAGGAATGTGACCATCAGGATCTCGGATGAGGCGGCTTTGTGGGCTCGGCGCCAGGCGGCGGAGAAGAACACATCGGTCTCCCGGCTCGTGGGCGAGATGTTGGAACGCCAGTTGCGATTGAGCGATGAGTACTGGCGGGCGTTCGATCATTGGAAATCGAACCGGCCGCTGGCCGGCATGGGTGCGGCTGAACGTCTGAGCCGCCAGGACGTTCATGAGCGCCGGTGAGGGTTTCTTTGTGGATTCCAATGTGCTCCTGTACTCGGTGGATCCGGTGGATTCCGCCAGGCGAATACGCGCTACCGAGTGGCTGGAGGCTCTGTGGATGGCCGGGGCCGGCCGGCTGAGCTGGCAGGTACTGCACGAGTTCTACTGGAACGCGGTGCGGAAGATGCGTCTGGAACCCGCCAAGGCGCGCGAGATAGTGGAAGATATCAGCCAATGGAAACCCGTGGACACCTCGCTGGGCTTGGTGCAACGAGCCTGGTATTGGGTGGATGCGGCGCAGCTCTCTTACTGGGACGCCCTGATCCTGGCCGGGGCCCAGCGTTCCGGCGCCCGATACCTGCTGTCGGAAGACTTCCAATGCGCACGGCGCTACGAGGATATCCAGGTTTTGAATCCATTTGAGCAATCGCCCGCGGAGTTTCTTTAGCCACGGATGAACACGGATAAGAATAACAAAAATAAGCACTTTCAGTCGGAAACCGAAATTTTGTGCTAGAGTTTTGCTGTCTCAACGTCTTATTCTTCCGATGGGATCGCCCGTTGGGGTATTCCACGCAGGTGTTTGTGTCATAGAAAGAAGATTAATGGCCGCAGATGAACGCAGATGAACGCGGATGGGAAAACCCAGAAGACCGGGGACAGACAGATGCGTCCGCGCGGCAAAGTGCGCCTTGAAAGACCGGGGACAGACAGATGTGTCCGCGCGGCAAAGTGCGCCTTGGAACACATTGGTCAGTCCCCTACACATTGGTCAGTCCCCTGGTCCCCTATAAGCGGAGGGGGAGGACCTCATGGGTGATGGCGGCGTCGAAGAGGCCGCGGTGGAAAACTCCGGAGACCGAATCTTCGAACTCGCACAGGTATTCCTGGCGGAAGCAACGCTCACCCATGGTGGTCCGCTCCTCCTCAAGGAAGGCCGGCAGGATGCGAGGGCAATCGGTGGCGGGGGCCCTGATGCGCTCCCACTCGGGACCGCCGTGGGCCCAGGTTTCGTAGAAGAAGCCCCGCTTGCCGAAGGGGGTGCTCATGAGCCAGAGGGAGCCGGCGCTGACGGCGATCATGGGGCGGAGGGACATGTAGAGGTGGTCGGAGACGCGCGCGGCTTCGTCGATGAGGAGCAGGGAGACGCAAGAGAAGCCGCGGTTGGTGGCTTCGGTAGCGGGCAGCCCGACAATGCGCGACCCATTGGGGAAAGCCAAGGAGATCTGGTTATCGCCGTCGCCCTTGGGCCTGATTCCGAGCTTGCGGGCGAAGGCGGCGGCCTTGCGGAGGAACTCGCCGCTCTGGCGCGAGCTGGGGCTGACGACGAGGATGAGGCTGGCGGGCCGATGGAAAGCATGGTGGACGGCCTTGGCGGCGGTGACGGTGGATTTGCCCCACTGCCTGGAGCAGTTGAGGATACCGCGTTTGCCGTGAGTTTCAAGGACGCTCGCCTGAAGGCTATCGGCCGGGAACCCGAGGGCATGGCGAACCCACTCCGCCGCGCCCAAGGGAGCTGGCGGGGGAGCCAGCGGCGCGGCGCCTTTCGGTCTGGGTTTCAAGTGCCACATTCCCGATTCGAGGGTAGCATGGGGAAACAGGGCCAGTGCCCGATGGGGCAGCTAAACCGCTTAGAATCAGCAAAAGAAATGTGAAATTCTTTGTGACTGAAGATTTGTCCGGTTCCGATTTAGAAGTTTACCGGCGCACCCGTCAATTGCCAGGTTGGGGAGGATGCTGCAAACGGAATTGTTGAATTTTTCCACAGTTGGCGAATGGCGGAAGGTCGCACAACAGGTTTTTGTATCCCCTCTAGTAAGTGAGTGATATTGCCGGGTTTATCTGAGGGTTTTCCGATCGACGGAACTGGGGGAACATGGGTCACTTGGAGTCGAGTAGCTCTCGGCACTATCCCGTCACTACGCCCGGATGAGCAGGGTTCGAGCTTACCTATGGGGCTCAGTTTGGGGCATTCCCCTTCCTTAAGACAAACCGCGGTGGTTGTCGGCCCTGCGCTTGGAGAGCGGGAATCTTCTTTTCGGCGCGACATCGAAGGCCTGCGCGGCATTGCCATCCTCGTGGTAGTGGCCTACCACGTTGGGATTCCGGGATTCTCCGGAGGTTTTGTCGGCGTCGACATCTTTTTTGTTCTTTCTGGCTACCTGATCACCAAACTCCTCGTAAGAGAGGCCCTGAAGACCGGCAGGGTTAACTTGGTCAATTTTTATGCCCGAAGAGTGCGGCGACTTTTGCCGGCATGCGGTTTCATGCTCTTGGCCGTTTGTTTCTTGGGAACACGGCTGTTTTCTCCGCTGGAACAGTCCCGGATTTGGCCAAGCGCGGGTGCCACGGCTGGATACTGCTCCAATTTCTTGTTCATGCGCCAGTCGATGGATTACTTCGACGCAGAGACCGCCGGAAATCCGCTTTTGCACACATGGTCACTCGCCGTGGAGGAACAGTTCTACCTAGTCTGGCCCGCGCTCGTGATTCTGGCGGCGCGCTCGCGCCGCTTCAGAATCGTACTTCCGGTAATACTGGTGGCAGGTTCGGCTTTATCGCTAGGCACCTGCATTTTCCTGACCCACGTTCGACAACCGTGGGCGTTTTTCGCTTCGCCGACAAGAGCCTGGGAGTTTGGTGTTGGGTCTCTGGCGAGTCTCATACCCACGCATGTCGTGGCCCGGCGTCATGGGTGGTTCCGCGGCGTTGGTTGGTTAGGCGGAGCCGCTGTTTTGGCGGCGGCGCTGTTCTTTTCCGCTTCCACGAACTTTCCGGGGATTGCGGCGGTGATTCCCGTCGCGGGCGCTGCTGCAATGATTCTGCCTGGAACTATTTCTTGTTCCGCCGGTGTCAGCAGGCTGCTTGCCATTCCAGTCCTTCAGTGGTTAGGGAAGCTCTCCTACTCCTGGTATCTTTGGCACTGGCCGGTACTCATCGGCGCATCCGTTGCCGGCCTGGCCGCCACTGCAATTGGGCGGGCGGGCTGGGGCCTCGTCTCTCTGGCTGTCGCTGCCGTAACGTACGCGGTTATCGAGAATCCGGCCCGTTTCAATCCCGTGTTGATGCAAAGGCCCGTGCTGTCGCTGCTGATGGGCGCGTTGATCACGGTTGGTGGAATTGGCGCCGCCTTAGCGTGGCGTCAGTCCGTATTAACTACGGCGGCGCGATTCCCGGAGGCGGCGATCTTCGACGCCGCCAAGGCTCGGCCTAACCCTGCCGGGTGCTCCACGGGCTACGCGGATGCCCGCGTCAAGCAATGTGTGGCTGGAGACAAGTCTGCAGGCAGAACCGTCGTGTTGTTTGGCGATTCGCACGCGGAACAGTGGCTACCTGCCCTGGAGCAAGTGGCGGCCGAGAGCCGGTTCAAGATAATTACCGTTTTGAAGGCGTCGTGCCCGACGGCCCGCGTACAGGTCTACAATCCGCATCTCAAACGCGTGGAAGTCGAGTGCGCGGAATGGCGAGAAGCGGCCCTGGTGCGCATCGGCGCGCTCCGTCCAGACGCTTTGATAGCAACAAACTCTTCGATGGGATACATCTCGGCGCCGGGCAAGGAGGGCGGATATGAAACGTCGTCCTACGAGGAGTGGCGAGAGGGAAGCCGCAGCACGTTCGCCGCACTCGATTCCGCTGGTATTGAGACGCTCGTCCTCCGCGACTCCCCGCGGCCTAATTTAGACGTTCCCCTTTGCCTTTCGCGCGCAGACAGCAAGCCTTGGAGCGTCATACCGCAGCAGGCGTGCTCGCCAAGCCGCGCCAAGGCACTCGATCCGCTGGTTCTGGAGGCCGAGGAGCAGGCGGCGCGTGGCCTTCAGCGGGTTCATTTCGCGGACCTCACAGGCGAGTTCTGCGATTCGAATGTGTGCGCCTCCATGAAACGCAACGTCGTCGTATACCGGGACAGCAACCATCTGGCGACAACATTTGCTAAAGGGCTGGCGCCCGCTTTGGCGCGCCAATTACTACCACTGCTGAGCTCGGGTAGTACGCGAGCGAGCGGTTCGTCACACTTTTCCAACGAGTTGGCATACCAGAGATGAGGGTATTTGAAGGCATTGCGCCGATTCTCGCGCGTTCAGTGCGCGCTGGTGAACCACTGCGTGCTGATTGCGGCAACTCTGCATCAAGATATTCGGTTGTGGTCCAGTAGTATTGGCAGATAACCGAGAGGTGGCCTTCGGCGGTCTGGCACAAACCCGTATGAGCACCGCCCTGGAAATAGCGCTGGACACGGCACCCCCGGATCG
>Ga0187889_10001765_pt1 | contig 22551 bp, 22 predicted proteins | sample June2016WEW_7_10_2_FD_132992 | JGI IMG/M metagenome (GOLD analysis project Ga0187889, IMG submission 132992) | Peatland microbial communities from SPRUCE experiment site at the Marcell Experimental Forest, Minnesota, USA - June2016WEW_7_100 | ecosystem: Environmental > Terrestrial > Soil >... | reverse complement strand
GTCAAGGACAAGCCCGCTCTGGTGGGCTGGGCCAAGCGCGAGACAGCAGCCTGCGCGGTGCGCAACCTCGACGTCCTGGAGCGCATGGTCGCTAGCGGCGGAGCCGGGGCTGCGATCGAGTGGCTCAAGCGCATCCCCGACTATGCCCGCGACGTCTCGGCCGACCTCGGAACGGCGGTCCACGCGGCCGCCGAGGCGATCGCCCGCGGCGGGCCTGTGGCGATCGCTGATGAGGTTCGGCCCTTCGTCGCGGCCTACCGGCGCGACTTCCTCGAGACCTTCACGCCCCGCTTCCTAGCCATCGAGGCGATGGTCTGCTCGGAGCGCTACGAGTACGGCGGCACCGCGGACGCGTTCGCCGAGATAGACGGCGAGATCTGGCTCCTAGACTACAAGAGCGGAGCCGGGGTGTACCCGGACAGCGCCCTCCAGCTCGCCGGCCTCGCCCGCGCCGGGTTCATCGGTTTCCCCGGCGATCCGACCCAATACCCGGTGCCGGCCGCGTCCCGCTTCGGTATCCTCCACATCCGGCCCGAGGGCGCGCGCCTGCTCCCCGTCGTCGTGGACCGGGCGACCGTAGCCGCGTTCCTCGATGCCCGGCGGCTGTTCAGCTGGGACCAGGGCGCTGCCAAGAGCGTCATCGGGGAGCCGATTACCCAGGCGGCGAAGCGCGCCGCGGCTTAGACGCCGCCGACTGCCACTCGATCTCCTATGCTTCGCCGTTACCCCACCAGGCGACGAGCGCGGGGCGTGTCACGGCCGGATCCGGTCTCGCCGGCTGTGCGAGCGCATGTCAGGGCGCGTGACCGCATCTGCGTCTTTGCCCGCATCGGGATCCCGCACAACTGCTCCGGTCGCCTTGAACTCGACCACGTGCGGGCCTCGGGCGGACTTGGGCTCAAGAGCGCCAGTGAGCCCAGTAATCTCGTGTTGCTGTGCCCCTGGGCCCATCGCCTCAAGACGCTCCAGGGACGGCGCTGGCGTCCCGTCCTGCTGGCCTGGATCGAGCGGGCGGAGCGCGAAGCCGAGTGATCCGCACCCGCCGGGATCTCATGAAGGGCCACCTCGGTCTGCTCGTCCGAGTTAGAGGGGCCGAACCGATACCCCAGCTGCTCGATCGGCGGGGCGAGAAGGGCCAGGAGGCGACCGGCCGCCTCGGAGTCGCGTGGTTCGGGCTGCTATCGATCGGCACGTACCTGCGAGCGCGTCTCGACCGCCGAACGACGCAAGAGGCGAGGCTCGGGCGGGTCCGCGTCGCGGCCGGGCGGCATCAAGCCGGGGCTATCAGTGTTCACGAGGCCCACGAGGCCCAGCCGGTCCGTGACCGACACCCCAGACGGAGCCGTCCGGGCGGCCGTCCTCCGGGCCTGCCGCGTGACCGTATCCGGCAGATCGGCTACGCCTCCTCGAACGGAACGGGGACGCCGGCCCGCCACGACGTGGCCCGAGACCGTCACGCGATCCCGGCTCAGCTGCGGTTCACCGTCCTCCTGCGAGACGGCTTCCGCTGCCGGTACTGCGGCCGCACCGCGGCCGAACCCGGCGTCGGGCTGCACGTCGACCACGTCGTTCCTCTTGTAGCTGGCGGCGCCACCTCCGAGGACAACCTCATGACCGCGTGCTCAGAGTGCAACCTCGGCAAGTCCACGCGCCCGGTTGTGTCGGCGGGGTCGTGACGATGTCGAAGTCTGGGATCTCGAGGGCGCTGCCTACGCCACGATGGTCTGTCAGATTTGGAATCTTGTTTCGCCCTGACCGAGCCATGAACGGAGCGAACGCATGCTGATCCGAAGTCGAGACCATGGAACCTGGCACGCTCCCACAATTACCGCCTATGAGGACTCGGAACGGGAGCTCAGGAACGTGCTCAACAGCGGAAGTGTCCCGCATGCCAAGGCACGCGGGAAGCTGCTGCGACTCGTCGCCGTCGGGTCCGGCGATTCGTAGTTGAGTTGGGTGCTGCTCAGCGGATAACGCGTGGAGGCGCCACGCGCGGGACTGTGCTGCCTTCATTGAGCCGCGATCATCCAGCTGAGTTGCGTGACGGGAGTGGTGTTGCAGCGCCTCTTGACGCTGCCTTCATTGAGGCAGTTCGTAAGCGAACAGTGCGCCATCGGGCTCCGTCTTGCAGCGCCCTTGCTAGTGCTGCCTTCATTGAGGCATGGGTCCCGCGACGGCAAGATCGAACGGAGATGGCAGGAGGATGTGCAGCCTCCTCCCGCCGCGCGGCAACTTTGCGCTGCCTTTCCTATACCCCCCGGATCGTTTGACGGGGTAGTAGTTAGAGGGGTCCGAAGTTGCCGGGGTGGTTCGAAGGCAGGCTCGGGCTGGGCTGCTGCTGCCGCTGGCTGTCTTGGAACTGGGTGCAATCGACCGTCTACAAGGCGGTCATGCATCCCTCGAGGAACACTGACGCCAAGGACTCCATGCCCTCGCGAGTTCGATCGCGGAGGGCCGCCGCGCCGTCCAGCATCCGCTTTAGTCGACTCAGTGTCTCCACTGTTCGCTTTTGATCCGCCATCGGGGCCATGGGAAATACGAACCGCGGCAGGTCACCAACCCTAATGTGCTGGGACGTCAGGCCGCGCTGCGCCTTTGTGACCTGACTACGGAAGAGTGGGCCATTCAAGTAGAACAACACGTACTCTGGTAGTACGAATCTGCGATCGACCCTAATGAGGACCAGGCGCTGGGTCAGGCAGGCTTTCACGTTCTCAGGCAGAAGACACGCGTACCCCATTGGTGCCTCACGGGTGAGCAGAATGTCGCCAGCCGAGGGTGTCACCCTTCGGTTCCATTGCCGGTAATCGTGCTCGCTGACGTACCAACGCGCCGACATGTCCAGCTCGAACGGGCGCACGTTCGTTGACTTCAAGCCAACGTATCCGGTGTCGGAATCGACGAAGTCCGGAGTGTCGTTTACGCAATCGATGATGTGCGTGGCGGCTGACCCCAGATCGGTCCAACACCACGCCTTCGGCAGCTGGGACGGGCCGTCGGACTGGATGACCGGTGCCTCAGGATGAGCGCTGTTATAACGACGATCGTCCATGCTAATAACGACTGCGGACGCCTGTTCCCGCAGCAGTCGTGCGGCCGCTCCCGGTTCAACGCCGATCTGTGGAGCGACAACCTGTTGAGAACCTAGAGCCGCCCAGAGATCCGAGGCAAGCTCGGCACCACGACGAAGCCGGTTCAGGACCAAAGCCTCAACGCCTTCCAGCTCGTCTAGGGACGATATGAGGCGCCTCTGGTCATCGAGCAGTGGTAGTGGTATCGGTATTGCCAGCAAGCGCTCTGGTCGGATCCGGTTCTTACCGCTTGTGCCACGAGCTGCGAGATCGCACCGGTGCCAGAACTCTGGCCACCGCGTCAGCCATCCGATCCACGCCGGCTCGGCAAGGGTACGGTCAACGGTGAACAGCGGGAACTCTGTGGAGACATAGCAGCCATCCAGGGCTGGCGGCACCACAGCAACGCTCCCGTTCCGCGCCCAGATCTTGTTGACGACCATGTCGTCGGCCGCGACGCGGTTTAGTGTCGGGTAATGGGTGGAACCGCCTTCGAGTTCCGGGCGCTCATAGGCGCCCTCTCCCCAGAGACGAACACCGAGCTGCCTGTACGACCGGTTGGGCGCTGGTACCTCCAGCCTCCGAGCCGCTCTGAGGATCTTTCCCAGTTCGACCTCAGGCCACCCGCTCACCCGTTGACACTCGCGACGAGCTCTTGGATCTCACGCACAAGCCGGAGGATCTCCGCTTCGTTTTGGACCATGTGCATCGCCAGCTCGTTCGGTGACGCCGTACCCACGCTTTGTGTCGCGTTCGGGTTCTTGCGGTCGAGGTTGCAGTTGGTAGCGAGCAGTTCTTCCGCTGAAACTCTCCAGGCGCGGTCGCTCTCCTGCCGGTCAACCCACCAAGCCAGACAATCGGCGAAATCCTCTGTTCGAATCGGCCCCGTCTTCGTGTATTGCTTCCGCCCCGCCGGGACCGGCAACTCGAAGTACCAAACACTCTCAGTGGGCCTGCCTGATCGCTCGAAGAACATCAGATTGGTCGTAATGCTGGTGTACGGAGCGAATACGCCCTTTGGAAGCCGGACGATCGTGTGCAGGTTGAATTCGGTGAGGAGCTCCTCCTTGATGCGAGCGGCCACTCCCTCGCCAAAAAGCGTGCCGTCAGGGACTACTAATCCAGCCCTCGCGTGGCCAAAGCCCTCATGAGGGGCGCGCCTTAGCTTGCGCATGATCAGCTGTAGGAACAGCAGCGCGGTTTCAGAAGTACGTCGGTCAGGCGGAAAGTTGGCCTGGATGCCCGCTTCCTCCTCTCCGCCGAAAGGGGGATTGGTGAGGATCACGTCCACGCGATCTCGCTCGCCAATCTCCGATATACGCGTTGACAGGCTGTTGCCTGGCGAGATAGCGGGTGACTCGACGCCATGGAGAAGTAGGTTCATCTGGGAGAGCAGATACGGCAGTGGTTTCGCCTCACCACCGATGATGCTCTTGGCCAGGGTCTCGCGATCCTCGACAGTTCGGGCCTTGCCGAGCAGATGGATGTACGACTCCACCAAGAACCCGCCAGTACCGCAGGCAGGGTCGAGTACCTTCTCACCGAGCTTGGGATCGACGGCCTGAACCATGAAGCGGACGACCGGCCGGGGCGTATAGAACTCGCCGGAGTCGCCGGCGGCGTCGCGCATCTCTCGCAGCATCATCTCGTACAGGGCGCCGAGCGTGTGGATCTCGTCTGAGCTTGCGAAATGGATCTCGTCGACCTTGTTGATGACGTCGCGGAGCAGGTAGCCGTTGATCATCCGATTGACTGTGCCGCGGAAGACGGTCGCGATTACGTCCCGGCGGTCGCCTCCGTCTGCGCCCTGGAGGCTCCGCAGGTACGGGAATAGCCCTGGTCCATCACTGCCATCGGGACGAGTCGCGCGCTCGTTCGTAATGAACGCAATCAATGCATCGCCCGTGATGCCCTCGTCTGGCGCCGCCCAGTCCCGCCATCGATACGGAGGGTCGATGGCCGGCGTGAACCGGGCGCCCTGCAGCTGCGCCTCAGTCTCGCGGACGATCTCAGAGTCGTCGAGAAACTTTAGAAACATGATCCACGTGAGCATAGGGAGCCGGTCGAGATCACCGTTGAGGCCCTTGTCCTTGCGCATGATGTCTCGCGCCGACTTGATGAGGCTGCCCAGGTGCTGGGCGGTAGTGGCCGGCACGGCATCGACGCGGGTTCGGGTTCCACGTGGCACTAGATCGTCTCCGTCACGTCAGGCTGCATACAGTAGGTTCTGGAGGCGCTCGACAGCCAAGCGGAGGCGCTCCGGTCCTCCGAACGCCTCGGCGATCTCCATGACGTTGCCCTGATCGGAGATCGGCGGGACCTGAAGAATGGCGGGCAACGCGAACTGCGCCGTCCCGTGCTCGGCGTACTTCTCGAGCAAAGCCGAGAGGACCTCCTTGGCCTTTGAGCTGTATTCGTCGAAGAACGCAGCCTCCTCGCGGCGAACTCGGTCCGCCCGTTCACGACGCGAGCGCAGCGGCGCGTTGTAAGCAAGGTGGCAGAGCAGGTCGAATGGGTCGGCATCCGGCTGCTTGACCTGTTCCGCCAGGGTCTCGAAGTCGATGCCGCGCCCGGCGAGCTCGTCGACCACGGCCGCCCGACCCGCCGGGTTTGCCCACGCACGCCTCAGGTCGGCCGCGAGCGGGTAGAGCGTGCGCACGCGCTCCGAGGCGTAGTCCGAGAACTGCACCACCCGAAGCTGCCTGCCCTCGGGATCGAGTTCGTAGACGAGATGCGCGACGATCTCGACCTGTCCGCCATCCACGTAGTACTTGCGCGGCGCGCCGGGTTCGCTGTCATCCGAGACGATCACCGAGCCATCCTCATCGAGGATCTCGGCGGCGTCGGTCTCAGGTTCAACAACTACATGAGTGCCGGGCACCTCTTGGCCGTCGTCAGCGATCTGGACCTCGTCGACGTCGACTGGCTCTCCGTCGAAGTCGGGATCGGCGAAGAGACGGGTGGCGGACCCCGTGTAGTCGAGGATGGTGAAGAACAGCTTGCCGTAGTCGTCGCGCACGCGGGTGCCACGCCCGATGATCTGCTTGAACTCGACCATCGAGTTGACGACCCGCGCGAGGACGATGTTCTTCGTCGTGGGTGCGTCCACGCCGGTGGTCAGGAGCTGCGACGTCGTCAGCACGACCGGCGTGAGGCGATCCACTTCCTGGAAGTGCCCGAGGTGGGCGCGCCCGATCAGGGCTTCGTCAGCGGTCACCCGACAGACGTAATCAGGGTACCGGGCCATGAGGTCGGCGTTGAGCGCTACGATCGCGGCCCGCATCTCGTTGGCATGCTCTTGGTCGACGCAGAAGGCCATGGTCTTGGCAAACCGATCGGTCGACTTCAGGTACTCGGTCAGGTGCGCCGCGATCGCCTGCGTCCTCATCTTGAGAGCGACGAGGCGCTCGAAGTCCTCGGTCCGGTACTCCTGGTCTGGGATCTCGCGCCCGTAACGGTCGACCTCGCCCGCGGATGGGCGCCAACCGGCAGCGTCGTAGGACGTGATAACCCGGTGCACGCGGTACGGCGCGAGGAAGCCGTCGTCGATGCCCTGGCGGAGGCTGTACGTGTAGATCGGCGAGCCGAAGTACTCGTAGGTGTTGCGGTTGACATCGCGCAGGGGAGTAGCGGTCATGCCGAGCTGCACGGCCGGGGCGAAGTACTCAAGGATCTCACGCCACCTGCTCTCGTCGCGAGCGCTGCCTCGGTGGGCCTCGTCGACGATGACGAGATCGAAAAAGTCGGGCGCGTACTCCCGATAAAGCCCGGGCCGGCGCTCGTCTTCCGCGATCGATTGGTAGGTGGAGAAGTACATCTCCCGACTCTTGACCGCTTGGCCGTTCTCGATCTTCTGCCGCGCCTCCGCGAAGGGAGCAAAGGTCTTGTCCTTGGGGTCGTCTACGAGGATGTTCCGGTCGGCCAGGTACAAGATCCGGGGGCGCAGGCGTGTGCCGTCACGGCTCCAGCGCATGCTCCAGAGCTTCCAACAAACCTGGAAGGCGACGGGGGTCTTGCCACTCCCCGTGGCCATGGTCAGGAGCAATCGGCGCTGCCCGGCCAGAATGGCCTGGATCGTGCGATCGATCGCGATCCGCTGGTAGTAGCGCAGGACGAAATCGGGTTGGTGGTAGGTAGAGGTTAGGACCCGTGTGGCGATCTTCTCGTCGGTCAGCCCCGCCCCATTGCGGTATCGCTCCCACAGCTCACGTGGCCCCGGGAACGCCGACAGCTCGCGCTCCTGGCCTGTCGTGAAGTCGTACTCGACTATCCCATGCCCGTTCGTCGAGTATGCGAACCGAAGGTCGAGGGTCTGGGCGTAGACCTTGGACTGCTGGAGTCCATCCTCCGGAAGCTTGTAGGCGGCCTTCGCCTCTACGACCGCGATCGGGAAGTCCCGCGTCAGCCGGAGCAAGTAGTCGGCTCGCTTGCCTGGCCGGCGGCGAACGTGGGAGCCGGCGACGATGATGCGGCCGTCGGTGAAGTAGACCTGGCCGGCGTACGAGTTGGGTGGATCATCCCAGCCCGCAGCATTCAGCAGGGGCTCCACGTACTTGCGACAGGTGTCCGCTTCGCCGATCAACCTTGCGTCCTCGTGACGAGGCTCTAGCAGCTGCTGTGATGGAGGCATTCTCAAGCTTAGCGCCTGCCTCGGTCGGAACGCTCTGGTTCCGACCTGCCGAATCGGCCCAGCAAGGCTCGATTCTCAGGTGGTCGCCGAGGTGGCTAATCGACGAGCTTGGCCATATTCGCTCCGTTGAGCAGAGCCATCTGGCGTCTAGCCCGGCCGCCACTCTGTCCATCGGCGGCGCACGCCACGCCGAGCTAAGTCGGCCGTCACCAGACGGATCGATGCCCCAACGTATGAGGGGCCAGGGATGGATGGAAACGACATTGCACGTCAGGTCGAGCTGCGAGCTGAGGCGACAGAGGCAATCGTTCGCTCGAGTTCCCGCAAGCGGCTAGTCGTTGCCGGTCCCGGCACCGGGAAGACATACACGTTCCGTGCCGCGCTCGAGGCAACGGGCGGGCACGGCCTTGCGCTGACCTTCATCAGGAGCCTCGTCCGTGACCTTGAGGTCTCATTGGGCGATCTCGCCGATGTATTCACCTTCCACGCATTCTGCAAGTGGCTGATCCACCAGGCCGGTGGCAGCGCAGGCCTCTCGGCCAACTTCCACATGTACCCGGAGTTGCCAGTGCTCATGGCCGGCGATCTGGCCTGCCTCGGCTACCCACCGGTCGATCCCAAAGAAATCGTGCGCCGTCTTCACAATCTGGACACAGCGGAAGGGATCGTAGACGCCGTCTTGGAGCGAGGGTGCTTCTACGACGCCGCGGGCTTCGAGGATGCAGTACTCCGAGTTCTGCGGCATCTGACCGACAACCCAAGTGCTGTGCCCACATACCCGTTGATCGTGGTCGACGAATACCAGGACTTCAGCCTGCTCGAGACGGCGTTCATCGCCTCTTTGGGGGCGAAGAACCCGGTCCTGATCGCGGGTGATGGTGGCGTCCTGAGACTGCTGTAAAAGTGAAGACGGCGTAGGCTCCGAAGCGGACCTTAGGAAGTTCGCATCAGGAGGACTACGCCGTGCAAGCAAGGATAGCCCCGAGTGTCCAGATCGAGACCCAGATCGAGCTGCTCCTGCTCGACGGGCTCGAAGCCGGAGTCGATGGCGACGGACTCGAGCAGCTGAGCAAGCTCGGCCGACTGGGCGCCCAGCTCGTGTTCCAGCGGGCCATCGAGGAAGAGGTCGAGCGGTTCCTGGGACGAGCCCGCTTCGAGCGCACGCCTGAGGCCCGCGGCTCCCGCAACGGCCACCGCCCCCGCCAGATCGCGACCGCGGAGGGACCACTCACGATCGCGGTGCCCCAGGTCCGCGACAGCCTGACCCGCTTCGTCAGTTCGGTCATCCCCGACTGCCGCACCGCGGTCCGGACGCGACCGCTCGAAGCGCTCGTCATCGGCGCCTACGTTCGCGGCCTCAGTGACCGCGACATCGAGAGCCTGGCAGCGGAGGCCGGTCTTGGTCACATCAGCCGGATCGCCGTGTCGGGCATCTGCCGCGAGCTCCGCGACCGCTATCGGGCGTTTCGGGCCGAGAGTCTCGCCGGTGTCCGCCTGTTGAGCCTGATGCTCGACGCGATCTACCTGCCCGTGCGCCCGGAAGGTCCCAAAGAGGGCGTCTTGGTCGCCTGGGGCTACACGCTCAATGGCGAGCGGGTTCTGCTCGATGTCTGTCTTGGTCAGCGCGAAAGAACCGAAGACTGGCTCGATCTGGGACGTGGCTTGGCCGCCCGTGGCCTGGCGAGTCCACTCCTGGTCGTGTCCGATGGCGCACCCGGGCTCATCAGCGCGATCGGACAACTCTGGCCCGATGCCGACCGGCAGCGCTGCACTGTTCATCGCCTGCGCAACATCCTGGCCAAGCTGCCCAAGAAGCCGCTCCTCACGAGAAGGTGCGCCGCGCTTACTGGGCCGCGCTCGATGGAGCGAGCTGCCCGCAGGAGGCCCAGGCTCGTCTGCGCGCCATCGTCGGCGAGCTCGAGCGCGACTACCCGAGCGCCGCCGCATGCCTGGCCGACGACGTGGCGGCTCTGACCGTCCATCTGGCCTATCCGCTCGCCCTGCGCAGGCGTCTTCGCTCCACGAACCTGCTGGAGCGTTCGCTCGAAGAGGTCCGCAGGCGAACCAAGGTAATCGGCCGCTTCCCGGGCGAGACCAGCTGTCTCACCCTGGCGTGGGCGGTTATGGATCTCGTCATCGCCGGCGCCCGTGGCCTTGCTGTCAGTGGTCCAGAGCGTGGCGCCATCGCCGCTCTCGTGGCCGCCGCGCGCACGGTTCCCGACACTAAGCAAGTGGCCTAATCTATCGGAGCCGAGGAGCCTGCGCCGTCACGACTTTTCGCAGCAGCTCCCGGACGCGACCAGGCGCTGGTCTGCCTCAATGGCGGATTGGACGATCCGAGCAAGGATGTCGACGAGCTGGTCTGACAAGCGGTCAGACATGCCCCTCCGGGGCTGACAACTGACGGATCCTAAGCGTCGCTGCAGATCCCAATCTAGGACCGCGATTGCCAGATTGACAGCTGACCGGCTACACCCTCGGAAGACTCAGAAGGTTGTCAGCCGTTGTCCGGTCGGGCTTGGTCTTGAGGTAGTCACGGAAGGTGCACTTCGGACATGTGACCACTTCTACATCTGCCTTCTGACCGCCGCCCAGGGTGTAGTAGGAATCGCCCCCTGAGCGAATATCGTTCACCACCGTGTGGCGGGACAGGATCGCAGCCCTATTGATCTGAACAGCTCTGATGTGGTCGTGGTAGCCGTCCGCTGATTTCTCGGTTCGAACCCCGGTAACTTGATAGCTAGCCATGCTTCCCCCGCAGAGTTCCAGGCGCAAGGCCTCGCTCCACATCGGGCGACAGCCCTGTCAAGTAAATAATGTACCAGCTCCGAACCAGGTTTTGACCGGTCAATCCCGATTCCAGGCCGCGCTCTCCGAGTTCGGCGCGCTTTGCTGAGGCGCGCGGCAACTTCGGACCGCTCTAACTACTACCCCCCGGATCGTTTGACACCCATGTCGGTGTGCCTATACTCATTTCCGACGCTTTTTGTCGGAATTGACGTGGGCAGGAAGCTGCACGCTCAACCGGCAGTCGTCAAGAGATCGCGGCGCTCGCCTAGCACCCAAAGGTGTCGATGGCGTCCCCCGAGCGCCACGCCGGACCTTCCGAGGAGGCGCTATGCCCCCTGGTCGGCACCCGGACGGACCGCCATTGGCGGACGCTGCCGCCGAAACGGAGCACGAAACTGGCTACAAGGATGTACCACAGCACCGGGGCCGTCTCCTTCTCCACGAAGGGCGAGTACGGCGTGCGCCTGATGACCCAGCTTGCCCGCCGCTACGGCTCCGGTCCGGCCAGCCTGACCGAGATCGCCGTGGACGAGGGCCTGCCTCGGGCATACCTAGAGCAGCTGGCCATCAGCCTCCGCGAGGCCGATCTCGTGCAAAGCACTCGCGGCGCCCATGGCGGGTACGAACTCACCCGCGCGCCCGAGCAGGTAGTCATGGGCGAGGTCCTACGAGCCCTCGAAGGGCCGATCGCACCGATGATGTGCGTGACCGACGATCCCACCCACCTGACGTGCGAGCGCAGCGGCAACTGCACCGTCAACCGCATGTGGGTTCGGGTTCGCGATGCCATCGCCGGCGCGCTCGACTCTATGACCCTGGCCGACCTCGTCCCATCGGCAGCGCGTTTGAACCGCGCGGGCGTACCGGCTCTGAGTGCACAATCAGATCGTGCTTCGTCGAGCAAGGCCAGTACTCTCACCCTCGCCGACTGAGCGACGCCATCCGCCCAAGGAGCCACAGATCTACGTGAGCGACCAAGACCTCGTCATCCGCGACCTGCACGTGGCCCCGGCCGCGAACCCCGATCACGAGATCCTCAAGGGGATCGACCTCTCGGTTCGCAAGGGCGAAGTCCACGCCATCATGGGTCCCAACGGCTCAGGCAAGACGACGCTGGCATACGCGTTGATGGGCCACCCGGCGTACAAAGTGAAGGCCGGCGAGGTGCTCTGGCAGGGCCACGACCTGCTCAAGATGTCGGTCGACAAGAGGGCGCGGCTGGGCATGTTCCTGGCCTTCCAGTACCCCATGGCCATTCCCGGCCTGTCCGTGGCGAGCTTCCTGCGGTCGGCCATCAATGCCCGCCGGGCCGGCCTCAACCCGGACCCTACCGTCGATCCAACCGACGCCGTGAGGGGCGGGATCCCGATGGGTGAGTTCCGCAAGCTCGTCCGGGAGAAGATGGCGCTGCTCAAGATGGACGAGTCGATAGCGGCGCGCTACGTCAACGAGGGCTTCTCCGGCGGCGAGAAGAAGCGGCTCGAGATGCTCCAGATGGCCGTCCTGCAGCCTGAGATGGCGATCCTCGACGAGACGGACTCGGGCCTCGACATCGATGCCCTGCGTATCGTGGCCGAGGGCGTGAACGCGATGCTCAACCCAAACATGGGCGTGCTGGTGATCACCCACTACCAGCGACTGCTCAACTACATCACGCCGGACACCGTCCATGTCCTGGCAGCCGGCAGGATCATCACCAGCGGCGGCAAGGACCTGGCGCTGCGTCTTGAGGAAGAGGGCTACGCGCCCATCCTCGCCGCAGCCGGGCTCGAGGGCGAGGTCACCGACGAAGCGCCCGAGGAGACAGTACTCGTCGACGGCAAGGTTGCCAGGCCGGTTATGGAGGCCGCCCGCCAGGGCTGACCCATTATGGCCGACACCGCTACGCAGCCTGCCAGGACTAACCCCGCGCCGTCGCGGCTCGACCCGTATCGCCTGCGGACCGACTTCCCGATCCTGGCCACTGCGAATCGTTTCGGCAAGTCTCTCATCTATCTGGACAGCGCCGCGACCAGCCTGAAGCCGCGTGCCGTCATCGACGCCGTCGACGGTTACAACGGCGAGTACTCCTCGAACATCCATCGCGGCATTTACGAGATCGCCGAGCGGGCCACGGCCGCCTACGAGGCGGCTCGCGCCTCCACGGCCAGGCTCCTCAATGCCCGCGAAGCGGCCGAGATCGTCTTCGTCCGCAACGCCACCGAGGCGATCAATCTCGTCGCGTATTCGTGGGGCCGCCGCAACATCAGCCGCGGCGACACCATAGTCCTGACCGAGATGGAACACCATGCCAACCTCGTGCCGTGGCAGATCCTGGTCCAGGAGAAGGACGGCGACCTCGAGTTCGTGCCGATCACCGACGACGGCTTGCTCCGCCTAGAGGTGTACGAAGCGCTGCTTCACCTGCGTCCCAAGCTCGTGGCGTTCACCCACGTCTCGAACATGCTCGGGACGGTGAACCCGGTCCGCGAGCTGACGGAGCTGGCTCACGCAGCCGGAGCGCTCGTCCTCATCGATGGGGCGCAGGCCGTGCCGCACATGCCGGTCGACGTCCAGGCGATCGGCGCCGACTTCTACGTCTTCTCCGGCCACAAGATGCTGGGCCCGACCGGCTCAGGAGCGCTGTGGGCGAGGCGCGAGCTGCTGGAGGCGATGCCGCCGTTCCTGACGGGCGGCGACATGATCCGCGAGGTCCACCTCCGCCGCTCCGACTGGAACGAGATCCCCTACAAGTTCGAAGCCGGCACGCCCGACATTTCGGCCGAGATCGGCATGGGCGCCGCTGCCGAGTACCTGTTGGCCCTTGGCCTGGATGCGGTCCGAGATCACGAGCGGGAGCTGACTCGCCACGCCATGGAGACTCTGCGGCGCGAGGTCCCCGGTATCGAGCTGTACGGGCCGAAGGCCGAGGAGCGTGGCGGCGTCGTCTCCTTCAACCTGCCCGGCATCCATCCGCACGATGTGGCTCAGATCCTCGACCGGTCCGGCATTTGCATCCGCGCGGGCCACCACTGCACGATGCCCCTCCACGAGCGCTTCGACCTGGCAGCGACGGCTCGAGCGAGCTTCAACGTGTACACGATCCCGGAAGAGATCGACGCCCTGGCGGTCGGGCTTCGAGAAGTCATCCGCATCTTCGAGCGCTGAGGGTATCCTCGACGTCGATGGACGATCTCTACCGCGACTACATCCTCGAACACTACCGGCGGCCCCACAACTTCGGCGTCCTCGACGAGCCTACGGTGAGCTACGAAGGCGCCAACCCACTCTGCGGCGACCGCATCACGATGATGCTCGGGATTTCGGATGGGGTCGTGCGCGAAGTCGCTTTCACCGGACGCGGCTGTGCCATCAGCCAGGCGAGCGCGTCGCTGCTGACCGACGAGATCAAGGGCAAGACCGTCGAAGAGGTCCAGCAGATGACCCCCGACGACGTCCTCGACTTGATCGGCATCGACATCAGCCCGGCACGCCTCAAATGCGCCCTGCTCTCGCTCGACACGGTGGCCCACGCCCTGGCCGACGGCGCGTCGGAGCAGGCGAACCATCGCGACGCGGGCCGCGCCCCGCAGGTCTAGCCGAGGGCGGCGAGAGGCCGATGAGTGCTGACGCCGGACTTGCATCCCGCGGCTCTCGAGCTTGGCACGAGGTAGCCGATCGAGTGTTCGTCCGCCGATTCCTCGACCTCAACCTGAACGTCGGGCTGGTCGTCGGCGACGAAGCCGCGCTCCTCGTCGACACGCGCGCCTCGGAGCGGCAGGGCCGGGAGCTGGCCGACGAGATCCGCCGGATCGCGCACGGCCGGCTGATCGTCGCGAACACTCACCACCACTATGACCACGCGTTTGGCAACTACGCCTTCCTGCCGGCCGAGATATGGGGCCATGAGCAGTGCTCCGCTCACCTCCGCGCCGATAGTCGGACGACGCAGCTGGCCCTGGCCGAGGCCAGGCCGGAGTCAGCCCAGGAATACATGGAGACTCACATCACGCCGCCGACCAATACCTTCCGCCAAAGTGCCTCGCTCGAACTGGGCGGCAGGAATGTCGACCTCACACATTTCGGGCGCGGTCATACCGACAACGACGTCGTAGCCGTCGTGCCGGACGCGCACGTGGTCTTCGCCGGCGACCTGGTCGAGCAGGGCGCTCCGCCATCGTTCGAGGACTCGTACCCGCTTGACTGGCCAGGCACCCTGGGCCGGATGCTCGACGCCGTCAGCGGAATCGTGGTGCCGGGGCACGGGGAGGTGGTCGGGCAGGAGTTCGTGGAGGGCCAGCTGGCCGAGCTTTCGGCCCTGGCTCAGCTGGCGCATCGCGTCCGATTCGATGGCGGCTCGGTCAACGATGCGCTGCCACTTTCGCCGTTTCCCGCCGCTGCAGCGCGGACCGCATTGCTTCGGGCGTTCGCCCAACTCGCCGGGGACCTGTAGGGGCCGGCGCAGCTCAAGAGCGGCCGGCGCCAACGACTCGAGCCACCTCCCGAGCGACGATAAGGTCCTCCCGGGCCTCGATACGAAGCACGGGTGGCGAGCTACCGGGCGAAGACAGGACCGCGTCCTCTGCGACCGCCTCATCCCGGATTGGCGCCAGGCCGATCGACCCGAGCCGCTGCACGATCCGCGCACGCAGGCCCGCGGCATTCTCGCCGATGCCGCCGGTGAAGGCGATCGCGTCCAGCCCCGGAAGCGACGTCGCCGCCGCTGCGATGCATTCGGCGGCTCGCCTTACGAAGATCGCCAGCGCGAGTGTGGCCGCCTCGTCGCCGGCGGCCTCGAGCCGGAGCAGCTCGCGCACGTCGGAAGTTCGACCGGACACGCCCAGCAGCCCCGCCCTATGGTCGAGTTCCTCCACCATTTCGTCGGGATCGAGGCGCCCCGTCCGGAGAAGGTAGAAGAGGATCCCCGGGTCGATGGAGCCGGCTCGCGTCCCCATCATCAGACCCTCGAGCGGGGTCAGACCCATGGATGTCCCGACGGAGCGGCCGCCGTTGACCGCGGTGACGGAGCAGCCGCTACCCAGGTGCGCGACCAAGGTTCGCAGCTCCCCAACGGGTCGGGCGAGAAGGGCCGCGGCCCGCTCGGCGGACCAGGCCACCGACATTCCGTGGAAACCGTACCGGCGGACGCCCCACTCCCGAAACCAACGCTCGGGGACGGCGTAGCGATACGCCTCTTCCGGCAGCGATGCGTGGAAAGCGGTGTCGAAGACCGCCACCTGGGGAAGGTCCGGTATCGCGGTAAGGCCGGCGGCCATTGTCGCCGCCGCGATGCCGTTGTGGAGCGGGGCGAGATCGGTCAGGGCCGTCACCTGCGCGATCACGTCACGCGTCACGGGCACGGGCTGGCGGAACGTGGCTCCGCCGTGGACGACGCGATACCCAACCGCCGCCAGCGAAGCGGGCGAGATTCCCGCGGCCTCGTACTTCGCAACTAGCGAGAGGATGTCGTCGGTGGGGTCGCCTCCGGCCGTGGCGTCCACGCCCCAGTCGACATCGATCTGCGCCAGCGGCGCCAGCGAGTCGGCCGACGCAGCCGGGATTATGCCGTCGGCCGCAGCGGTGGGAATCGTGGCCGTCTCGATCACGCTCGACTTGAGCGAGCTGGAGCCTGGGTTCAGAACGAGTACGCGCATCGCCTTGTAGGCTACCCGTTCCTCGCCCGTTGTCCCAGCGCAGCCACGAATGAGGACTCCGACGGTGTCGCGCCCAGTCCGAGCCGCGCCCCGGCCAGCGCCGCGAAAGGGGACTCCAGATACGCCGCCCGAAGCTCGGGCCACGTCGCCTCACCGAACACGACGTCCGGCGTCCCGTCCAGGACCACTCGCCCGGCCCGCATGACAACCACCCGCCGGAAGCACTCGGCCACGAACCGCATGTCGTGGCTGATGGCGATGACCGTCCGCCCTTCCTCCGACGCCGCGGCCACGACCGCCCGGACCCGGGCCGCACCCCGCGCATCCTGCCCCGTGGTGGGCTCGTCCAGCACCAGGATCGGCGTCCGCATCGCCAGGACCGAAGCGAGGGACAGGAGCTTGCGCCGCGAGAATCCCAGGTCGTATGGGTTCGAGGCCGCTTCGGCGCTCAAGCCAACCGCATCCAGCGCCGCCCGGACCAGCGCATCGAGTTCCGCCCCACGAAGTCCCAGGTTGCGCGGACCGAAGGCAACCTCGGCCGAGACGCGACCGGCGAACAGCTGCCGATCCGGGTTCTGGAACGCCAGCCCGACGCGCTCGGCCAGACGCGCAACGTGCAAGCCCCGAACATCCCGCCCGTCCAGCAGTACCCGCCCGGTCGTCGGCCGTAGAAGCCCGTTCAGGTGGCGCGTCAGCGTCGACTTGCCGGAGCCGTTCTGGCCGACGATCGCGACCAGCTCGCCGGGATCGATCCGCAGGTTGATGTTCTCCAGCGCACATGTGCCGTCCGGGTATGAGAACGAAACCCCTTCGAGTTCGATGGAGGGCGCCGCCGAACGACCGGATGAAGATGGTACCGAAGGGACGGACGAACGCGCGATCGAAGGATCGGATTGAGTCGAGCCCGCCCGAGTCGATCTGTTTCCCGCACTGAAGGAGCCAGATGAGCCGGAATCGGCGTTTGCTCCGGCGGAAGCCGCCGGAGCCGGGTGGTCAGAACGGCGCTCCAGCCCGCTCACGCAAGAGCCTCCGCAAGAGCAGCCGGCCAATCGAGCCCCGCGGCGCGGACATCCCGTTCGAGTGCGACCCGCGCCGGCGGCTCGACCCCCAGCTCCGCCAGAATCGGATCCCGGAGCACCGCCGCCGCCGGTCCGGCAATGGCCACCGATCCTTCGGCCAGGACGATGACCTCGTCCGCGATGCGCGCCAGCACTTCCGTCTTGTGCTCGACGAGCACGATTCCCGCCCCGGTCTCGGCCGCGACTCTGACTAGCGCGTCGCCGACGAGCGCCGTCCCGGCGGGATCGAGCTCGCTCGTCGGTTCATCGAGGATCAGGTACGGCGGGCGCAGCGCAAGGACCGAGGCCAGGGCGACCAGCTGCCCCTGCCCGCCCGAAAGCCGCGCCGGGTCGCGAGGGGCCAGATCCTCTATCCCAACGGCCTTCAGCGCCCACCAGACCCGTTCAATGACATCGGGCACGGCCAGGCCCAGATTGCACGGGCCGAAGCCCACCTCCTCGAAGACGGTGGCCGTGGTGTTGGAAAGCTGAGTGGCCGCGTTCTGGAAGAGCAGGCCGCAATGCTGAGCCAGAGCGTGGGTCGGGATCGACGTCGTCTCTACGCCGTCGATCCGCGCCGATCCCTCGAGCCGCCCGCCGACCACTCCCGGCGCGAACCCGCCGGCGACCAGGCAGAGCGTCGTCTTGCCCGACTCGTTCGCACCGACGACACCCAGGACGCAGCCGGGCTCCAGGCGCAGGTCGATCGACCGAAGGGCGGCCTTCGACGCACCCGCGTACCGGTAGCGAACGCCCGAAAGCTCGATCGCCACGGCTCAGGCGAGCCTTCCGGAGATGCGCAGGCCGACGAGCGCGACGAGAGCAAGGACGGCCCCCCAGCGCAGAACTCGGTCTAACGCCCCATCGGCGGGGATCCGCAGGAGTGTCTGACGACCGGGAGCCGAGAAGGCCCGCGCCTCGAGTGCCATAGTCCGCTCTTCGACCTCGGTCAGCGCACCGAAGACGACCGGCGCCGCCAGCGGCACCACGCCGCGGGCCCGCTGCCAGAACTGACCCTCGGTATCCATGCCACGGGCGCGCTGGGCGTCCACGATCTCGCCCGCTCGCTCGATCGTCCGAGGCACCGTCTGGACCGCGGCGCCAATAACGAAGATGACCCGGCGTCCGAGTCCCCGGCGCGCCAGATCGGCCAGCAGATCGTCGACGGCCGTCGTCAGGTAGACCAGGGCGATCGCGGCCGAGAAGGCGAAGAGACGAGCGGCCGTCTGGAGACCGAACCACAGCCCGCTCCACGTGGGAGCAAACGGCCCGAGCCGTGCGATCGGATCGCTGGCACCCGGCAGCAAGAACAGGTTGATCAACAGGATCGAGCCGACGATCGGAGAGGCGGCGAGAGCAACGACGGCCAGACCACGCAGCCGTCGGGCCGCCAGTGCGGTCGCCAGGACCGCCCCGAGAACGAGGAGCGGCCCCGGCCAGCCCGGAACCACGAAGGCGGCCACGACCTCCAACGCCGCCACCGCCAGCTTGGTCGATGGGTTGGTCGAGCGATAGAAGCCGCCTGGGCGGCGGGTGACGTATTCCGGCAGGCCTGGACCCGAGGCGACAGAAGCCAGAGACAAGCTGGATCAGCTCTCCGAGGCCGCGGGCGCCCCGGCTTCGGCCTCGTCTCCGAGCGCCCTCTCGCCGTTGGGGAAGCGGGCGATGAAGCGGCGCGAGAGGCTGCCGATGATGAAGAAGACCACGAACGAGGTGATCATCTTGTCCATCGGGTCCGACAGGAGCCCCTGTTTCAGCGTTGCCTGGTACAGGCCATCACCGCCCGCCCGGAATGCCGCCACGAGCGCGTCGGTGCCGCTGCCCGTTACGCCTCCGTACACGACGGCGGCGATTGGCGCCGAGACGATCGCCGCCACGATCCCGGTCACCAGACCTGCCCCGATGGCGTAAACAGCGCCGACGTTTCGCCGCAGGAAGATGGCCCACGCTACGAGGACAACGTAGACGAGCATCACGACCAGGAAGAAGACCTTCGACTGGTCGATCGTGATAGCCGAGTTGCCCGATACGTTGTTGTTGAACGCCTCCGGACTGGCGTAGGCGCGCGCATACGTGTACACGGCCAGCGCACCCACGAGGACGACCGCGACCACTGCTCCAACGACGCTGATCGCCCCGCTGCGGCGCGGCCGGAAGAGGCCGAGCTGGCCCCAGACGCCTGCGAGCAGTCCGATGACGCCGGCGGTGATCGCGAACGGACCGGCGGTGCTCGCTCCGATCGGGGCGGGCAGCAGGTAGCCCCAGATCAAGTTCGACAGGATGCCGGTCAGGGCGCCGGCCAGCGGACCCGCCAGGACGCCGACGAGGATAGTGCCGATCGAGTCCAGGTAGATCGGCAGCTTGAGGGCCTCCTGGACCGTGGCCCCGAGGACGATGTTGATGGCGATCGCGACCGGCATCAGGACGATCACTCGGGTGGTGAACTGGCGAGCTACCCAGCGTTTCAGCGGACCCATCTCTCCTGCTCTCCTAGTACGGAGCGCGGCCAGGTCGGATGGTCGGGTGCCGCGCCGAAGAAGCTTGGCAGGTCTGGCGGGCAACCGCCAGACCTAACGGCGCGAGGCCCGCCGAGCCGCCAGGTCGCCAACCCGTTCGATGAAACGGGCCATGAAACGGGCCGAATCCGCCTCCACCGCTACGTCGACGTTCGGGGGCCTGCCCCAGACGCGACGCCAGTCCGTCACGGTCTCGCCCGTGGTCAACCGCCCGCCCAGCTCCACGTCCACGGTGAGCGGCTCGGTTCGCACGAGTGTCGGATCCAGGGCGGTGGCGAGCGCGAGCGGGTCGTGGATGAAGGCGCCGTAGAAGCCGTCATAGCGGCTGTGGAACTCCATGTAGAAACGGAGGGCGTCGGCCAGGTAGCGAACGATCGGGTTGACACTTGAGCCGACTGAGGCGTAGGCGCCGAGGGCGCCGCCGCCCGAGCCCACCGAGCCGCCGGGGCCGCCCGAACCGCCCGAACCGCCCGAACCGGCAGCCCCGATGGAGCCGTCCGGGCCGCCAGGCCCGCCAGGGCCGCCAGGCCCGCCAGGGCCGCCCGAGACGCCCAGACTGCCAGAGACGCCCAGACTGCCAGAGACGCCCAAAGTGACCGAGATGCCCCCAATCGATCCGTCGGCCTCGCAACCGGCCCGCGACGCCAGCGCCGCCAGGTGCTCGGGCAGCATCTTGGCCCTCTCGGTGACGTCCAACCCGAGAGCCAGGGGTCGAGCCGATGGCGGAGCAGCAGCCGAGCTCTCGGTCGAGGCCGGACCTTCGGCGGCCCCGGGCCCGAACGCTTCGAAGACGATCCTGGCAGCTTCGGGATCGACGCTGACGTTCCACTCGGTCGTAGGCGCTGTATTGCCGGGCGATCGATAGCTCCCGCCCATGACCACCAGGCGCCGCAGCAGGCGCGGCAGCTCGGGCTCACGCAGAATGGCAAGGGCGACGTTGGTGAGCGGTGCCAGCGTGACGAGGGTCAGCTCGCCGGGGCGGCGGCGCGCCTCCCCGACTATCAGGTCCGGGCTGAATCGCGGGGAGAGCGGCATCGTCGCCGGGGGTAGCTCGGCGTAGCCGATCCCCCGCGGGCCGTGCGTCTCCGGGGTGGTGACGAGAGCCCGCACCAGCGGCGTCTTGCGGCCGAGCGCCACCTCCACGTCCGGACGACCAGCCAGCTCCAGGACTGCCCGGGTGTTCTCGGCGACCTGGCGCGCATCCACGTTCCCCGCGGTACAGGTCACCGCGACGAGCTCGCAGTCTTGCGACGCGACCGCGTACAGCAGGGCCAGACTGTCGTCGATGCCCGTATCACAGTCGACGAGAATCGGGGTTCGGTCGGCCGCTTCGCTCACGTCCGCATCGTAGGGCAGGGAGGCTGGCTACATCAGCCCATCTCGGCCAGCCATAGGGCATCTTGCCGGCACCGACGGTCGAGCGGGCACTAGAATTCCCGCCACACGAGCGGTAGGAGCCGCAGCAGACCCAGGCGGCCAACCCCGGCGGGACATCGGCCACCCGACACATGCGGGGAGACGAGGGATGGGGCGCACCGCAAAGCTCACAGGTGAGTCGGTATATCTCGCGCTGGGTGACGAGGCCTCCAGCCTGTTCACGACCGAGGACCAAGCACGGGATATCCAAGACATCATCGCCCACCGCGACCACGTCTTCACCATAGTCCAGCGGGCCACGGACCGGCCGATCGGGCGCTGCCTTCTATTCGGTCTCAACAAGACCGACCGACGACCGAGGTCGGCATCTTCATCGGTGAGAAGGACTGCTGGGGCAAGGGATACGGGACCGAGGCGATGCGGCTTCTGCTCGACCACGCCTTCAACCTGCTCAACCTGCACAGCGTCATGCTTGGGGTGTACTCCTTCAACGACCGGGCGATCCGCTCATACAAGAGCCTCGGCTTCAAGGAGATCGGCCGGCGCCGGCAAGCTCGCATCATCGGTCCGAGGATGTTCGACGTTGTCCTGATGGATCTTCTGGCCGATGAATTCGAGTCCCCAGTTGTACAGAAGCTGGTCTCGAACCGAGCTGCAGTCGGGTAAACAACAACGCGTGGCAGCCGACCAGGCGATGGGCCGCGAGGCCGGCGGGCGGCCCCTCGTCCACGCGGCGAGGTTCACGGTGGCTCGGGCGGTTGGGCCTCTCAACCGGTTCGGCGATACTCGCCGGCAGCCCTCGTCATCAGACCCGCCCGCACCAGATCCCTCCGGAGCGCTGCCACATCCTCGTGGTAGGCGCGGAGAAGGTCGTTGACCTCGCGCTCCGAGTAGCCGCGGTCCTGCTCTAAACAATGCGCCAGGAGGTATCGCAGGATCACCTGACGCTTCTTCGACTGAGCCGGAATCGACACGAGCCGCCCTTCCCGCAGAAACGCCCTCAGCACTTTCTCGTCATGAGAGAGCGGTGAGGCGCCGTCTGGATCTGGCATCTCGACGCCCTGCGAGGCTCAACCCTGGTGGGGCGGCTCTACCTGCGGCGCAGAAGGCTGATCGGCCGGGGCGAACGGAGCCGGCTGGACAGCTGCCGGCTGGACGTCCGGCTGCGGATAGGGCTGGGCCGAGATCGGCGGCTGGTAGGGCGCCTGCGTGTACGTTTGTTGCGGCGCGTACTGCGGCTGCGGATAGACCGGAGCCTGGGGCTGTAGCGGCTGCGCAGCCGGGTGTGTCTGCTGCGGGTAGACCGGAGGTTGAACCTGCGGCGGGTACTGCGGCTGCGGCGGGTACTGCTGTGGCACGGCCGCCTGCTGCGGCGGGTACTGCGGCTGCGGCGGGTACTGCTGTGGCACGGCCGCCTGCTGCGGCGGGTACTGCGGCTGCGGCGGGTACTGCTGTGGCACGGCCGCCTGCTGCGGC
>Ga0187889_10001759_pt1 | contig 22598 bp, 6 predicted proteins | sample June2016WEW_7_10_2_FD_132992 | JGI IMG/M metagenome (GOLD analysis project Ga0187889, IMG submission 132992) | Peatland microbial communities from SPRUCE experiment site at the Marcell Experimental Forest, Minnesota, USA - June2016WEW_7_100 | ecosystem: Environmental > Terrestrial > Soil >... | reverse complement strand
TGGCCAACCTGTCCCTGGCCCGCGTCTTCTACTCCACCGGGCAGTTCGTCCTCGCGACCAAGTACTTCGACCGGGTCTCGCCGGAATCCTATGACTGGCCGAATAGCCTGTTCGAGTCCTCGTGGGCGAGCTTCATGCTCAAGCAGGCCGGCTACTCGAAGGCGCTCGGCAGCATCCACACCCTGCGCGCGCCGTTCTTCGAGTACTTCATCAAGCCGGAATCGGCCGCCGAGGCGCTAACCGTCAAGGCGACCATCTACTTCTATAACTGCCTCTTCGACCGCGCTACCGATGCCATAAGCGAATTCGAAGAAACCGTGCCCGTGGTGCAGCAGGGCCTGGAGGAGCTGCTCAAGAAGACGCAGGGCGATAATGCCCAGTTCTTCGATCAGGCGGTCAAGATCCGCGCCGGACGTTCGGGTATGAAGCCCATCGTCGAGCGCGCCGCGCGTGCCGTGCTCACCGACCGCAGCTTGGCCAAGCGTTTCGAGTACGTGCGTGAGCTGGACAAGGAAATGACTCAGCACGATAAGGCCGACGTGGCGTGGCGGTCGACGGCGGTAGCCAACAATATCTTCTCGGACATCGGCGTCAGCCGCGCCCTGATGGTCAACGAGGCCGGCGAGCTGGCCCGCAAACGCATCGAGCGGTTGGTCGGAGAGTTCGCTGCGCTTCATACGCGCGTCATCAAGATCAAGTTCGAGATCCTCGAGGGCGAGAAGCGTCTGGAAGAGGAAGACATGCGCAGCGAGAGTGCGTCCAGCCATGGGCACCGTCCGGTGGATGTCGTCCAGATCAACGTGGATGACGAGCACCAGTTCTGGCCCTTCACCGGCGAATACTGGCGAGACGAGCTCGGCTACTACCGCTACAAGCTGGTGAACAAGTGCGGCCGGATGGGTACGCCCGAGGGGGCGCCCGAGGCTCCGGCGGCCGGAGGGGAAGCCGGAGAGGGCGGGGGGACGGCGCAGGCGGCGCCGGCCGGTGACGAAGGGGCAGCGGCGCCGGGCGCGACGGCACCCGCGGCGGGCGGAGCAGAGTAGGCCCTCAGGTAATTCAGCGACAAGGAATCAGTCATGACGTGCAATCGACTCTTCGTACGTTGCGCCTCCTTCGGCGCCATCGTGATTGCGGCCTCGCTCGGCGGCTGGTCCGCGCGTGCCCAGTCCAGTCAGTCGACCCAATCCGGCCAGGACCAGGGCCAGGGCAAGTACAAGAAGAAGGAAATCGAGGTCACCGGCGGGCAGCAGACCGCGCTCACCAAGCCGCAGGAGCCCCCCAAAGAGCAGAAGAAGCAGACCGGACCCACGCTCACCGTGGATCAGTTCGTCGGGCAACAGCGCGACAAGATCAACCAAATCACCGACAAGCAGATTAACTACATGGCGCAGCTCATCAGGACGGCGCCCGACGACGATCCGCAGAAGCCGGACTACCTCTTCCGGCTGGGCGAGCTCTACGCGGAAAAGCAGCGCTTTCTTAGCTTCAACGCCCGCGGGCTCGACCAGAAGATCTTCGAGGCCCAGCAGGCGAAAAACTCGGGCCAGGCGGCTAGCCTGAGGCAGAAGCAGCAGCAGTACGACAGGCTATCCGAGGAAGCCGCGCTCAAGGCGGTCAAGAGCTATGTCGCCGCCTCGAAGTACCCGAAGTACGACCGCATGGACGAAGTGCTCTTCCGCCTCGCCTACCTTCTGCAGATGATCAAGAAGGAAGACCAGGCGCGCGAGTTCTTTCATCGCCTTATCAAGGACTTCCCGAGCTCGAAGTACGTGCCCAACGCCTACCTGTCCTTCGCCGAGTTCTACTTCCAGCGGGGCGAGATGGAGAACGCGGGCAAGTTCTACGAGAAGGTGCAGCAGTTCCCGCAATCTTCCGTCTTCGGGTTCGCCCTCTACAAGCAGGGCTGGGTGCAGATCAACCTGGGCAATTTCAGGAACGCACTCGAGATCTTCGTCAAGGTGATCCAGCTGTGCCAGAACGGCAAGATCCCCAGGAATCAGGCGGGTCCGCTCGAGAAGGAGGCCAAGAAGGACCTGGTCAAGGCCTATGCCCGTACCCCGGGCGCCAGCCCGGACAAGGCGTGGGAGTTTTTCCAGCGCACCGGCGGCGACTACGCGCCCAAGATGCTCGAGTCGTTGGCCGAGCTCTACTGGGAGCAGGGCATGTTCGCGGAGTCGTCGAAGATCTACCGCAAGATTATGGCGCTCAACGAGGGGTCACCGCGCTTGTGCGAGTGGCAGAACAAGGTCCTGCGCAACACCCTGTCGGGCAGCGGCAAGCGGGATCAGGTGCAGGAGCTCAAGCGTCTCGGCAACGTCTACGAGGCGATGCTGAAGAAGACGGACGTCAAGAAGGACGTGATGACCGAGTGCAAGAATACCTTCCACGATACCGGGAAGGAGCTGGCGCTCATCTGGCACAAGGAGGCCCAGCGTACCAAGAACGCGGACACCTACCAGCTGGCCGGCATGGTCTATAAGGAGTTCCTGAGCCACTTCAATCACGAGAAGGACACGCCGGAGATCACCTTCTACTACGGGGAAATCCTGTGGCAGATGAGCGCGTGGAAGGAGGCCGCCGAGACCTACACCAAGGTGGTCGAGCTGGATCCCAAGGGCAAGTACGTCAAGGACGCCGCCTATGCGGCGGTGCTGGCCTGGAAAAATGCCCTGAACATCGACGACAGCGGCGAGGGCGTCGACAAGGAGAAGGCCAACAAGGATCTAAAGCCGCGCCCCATCCCCGAGTATCAGCAGAAGATGATCAACGCCTTCGACACCTACATCAAGTACGTGCCGGATGCGCCCGAGCTGGTCAAGATCAAGTATCGCAAGGCGCGCGTCTTCTACGACTACAACCACTTCGATGAGGCGATCAAGCTGTTCGCGGACATCGTCGACCATCACGTTAATGACGACCTGGCCATCTACTCCGCCAACCTCCTGCTCGACTGCCTGAATATCCTCAAGCGTTACAAGGAGCTGCTCGCCACCGTCGAGAAGTACCTGGCCAATCCCGTGCTCATGAAGGACCAAGACTTCCGCAAGCAGATGGTCATGCTGAAGACCGACAGCCTGGTGGTCGAGGCCAAGCAGTACGAGAAGGACAAGAATTACAAGGAGTGCGGCATCTCGTTCATTGCCGCGGCTGAGACCATTCCCGACCACAAGGACCACGCCCAGCGCCTGTACAACGCCGGTCTTTGCTTCCAGAACGCCCGCCTTATCGGACAGGCCATCAAGGCCCGCGAGGAGCTCATCAAGGACCACCCCAAGGATCCCTTGGCTCAGCGCGCTCTCTTCCAGATCGCGTCGGGCTACCACCAGCTGGCCTATTACTCCGAAGCGGCCAAACGCTACGAGGAGTTTGCCGGGAAGTTCCCGGGTGAGCGGCAGGCCTTCACGGCCCTTGGCAACGCGTACTCGTTCCGCATCGGCTTGGGCGAGTTCGACAAGGCCATCGAGGACATGAACAGCTTCGTGAAGTACTACGGCGAGAAGAAGCCCGCCGATACCGCGAACGTCGTGTTCCAGATGAGTGAGGTCTACGAAAAGCAGAAGAAGAACGACGAGCTCGCTCGGCACCTCGACGCCTATCTGAAGAAGTGGGGCGCCAAGGGCGGCATCGACAAGCAAATCATCGCCCACTTCAAGCTGGGCGAGCTGGCCTGGAACAAGTCGTGTTCTCAGGAAGGGGTCAACGGTGCTTGCCTCAAGATCGACCGCGTGACTATGAACGGCAAGCAGAAGGCCATCTACCAGATCAACCAGGGGATCAAGGACAAGAAGAAGAAGCTCAAGGAGAAGCTGCGTACCCAGTGCGGCCCACCCACCAGCTCCAAGATCACGGTGTACGACCGCAATCCCAAGGCGGCCGCCGAGGCGCAGAAGCACTTCAGCGAGGTGCTCCACCTATGGAACAAGGGTGAGGCCGAGCACAAGCTGCAGACCCAGGTGCCCAATCCCGGCGAGGCGGCCGCGCGCGACGTCTTCATGCGCTTCGCGGTGGCGGGCTCCGCCTTCTACCAGGCCGAGCAGGTCTACGAGCAGTTCCTCAAGGTGAAGTTCCCGCAAGGCCTCGACTTCCAGCAGCCGACGCAATGGGATAGGCCGAGGGTGGCGGAGGCCAAGAAGAAGAAGCTGGAGGACTCGAACAAGAAGTTCCTGGCCTACCTGACTGACAAGAGCAAGCTGGCCGAGCGGCTGGCTGGACCCTCCGCCGACAAGAAGGGCATGTACGACTACGTGCTCGACTACCACGTAGCGCACTGGACCATCGCGGCCTCGGCCCGCATCGGGCAGGTCTTCGCCGACTTCGTCAACCAGCTCTACACCGCGGAAATCCCCAAGGACCTCAAGGAGCAAGACGAGTGGGGCAACCGCCCGCGCGAGATCTTCTGCGATGCCCTGGTCGACAAGGCGGAGCCCATCGAGTCGAAGGCGGTGGTCGGCTACGACCTCTGCCTGAAGGCCGCGACCAAGGAATCCTGGTTCAACGAGTGGTCGACCATGTGCGAGGTCGAGCTCAACCAGCTCAAGCCCTCGGAGTACCCGCTGGCCGCCGAAGCCAAGCCCGAACCGGGCTATGTGTCGACTCCCATCACCCCCGCCGCCGTCGTGTCCGAGCTGCCCGACGACGTCCAGATCATCTCGCAATAGTAGGAGCCAGGAATGACCATGCGTCGACGAATGGAAATGTGGTCGCTCGAGACCCTGATGGGTGTTGCCGTCCTCGGCCTGCTCTCAGCGGGGTGCGCCAGCAGTCAACCCGCCGAGAAGCAAGGCAGATCTAAGCTACCTGACGAGGACGAGGGCTGGGGGCCGGGCGAGAAGACGCTGCCCGCCACTGGACGGGCGGCCGAGATGGGAGCAGCCGATATCCCGCTGGCGACCAAGAAATCCGGTCGGCAGGTCACGGAAGAGGTCAAGGCGGAGTTCGAGAAGGCCGCTGCCGACTATCAGGCGGCCAAGCGCAACGGTCCGCTCAGCCCGGCCGACTGCAGCTCGCTCGCCAGCACGTTCCGGTCGCTGGCCGACAAGAACCCAGCCTTGCTGGAGGCGCGCAACAACGAGGCTACCATCTACCTCGAGTGCGGCCGCAAGAGCGAAGCGGTGAGCATCTGGAACTCGCTCGGCAACGGAAGCAAACCCTATGCGCCCGCTCTGGCCAACCTCGGCTATCTGGCGTGGCAGAGCGGCAACAAGAGCAATGCCGAGTCGCTCTTCAATCGGGCGGTGCAGGCCGATCCCCTGGCCGGCTCCATCTTCGCGCGTATCAACCTTGCCCAGATCATGCGCGAGCAGGCCCGCACCGCAAGCGGTGACCAGAAGCGGACCCTCAACGACCAGGCAGTGCGCCACCTGCGCACGGTCCTGGCGCTCGACGGCAATAGCCTGCAGGCCTATGCCGGTCTGTGTTACATCTATTTCGACCTCGGCCTGCCCGATGCGGCCAAGCTGGTTGGCGCGCAAGCCATCAAGCGCGCCAAGGAAATTGCCACCGGAAAGTTCGAGGACGAGTCGACGGCGGCTGATGAGGTGGCGAAGAAGGCTAGGAAGAGCAGGACCAAGCGGGAGAAGGCCGCGGCCGAAGAAGCCAAGGGCGAGGCGGCCAAGTCTGGCGATGATGAGGGCGTCACGGGCACCGGCTACACCACGGAGATGAGGAAAGCCGTCGCCGTGGTCTACAACACCCTGGGCATGATCTCGCTCTCGAAGAAGAACTACACCGAGGCCATCAAGAACTACACCCACGCCGTCGAAGCCGATCCCACTCTGTTCGAGGCGCGTCTCAACCTGGCCGCCCTGTCGCTCAAATTCCGCAACTACGACGTCGCCGAGTCGAACCTGCGCGAGGTGCTCAAGGCACAGCCCAAGAACTACGAGGCCATGATCGGTCTGGGCGTCGCCCTGCGTGGTAACAAGAAGTTCGACGAGGCGGAGGCCGCATACAACCAGGCGCGGATGCTCAATCCCGAACGGCCGGAGGCTTATTTCAACTTGGGTGTCCTCTACCAGGAATACAAGGCCGGTAGCGACAAGCCCATGCTGCAGAAGGCGCAGGCCTACTACCGCGATTACCTCACGCGCACCCAATCGCCCAAGACCAAGAAGGATGCGGAGAAGCGCATCAAGGATATCGACGACACCTTCGCGGCTCTCATCGAGGCCGACAAGATGATGAAGGAAGCCGAGGAGATGCAGCGCAAGGCCGAGGCACAACAGAAGGCCATGGAAGAGCAGATGAAGAAGGAGGAGGCGGCGGAGAAGGCACGTGAGGAGGCCAAGCAGAATAAGGCGGATGACGATGCGGCGGCCAAGACCAAGGCCAATGAGGCAGGCAAGAAGGGGAAAAACGCCGAGGAGGAGGCTAAGGTGACCTCGAGCAATAGCGCGGCAGATCCCCTGAGCCCCCCGCCCGCGGCTGCGACGGCGGAGGAAAAGCCCAGCGGTGCGTCGGCCCCGAGCGACTCTTCGAATCAAGCAAGCGAAAAGAAAAAGTAAGGGGTTTGGCCCGCCAAGGCGGTCTTTCCCCAAAAATGCGGGAACCTTGTCCGGTTCCAGTTGTCAGTACGGGCGGGCCCAAGCGCCCACCCTAGAGCGAGAAGGAGATGCGCAATGAAAACCTTCGCAATGGTAGCGATTTTGAGCCTGACCGGGGTGGGGGCTGTGTTCGCCGAGGAGGCTAGCGACAACGCCACGTACAAGTCCAAGACGGTCTATGACTTCGAGGACGACAACGTCGAAGGCGATCTGCAGCGTCCCGATGGCGAGTTGGTCAACTCGATTAACAAGGCTCAGCATGAGAGCCTCATAGAAATTAGGAAAGACTTCATCCCCGAGATGCTCAAGTCGCTCGAGGATATCTAGAAGACATCTAGAAGACATCTAGAAGGCATCTACAAGACAGTCAGAAGAAAGCTAGCCGGCCTTCAGCAGGCAGCCGGAAAGCCGTCTAGCAGGAATCCAGCAGGCATCGACCCCCAACCCGCAACCGCGCGGGACGAGGTCTTCGGCGCTGGCGGCTGGCAGCCGCTGCGATAGCAAGGAAGAGAAGGAGAACGCGATGGCGAACGCAAGCATCCCCATAAGGTTTCAAATCTACAAAGGGGACCAGTTGGTGCGCGAGGAGGTGCTAAGCGAGCCGGTCATCAAGATCGGGAAGCTGGCGTCGTCGCATCTCCGGCTAGAGGACGAGACGGTATCGCGTATGCACGCGGTGGTCGAGGTTACCGGCCCCGGGCAGCTCCAGCTCATAGATCTCGGATCGACGCGCGGCACCACGGTGAACGGCGAGCGGATAAACAAGGCGCTGCTGAGGTCAGGTGACCAGATTCATTTCGGCGACACCAAGGTCGTCGTCGTCTTTGGTGCGGGTGCCACCGACTTGCAAGCCACGCCTGCCCCGGTGGCAGTGCCGGTACCGCCGGCGCGGCCCGAGCAGGCCTTCCCCGCGACCATCAGCTATGTTCCGCCGACGGCGCCGCCACCCTCGGCGCCTCCTGCGCCCAGCTTCGCCCCGGCCGCTCCGGCGCCGCAACCGGCCTGGGGAATGAGCCAGGCCGCCAGCCAAACCGCGGGCGAGGCCGACATGCTCGACGGGAGCAAGGCCGTCGAAGTTCAAGGGCTCTACCGCGGGGTGGTCGTGAACACTCGCTACCTCACCGATCCGTCGGGCAAGAGCAGCGCGGGCGCGGCCAAATCTTTGCTCGTGGTCGGCATCGTGGCGGTGGTGATCGCGATCGGCACCTTCCTGGCGACGGTGGCCAGCACGGGTCAGGAATCGGCACGTTATGACAAGTTCCTCGCCGACGGCGGTGAGGCCAAGAACTTCCAATGGGAACAGCGCTCGCCCGCGCTCGATGGGGTGGTATTCGGCGGCATGGCCCTGGGTCTGGCCCTCGTATATATGGGGCTCAAGCGGCGTACGCGGACCACGCCCCACTTCATAATCGGCTCGGACGAGAAGGCCGATATGCCGGTCGCCTCCGACTACACTGGGGGCTCGGCCTTCTCCCTGGTTTCGACCACCGGGGCGGACTTCCTGGTAAACGTGACCCCGAGCATGTCGGGCGAGGTTCAGGCGGACGGGGCGGCGCTGCCGCTGTCGCAGTTCGTGCAGCAGCGGGGTACCAGCTTTTCCCTGGGCGATCGGGGCCGCGCCCGCATCGAGTGCGGCGAGACTACGTTCCTGGTGAGCGCCACGGCGAAGCCGCGGCCTGTCCCCGTGCCCTTCCTGATCTGGCGCTGGAGCGAGCAGGCTTACACGGTGGGCACCGTGGGAGCGCTGCTCCTCTTCCTGCTCATGATTTTCTCGGTTCCTCCCGATCCCAAGTCGCTGTCGCTCGATCTGTTCAACGCCGATAGCCGGTTCATCAACTTCCTCATCAAGCCGCCGGAGGAGAAGGAAGAAGAGATCCCCGAGTGGCTCAAGAAGAAGGGTCCCGACGAGCAGGGTGGCAAGGGCAAGCGCCACAAGGGCGAAGAAGGAAAGATGGGCAAGAAGACCTCCAAGAACAAGGAGGGTCTCTACGGCCTCAAAGGTCCCAAGGACAACCCCGATCCCCACCTGGCCAAGAAGCTGGCCGAGGAGAACGCCAAGAACGCGGGCATTCTCGGCGTGCTCAAGATGTCGGAAGGATCGCACCTGGCCTCCATCTTCGGCCGTGACACGGCTGCGGGTAGCGACGCGGTCAATGTGCTGGGCGGACTCATCGGCAACGAGATCGGTGAGGCCTACGGCGTGGGCGGCCTCGGGCTGGTCGGCACCGGAACCGGAGGCGGCGGCACCGGCGAAGGCACCATCGGTCTTGGCAATTTCGGCACCATCGGCAAAGGCGGAGGCGGCGGTAACGGCTCGGGCTATGGCCGGGGCGCTGGCGGGCTCGGCGGCCGTCGCGCGCGTGCTCCCGACGTCATCCCTGGTCAGGCCAATGTGCGCGGGTCGCTCGACAAGGAGATCATTCGCCGCATCATTCGCCGTCACATCAACGAGGTGAAGTACTGTTACGAGACCGAGCTCACCAAGAAGGCCGACTTGTCCGGCCGCGTCTCCGTGCAGTTCACTATCGCGGCCACCGGCCAGGTTATCGCCTCGGTGCTGCAGAGCTCGACCATGAGCAATATCAGGGTGGAAAATTGCGTCGTTCAGGCCGTTCGGCGCTGGGAGTTCCCCAAGCCGATGGGCGGTGGCATCGTCATCGTATCGTATCCATTCAACTTCACCGCGGGCGGCTCGGGTGAATAGAGCCCTAGCGGCTCTAAGGAGACAATTCATGCGGCGCTACTTCAAAGTCGTCCTTGCTCTGGCTGCTCTGCTACCCGCCTGCGATGCCTTCGTCTGTAGTCAGGCCCGCATCAAGGCCATCGAGATCGCCAACAAGGGAGTCGAGCAGTTCACCAATCGGGCCTACGAAGCGGCCGAGCGCGATCTGCGCCTCGCCATTCAGACCGATCCCACCTACGAAAAGGCCTACTATAATCTGGGCAAGGTCTACCAGGCCCAGCGCAAGTGGGACAAGGCCGCTGACGCGTTCGAGAGCGCGGTGCAGAGAAGCCCTGACAACGCCAACTTCTACTACGACCTGGGCGAGGCCTATCTGGAAGCGAAGCAACTCGACAAGGCCGAGGGCGCGCTCAAGAAGGCGACCACGCTGGATGACAAGCTGTTCAAGGCCTTCTGGCGCTTGGGTCTGGTGTACATGTACGAGGAGAAGCCTAAGGAGGCCGACCTGGCGCTGCGCCAGGCTATCGAGCTCAATCCGCGCATGGACAAGCCATTCCTGGCGCTCGGGCAACTCTACCTCAACTGGGACGCGGATAAGGAAGCGGCGCAGGTCTTCGCCGAATGTGTGCGCGCCAACGACAGCAGCGCCGAGTGCTACAACTTCCATGGCATCGCCCTCAAGTCGCTGCACCAGTTCGACCAGGCGGTGCGCGAGTTCAAGACCGCCATCGACCTCGACAACACGCTGTTCGACGCCGTCTATAACTGCGGCATGACATATGCTGAATGGTACGACGAGTCGCATGCCAACGAGCAGAAGCAGGCGGCGCGCGACTATCTGCAGAAGTACGTTGCCACCGGTGGGGGCAAGGACGGCGCGGCGGCTGGCTTCGTACGGGCCGCCAACGACAAGCTCTACGCGCTGAGTGGGCCCTAGGACTGGGGCTTCGAGGGCCCCAGGTCCAGGCCGGGGACGACGGAGGCCAAGGGCTGGTTCGCCTGGCAAGGTAGGCCGCCGGTCCCTGCCGGTTGGGGCTTGGAGCCTGACGGGTGGCGGGTGACGGTTTCCTGTGCAATTGACGGCGCAGTTGACGGTTGATAATGACGGCTAGCGAATCCACCGCGGCGGTTTACCGCCGGTCAAGGCGGGCGGAGCACTGGATGCTGGCCAGCGTCTCCCTAAGGAAAGATGGCTCGCTGAGATGACGCCGCCCCGGGGTGACGCTACCGACGGGTTGCGGGGCGAGGCGCCCCGGTAACTAGCCAGGGTGGCAATGGGGGTAAGCCGTCGCAAATCGGTGCCAACCGGCGAAGCAACGGTGCGGCTAGCGCTAGCGGTCGGCCGAGGTTGTCCCGAGGAGGGCACGCCATCGAGGAGCACACCGACCCAGACCGACCAGACCGGCCAGACCGACCAGACCAACGATGATGCCTGATGTGGGATGCTACCGCCCCGGCGGGGTCGATTACCCAAAGGCCGCATTCTCGTTGTTTGTCATGCTGAGCGCGTGATATAAAAATACTCGATTTTCCGCGCTTTTAGCCCATCTTGGGCTTGAGATGGTGTCCCAGGCATCGTCTCTTCGTTTGGCCCCATTCATTCCGGAGGAAACACGTGGGCATGGACCTGACCTCGAACGCCACCCTTGAGGACTTTCCCGCCGAGCTGCGTACCCAGGCGGAGACGGCGCTAGATGCCGAGCGCCAGTCGGTCGAAAAGGGTATCGACGCGTGGAAGAAGGTGGTGGGAACGGCGCCCTCCGCTTGGGCGCCCCGGCGCGAGCTGGCCCGGCTCTACCGGCAAAGCGAGCGCTGGAAGGCCTGCGTCGAAATCCTCAAGGAGGCGGTCGACAAGGCGGCGTGGGCCCGGCCCGAGGCGAAGGTGCCGCTGCTACTGGAAATGGTCGCCATTTACCGCGATCACCTCAGGGCAGACGTGAACGTCATCGACTCCTACAACCGCATCCTGGTCATCCAGCCGGGCAACCTGGAGATCATCGATGCCTTGATAAGGCAGCTCGAGGCCAGCGCCAGTCCGCGCTGGCCCGACATCATCGGCCTTTTGCGTCGCAAGGCCGCCGTGGTGGAGTCTCCGGCCGACAAGGTGGCGCTGCAGCTGCGTATCGCCACGCTCTACCTCGAGAAATTCCAAAACCAGGCCGAGGCCATCAAGTGCTTCGAAGCGGTGATCGAGCTGGATCCAGCCAATCCCGAGGCGATCGGGTTTCTCAAGCAGATGTACGAGAAGCGGCGCGACTGGGAGCGCCTGATCGGGGTCTTGCGCCAGGAGATCTCTCGCCTGGCCGACTCCGGCGAAAGGGCACGCCGCTGGGCCGAGGTGGCAAAGCTGGCCAGCGAGAAGCTGAAGAAGCCGGCGGTCTCCGTCGAGCTGTGGAACAAGGTCCTCGAGATCGACGATCGCGACGTCGAGGCTCTGGCGGAGTTGGAGAAGCTCTACGAGCGGGAGAAGCGCTGGGACGATCTCGCCGCCATACTGCAGCGCCAGGTGGCGCTCAGCCTAGACGTGAGCAAGCTCGGTATTCTGCTGCCGAAGCTGGCCATCCTCTACACCGAGAAGCTGCAGAAGCTCGATCTGGCCATCGCGGCCTGGAAGACCCTGCTCGATGCCGAGCCGGAAAACCGCCGCGCCCAGGATGCCCTGCGCAAGCTCTATCTGCAGAGCAAGGACTGGGATGCGCTGGAAGGCTTCTACTCCCTCCAGGGCAAGTGGGATGAATTCGTGCGCGTGCTCGAGCGTCAGGCCGAGCTCGAAAACGACACCACGCGAGTCGGGTTGTGGAACAAGATCGCTTCGCTCTATCAGGACCGGCTGGGCCGGCAGGACAAGGCCCAGCGCGCATTCGAAAAGGCCCTCGCGCTCGACGCGAGCAATCTGGTCGCTGCCGAGGCGCTGATCCCGATCTACGAAGCGGCTGGCGACGCGGCCAAACTGGCCGGCGTTCTGCAGGTACAGCTTCAGCACACGGACCAGGCCGAACTCCGCCAGGAGCGGATGCAGCGGATCACGGAGACTCTCGATGCGAGCACGGGCGAGAAGTCGGCGGCCCTGGCCGTCGCGCTGCAGGCCGTGAAAGAGGAACCGACGTCAAGTTGGGCGCTGGCGGCGGCAGAGCGCCTGGCCGCGGCGACGGGCGAGTGGACTGGGCTCGTGGAGGTATACGAGGGAGCGCTGCCCGGGGTGAAGGGCCAAGAACGTCTGCCCCTGCTGGGCACCTTGGCGCGCGCCTACGAGAAGGAGCTGGCCAATTATCCCCTGGCCATCGAGCGCAACCGGCAGATCTTGGCTCTGGCGGAAAGCGAGGAGCAGGCGGTTTTGGCCCTCGAGCGTCTGTATGTCGCTACCGGACAGCACGAAGAGCTCCTGGCCATCTACGACAAGAAGCTCAGGCTGGCCGGTGGCGAGGCGGAAAAGCGGGAGGTCCGTTTGCAGCTCGCCTTGCTCTACGAGGAGCAGGTGCGCGACCTCGCCAAGGCGCTTGCTCTCTACCAGGACATTCTCAAGACCGACCCGGACGACCTGCAGGCCCTGCGCGCTCTGGGTCGTCTCTACCGGACCAGCGAGCGTTGGGACGAGCTGGCCCGAGTGATCGGACGCCAGCTGGCGCTCTCGGGTGCGGATGCGGCGGTGGCGGCGGATCTGAAATTCGCGCTGGGTGAGCTGCGGCAGCAGCACCTGGGCGACGACGGCGGAGCTGTGGCAGCCTTCCAGGAGGCGCTGGCCCTCGACCGCGGCCACGCCGGGGCTCGCTCGGCGCTGGAGGCGTACCTTGCCAGCAAGAAGTATCAAATGGCTGCGGTCCAGGCTCTGGAGCCAATCTACGAAGCCGCCCACGAGATCGACCGCCTGATCGAAGTCCAGCGCATCAAGCTCAAGCGGGAGAAGTCGGCGGCCGCCAAGGTCGCGCTCATGTTGCGCATCGGCGCGCTCGAGGTCGAATCCGGCCGCAGCGCGGCTGCCTATGACACTTACGCGGCCGCGTTCAGGGAGGATCCATCATCGGCCGAGGCTCGCCAGGCGCTCGAGCAGCTCGCCCTTGCTCACGAGTCGACCGAAAGGTGGCAGTCCTTGGTCGAGCTCTACGGCGAGGTGCATGCGAGCGCCAAGCTGGAGCCTGCGCTGGAACGGGAGATCCTGCTCGTCATGGCCGTGGCCTACGACGAGAAGCTCGGCCAATCCGACAAGGCGGTTGAGTACTTTCGCATGGCCCAGGAGATCGAGCCCGAGGATGCCTCGGCGCTCGAGGCGCTCGAACGCCTCTACACCCGCACCGAGCGCTGGGCCGATCTGGTGGAGACCCTGAAGCGCAAAGCGGATCTGGTGCGCACCGCCGACGAGCGCGAGGCGATTCACGGGCGTATCGCGACCATCTACGAAGAGGCGATCGGCAATCCCGACGAAGCTATCGCCGCGTGGAAGGAGGTGCTGGGCGACAACCCGGGCAGCCTGGCGGCTTTGCGGGCGCTCGACCGACTCTTCACCAACAAGGGCATGGCGCTGGATCTGGCCGACAATCTGCAAAGGCAGCTCGAGCTCGCCCTCGATCCCGACGCCCAGGTAGGCTTGTTGTGGCGGCTCGGCCAGCTGCGCGAAGCTGCGCTCGGCGACGTGGCGACCGCGATCGAGACTTACCGCCACCTGCTCGACTTGGAGCCGATGCATGCCGACACCATTGCCGCGCTGGAGAACCTGCTGCCCTTGCCCGAGCACGAGCTGGCCCTGGCCGAGCTGCTCGAGCCGGTGTATCGGGGGCGCAGCGACTTTCCCAGCTTGGTGCGCGTGCTCGAGATCCAGGCTCGTCATACCCCGGACATCCGGCGTCGCATCGAGCTCTTGCAAGAGATCGCGAGTGCGCGTGAAGACGGCATGGACGACGCGGCGGGGGCGTACGAGGCCCTCGGTCGAGCCTTGGCCGAAGATCCGCTCGACCACGAAACCCAGAGCCGCGCTGCCCGTCTCGCCCGCCTACTCGATAAAGTCGATGATCTGGTCGCTCGCTACCGCGCCGCGGTGGCGACGGTGCAGTCCGACGAAACCAAGAACGCCGTCTACCACGTGATCGCGGCCCTGGCGGAAAACGAGCTGGGCAATACCGAGATCGCGGCGGAAGCGTACCAGAACGCCATGGCCAGCGCGCCGCGGGACACGGTTGCCGCCGACGCTCTCGAGAGCATCTACACGCGGGTCGCCGACTACGCCAGCCTGGTCTTGCTCCTGCAGCACAAGGTCGATATGACCGAGGTACTGGCCGAGAAGCGCGAGCTCGGCCTGCGCGCGGCCAAGCTGTGGGAGGACGTGCTCGACAATCCCGAGCGCGCGATCGATGCCTACCGCCAGACCTTGCTGCTCGACGAGACCGATGCCGAGGTCCTCGAGAACCTCGAACGCCTGTTCATTCGCCTGGAGCGGTGGCGCGATCTCAAGGACATCTACGCCAAGCAAGCCGAGCTCGCTACCGATCCGGCGCAGAAGAAGGCGCGTTTGTTCGTCCTTGGCCAGGTTTACGACCGCGAGCTCCAGGACCAGGCCAGAGCCATCGAGACCTATACCTCGGTTCTCGACATCGACCCCGACGACGTCGAAGCCATGCAGGCGCTGGATCGCTTGTATGTGCAGACCGAACGTTGGTACGACTTGCTCTCCGTGCTGGAGCGGCAGACCGAGCTGTCCTCTTCCGCCGCCGAGGTGGTATCGCTGCGCTTCCGTATCGGCGAGCTGTGGCGCGAGCGGCTCAACGATCCCAGTCGAGCGGTGGAGTCCTACCAGCGCGTGCTCGAGATGGATCCCACGCACGAGCCCACCCTCAAGGCCATCGAGGGCATGATGGAGCGAGGACAAGAGCCGATCGCTGCCGCCCAGGTGTTGCAGCCGATTTACGAATCGGCCGGGGACTGGGACAAGGTCGCCGTCACCTACGAGGTCATGATCGCCAATGCCGCCGACGTGGCACGACGGGTCGATCTCCTGGGCACGGTGGCGGGCATTTATGAGCGGCGGCTGGCGAACTTCGATGCCGCTTTCGATGCCTACTGTCGCGCCATGCGCGCCGACCCCGCCAATGCCGAGGTCATCGCCCATCTCGACCGCATGGCCGAAGCGAGTGGACGTTGGTCGGAGCTGGCCAGCGCCATCGAGAGCGAGATCGAGCGGGTGCTCGAGACGGGCTTGCAAGTCGAGATGCTCATGCGCCTCGCTCGGGTCTATGAAGAAGAAACCCACGAGATCGACAAGGCGATTGCCACCTACAAGCGGGTGGCAGACGCCGAGCCCGACCGCCGGGATGGCCTGGTCGCCCTCGACCGCTTGTATACCGTCGCCGAACGTTGGCAGGATCTGGCCGACATCGTCCGCCGCGAGATCCGGCTGGCCGACACCGAGGAGCAGATCGTCGCCCTGACCTATCGGCTGGCGCAGATCCTCGAAGTCGCACTTGGCGATCTGCCCAAAGCGGTCGAGGCTTACCAAGAGATTCTGACCATCTCGCCGCAGCACCAGGATACCCGCGCTACCCTGGAACGGTTGATGTCGGCCGGCACCATGCAGCGGGAAATCGCCGAGATCCTCGAGCCCCTCTATCGCGTGGCCGAAGAGTGGGAGAAGCTGGTGACGGTCTACCAGGTCGAGCTGGCCTGCGAAGCCGACAGTGAGGAACGCCAACGCATCTTGCGTCGGTTGGCCGATATCACGGAGAACCGCTTGTTCGACCAGGTGTCCGCGCTGGATTGGTGGGCGCGCGCGGTGGTGGAAGCCCCCGCGTCCGAGCAGGCGCTCGAGGAGGCGCTCCGCCTGGCCCGCCTCACCCACCAATGGGAGGTCTACGTCTCGACCATGGCCGAGGCGGCGGGCAAGGCCGGCGAGCGAGCGGTGCGCAAGGATGTGCTCATGCGCCTGGCCGGTGTCTTCGAGACCGAGCTCGGCGATTTGTCACGCGCCGAAGAGGTGCTGGGGCAGATTCTCAGCTTCGATCCCGACGACGCTGATGCCCTGGCGTTTCTGGATCGCGTGTATGACAAGCAGGGCGATTTCGAGAAGCTGGCTAGCGTTCTGCGGCGCCGCATCGCCATCACCGACGATTCCACCCAGTTGGTGGCGTTGCAGTTGCGCCTGGGTAAGGTGCTGGCCGACGTCATCGACGATCCCGATGCCGCGGTGGCCAGCTACCTGGCGGTGCTCGAGCACGAGTCGCGCTCCCCCGTCGCCCTCGAGGCGCTCGAGCGCCTGTACTTCCGCGCTGAGCGCTGGCAGGACCTTTACGGGATCTACGAAAAGATGCTGGACATCGCGCCTGGCGACCAGGCCCTGTCCGATTGTTACGCGCGTATGGCCAAGATCACCTCCGACGTGCTCCTCGATCGCGATCGCGCCATCGAGCTGTGGCGCCGCGTCCTGGATCTGCGGGGTGCGGATCCGCAGGCGCTCTCCGCCTTGGCCGACCTGCACGAGCAGGCCGAGGACTGGCGCGAGCTGACCGAGGTGCTCGACAGCCAGATCCGCGCTACCGACGACCCGGTGGCGCGCATACCACTTTACCGGAGGCTGGGGCGGGTGTGGGGCGACAAGCTGGGGCGGGAGCGCAATGCTCTCGAGTGCTGGCGCAAAGTGGCAGAGATCGATCCCGGCGACGTGGAGGCGCTACGCGCCATCGCCGACAACTGTCGCAGCGCCGGGGCTTGGGAGGAGCTGACCGATATCCTGCGCCGGACCATCTCGGTCGGCGGTCATGCGCTGACCACCAGCGAGCTCAAGGAGCTCTACGCCCAACTAGGCGAGCTCGAGGGCTCCACCCTCATGCGCATCGATGCTGCCATCGAAGCTTGGCGCCAGGTCCTGCGGCTCGACGCCGCGGACTTCCGAGCCCTGTCGGCGCTCGAGAAGCTGTTCACGCAGGAGGGGCGCTGGGAAGAGTGTGTCGAGGTGCTCGAGCGCCGGGTGGCCGCGCTGCAGTCTCCCGACGAGAAGGTCGCCGTGCTGGTGCAGGTTGCCTCGATCTGGTTCGACAAGGTGGGCGATGGCGGAGCCGCCACCGAGACCTACGAGCGGGTGCTCGAGATCGACCCATCGCATCTGCAGGCCTCTACCAGTCTCGAGGATCTCTACCGACAGCGCAAGCTGTGGCCGAAGCTGGTGGAGCTCCTGCTCGCCCGCATCGAGTACGTGGACGGGCCGCCCGAGCGCATCAAGCTCTTCTGCGCCATCGCTACCGTGTACGAAGCCCAGATGGGCGATCGCGATTCGGCCTTCGTGACCTTGCAAGCGGCCTTCCGGGAAGACTACTCGAACGACCACGTGGCCGAGGAGCTGGAGCGCCTCGCCACCGCGACGGGCAAGTGGAACGATTTGCTCACCGAGTATACCCAGGTGGCGCAGGGTATGACCGACGTCAAGCAGGCGGCGGATCTCTGGGTCAAGATCGCCCGTTGGTACGACTCCGCGCTCGATCACACCGAGTACGCCATCGCCGCGGCCAGGAAGGCCTTGTCGCTGGACTCCGACCACCTGGGGGCCATGGCGGCGCTGGCCGATTTTTATCGCAAGGTCGGCCAGTGGAAGGAGCTGGTCACCATGTTGTCCCGCCACGCCGAGCTCGAGCAGGACACCGAACGCAAGGTGGTGGTATTGCTCCAGCTCGCCGAAGCGTTCGAGGTCCAGCTGGCGGATGCCGGACAGGCCACGGCCGCCTACGAGCGAGCCCTGCGTTGCGATGAGCGTTGTATGCGCGCCATCGATGCCCTCGAGCGGCTCCACCGGCGCGCCCAGGCTTGGGACCGCCTGGCCGAGATCCTGGGCAAGAAGTCGCAGACTGTCAGCGACGTCGACCTGGCGGTGAAGCTGCGTCTGCAGGTCGGCGAGCTGTGGGAAGCGCGCCTGGGCGATAACGAACGCGCGGTGGAGGCGTATCGTGAGGTGCTCACGGTCGACCCGCAGAACCTGCAAGCGCTCAAGGCGCTGGAGCAGCTCCACCTCAAGGCGGGCCATACCGATGCCTACCTCGACGTGCTCGAGCACCAGCTAGAGGTGACCCCGGCCGACAGCGAGAGGGTCAGCCTCTATCTGCGCATGGCCCAGGTGTGGGAGCAGCAGCAGGGCAAGGCGGAGCGGGCGATCGATTGTCTGCTCCGGGCGCTGGAAATCGATCCCCAGCAACTCGCCGTGTACCGCGACCTCGAGCGCCTCTATCGGGGTGAGCGCAACTGGGATGCCTTGGTCGATATCTTCCGCCGCCACATCGACGTGGAAACCGAGGCCAAGGAACGGACGGCAGTCTATCTGGCCCTCGGGCGCGTGTTCGAGGAAGAGCTGCGCGATCCCGACCGCGCCGCCGAGTCGTACAACGATATCCTAACCTTCGATCCCGATCACACCGATGCCCTGCGCGGGTTGGCGCGCATCTACGAGCAGACCGAGCAGTGGGACCGCGCGGTGGAGATCATGGAGCGCCTGGTGGACGTCGTCCCGGCCCAGGAAAAGGTCGACCTGAGCTTCCGGCTGGGCAAGATCCTCGACGAGCAGATGCAAATGCCCGAGTCGGCCGAAGAGCGCCTGTCGGACGCCCTGAGTGTCGACCCAGGGCACGTGCCCAGCATGCTATCGCTCATCAACCTCTACCGGCGGCGAGGCGATTCGCTCAAGGCGGCCCAGATGATGGTGCGCGCCGAGCCTTGCACGCAAAACGTGCTGGAGAAGACGCGTCTGCTCTTCGAAGCCGGCAAGGTCTACCAGACCGACCTCAATGACGAAGCCCGCGCTCGGGATCTGTTCGCCCGCACCCTGGAGCTCGACCCCGAGCACGTCGAAGCGGGCGCTCCCCTGGCCGAGATCTACTATCGCCGGCAGGAGTGGGTTCCTCTCATTCCCGTGCTCGAGATGTTGGCGCGCAAGACCGACCGCCGCGCCAACAAGGAGCTGCACGTGCTGTACTACCGCCTGGCCAAGGCGGCCGACAAGCTGGGCGATCAGGACAAGGCTCTCAAGTGTTACCGTCATGCCTACGAGCTCGATCCCACCCATCTGCCGACCCTGGTCGATCGGGCCGATCTGCTCTACCGGCGCCAGCAATGGGACGACGCCTTCAAGCTGTACCAGACGGTAATGGTGCAGCACCGCGAGTCGCAGAGCGATGAGGAGATCGTCGAGGTCTTCCATCGTATCGGTAACATCAAGATGAAGGTGGGCGAGCGGGCCAAGGCCATCAACATGTACGAGAAGGCGCTGGAGATTAGTCCCGGCCATCGCCCGACGCTGCTGGCCCTGGGGCAGGTGTACGCCGAGGCGGGCGATTGGGAAGCGGTGATCCGGCAAAAGCGCGCCTTGCTCGCTCACGCCGCCACCGTCGAGGACAAACTGCGCGCGCACGAGGAGATCATCGCGATCTATCGTGAGAAGCTGGGCAACCCGCAGAAGGCCATCGCGATCTACCTGGAGGCGCTCGAGCTCAAGCCCGACGCGCGCAACCTGCTGGTCGACGTGCTCGAGCTCTTGCACGAGACCAAGCAGTGGAAGAAGGCAGTCGAGATCCTCATGCGCCTGGCCAATCTCGAGGCGGGCAAGGCGAAGGCCCGCTACCTGGAGACCGCCGGCATCATCACCAACGCCGAGCTGCACTCGCCCGACGAAGCGGTGGAGATGTTCAATCAGGCTCTCGACGTGTACCCCGAGCACCTCAAGCCCTTCGAGCGGATCGACAAGATCATGACCGCGAAGAAGGATTGGACCAACCAGCAGCGCAACTATCGCAAGATGATCAAGCGACTGGGGCAAGAAGTCCCGGCCGACAAGAAGCCGATGCAGCTCGCGCTTTGGCACGGCTTGGGCGAGATCTACCGCTCGCGGCTCAAGATGTATCGCGAGGCGGCGGAAGCGTTCGAAGTGTGCGTGCGACTCGAGCCCGACAACTTGAGCCGTCACCAGATCCTTGCCGAGCTGTATCAGGTGCAAGGGCCCGAGTCATATGACAAGGCCATTCGCGAGCTGCGCCTGCTCATCAACCAGGCCAGCGAGCCCAAGGACATGGTTCCTGCCCTCAAAACTTTGCGGCGGCTTTACGCGGAATTGGGCCGCTACGACCAGGTTTGGTGCGTGGCCTCGACCCTGTCCTACCTCAAGCAGGCCGATGCCGAGGAGACCCGCTTTTTCGAGCAGTATCGCAACAAGGGCCTGTCGCGCGTGAAGGCACGCTTGACCGAGGAAAATTGGCAACGGCAAATCTTCCACGCCGGCGAGGATCGCTATGTCTCGCTCGTGCTGGCCAACATCAGCCAGACCGTGGTGGCGATCCGCGCCGACGAGCACCGGGTCTATGGCATCCGGCGCAAAGACAAGCGCGACCTGGCCACCGACCAGCTCATGCTCGCGCGGGTGCTGGTCTACGCTGGCCAGATCCTGGGGGTCGGCCTGCCCGAGGTGTTCCTGCGCCAGGACTGGGCAGGGGAAATGGAATTCGTCAGCGCCCGCGACAAGCAACAGCTTTGTCCGGCCATCATTTTCGGTACTGCCTTGCTGCAGGGCAAGCAGGAGAAGGATCTCGCCTACTCGCTGGGCAAGCGGCTGGCGCTCTTGCGTCCCGACCACGTGCTGCGCTGGCCACGCGTCGTGCCGCAGGTTTCCGAGCTCAAGGCGTTTTTCCTTGCGGCGCTGAAGTTGGTCCAGCCACAACTACCCATCAAGGCAGACATGGACGGCCCGGTGGCCGAGCGGGTGGAGCTGCTCAAGCGCTTTCTGCCCCCCCAGCAGATGGAGCAGCTCGCCGAGGTGGTCCGTCGCTTCATGGCTAGCAACGCGGAGGTTGATTTGCACAAGTGGGCCACCTCGGTCGACTACACCTCGACGCGGGCCGGGTTCTTGCTGTGTAACGATCTAGAAGTGGCCGCCGTCCACGTCTTGTCCGAGCCCATCGCGGTCGGCAGCGCCGATCCCAAGGATAAGCTGCGCGACCTCATCCAATGGAGCATTTCCGAGGAATACTTCGAGCTGCGCAGTCATCTCGGGTTGGCCATCGGATAAGTGCGCCATGCTGGCAGCTTGCGCGGTTGCCTCGGCCGCTCTGCTGGGTGGCTGCCTCGGGCTTTGGCTCAAGGCCAAGGTGCGGGCGCGACTACGGCTAGCCCTGCGCGCGCGCGCGCAGGAGATCGAGCGCCTGCGCGCCACCGCCGCGCGCGAGGTGGCCACGCTGAGGCTGCAGGCGGAGGTGGCAGCGCGCGAGGAGGCGCTGGTCTTGCGCGGCCAGGCCGAGGGGGGTCTGCAAGCGCGCCAGGTTGAGCTGGCCGATCGGGAGGCCGCCTTGGCTGGCCGTGGCGTCTTTCTCGACGAGGAGGCGCGTGCGCTGGCGGAGCTGGGGGAAGCTCTCGCGGCTCGCGAGCCGCTGGTCAGTCAGCTGGAGCGAGAGGGGGACGCCGCTGATCAAGAGATGGTGTCGCTGGTGCGCGAGCAACGCGGCGCTCTCGAGCGGGTCGCCGGGGTGGCCGCGTCGCAGCTCGTGCGCAGCCTGGTCGAGAGCCAGATTGATGACGCCAGGGCGGGGGCGGCTCAGACGGTGCGCAATGCGGGCGAAGAGCAGGCCATGGAGATTGCCCGCGCGGCCAAGCGTTTGATGGGCATCGCCGGCGGCCGCATGTCCGAGCGCTTCTATGCTGAACGCGCCCAATCGACCATCGCTTTGCTGGACAGCCGCGGCGAGCGGGCCGGCCTGAGCGAGGACGACCTGCACGCGGTGGCCGAGGCGGCCGGGGTTACGCTCGTTTTGAGCGAGGATGGCCAATCCGTCCGTCTCGAGGGACAGGATGGTGTCGGGCGTGAGCTGGCCCGACGCTGTGTCGCGCAAATGCTGCGCAAGCCGGGCGTGCGCGGTCCCGCCATTGCCCAGCTCGCGCGCGACATCGGCAGCGACCTCGAGCGTGAGATCGTCGCCAGCGGCCGGCGCGCCTTCGTCCTTCTGAAACTGGACCGGGCCCATCCCGAGCTGGTCAAGCTGGTGGGACGCCTCAATTTCCGCGCCAGCTATGCCCAGAACCAATGGGAGCATGTGGTCGAGGCTGGCTTTTTGTGCGGGATGATGGCGGCCGAGATCGGCCTTGACGCCAAGGTGGCGCGGCGAGCGGCGCTGCTTCACGATATCGGCAAGGCCCTCACCCACGAGCTCGACGGATCGCACGCTCTGATCGGTGCGGAACATGCCCGTCGCCTGGGGGAAGCCGAGCCTATCGTCAACGCCATCGGCGCCCACCATGGCGACGAGCCCTTCGGCAGCGCCTATGCCTACCTGGTGGCGGCGGCTGACGCCATGTCTGGCGGTAGGCCGGGTGCGCGTCGCCAGAGCGAGGACAACCACGTGGCCAAGCTGGGCGAGATCGAGCGCGTC
>Ga0187889_10001756_pt1 | contig 22644 bp, 22 predicted proteins | sample June2016WEW_7_10_2_FD_132992 | JGI IMG/M metagenome (GOLD analysis project Ga0187889, IMG submission 132992) | Peatland microbial communities from SPRUCE experiment site at the Marcell Experimental Forest, Minnesota, USA - June2016WEW_7_100 | ecosystem: Environmental > Terrestrial > Soil >... | reverse complement strand
TATCGTACCCGCGATGGCGACACCTTGGCCGACGTCGCGCAGGTATTCGACGTCACGCCCGACGACATCGTCACCTGGAACAACATCGACCCCGATGCCAAGCTGCAGCCCAAGTTGATCTTGCAGCTCTTCATTCGTGAAGGCTTCGATCGCGAGGGTGTGGTCTTGCTCGATCCCGACAAGGTGCGCGTGGTAACCCTCGGCTCGGAGGAATTCCTGGCGCTCGAGGCGGCTCGCCGGGGCAAGACACGGCTGTTCTATTCGGCGCGCGCGGGCGACACCCTGGGCAAGATCGCCAAGCGCTACGGTCTATCGCCCGGCGATCTGGCGCGCATCAATCGCTTGTCGGCGGCCTCCGAGCTCGGGGAAGGACAGAAGATCGTCGTGTATTCTCCCACTCCCGAGCTGCCCCGGGAGATCACCGGCAAAGTGACCGGGCTCCCCGCGCGCAGGGCCGTCCTGGCCCTGAGAGATCCGCCCCGGAGCGGCAAGACCGCTCCGGCCCGGAGCCCATCCCCCTCCGCCGGCAAGGCAGGCCGACCGACCGGCAGACCGGCCACGGCAGCCGCCAAGAGCAAGCCCAGGGTCTCCCCACCCGCCGCCCGGAAGCCGACGCACGGCAAGCGGTCAGGCTGACCGTGAAGAGCGATCCCGAACGAGCCACCTCTACCTGGTTCATCGTTGCTCCGGCTGAAGCCGGGCTGCGCGCCGATACCCTGGTTGGCCGCCATCTCTTCCCCAGTACCGCCGCTGCCCGTCGGGCCATGGCCGCCGGCTTGATCGGCGTCGATGGCCGAGGCGCGAAGAAATCGGACCACTTGCAGGCCGGCCAGAGAGTTGAGCTCGCCGAGACCACGCGCCCTGCGGGCGTGCTCGAGCCAACTCCCGAGCTCGTGCTCCCCGTCCTCTATGCCGACGCGGCCATAGTCGCGGTGGCCAAGCCTTCCGGCATTCCCTCCCACCCGCTGCGGCGTGGCGACGGGGCGACGGTCGCGAGTGCTCTGGTGGCGCGTTACCCCGAGTGCGGCGGCGCCTCGCCCGATCCGCGCGAGGGTGGGCTAGGCCACCGCCTCGATATCGGGACCTCGGGGGTCATTGTCGCCGCTCGCAGTCGCGAAGTGTGGCATCGCCTGCGCGAGGTCCTGTCAGCGCCGTCCTGCGAGAAGGTATATGCCGCTCTGGCCGCGGGCAGCTTTCCCGGGCCAGATACGGTGCCCAAGGCATACGTTGCCGCCGGGGCGGTCCCGCACAGCTGGGTAGTGGAATGTCCGATCGGTCGCCGGGGCCGGCGCGGCGCCAAGGTGGTGCTCGGTTCGGGCCGCCAGCCTTTGCCGGCGCGAACCGAGGTTATCCTGGTCGAGCCCCGGGCGGGCTCCACGCTCGTCGAGGCTCGCCTCGCCCATGGCCGAGCCCACCAGGTACGGGCTCATCTCGCCTACCTCGGCATTCCCGTGCTGGGCGATACCCTCTATAACGCGGCCGCGCAACCTGACGGTGGCCTTCACCTTCACGCCCGATCGATCGCCTTCGTGCATCCCACCAGCCGGCAGCTCCTGCGCATCGAGGCACCGCTGCCCGCTTGGGCTCGGCGCGCTTGAAGCTTCGGCCCAGCTACTCGAACTGGGCCATGCTGCACTCGACCAGGAGGTACAGGGTGCGGTGGAAGGTGAGCAATTCCTCGGCCGAGGCAAAGCGCTCCGACCATGCGCGCAAGGTCAGCTGCCCATCGAGGAGAGTCAGCACCTTGCGCGGGGTGGGCCCCAGCCGGAAGGCTTCGGGGCTGATGCGCGGATTCGGCATCGCCCGCGGACGAAAATCCATCAGCGGCTCGAGACGTGGCGCGAGGAAGTCGTGGCCGAGGGCCACGGCCCCCGCTCCTAGGATCTCGAAGCTGCTGAGGCCGAGGGGAAACGCCTGGGTCGGGTTGCGCAGGTTGCGGTAGTAGGCGAAAGCGCCTTCGGTCCAGGCAAAGAGCTCGATGATCCGTTCGCGTACCTGCTGCGCCAGCAGGCGGAAGACGTCGAGCGGCCGCATGAAGCCAAGCCCGACCAAAGCTCCGCCGAGCTTGCCGCCAAAATGGCCCATCTCGGCCAGCGCCCGCTCGAGGTCGCTCGGACGGAGGAATCCCCGGGTGACCAGATACTCGCCGAAGCGGTCTCCGCCCAGGTTGGCATTGACCGACTCGGGGGCGCCGCGCACGAGATAGACGTCCCTGGTCTGCGCTCCATTGACTATCCGCAGTAAGCCGGTTTCCGCGGCCACGCTCAGATCCGCGAGGGCGCGCATGGGCGAGATCAGAGTAAGCTCGCCCCGGTTGTCCGACACCGCGCCCGGCGCGGGTGGCGGCACGGCGGGGAAGGCGCCGCCTGGCCCGGGCAGGGGTTCTAGCTTGCTGGGCTCGGGCGGGGGATGGGCACGCGGCTGGGAGCCCGGGGTCTGGTATTGATCGAGCCCGACCAGCGAGACGGCGCCGGCGAAGGCGTCGTCCAGGGCGCTGCCCACCTCGGCCGAGAAGGAGTCAGTGGTCGCTGGGTGGGCCACGGCGTGCCCCTGAGTGTCCGATAACAGCCTGGCCCGTCCCGGTAACGGGGGAGGCACCGCGCTTGCGCCAGGCTCCTGCGGGAGCTCCCACTTGCGCGCGTGCTCCCTCAAGCGCGCGAGCGCGTCGTCGCTGCTGTCGAACAGGTCGGCGGCCAGCAGGCCGATGTCCGAGGGACCTACCCGGACGCCGAGACTGAACTGCAGATCCTCGAGGGCCTTGCGGAATTCGGCCGCGCTCTGAAACCGCTCTTCCAAGCCCTTGGCCAGCGACTTGCGCACTATGGCCTCCAGGGCAGCGGGCACGCCCTGGCCGTACTTTTCCCAACGTTCCAGGCGGCAGTCGCGCACCATCAGGAGCACGTCGAGATCGTTCGCGGCGAAGAAGAGGCGTTTGCCCATGATCATCTCCGCGAGCACGATCCCGATCGCGAATAGATCGCTGCGGCTGTCGATATCGCCGCCACTCACCTGCTCGGGCGACATGTAGCCGTACTTCCCTTTCAAAGTTCCCGCTTGGGTCTTCGACTCTCTTTCCTGCGCATGAGCGATCCCGAAATCCCCAAGCTTCACGTCTCCGCGGCGAGAGATGAAGACGTTAGAGGGCGAGATGTCACGATGGACCAGGTGCATGGGCCTGCCATCGCCGTCCTTGGCGTTGTGCGCATAGTCGAGCGCATCGAGGACCTCGGCAACGATGAACATACTGATGGCCAGCGGCAGCCTCACGTGCCTCTGTGCGGCGGCGCGCAGGAGGGCCAGGCCGTCGAAGCCGTCGACGAATTCGAGCGCGATGAAGTACTGGCCGCCCTCTTCGCCGAAATCGGTGACTTGCACGATCTTGGGATGGACCAGCTGGGCGGTGAGCTTGGCCTCGTCGATGAACATCGCAACGAAGGTCTTGTCCGCGGCCAGGTTGGGCAAGATGCGCTTGATGACGAGCAGCTTCTCGAAGCCATGGCCAGAAACGATCTTCGCTTTGAAGACCTCTGCCATGCCCCCCGTAGCCAGGCGCTCGACCAGGGTGTAGCGCCCGAATTGCGAGGGAAGCGCGGGATCGTTTCCCTCGGCAGGCATTTGTCCACTAGTCTATCACGCCGGGCGGTAAATGGCAGGAATCGCCCCAGAAGCCACCCAGAAGCCCCGCGCAAGGACGTATCGAGAGGCGAGGGAAGCGCGGCTCGCTATGTCGGGGTTTGCGGATCTGTAGTACTATCATCGGCGAGCCCATGCGAATCGTGTCGTTCGGCAAGTCGGACGTGGGCCGGCGGCGTCCGCACAACGAGGACAGTCTACTCTTCGACGACGAGCTCGCCCTCTACGTCGTGGCCGATGGTGTGGGCGGCAACGCCAAGGGCGAGGTGGCGAGCGCTGAATCGGTGGAGCTCGTGCACTCCTGGGTCAAGCGTTGGCGCAAGACCCTCAGCGCCCACAGCGCTCACCCGAGCCCCGAGAGCTCGAATCTCGTGCGCCGCCTACTCGAAAACGCGGTGCAATCCGCTTGCTACATGGTCTTCGGCATGGGACAGCAGGACCCACGCCAGCGGGGTATGTCCAGCACCTTGTCGTCACTCCTCATCAGCGCCGGCACGGCCTTCATTGCCCAGGTGGGCGACAGTCGCGTCTATCTGTGTCGCGGCGGCAAAGCCTCGCAGCTCACCGAGGATCACACCCTAGTCAATTTTCGTCTCAAGCTCGGTCTTATCACCCCGGAGGAGGCGGCCAACTCTCCGGGCAAGAACGTCATCACCCGCGCCGTGGGACACCAGGACTACGTCGAGGTCGATACCTTCGACCTGGAAGTCCACCCCGGTGACCGCTTTATGCTCTGCTCGGACGGGCTGCACGGGTATTTGCTCGATGGCGAGCTCGACACCTTGCTCCAGGGCGAGCGCGAGAGCGCCACCTGTCGCCTCATCGACCTGGCCAACGAGCGCGGAGGCCGCGACAATATCACGGCGGTGATTTGTGACGTCGAGGCAGCCTAAGGCCGCCCGGTAACTTCCCCCGGAGGTCAGCCCGATCTACGCCGCCGGTGGTCGGCGCCGAGGCCGGTGAGGTCGCGAGCCGTCTGGGCTGCCCGCGAACCCTAGCATCGCCCTCACTTGCGCGGGCGCCCCAGCAGGCGCCGCAATGCGGTGGGCTCGAAGATCTCGCCCAGGAGCTCGATGGTCTTGTGGACGGCTCGCCGCGCGCGGGCCTGACCGTCCTCGGCGCTGGTCAGCAGCACGAGCCTGTCGCGCCCTTGATCCACTCGGCGGCGCTCGTCAGGGAGCAGGTCGTCGCGGAGCAAAGCCCACGTATCCGTGTCACCCTTGGACTCGCATACGGATAGCAAGGCTTCCAGGCGAGCCACGGCGGCTCCCCCGAGCGTCAAGAGGCCGGCCGCTGCGCGCTCCTCATTGGTCTGCAGGGAACGCAGGAAGGCGAATAACTTGGAATACCCGCCCTGGCGCGGATCGTACGAGCCATGCGCAAGACCGAGCGCCGCCAATCGATCTTGCAGCCGACCAAACTGGCGGGCGTGGACCCCGCACTGTGTCCCGAGCATGATCTTCATGTCGAGAGAATCGCTGTCGACGATCCAGATAGCTGCTGCTTCGATCGACTCGATCGCGAGCTTGGCCTCGAGCCTCAGCAGATCGGAGATGCTCGCACCTTCGCCGGCCAAGGCAGCCAGATACCCGGACGCCAGGAGTCCCCGGAAGGATTCCTGGTTCTTGATCTCGATGTCGGCAACGAAGGACTCTGAGTTGACCATACGGCCGGGGAATCCTTGTCCTTGCGTGGGCCGTCGTCAAGGACAAGCTACGAAAGTCTTGCTCGACCCGTGTGGGCCACCCTGCGTCTGCCCAGGTGACGGGGCCTGGTCGCGCCGCGGGAAGATGGTCATTTCACGACGCGTAGCTGGGGCCGGCGCCGCCGCGAGTGCAGGTGCATGGGCATGTCATCGGCGACGGGGGGAACCGCGTGCAGCCAGGGCTCCACTTCATCGTCTGTTGGGGCCCTTGCTGGGGCGCCTCCCTGGCCAATGCCGTAGCCGGAGTGCCGCGCTCGCCGATTGACCCCTAGCTCTACCATGCCCTGGTCAGTCGGCGCCGCCAAGGCGACCTCGGGCGGGATATCCTCGCCGTAGAGAACGCCACAGCCATCCGTGCAGGTTACGGCGTACACCGCCGACCAGGGCACGTAAGTGCGGTGGGGAATGCGGGCGAAGGAAAGGGTCGCGCTGACCCCGGCGTCCGTAACCTCGAGATCGGCGATCGGGATTGGCATATTCCGTCCGTACTGGAGTACCAGGTGCGCTTGCGAAGCAAACGGCGCCGGCACGACCACTCCCGCACTGCGGGCGTCGAGATGCAGTGAAGCCCACCCCGCTCGCAGCAGTGCAAGGAAGGCGTCTCGCTTTGACGGTCTTTCGCTGTCGTCCATTGCTAGCCCCAACCAGACAGGCAGTTGACGGTCTCATTGTTGTACCGCCAGGCCGTGGGGCATGCCAGACCTAGTTGTAGTTGCCATGCAAGGAGAGCCCGTTTGTTGCCGCAGCGCCTAACAGACCAACCGGCCAATCCACCAACTCACCAATCGACCCCGGGGAAGGTGCTGCCCGCGCCGCATGGGCGCCAGCCGATGGAGCCGGTATCTGGCCGCGTGCGTCGGAGGCGTGAGCTTGGCACGGGGACGAGAACTCCGGACGGACGTCCAGCGAATCTATATAATGCAGGCATCTTGGCAGCCGACACCAACCGTCCGAATCTGTTCGCTTCCTCGCCGCCCGTGGCCCAGCCTCCGCCTCGTGCTCTATCCGGTTGGCGTGCCCGTCTGGCGAGCGACCCTATTCCGCGCCTTCTGCGCGAAGGCACGCCCAGCGTTCTCGCCCGGGTGCGTCGCGATCTGATCGACGACAGCGAGGCGCCGAGTGCGGACGAGATCGCCAAGTACCCCGAGGTGAAGGCACTTCTCCGGCGCATGGAAGATGATGGCAGCTTTGCCCCGAAGGCCGCGGAAAAGGCGCTCGGCGGTCCCAAGTTCTCGCGCTGCCTCGCCACGATTCGCGCCCTCGATCGACTGGCCGACCTCGGAATGCGATTAGAGCCGGACAGCAAAGTGGCTCACCATCTGAGCGAGGCCGCTGAGTTCATCCTCGCCTCGCAAGAGCCGGGCGGCGGTATTGGCGACTTGGTCCTGGGCGAAAGCCCGAAGAGTCGCGGCAAGGTGGTCGCCTTGCACTACCACGGGTGGGCGCTCGCGGCCCTGTGCCGGAGCGGCTTCGAGGGCGACGCGCGTGTCGAAAAGGGCTTCCGCTTCCTCTTGTCCTTGCGCCAAGACGACGGGGGGTGGGCCTGGCGCGGTGTTCGCACCGACTCGGCGGCGCGCCCTTCGAGCCATCTCGTCACCGGCATGGTGCTGCGCGCCTTCGCCTCGGCGAAGGAACGTCGCGGCTCGCGCGAAGCGCGTCGGGCGGCTGAGCTCCTGGCCACCAGGTTCCTGCAACCCGATCGCTATGAGGATCGCAAGGCTCCGTCGCACTGGGAAGCTCTCAGCGAGCCTCGCTTCTTCACCGATGCGCTGGACGCGCTCGATACCATCACCAGCATCGGGCTGGGCAAGGAAAACTCGGGCGTGCGCACCGCCGAAGCCTACCTGCGCTCGCGCCAGTGTGTCGATGGTCTGTGGTATCCCGGCATGCCGGTGAAAGGCGAGAGCGCCCTTTCGCGTTCGCCGGCCAAGCCCAGTATCAAGAGCAAGGACGCGAAGGACGTGGCCGAGGCCATTGGCCTGACTTTGCGCGTGCTCGTCGTGCTAAGAAAGATCAACTGAGTCTCGCCCATGCCGAAGTACAGCCTCGCCGAGGTGCGCGCCGTCCACGATCTACCCCTGCCCGACCTGGTTTTTCGTGCCCAGGGCGTGCACCGCCAGCATCACGAGCCCAACGAAGTTCAGCTCTGCTCTCTCCTTTCCGTCAAGACCGGTGGCTGTCCCGAGGATTGCGCCTATTGTCCGCAATCCAGCCACTACGACTCAGGCGTGCCCCGGCAGAAGATGCTCGCTCTCGACGAGGTGGTGGAGACCGCCAAGCGGGCCCAGGCAGCCGGCGCCACCAGGTTTTGCATGGGCAGCGCAGGGCGCAACGCGCAGGACGGCGAGGCCTTCGCGAGCATCTTGGCCATGGTGCGCGCCGTGCGGGCATTGGGCATGGAAGCGTGCATCACCCTCGGCATGCTGACCGACCAGCAGGCGGAGAGTCTGGCTGAGGCCGGGCTGACCGTGTACAACCACAACCTCGATACCTCGCGAGAATTCTACCCCTCCATCATCACCACCCGCACCTACGACGATCGGCTGGCCACCCTGGCGCGGGTGCGCAAGGCGGGCATCAAGATCTGCAGCGGCGGCATCATTGGCATGGGTGAGTCGGTGGACGATCGCTGTGCCATGCTGGCCACCCTCGCCGGCCTCGAGCCCCCGCCCGAGAGCGTGCCCATCAACGCCTTGGTCGCGGTACCCGGAACTCCGCTCGCACATCAACCCCCCGTCGATCCGCTAGCCGTGGTGCGCATGATCGCCACCGCCCGCATTCTCATGCCCAAGGCGCAAGTGCGGCTCTCGGCCGGGCGGAAGAGCATGTCGCGCGAAGCCCAGGTGCTCTGCTTCATTGCCGGCGCGAGCTCGTTCTTCTTCGGCGACAAGCTGTTGGTCACCGGCAACCCGGACGTGGAAGCAGATCGCCGCCTGCTGCGCGAGGCGGGTATGCGCCCCTCGCCCGCCACGCATTAGGAAAAGGACCCTGAGAGGGTCCTTTAGATCCCCCGCGACGAGCGCAGCCGGGCAGAGCCCGCCTGCGCCCACGCATTAGGAAGAGGACCCTGAGAGGGTCCTTTAGATCCCCCGCGACGAGCGCAGCCGGGCAAAGCCCGCCTGCGCCCACGCGTTGAGAAAAGGACCCTGCGCCCCCGTCGGGTCAGCCCACGCTCATCCGAACGAGCACACGTACTCGGCGATGTCAGCCGACACGCCGATGGTGAAACCGCTCTTGCCCGGCACTTTGAACGAAGCTCCCACGGCGTATTCCTTCCACTCCTCGCTGCCGTCGAGCCTCACCCGACAGCGGCCGGCCACTATCTCCATGGTCTCGGGTGCGTCGGTGCCGAAGTGGTACTCGCCGGCATAGATGAGGCCGAGGCTCTTCTTCGCGCCGCCAGGCAGCTTGAGGGTGTGACTTACGACCTTACCGCCAAAGTAGATGTTGGCCTTGGCCACCGCGGTGACATTCGGGAGCTCGATGGTGCTGGACATGCACGCACACTGCCACTACCCCACCGAGTGCGCAATCCTGGCGCGTCTCCTCTCACAGCCGGGGCTCGCGCCGGGCCATGAGGCGGCGCAGATTGTCCTTGTGGCGGACCGTGACCAGGGCCAGGGTGGCGATGCCGAAGGCGAAGCGGGGCAGGCTGGCGAGACCATAGAGCCACAGGAAGACCGAGAACGAGGCGAGGCCCGCCAGGGATCCCAGGGAGACGATGCGGCAGCCGGCAAAGACCACGACGAAGACGCCCAGGCACGATACGGCGGGCAGCGGCGCCAGGGCCAGCCCAGCCCCCAGCGAAGTCGCAACCCCCTTGCCCCCGCGGCCGCGCAGGAAGACCGAGAATACTTGCCCGAGCACCGCGGCGATGCCCGCCAGGGCCGGCAGCCAGGCCTGGGCGGAAAGCCGGTGCGCGAGCAGGACCGGCAGCGCTCCCTTGCCTGCGTCGACCACCAGCACCAGGGCTGCCCAACCCTTGCCGAGCGCGCGGCCGACGTTGGTCGCCCCGATGTTACCGCTGCCCACCTTGCGCAAGTCGATGCCCTTCGCGCGCGCCACCAAGGCCCCGGTGGGGAACGATCCGATCAGGAAGGCAGCGGCCATGAAGAGTAAGGTCATCGGCGTCCCAGTTTATTATCAAAAGGACCCTGAGAGGGTCCTTTAGAACCCCCGCGGAGAGCTCGGTGGCTTTGCCCAGCAATTCACCTCCCGGCCGAGCTGCCCAATGACTTGGCGAGGTGGCGGCGTAAATGCCCAAGCGGCGACTTTCGCCTCTCACGCGAGAGGAGCGCGCGCATTCTGGCCGCGCTCCATTACCTGCACGCTCGCGTGGGCACGTGGCGCATGCTCGCGCGGGCGCTACGAGCAAAGCGCGCGACGTTGCGGCGGGTGCGGGCTGGCGCGACGCTTCGACAGCACCGGAGCCTTGCTGGCCGGATCGCCAAGCTATGCGACGTGCCGGTTGTCGATGTCTACGCCGGCAGGTTGCCGCCGCAGGGGACGTGCCCGCACTGCGGACGCGGGCCATAGCGGCAGACGAGGGGCGGCTATTGCGGAAATCTTGGGTTTGGTATACCCCCGCGTAGGGAGACGAAGACCGTGGGCACCATTGGAACTGGCATCTATACCCCGCGCGAAGTCGCGGCGTTTGCCGGTATCCGCACCAGGCGGCTGAAGGATTGGCTATCCGCATCCGGCAAACTTGGGCCGATCATTGCCAGGGAAGACGATCATGGTCCCTCGCTCACGTTCTTGGATCTGATCGAGGTTTTGTTTGTGAAGTCGTTTCTTGACCAGGGCGTCAAGATGAGAACGATTCACGAGGCGGCAAAGCAGGCGGTAACTCTGTTTGGCCACCATCACCCGTTCGCCGTGCGAAGATTCGAGACGGATGGCCGGAAGATTTTTGCTACGCTGGCTCATAAAGATAAGGCGACCAACAGCATGTTGGACGTGGTCGATAACCAAGCGGTTTTTGCTAGCGTCCTGGCTAGGTATATCCGGCAAATTGACTATGACAAGCTTGGAGATGCGTCCAGATGGTGGCCCTTGGGCAAGGATCAGCCGATTTTCGCAGACCCTGAGTTCTCCTTCGGAGCCCCCCTGACCAAGAGCGGACACGTGCCCACCTATGCGATCCACTCTGCCTTAGAGGCAGGAGACACCGCAGAGATGGTGGCACGATGGTTTGAGATCCCCCTTGAAGAGGTACGCGCTGCTGAGAGGTTCCAGCAGGGACGAATGGATGGATTCTGATCACCAAAGATCGCAAACAACGAAGTAAACCAGAAGAGCGCCGAGCCTTGGTTGAGAACAGCGTGACCGCATTTTATCTTGCCAAGTCATTCGATAGTCAGCCGCTCATGGAGGTCGCGTGGAGGCTCGTAAAGTACTGGACAAAGATCACGATGATGGCCGAGGCAGCTAAGAAGGGAACGCTCTTCCTAGTAGATATCAATGGCGGGATTGGCATTCTGCTGCCTTGATCCTTGCCGCTGCCGGACCCACAACACATGGGGCGCCCCCCATTGTTGGGCAAAGCCACGCCACGGCCAAGACCACGAGACGACCACGACACGATCACGTTCACGATCACTTCCACGTCCGCGATTAGGTTTGCGCTCATCCGCCTGGGCGAGCCCGGGCCCCAAGGCCAGCGAACCCAGGCCTAAAGGCCAGCGAACCCAGGCCCCAAGGCCAGCGAAAAATGCTAATAAGAGCGCCGTGGTAAAGCCATGGCAGGTTGAAGATCGCGCAGCACTGGGCGCGGCTGGGCGGGCGATTTCCGCGCATTGCTAGGGGCATGGGCATGGCCAGGCGCCGAGATCTTCCGCGCAAGGGCAGGGCATCCGGCAGTCCGGCCGTTGCTGGTACCGGGGCCAGCCCACCACCGGCGGGTTGGCGAGCCGGCTTCCTTCCCGGCGTCCTCCTGCCCCTGGCCGTTTTCTTGGCGCTTTGCGGACTCTATCTCGCGACCCTGGCGCCGTCGGTCGTGGGCGGCGATAGCGGCGAGCTCATTGCTTCGGCGGTAACCGGGGGCGTTCCCCACCCGCCGGGCTATCCGCTCTTCGCGCTGCTAGCGCGCCTGTTTAGTGCCCTACCCCTGGGCCATTCTCCGGCCTGGCGGGTTAATCTCCTATCCGCCGTGTCGACGGCGGCGGCAGGGGGGCTCCTGGCTGCGCTGGTGCGGTCGTGGACGGGGTGCGCAACCGCCGGCTTGGCGGCAGCTGCAATCTTCGGGACCAGCTCCGAGGCGTGGCTGCACGCGACCTCGGCCGAAGTCTTTGGTCTCAACGTCATGTTCGTTGCCCTCGCCCTGCGCCTCTGGCTGGGCATCGAGCGCACGCGTCGCCCGGGGCTGGTGGTGGCCCTTTGCTGCGTGAGTGGTCTCGCCATGTGCAACCACCACACCTTCGTCTTCGTCGGCGGCCCCTTATGCGCTCGTTCGCTCTGGCTGGCCCGGCGTGAGCTCGGCGCCAAGGGGATGGCCTTGGCCATCGGCCTTGGCCTGGTGGCCCTTTCCCCCTACCTGTATCTGCGCTGGGCCTCGCTCTCACCCGCCGCGGTGTCCTGGGGCGACCTCGGCACCCTCGACGGTTTTCTCGATCACGTCCTGCGCCGCAACTACGGCACCTTCACCATGGGCCACGCGGGCAAGGAGGGCGCCTTCGTCGAGGAGGGCACCTTCTTCCCGACCCTTTGGCACATGCTCTTCCTGGCGGTGCCGCGGCTGGCTTGGCTAGGGGGAGGGTTGGCCGTCTTCGGCCTGGCGCGGCCCGGACGGGACAAATCCGACCGGCGGCTGGCGGGCTGGCTGGCGGGTCTCATCTTTCTCTATGTCTTCGCCTTCTCCGCCCTCTCCAATCTCTCCACCGCGCAGGGCTTGTACCTGTCGGTGCTCGCGCGCTTCTTCATCGCGCCCGATGCTCTCTTGGCGGTTGCCGCCGGGCTCGGATTTGCACGGCTGGTGGCGCTCCTGCGCGCCCGCCGTCCGTCGGGCTTTTGCCCCGCCTACCTCCCCGCGCTCGGGGTATGCGTGCTCTTCGTCCTGGGTATCGCCGCCAACGGCCAGAAGGCCAGCCAAAGGCACAATACCGTGCTCGCCGACTTCGTCACCGCGGCGTTCGCCTCGTTGCCTCCCAACGCCATCGTCATCACCATGGGCGATCACCTCACCGGATCGGTCTTCTACTTGCGCGAGGTAGAAAGGCTCCGGCCCGACACCATCCACCTCGATCGCGAGCTCTTGGGGATCGGCTGGTACGGCGAGCGCAAGCGCCGCCTCCACCCCGATCTCTTCCTGCCCCCGGGAACTTACGGACGCAACGGTTGGGGCATCAAGAAGCTACTCGACGGGAATCCCGGGCGGCCGGTGGTCGTGATCGATCGCCTGGACAACTGGGATCAAAGCTGGAAAGACGGCTACAAGCTGGCCACCAATGGCCTCGTTCACCCGCTGGTCAAAAGCTCCGAGTTCCCCAGCTTCGCCGAGTGGCGGGCCCGCGATGAGAAGGCGATGGGTCGCTATGATGTGCTGCCCGCCCTGCGCGCGCGCGACGGTACCTGGGAAAGCGCCCTCGGCGAGCTAGTGCTCGCCACCGAGGCCGGGCGCGCCCACCTGGCGCTCGTCTACAGCCACGAGCAGCGCGACGATCCGATGGCGGCGCGCACCGCCCTGGCCCTGCTCGAGGACGTGATCGCCAAGGGTGGCGGTGACGCGGAGATGGGCATTGCCGCCCAGCCCGGGGTGCGCGCGCTGGCTCTCGCGCCCAACATCTGGAAGGACCTGGGGATCACCTACGAGATTCTGGCGCGGTCGAACCCCGCGCTCCTGCCCAAGGTGGCTCTGGCCTATGCCAAGTTCTTGCGAAACGCGCCGGCCGACGATACCGACGTGCCCGCCGCTCGCCGCTACGTCAGCACGCATCGCGCACCCTAGCTTCGCTGGCTCGCTGGCTCGCTGGCTCGCTGGCTGCTCGGCGTGCTCGGCTCGCGCCGCTGGCGCTTTTGATCGGCCGGGGCGGGGATGGGCTGATACACTCGTCATTCTCATGGGGCGAAAGCTTGCGCGCGTCACCAGCGTGATCTGCCTGCTCGGGGCGGTGCGTGCCTTGGCCCAGGACGAGGTGGGCGAGACCATAACCGACGTCCAGATCAAGAACGCCATACGGACCTCGGAAGAGACGGTGCGCTCCGTCGCCGGCATAGCCATCGGCGATGACTTGCGCGCCGACACCCTGGATCGGGTGCGCGAGCGCCTGCACACCTCGGGCCTGTTCTCGGACATCAATGTCTACTGGGAGCCGCACGGCGCTGGCGTGCGGGTGGTCATAGTGGTGAAGGAGAAGTTCCCTTGGGCTCCGCTGCCGACGTTTTCCTATGTCCGGGGCGATATCTCGGTGGGGGGCATCTTTGCCCACGGAAACCTGTTCGGGCTGGGCAAGCGGGGGGTCATAGGCGGACAAACCTCCACCGCAAATTCCGGCCCCTCGCCGCCTACGAGGACCCTGCCGTCTTCGGCTCGTGGGCCTTCTTCACCGTGAAGGCCATGTACCAGGCGCAGACCATCCCCGAATACAGCAATGTCAGCGTCCCGGGCATGCCCCTGGCCCCGGTGCGCGACACCAACTTGCACAGCTACGGCGTCGACCTCGGCGTGGGCGTAGCCTGGCTGCGCCGGGTGCGCACCGCCCTGGGCTGGAGCTTGGATCAGAACGATGTGCGCTCCTCGGTTCCCGATCCGGGCAATCCCGTCGCCCTGGCCCTCTTGCCCCCTCTGCCCGAGGCTGCCACCAGCGCCCGGCGGGGCAGCGCGCGCGCGACGGTGACCTTCGATTTCCGAGCCTTCGAGCGGGCCGTCATGTACGGCAACGCTCTCGGCTTCGGCATCGATTACGCCGCGCCACGCTGGGGCAGCCAAACCGACCTCCACTACTGGAAGGCCAATGTCTCCTACGAGCACGGCATACGGTTCTTCCACTCCCACAACCTGATCGTGAGGGTGGGCGGGATCACCGGCGACAACCTGCCCTTCTGGCTCGAGAATTCGGCGGGGGGCACCAACCTGCGCGGCTACCTCTATGAGCAGTTCCGTGGCGATACCCATCTGCGCTCGCAGGTCGAATACCACTTTCCCCTCTTCAGCGTGCGTGAGCTCGACGTACGCGGTCTGGTCTTCAACGATGCCGCCGCCATCTGGTGGCGTAACTTGCCCGCCCAGCTCTACGACCAGAGCGGCGCTCCCTACGCCTACGCCCAGCGCAGCGATGGCCGCCAATTCTTGCCCCCCACGTTCCTGCAAGGCGGCTTCGATGCCAGCCGCGACATCCACGCCTCGGCTGGCGCTGGCCTGCGCTTCTATCTGCGCACAGTAGCCATGCCCCTCGTCGGCGTAGACGTGGGCAACGCCCTCGGCACCAAAGACGTGCGCATGGTCCTGGTGCTCGGCGTCTGACGCGCCGGCGACAGACCACTAGAGCCCTAGACAGACCACCTCGACGCTCATCTCGACGGCCCTTGGTGAGTTCAACACCATCGCGGCCATGACGGCACCGTGCTCGGTGAAGGCATGTGGGAGGTACTGGCGCCCGCCTCGACGCTCGGTTCTTGAGATCACAATTTGTGATCTCAAAGCCTCGTGCTCCTCGTGGGAGAGCTGGAAGGCGAAGTCGGCCGGGAAACGCTTCGCGTTGCGCTTCACCGCTTGGTTGAAGACGCGGACCGCGACGCCATACAAAGTGCCAGGTCCGAATCGAGGATCACTCTGCGTCCGCGCAGGATGAAGATAGCCCGCTCCACACGTTCCATGGGAACGAGGCTCGCTTCAGTCACGGTCGCTCTCTCGTCGACTCGGCGTCAAGGGACCGACCCCCGCTGTCTCCGCCCTGCCCTTCTCCCACCACTCCTCCGCGCTATCGGTCACGCCGACCTTAACCCCGCTACCACCTTCCGGTCTTGCGTGCCGGCGCTTTGGGCACGTGAGCGAGCTTGGCCAGGTACGCAGGACAAGAGAGCACTGACGCCTGCGCGGCAGGGCCATTGCGATCCGACCCGACGATCTGACCAAACGATCACGCGCACGCACGCGCGAGCTTGCTGGTCTGTCCTTTTCTATGCACGTCGAGCTAGATGTTGGATAGCATGGGCTCGTGTTGTTCCGCCATGGCGTGCTGCAGCTCACGCACTTCTGGGACGAAGAGGGAGAGATCGTTCTTGCGTCTTCCTTCGTGGCCGGTCACCTGCGCCGCGAGGAGGGTTGCGGGGTCCAAATGGTGCGAGCAGAGGGAACCGGCGTCTGGCATGCCAACGGTAAGCCTTCTGTTGGGATCAAGGCCAATATCTACATCACTCCCGACACCGTGACGTTCGAGAGCATCCAGGTCTCCGAAGACAACTGCGCCAGTGCGGTCACCGGCTACTTCGTTGGAACACCTTTGGACGGTGTTAAACACGCTGGCCACGGTGCCGGGCAATGGGTTTCTGTGGGTGCCCCTGTTGCAGGCCGAGGTTCGCAGTTGCTTGGGCAAGATACCGTACAGTCTGGACACTGCAGTTTTGGTACGCCGTATTCGTTCGGCACATTCGACTGGCCGATACCATGGCTATGTCGCGTCGGAGCTGGGGCGGCGAAGAGGTTCAGCATCGTCCATCAACGCTTCACCATCGATCCGTCTGGCGACATGACCGCAAGCAAGGCCGGCGCCAGCGGAAGCGCCAAGTTGAGTGATCCAACCTCGGACTACTAAAATGACGTCATTGCCCTTTGTACGGCCTATCGCAGCGCTCATTCCCCTGTCGTTCATAGTTGTAGTGTCTCTTTCCCGGGAAGCCATTTGTGCAACCCCTGGAAGCCGAAGAAAGCCAAAGGGTACCACCATGCAGATCAGCGAAGGTGAAGTGACCGAGTTGTTCAGAACATTCGACCAGGCCGGCGATATTCGGGTCCTGCGAAAGGCGCTTGCTCTAATCGAGAATCTCGGCCAAGAAGGCCCCGGGGAAGTGAAGACTCACAGCCAAGGTGCCCACGCCGACAAGCTACAATTGTTGCTCGCAGCGTTCAACCACATCGACGCGAAGATCAAGCCCGACTTCAATTTTCGAGATCTCCCAGCGGTGAACATTGCTCCGCCACCCGAGACCGGGCTTCCTGCAGGCGTCGATCCAAGCGGCATCGCGGACCCGACGATAAGGGCCCGGTACGAGACGGAAATCGCCGCCAATCAAGCCAAAGCTAAGCTCTATGAATTCCAATTGGGTTTGCGCAAGGCCGAGCGCACCTGCACCGATTCGTTCGACAGACACGTTTACATGCACTACACCAAGTCTTCCGAGGCAGATCTCGCCAAGCTGATCGACGAGACGGTTCGTTCGAAGACCCGCAGGGCGGCGCTGAAAGGCCTTCTCTCGACGATATTTGCGAGACCCCGCTAGAGGGTCTACCCTAGCTCGGGGTGGGCTGAGGGGCAGGCGCGCTATCGGTCACGCCGACTTTCCTCCTACCACCTTCCGGTCTTGCGTGCCGGCGCTTTGGGCATGTGAGCGAGCTTGGCCAGGTTCTCTTGGATCTCGCTGTCGGGCAAGGCGTAGTCGGTCAACTTCCCGCTCAGGAAGGCGTCGTAGCCAGCCAGATCCATCAGGCCGTGGCCGCTGTAGCCGAACAGGATGACTTTTGTCTCGCCGCTCTCGCGGCAGGCAATGGCCTCGTCGATGGTGGCCGCGATGGCGTGGCTGGTCTCGGGAGCACAGATCATGCCCTCGCTGCGTGCCCACATCATGGCCGACTCGTAACACTTGAGCTGGCCGTAGGCCTTGGGCTCGAACAACCCCTCCACGATGCCTTGGCAGACCAGGGGCGCCATGCCGTGGTAGCGCAGTCCACCCGCATGGATCGGCTTCGGGATGAAGGAGTGCCCGAGCGAGTGCATGGGCAGAAGCGGAGTAAGACCCGCGACGTCGCCGTGGTCGTACACGAAGTCGCCCTTGGTCATTTTCGGGCAAGCCGCGGGCTCCACCGGAACGATCTTGATCTTGGCGCCGTTGATCTTGTCTTGCGTGAAGGGAAAGGCTAGCCCGGCGAAGTTGCTGCCCCCGCCGGCGCAGCCGATAACCACGTCGGGGAGCTTCTCGCCCGCCTTCTTGAGCTGCGCCTTGGCCTCGAGGCCGATGATGGTCTGGTGGAGCAGAACGTGATTGAGCACGCTGCCCAGCGCATACCGGGTTTGTCCGGTCGCATCGCTGACCGCCGCCTCGACCGCCTCACTGATGGCGATGCCCAGACTGCCCGGGGTATCGGGTAGCTCGGCCAGCACCGCCCGGCCCGCCTTGGTCTCCGTCGAAGGGCTGGCGACACAGTTAGCGCCCCAGACCTGCATCATCATCTTGCGGAAGGGCTTCTGGTCATAGCTGATGCGCACCATGAAGACCTTGCACTCGAGGCCGATGAGATTGCACGCGAAGGAGAGCGCCGTGCCCCATTGGCCGGCACCGGTCTCGGTGGTCAGCCGCTTGATGCCGAATTTCTTGTTGTACCAGGCTTGCGGCACCGCGGTATTGGGCTTGTGACTGCCGGCGGGGCTCACGCTCTCGTCCTTGTAGTAGATGCGCGCCGGGGTCTTGAGCAAGCGCTCGAGGTATACCGCTCGGCGTAGAGGGGCGGGCCGCCAGCGATAGAGGATGTCGAGGACCTCCTCGGGAATGTCGATCCAGCGCTGCGTCGAGACCTCTTGCTCGATGAGGTTGTCCGGGAACACCGGGGCCAGCATCTCGGGCCTCACCGGCTGGCCATCCGGACCGAGCGGAGGCAACATCGGCGTGGGCAGATCAGCCGCCAGATTGTACCAACGGCGTGGAATTTCAGATTCGGAGAGCTGGATTTTCACGTTGTCCATGGATGTCCCTATAGGGCGAGCGCGGCCAAGGCCGACTTCTTCGTGAGCCCGGATACTAGAGCAAACCCCGTCTCGACTCCAGCCCTACTCCAGCCCGCCCCGCCAGCTCCCCGCGTGCCCTACTCCAGCCCCCGTCAAGCTCCCCCGCCAAGCTCCCCGCGCGCCCTACTCCAGCCCCCGCCGTGCCTTGCGCGCCTCTTTCTCGCCCAAGACTCGCACCACGCCATACTCGCCGTCGAAGCCCGCGCTCCGCCTCACCTCGCCCGCCCGGACGCGTCGCAGAGCCTCACCCAGCAGGGGAATGCCCTGCGCTTCGGCATCCGGACCGGGCAGGTCCATGAGGATCATGAGCTCGCTGCCCAGTCCTGCGAGCAACCGGTCATAGCAGCTTCGCACCCGCGCCGATTTCGCACCGGCACCCAAGAGCTGGCTCAAGATCTCCGCCAGCGGCACAAGATGGGTGAACGGCTTGGCGCGCGCAGGGCGGAAGCCGGCCGGGCGGTCGGCCAACGCCTCCACCCGGCTGGCCACCCCACCCGTTACCTTGCGCCCGCAGCGCGGACAGAGGTGGGCGGCCGCCGCGGCCTCGGCCGGCGTCAAGCTGACGCCGCAGGCGCGGTGTCCCTCATGGTGGTACTTGCCCTCTTCCGGAAAGAGCTCGACGGTGCCCACGAACCCGGTGCTGCCCTGGCGAAGGGCGTCACGCATGGCGAAGAAGGACAGCTCACAGGCAAAGCGGCTGGCTTCGCGCCCGAGCCTGTCGGGCGAGTGCGCATCCGAGCTCGAGATCAAGCACAACCGATCGAGCGCCGACAGGCGCCAGTTCATAGCCGGATCGGATGACAGTCCGGTCTCGGCCGCGAAGACCTCGGACGCCAAGTCGCCGAAGCAGTCGGCGAGGGAGTCGAAGCCCGATCTCTCGCCGAGCGCCGAAAACCAGGGCGTCCAGATGTGCGCCGGAACCAGGAACGCGTGCGGTGACGATTCCAGCGTGATGGCGAGCAGCTCGCGCGCCGAGAGGCCGAGGATAGGCCGGCCATCCGCGGCCAGGTTGCCGATACGGGACAGACGCGCGGCTACCCGCGCCGCGGCCTCGAAGTCGGGCACGTAGACCAGGTTGTGCACTTTGCGCACCCGCTCGTCCTGCTTGTATATGCTGCTCACCTCGACCGACAGGACGAAGTGGACGGGCGAGCGGCAGGCCGGCGGCACCGTCTGGTCGATGGCGCGGGCCAGATCCGGGCGCAGGCGGAAGAGCCCGCCTTCCGCCGCCACCAGTTTGTCGTGTAGCTCGGCTCGCCAGCGGGGATGGGTGAAGTCGCCGGTGGCGACCACGCCAATGCCCTTGCGTTGCGCCGTGGCATACAGATGCTCGAGATCCATGTCGCGGCTGGTAGCCCGGGACAGGTAGGAGTGCACGTGCAAATCGGCGGCGAACATGTTGCCGAGAGATATTAATGGGAAGCCGAAGAGGGTTCCCGAATCTGCTCGCATCTTGCTTGGGTCGCCCACCACGGTCGCGCTATGTTAAGCGCACCGTGATTGCGCAAAGGCAGCTTCGGCAACTCGCCCAACGGCATGGAACACCGCTGTTCGTCGTGGATCACCGCGAAATACGGCGCAACTATGCGGCGTTTCGCCGCCACCTTCCCCGTGTGCAGGCTTACTACGCCGTCAAGGCCAACCCGGATCCCGCCATAGTGAAGACCCTGTTCGACGCCGGGGCCAGCTTCGACGTGGCGTCGTTGTCGGAGTTCAACATCGTTCACGAGAACATCAAGCGCTGGCCGGCCCGCGAGCGCCAGGACTTCATCTGGGACAAGATCGTCTATGCCAATCCGATCAAGGATGACCAGACCCTCGCCGAGCTCGACCGCTACAAGCCGCTCGTCACCTACGACAACGCGGCGGAGGTCGAGAAGATCAAGCGACATGCCCCGCATGCCGGGCTGGTCCTGCGCGTGAACGTGCCGAACACGGGCTCGGTGGTGGAGCTGTCGTCCAAGTTCGGCGCCTCTCCGGGCGAAGCGGTCGACCTCATCGCGGCTGCCTTCGCCGCCGGGCTGGTGGTGGAAGGGCTCTCGTTTCACGTGGGCAGCCAGTGCACCAATTTTCAAAACTACGTGCAGGCGCTGGGCATCGCCGACGAGCTCTTCAAGGAAGCCTGGAGCCGAGGCTACCGGCAGGTCAAGATCCTCGATATCGGCGGGGGGTTTCCGGCGCCATACGATCGCCACGTACGGCCCTTCGCCGAGCTGGCCAGGACCCTGAGCTCGGAATTGGACCGCCTGTTCGGGCCCGAGATCGAGATCATCGCCGAGCCCGGCCGCTTCATGGTGGCCACCGCCGCCACCCTGGTGGTGGCCATCATCGGCAAGGCCGTACGCAACGGCAAGCAGTGCTACTACGTGAACGACGGCGTCTATGGCACCTACTCGGGGGTCCTCTTCGACCACTGCCAATACCACTTCACCGCCTTCAAGAAGGGTGCGACCCAGATCGCCTCCGTCTTCGGGCCCACCTGCGACGCGCTCGACGTGGTGTCGGTGGCGGAGGAGCTGCCTGTCGATTTGGACCTCGGCGACCTGCTCTACAGCGAGAACATCGGGGCCTACACCATCGCTAGCGCCACTAGCTTCAACGGCATGCCCCGCCCCAAGGTTGTCGCCCTGCCGCAAGACGCCGCCTGACGAAGCGTGATGCCGGCAGCGTGAGGTCAGGGGCGGCCCCAAATGTGTGAAAATTTGCGCTCGGGCGGCGTAGGGGCGATACCTACATGGTATGAGCATCGAAATCGCTCGCGCTACCATTCCGTGCGGCTCGTGCGGGGCCCTGGTCACCGAGCTGCGCCGCGGTCGCTGTTGGGGCTGCTACGCCAAGTGGACCGAGCTGCGGCCGGTGCCCCGTGGCGCTAGCTGCGCCGTGTGCGATGACCGGCGCCGCGACAATCTGCGCCTGACCGAGCTCCATCGTCGCTCGGTCGTGCTCTGCCACGTTTGCGCCGCGCGTACCCTGAAGCTCGGCAAGGTGCCGAGCTCCATCGATGGCTTACGCCGCCAGCTCCTGCGCGATCGGCGAGCGGGCGACCGACGCGGCGACGGTCTCGAGCGACGTGTCTTCCCGCGCGAACGCCGGGTGGGTGACCGGCGCGGACCGCCGCGGGCGAGCACCACCTCCGACACCAACCCGGGGTTCGTGATGCCCGATTTCGCCGATATCGAGATCGAAATCCAGGATGACGACATCGAGTCGGTCGAGCAGACCGTGGTGCGCGAGCTACGGCGAGCCTAGCCACCACTGATCCGACGAGAGGCAAGCCGTTCGCTGCTTGCTAGCCCCAGGGCAGCTCGATCTTCCATTCCTTACCCTCGCGGACGAGGGTGAGGGTATGGCGATCGCCGGCGGCGGAATAGACCTCCACCACCGCCCGATCGCTCTCCCGCAGGATGGTCCGCACCCCGGCAGGCTCCCAGGCCGGGGGCGCCCATCCCACGGAGAAGAAGTCCTCGGGCCGCGCTATGCTCCGGCCGCCCTGGTGGTGGCTCGAGACCAGCAACGCCTCGATGTGCCCGCGGGTCGCCGGGCCAAAGCGCTGGTAGACCGCCATCCGGTCGCCGCTCCGTGCCGCGGCTATGAACAGGTTGACCGCGCCCTCGGGACTTTCCGCGCCCTCGCGGCTCGCGCAGGCGACCAGGAGAAGCGTGATGAGGAGCGCGGCGCGCGTCATCCGCGCTCTCAGGGTTGCGCCGGCGGGATGCCGAGGCGCGCGCGCACGCTGGTCATGGTCGCCCGGGCCACGGCGCGTGCCTTGCGCGCCCCCTCGGCCAGTATGGTGTCAATGGCGTCCGGCGTGGCCAGCAGAGCCTCCCGGCGAGCACGGATCTTGGCCAGGTCGTCACGCACGCCTTCGAACAGCCACTTCTTGCACTCTATGCAACCGATGCCCGCGGTGGTACAGCCCTTGCGGACCTCGGCCCGGCGCGCCTCCGACGAGAAGAACTTGTGTAGCGTGAACACGTTGCACTTGTCGGGATCGCCCGGGTCGCTGCGGCGCACGCGGGCGGGATCGGTGGCGGCGGTACGCAGCTTGTCCCAGACCTGAGCGTCGTCCTCGCGCAGCGAGATGGTGTTGCCCACGCTCTTCGACATCTTGGCCTGCCCGTCGAGACCGAGAATCTTCGGGGTGGACGAGTAGAGGGCCTCGGGCGGCGCGAAGGTATCGCCGAAGCGGGCGTTCCAGCGGCGTGCGATCTCGCGCGTCAACTCCAGGTGCTGGCGTTGATCTTCCCCTACCGGCACCTTGGTGGCGCGGTAGATGAGGATGTCCGCGGCCTGGAGCACGGGATAGTTGAGGATGCCGGCGTTGACGTTGTCGGGATTGCGCGCGGCTTTGTCCTTGAACTGGGTCATGCG
>Ga0187889_10001755_pt1 | contig 22660 bp, 17 predicted proteins | sample June2016WEW_7_10_2_FD_132992 | JGI IMG/M metagenome (GOLD analysis project Ga0187889, IMG submission 132992) | Peatland microbial communities from SPRUCE experiment site at the Marcell Experimental Forest, Minnesota, USA - June2016WEW_7_100 | ecosystem: Environmental > Terrestrial > Soil >... | reverse complement strand
GTCGCGACCGGCCAGCACGGCCGCGATCCCGTGCCGGTGGCGATCCTCCGCCCCGGCGACGCGCCCGATGCGACCGAGCGCTACGACGAGGCGGAGGCGGCGCGCGGCTCCCTGCGGATGCTCACCGGCCCGCAGTTCATGCGCCTGATGACGCAACAGCCGTAGCACGCGTTCACCACCAGGCCAGCCGATCGTCGCGGGCGTGCGCGAAGGTCACTGACGCCGATCCGCCCTCGGTCTCGAGCGCGAGCGGCGCGCCGTTGAGCCGCACCTCATTCGGGCGCTCGAACCGCCACACGATCGTCACGCGCGCGGCGGGACCGGTGAGCCGCAACGTCGTGCGGCCTCCGGCCGCGCCGACGGCGAGGCGGCGGCCCTCGAAGTCCCGAAGCTCCCGGGGCGGGCCCGGATAGATCTCGTAGACCCGGCGGTCGTCGAGCGTGGGCACCGGCGCGGCACCCGCTCCCGTCCAGGGCACCAGCGTCATCACGTCCTCGGGGATCTTCGGCAGGACGGCGCCCGCCTTCACGAACAGGGGGATGCGGTCGAGCGGCGCCTCCACCACCGTGTCCAGCGGGCCCTCGAGCCGCGCGCCGCTCCAGTAGTCCAGCCACGCTCCCTGCGGCAGGTGGACCGCGCGCCGCGTGCCCGACGTCACCAGGGGCGCCACCAGGAGATCGGGCCCGAAGTAGTACTCGTCCGCGGCGTCGCGGGCCGCGGGATCCAGAGGATGCAGGAGCACCAGCGCCCGCATGAGGGGCATGCCCGTGCGGGCGGCCTCCTGCGCCGCCGCGTACCGATACGGGAACAGGCTCATGTGCAGGCGCGAGTAGCTGCGGAAGATGTCCAGGGCCTGCGGGCCGTAGTCCCAGGGCCCGAGGTTGATGCCGGAGTGCACCTCCATGATCGGCGAGAACGCCGAGAACTCCGTCCAGCGGACGAACAGCGTGTCGTCCCCCGGCGTGCGACCCGCCTTCTCGTAGCCGCCGAGGTCGTTCGCCCACAGCGCGATCCCGGACATCCCGGCGTTGAGCCCCGCGATCACGACGCTGGGCAGGCCGTTCGGCCCAAAATCCGACGCGTTATCGCCGCCCCAGATGAGCGGCAGGTTGTGGTTGCCGATCGAGCCGCTGCGCGAGAACAGCACGCCGTCGCCGCGGAGGTCCTTCTGGATGAGCACCTCCAGCGCCTGGTTGTAGAGCACGGAGTAGCGCGTGCGCATCACGCCGGCGTCCTCACCGTTCGCGAACCGGGCGTTGGCGATGAAGCCGCCTTCGCCGCCGTCCGCCTTGAACGCGTCCGCGCCGAGGCGGATCGCCTGGCGCACCTGGTCCTGCCACCACCGGACCGCGTCGGGGTTCGTGAAGTCGATCAGGCCGCCGCGTCCCTTCCACCAGGACGCGAGATACACGCCGCCGGAGTCGTCCTTGAGGAAGTAGCCTGCCTGGCGCGCCGCCTCGAAGTTCGCGGCCGCGGTCTGCGGGATCTTGCCCACCAGCTCCGGCTCGCTCGGCGTCCAGGTCGTGTCGTTGATGAACGCCGTCAGCCACAGACACAGCTTGAACCCCTGGTCGTGAACGTGGCGCACCATCGCCTCGGGGTCGGTGAACTGCAGCCGGTTGATCTCGAACGTGTTGTAGTTGGTCGCCCACGGGCTGTCGATGACCAGGACCGACGCGGGCAGGCCGAGCGCGCGGTATCGGTCGACGTCCTCGTACACGGCCGCCATGTCGGGATGCCAGTTGCGGCTCTTCCAGGGCGCGAACGCCCAGTAGGGCGGGAGCTTGGCGCGGCCCACGATGCCGGTGAAGCGCTCCAGGATGCGCGGGAACTGCGGGCCCTCGAAGACGAGGATCCGCAGCTTCGCGTCGCGGAACCGCACGACGAACTCGCCTGGCGACTCCTTGCCGAGGTCGAAGCTCGCCTCGGCGTACGTGTCCAGCCACAGGCCGTAGCCCCTGAGGTCCATGAAGAAGGGGATCGGGACGTAGGTCCTGGTGCCCTTGAGGACCGGGATGTCGTACGAGGCGTTGACGATCACCCGGCCCGTCTGGTCGAGCGCGTTGAAGCGCTCGCCGAAGCCGAAGACCGGCTCGCTCTCCCGGAGGCGGAATTCCCAGGTCGCGCGCGCCGGCGCGGACGCCGAGATCTCCGTGACCCCCTCCGCCAGCCGACGGACGCGGATGTCGGACCGGCCGAGCGGGGTGCCGTCCCGCAGGATGGCCGTGAAATCGAGCCGATCGGCCCTGCCTTCGATGTTCGTGAAGGGGAGCCGCACGGCCGCCGGATCGACCTGTGCCTCCAGGGCGGCCGGACAGAGCGCGAGCAGCACCCGCGGAATCAACAGACGGGGTCTCATGGACGTATCATCCTGCTGACAGGTTCACGAATGTATGTTGGCGACGGTCTTATTGCCTCGAAACCCCTTCGGAGAGCTTCTATGCATCGTCTGTGTGCCACGGCAGTCACGACCTTCGCCCTCGCGACCTTTGCCGCATCGGGCCTCGCCGCCCAGAACGCGAACTACCACGTCGTCAAGCGGACCGTCCTGGGGCGGCAGCGGGCGGACTACCTCACCCTCGATCCGGAGGGCCGGCGTCTCTATGGGATGGGCAACCTGGTCATCAACGTCGACAACGATGCCGTGGTCGACTCGGTCCAGGGCGGGGGCGGCGGCTACGTGATCGCCCACGACCAGAACCGCGGCCTGGTCCGCAACGGCACCGTGTTCGACCTCACGACCGACGCCGTCACGGGCCACCTTGAGATGCGGGGCGACGGCATCCGCTATGACCCCGTGACGCATCGCGGGTTCACGTGGGAGGGCAAGGACGCATGGGCGGTGGACATGCGGACCGGGCAGCTCATCACCAAGGGCACCCTCGGCGACGGGCTCGAGTCGGGCGTGGCGGACGGCCGGGGCAAGCTGTTCCTGAACGTGGAGGACTCGGGGTTCGTGGTGCGGGACGACGCCGCGACGATGGCGACTGAGGCCACGTACCGGATCCCGGGGTGCGGGCGGGCGCAGGGGCTCTCGATGGACACGGCGACGCGCAGGCTGTTCATGGCATGCGACACGGAGATGGTGGTCGTGAACGCCGACAACGGCAGCGTCGTGACGCGCATCCGCGTGCCGAGCCGGGCCGACATGAACTGCTTCGACCCGATCGCCAAGCTCGCCTTCAACCCCAACCGCGTGGACAGCACGATGACCGTCGTGCACGAGGACTCGCCGGACGCGTTCTCGGTGGTGGCCAAGGTCCCGACCGGCGGCGGCGCGCGCACCTGCGCGGTGGACGAGCGGACCCACAAGGTCTATGTCTTCTACTACGAGGGCACCACGCGCGAGAACGCGCAGCTGGTCATGGCCGTGCTGGCGCCTTGAGCGCCAGCCGCCGACGTGTCCCGAGCCCGGACCTCGTGTTGCCCGCGGGGTCCGGGCTTTTTCGTGGCTGTGGGGCGGCGCCGGAACGCGCGGCTCGTGGAGAGCGCTCGGGGGCGCTAGGTTTCACCGCACCAAGGGAGGTTCCATGAGAACGACGATTCTGGTCGCGGTGGCCGCGGCAATCCCCGCCGCGCTTGCCGGACAGACGACGCAGGCGGCGCAGGCGTGCACGCACCGCGGCACGGCGGAGGCGATCGCCCAGCGGCCGAGCCCGCTGGACTCCGTGCAGGTGACAACTAACGGCTACACGCTCAAGGTCTGCTACGGCCGGCCCTACGCCAAGGCGCGCCTCATCATGGGCGGCCTCGTGCCCTTCGGCCAGCCGTGGCGCCTGGGCGCGAACGAGCCGACGCGGCTGTTCCTCCCGTTCGCCGCCGAGGTGGCCGGCGTGCGCGTCGAGCCCGGCGAGTACTCGCTCTACGTGGTGCCGCAGCAGGCCAGCTGGGAAGTGCACGTCAACAAGTCCGTGGAACGCTGGGGCATCCCGATCGACGACAAGGTGCAGGCCCAGGACGTGGGGAAGGGCACCGTCGCGGTCGAGACGCTGGCGCAGCCGGTCGAGCAGCTCGCGCTGAGCCTGGTCGCGGACGCAGACGGCACGGCGCTCGTCGTCGAGTGGGAGAAGACGCGCGTCCGGATCCCGATCCGGAAGGTGAGCTGAGGAGAGCGGCCACGTGGCCGGAACGACCGGATCCTGCCCGAGCTGCGGCAGTTCGTCCATCCAGACGGTGAACGTCAGGCGGAGCACCGTCCCCAAGGACCTGGCGGCCGAGTACTTCGCGGCGGGGGGGGCGCCCAGCGACGACGTCATCGCGCAGATCGTGTGCGGCCGCTGCGGCGCCCACTGGATCCCGCGCACCAGCCAGGAGCGCCAGCTCCGGGCCCTCTCGGGTCAGCTCGGCCAGGACGCGATGCGGTCGGCGGAGGCCCACGCGGCCGCGCCGCCCGGAGCCGCGTGGAGGAAGGTCCCGCCGCGGGCGTGGCTCGTCGCCGCCATCATAGCCAGCGTGATCCTGCTGGCGATCCTCGCTTGATGAAAGCGCCCCCCCGCTTCGCTGCTCCGATCACGGAGGACGACCTGTACTTGTTCAACGAGGGGAACCACTTCCGCCTCGCCGACAAGTTCGGCTGTCACCTCACCACGCTGAACGGCGCGCCCGGAGCCACCTTCGCCGTGTGGGCCCCCAACGCCAACTACGTGTCGGTGATCGGGGACTTCAACGCCTGGGACCCGTCCGCGCACCGGCTCGCGCCGCGCGGCGCCTCGGGCGTCTGGGAAGGGTTCATCCCCGGAGTGAAGCAGGGCGACGGCTACAAATACCACATCGGCTCGGGGCAGAGCGGGTACCAGGTGGACAAGGCCGACCCGTTCGGCATCCACCACGAGACACCGCCCAAGACCGGCTCCAAGGTGTGGGACCTCGCGTACGAGTGGGGAGACGGGGAGTGGATGGCGGGCCGGGCGGCGCGCAACGCGCTCGCGAGCCCGATCGCGATCTACGAGGTGCACATCGGCTCGTGGCGGCGCGTGCCCGGCGACCGCAACCGCTCGCTCTCCTACCGCGAGCTCGCCGAGACGCTGCCGTCCTACGCGCGGGACCTCGGCTTCACGCACGTCGAGTTCCTGCCGGTGATGGAGCATCCGTTCTACGGCTCCTGGGGTTACCAGACCACCGGCTACTTCGCGCCCACCAGCCGGTACGGCACGCCCCAGGACTTCATGCACCTGGTCGACGAGCTGCACCGCGCGGGGGTGGGCGTCATCCTCGACTGGGTCCCCTCGCATTTCCCGACGGACGAGCACGGCCTGGAGTACTTCGACGGCACGCATCTGTTCGAGCACGCCGACCCGCGCAAGGGTTTCCACCCCGACTGGAGCAGCTCGATCTTCAATTACGGGCGGCACGAGGTGCGCTCGTTCCTGCTCTCGTCGGCGTTCCTGTGGCTCGACGTGTACCACGCCGACGGCCTGCGCGTGGACGCCGTGGCGTCGATGCTCTACCTCGACTATTCCCGCAAGCCAGGCGAGTGGATCCCCAACAAGTACGGCGGCCACGAGAACCTCGATGCGGTCGACTTCCTCAGGCGCTTCAACACCGCCGTCTACGAGCGCCATCCCGACGTCCAGACCATCGCGGAGGAGTCCACCGCGTGGCCCATGGTCTCCCGGCCCACGTACGTCGGCGGGCTGGGCTTCGGGCTCAAGTGGGACATGGGGTGGATGCACGACACGCTCAAGTACTTCGCGAGGGACTCCATCCACCGCCGCTACCATCACAATGACCTGACGTTTCGCTCGCTCTACGCCTTCACCGAGAACTTCTGCCTGCCGCTCTCCCACGACGAGGTCGTGCACGGCAAGGGCGCGCTGCTCGCCAAGATGCCCGGCGACGACTGGCAGAAGTTCGCGAATCTGCGCGCGCTCTTCGCCTACATGTACACGCTCCCCGGCAAGAAGCTGCTGTTCATGGGCGGCGAGATCGCGCAGCGCGCGGAATGGAATCACGAGTCCAGCCTCGAGTGGCACCTGCTGGAGCATGCGCCGCACCGGGGAGTGCAGCAGCTCGTGCGCGACTTGAATCGTCTGGTCCGCGCCGAGAGCGCGCTCCACGATCTGGACACCGACCCCGGCGGGATGGAGTGGATCGACGCCAACGACTCCGACAACTCGGTCCTCTCCTACCTGCGCAAGAGCCGCGACGGGAGAGGCGAGATCGTCGTGGTGTGCAACCTCACTCCCGTCGTGCGCTACGACCACCGCCTCGGGGTGCCGCACGCGGGCCTCTGGCGCGAGGTGCTCAACACCGATGCCCGGGAGTACGGCGGGAGCGGTGTCGGCAACCTCGGCGGCGTGCGCACGGCGCCCATCCCCTTCCACGGACGGCCGCAGTCGCTGAGCCTCGCCCTGCCGCCCCTGGCGGTGGTGGCGCTCAGGCACGAGGCGGCGTAGCGGATTCTTGACAATGGCGCTTCTCGATGTAGTGTCCTCCTAACTTCCACCGGCACAGCATCTTATGAGGTCATCCTGCCGCCGCGGCGCCGTGATCGCCGCAGTCCTGCTTCAGTCCCTCGGTTCGACGGCGTGGGCCCAGCGGACTCCCCGCGTGGCCTCCGTGCAGATCACGCCGTCGGATGCCGCGGCGAACGTCGGCGACCAGGCCCCGTTCGTCGCGACCGCGCTCGACGCGGACGGGAATCCGATCGTGGACGTGACGTTCCTGTGGACCTCCAGCAACCACGCCGTCGCCACGATCGATCAGGAAGGGATCGCGACCGCGGTCGGCAACGGGAAGGCGATCATCACCGTCCGCACCGGGACGGGCAGGTCTGCACGGAGCGCGCAGGCTGCACTCGAGGTCACGGGTGGCCCGGTCCCCGCCGCGCCGGTGGTGTCGGCTCCGGCGGCCGCGAGCGCGCCCGCCTCCTCGCCGCCGTCAGCCGCTCCAGCCAAGCCCGTCGTGGCCGCTCCGGCGGCCACGACTGCGGCCGCGCCGACCAAGAGCGTTCCGGCGCCGCCCGTCACGGCGCAGGCCGCGGCCGCGGGCCCGCCCAGTGCGCCGCCCCGCCAGCCGCCCGCCGAGACGATGACGCTCCGCTACGCTCCCGTCTCGCAGCGTTATCGCATTCAGGGAACGTCGCGCGAGGTCCGGCTGGACCAGGCCGGTGCGTCCAGAACCCTGGACGCCACGCTGACGGTCCAGCTTTCCGCCGCACTCGCCTCACGCGGCGACAGCCTGGTCGGGACCCTGACCCTCGATGACGTCGCGGTCACCGGCTCCACCACGCTCGCCGACGATTTCATGGCCGCGAGAGGCCAGACGTTTCGGGTCGTCTTCTCCAGCGGCGGCCGCTCGCTGAGCATCGCGGCGCCGGACAGCGTCAACGACCACTACGTGTCCGTGAAGAGCGTCCTGCAGGGGTTCCTGCCGCTGCTGCCGTCGGGGCGGTTCCCCGTCGGCTACGCCTGGACCGACACCGTCCGGACGGTCTACCCGTGGATGGGCGGCACCTTCACCGACCAGTCCCGCCGCCGGCACACGGTCGTGGGATGGGAGAACCGCGACGGCGAGCGGGCCCTGCGCGTCGTCGTCGCGTCGGACGCCGACGTCAGCGGGCGGACGGGGCGCGGCTCCTGGGGCGACCCGGTGGACCTGCGCGGGAGCGCGCGCGATACGATGGACACGTACGTATCGTCCTCGGGTGTCGCGCTGGGGGGGACCGTGTCCGCCGACCGGGAGTTCACGGTGACGGCGAGCGAGGGCCGCGTCGTCCAGCGCTCGCGCGAGCTGTCGAGCTGGTCCCTGTCGCGGTTCCGCGAGTTGGTGGCGGCCCGCGTGACGCTCGCGCCCGGCGACGCCACCCTGCGGGTCGGGGACCGGCTCCCGTTCCTGGCGACGGCATTCGACTCCGCACAGAACGCGGTGCGCGACGCGGCCTTCGCCTGGAGCAGCAGCAATCCCGCCGTGGTCGGCGTGGACCAGGCGGGCATCGCGACCGGCGTGAGCCCCGGCCTCGCGATCATCCGCGTCCGCAGCGGAACGGGCGCGGTCAGTGCCGAGGTGCCGGTGCAGGTGACGGCCGCGGCAGCCGCTCCGCCCGCAGGCGCCGTGCCGGCCCCGGTCGCCGCCGTCGCGCCGGCGGCCTTGAGCCACGCCGACTCGACCGCCCGCGCCTGCGATGCCGGCACCGCCGGCGCCTGCACCGATCTCGGCGTCCTGTACGCCGAAGGGAAGGGTGTCACCCAGGACCTGCCGCGGGCGCGGAGCCTCTACCAGCGCGCCTGCGACGGCGGGAACTCTCCCGGCTGCACCAATCTCGGCAACATGTACAACAACGGCTCCGGCGGCCCCCAGGACGCGGTCCGGGCCCGCTCACTCTATCAGCGCGGCTGCGACGGCGGGAACGCCGTCGGCTGCAACAACCTCGGCTTCATGTACGAGCACGCGATGGGAGGGCCCGTGGACCTGGGGCAGGCGCGCGTGCTCTACCAGCGCGGCTGTGACGGCGGGGATCTGGTCTCCTGCAGCAACCTCGGGCTGCTCTATGCCTTCGGCCGTGGCGTGACCACGGACTACGCGCGGGCGCGCGCCCTGTACCAGCGCGCCTGCGACGGGGGAGCGGCGCGCGGATGCACGAACCTGGGAGTGCTCTACCAGCGCGGCCTGGGTGTGGCGACGGACGTCGGGCAGGCACGTACCCTGTTCCAGCGTGCCTGCGGCGCCGGAGACAACGACGCCTGCACCGACCTCCAGAAGATGGGAGGACGCTAGTACTGCCGGTACGACTCGGTAGCGGCCGCCGCCTCCGCGCTCAGGGGCCGCCCGTGTCCTTGGGCGCCGGCGCGGGCTGCTCGGTGGCCACCGAGTCGAGCGGGACGTCGCCGAGATCCAGCGAGCCGCCCGCGGGTACCACGATGACCGTATCCCACCCCTGATAGCCTGCGGCCACGACCTCGATGTGATGGCGCCCGGCCGTCACCGCGGAGTCGAGCCGTCCTCTCCTGCCCACCTGCTTGTTGTCGATGAAGATGAAGACCCCGCGCGGCCCCGAGGCGTCCATGGTCAGCCTGCCGGTCTTCGGGCCAGCCGCGGCGGCCGCGTTGGCACTGTCCGCGGCGGTCGGAGCGGGGTGCGCCGCACCGGCACGCGCGCTCTCCGCCACGGCGACCCTTGGAGCCGCCGGCGCGACGGGCGAGCCTGCGCCGGGGGCCTGCGCCGCCGGCCCCAGGGCGGACCGGCGGCCCAGCCAATAGGCCGCTCCCGCGACCACCGCAATGACGAGCAGCGCTCCGAGCGCGGAGACGACGCGGGAGCGCCGCTTCGGGGGCGGCGGCGCCGCGAAGTGCGCACTCTCGCGGGCTCGCGAGGCGCGCATGATGGGCGCAGCCGGCGCCGGCTCGACGGGCGCGCGCAGCGCGGGTGACGACGGGGTCCTCTCCCGCACGGGTTGCGCGGGTGCCGGTTCTCGGGCCTGCGGCGGCGGCTCCACCGCGGTCGCCGGGGGGAGCGGGGGCGGGGGCGGGAGCGGGGGCGGGGGGGCGGGCGCCGCGGCGTGGACAGGCGCCGGCGCAGTGGTTTCCAGGTCCAGCACGGCTGGCGGCGCCGCGGCGGCCGGGGGCGCCGGCGTCGGCCTCGCGGGCGTCACGCCCGTCGGCGCAGCCGCGCGCAACTTGGGCACCGGCTCTCCGCGCGCCAGCCGGCCCAGGCCGACCGTGGCCTCGCGCAGCTCGGCGTCCCCGAAGGCGATCGCCTGGAGCGCCGCGTGCAGGTCGCCCGCGCTCGCGAACCGCTGCGTCGGGTCGTTCGCCAGCACGGTCTGCAGGATCTTCAGCAGGGCGTCCGGGAGCGCGACGCGCGCCGTGCGCACCTCGCGCAGCGACGCCAGCGGATCCGCGCCGAACTGCCCCGAACCCGAGAGCATCTCGAGCGCCACGATGCCGAAGGCGTACTGATCGCCGGCCGGCCCGGCCGCGGCGCCGGCTGCCTCCTCCGGGATCGCGACGCGGGGCGCGCCGTCCGCCGCCGATCCGGCGTCCTCCATCGCGCGCGCCACGCCGAAATTCTCCACCAGGACGTGGCCGTCCCGGTCCAGCAGGATGTGCGCGGTTGTGAGCGCACCGTGCAGGGTGCCGTGCTCGTGCGCGTAGGCGATCGCGGCCGCGGTGGCGCGGAGCACCGTGAGGACCAGGGGCAGGTGGAGGGGGCCCTGCGATGCGAGGACCTCGTCGAGGTGCCGGCCCTCGGCGAGCTTGGTCGCCAGGAGGTACGGAACGCCGCCCCTGAAGACGATGCGGTAGACCGGCAGGATGCTCGGGTGGTTCAGGGCGACCAGCAGGCGCGCCAGCTCCCGGAAGCGCTCGGACACGGGCGCGAGGTCCAGCTCCGCGGGGAATACCCGCAGTGCCACGGGCCGCGGCGGGTTGACCTCCGTCGCCTGGTACACGACCGTGGTGCCGCGGCGCACCAGCAGCCGCTCCACCTTGTAGACGGAAGCCAACGCGCGCTGGAGTTGAGCCAGTTCGTCGGACGCGCTGTCCACCCGCCCCTCCCTCTCGATCACTGCGTCGTCGCTGCGCCAGAGTGCTGCGGAACGATGTACAGTCTATGCCGTACCGGCAGAGGGGCAAGAGCGCGCCGGTGGCACGCGCCGGCCGGACCCTGCATACTCCATCGTTCCCCTGTGAGCCTGTGACCGGTTTGACCGCCATCCTGCTGCACAAGGTGCACGCCATGCGAACCTCGATCCTGAAGACCGCGCTCGCCATTCCGTCGCTGCTGATCCAGGCCCCCCGCGCCGCCGCGCAAACGCCCGACGTCGCCTCCGCGATGCACTGGCGCGAGATCGGCCCGACGCGCGCCGGCCGCGCGCGCGCCCTGTCCGGGGCCCCGGGCCACCCGACCGTGCTCTACGTCGGATTCGACAACGGCGGCCTGTGGCGCTCGAGCGACTACGGCTCCAACTGGGAGCCGCTGTTCGACCGCGAGGCCACCGGCTCGATCGGTGCGATCGCCGTCGCCCCGTCCAATCCGAACGTGATCTACGTCGGCACGGGCGCCGGCATCATCCGGCCCGACCTCGCCACCGGCAATGGGATGTACAAGTCCACGGACGCCGGCCGCACCTGGACGCACCTCGGGCTCAGCGAGACGCAGATGATCGCGCAGGTGGAGGTGGATCCGGCCAACCCGGACCGGGTGTTCGTCGCGGCGCTGGGCCACCCGTACGGCCCCAATCCGGAACGCGGCATCTACCGCTCCACGGATGGGGGTCGGACGTTCGAGAAGGTGTTGTACAGGGACGAGTACACGAGCGGGAACGACGTGCGCATCGACCCGGGCAATCCGAACACGGTCTACGCGGCGCTCTGGCAGCAGCAGGAGGCGTTCTGGGAGGGCGGGGATTTCGGCGGCGGCTCGGGCGGCATCTTCAAGTCCACCGACGGCGGCACCACCTGGACCCAGCTCTCGGAAGGGCTGCCTCCCGTCCTCGAGGCCAACCTCGCGATCGCACCGAGCAGCCCGAACGTGGTGTACGCGATGGTCGCGGCGGTGGGCCGCGCGGGCGCCTCGGGCCCGGTCGGGTTCTACAAGTCTTCGGACGGCGGCGCGCACTGGACCTTGAGGACGCGCATGCCCGGCACGCCGGGCGACACCACGGTCACGGCCGACCCGCGGCCGTTGGCCAGGATCGGGGGCGGCGATCTGCCGCCGATCACGGTGGACCCGAAGGACACCAACGTCGTCTACAGCACGACGGTCGTGCTGTGGCGCACCGAGGACGGCGGCGCGAGCTGGTCGGCGGTGCGCGGCTCCCCCGGCGGCGACGACTACCAGAAGATGTGGATCTCGCCGCTCGATCCCAACCTGCTGCTCGTCGTGTCCGATCAGGGGGCGGTCGTCTCGGGGAACCGCGGGGCGTCGTGGAGCAACTGGTACACGCAGCCCACGGCGGCCGTCTACCACGTGACGGCGGACAATGCGTTCCCGTATCGCCTGTGCGGCGGCCAGCAGGACTCCGGCTCGCTCTGCGTGGCCAGCCGCTCGGACGACGGCGAGATCACGTTCCACGACTGGCACCCGATCAACGTCTCGGAGTACGGCATCGCCGCCCCCGATCCCAGGGACCCGGACGTGGTGTACGGCGGCGGGCGCACCAACGTCTCGCGCTACGACCGGCGGACCGGGCAGACCGCGCAGGTCGGGCCGGACGCGACGGCGCGCGGCGATCAGTACGGCCGCAACGTGCGCACGATGCCGCTCATCTTCTCGCCGGTGCGTCCCGACGTGCTGTACTACACGTCGAACGTGGTCTGGCGGTCGGCGGATCACGCCCGCAGCTGGACCCGCATCAGTCCGGACCTGACCCGCCAGACCTGGGACGTGCCGGCGAGCGCGGGGAAGTACGCGAGCACCGTGACGCCGGGCCCCCGGGGCGCGATCACCGCGCTCTCCCCCTCGCCCAGGAGCGAGGCGGTGATCTGGGCCGGGACGGACGACGGCGTCATCCAGATGACGACGAACGGCGGCGCGACCTGGACGAACGTCACCCCGCCGGAGATCAGGCCGTGGACGCGCATCTTCAACATCGACGCGGGCCACTTCGACGCGAAGACCGCGTACGCCGCCGCGAACACGCTGCGGATCGACGACGCGAACCCGCATTTCTGGCGGACGCACGACGGCGGCAGGACCTGGACCGAGATCGACGGCGGGATCGCGCCCGGCGCCGTGGCCAACTCGATCCGCGAGGATCCCCGGCAGCCGGGGCTCCTCTACGGCGCCACCGACACGCAGGTCTGGGTCTCGTTCGACGACGGCAATCACTGGCAGTCGCTGCGCCTCGACATGCCGGCGGTCTCGGTGCGCGACATCGCGGTGAAGGACGACAGCGGCTGTCTCTGCTCGGACCTGGTCGCGGGGACGCACGGCCGCGGCTTCTGGATCCTGGACGACGTGACGCCGCTCCGGCAGCAGGCCGCGGTCGTCGCGGCCCAGGAGCTGGCCAAGCCGTACCTGGTGAAGCCCGAGACGGCGGTGCGCGTGCGCTTCGGCACCAACGATCCCACGCCGTGGCCGCCGGAGATTCCCGCGGGCGAGAACCCGCCGCCCGGCGCGATCCTGGACTACTATCTGCCCCAGGACGCCGCGGGACCGGTCGCGCTCGACATCCTGGACGGCGCCGGGAAGGTCGTGCGCTCGTACTCCAGCGACGACCCCGTCCTCCAGCCTGATCCGGCGCTCGATCGGGCCGCCTACGACCTGGTGTGCCGGCAGCATCCGGGGGCGACCGACTGCGGCCTGCCGCTCTACTGGCCGGGCCCGCAGCAGCGGCTGTCGGCCGGGGCGGGGATGCACCGCTTCGCATGGGATCTCCGCTATCAGCCGATCGCCGTGACGAACCTGAGCGAGATGGGCGACGTGGACGCCACGGGTGCAGTGCCGCACCGCAGCCTGCACTCCGTCGCCGCGCCGTGGGCCGCGCCCGGCCGGTACACGGTGCGCCTCACGGTGGCCGGTCAGGCGTTCACGCAGCCGCTCGCGCTGCGGTTGGACCCGCGCGTCAGGACGCCGGCGGCGGGGTTGCAGCAGCTGGCCGCGCTGACCCGGCAGGCGTACGACGGGGCCGTGGCCGCGCACGCCGCCTACGCTCAGGCGCGCGCGCTCGCGGCGGCGCTGGATTCGCTGTCGGGCGAGGACGCGGCGGCCTTCAAGGCGCAGGTCGAATCGCTGGCGCCCGTACCCCGGCCGCGGGTGCGAGGCTTCTTCCGCCGCGGCCCGGCCGGTCCGCCGACGCTCGAAAGCGCGAGCAATGCGCTGCTCGGCGCGGCGATGGCGATGCAGAGTGCTGATCTCGCCCCCACCGCGGGCGAGGTCGCCGCCTGCGAGCAGGCGCGCACGCAGGCCGCGCCGCTGCTGGCGCGGTGGACCCGGCTGAAGACGGCCGGCCTGGCGGCGTTCAACGCCAGGCGCAGCGCCGCGGGGCTGGCGCCGATCAAACTGCCGTAACATCGCAGGAGGTGGACAGATGCACTGGACCTGGATCGCAGACTTCTTCGGCGGCGCGTTTCTCGTCAACGCCGTCCCTCATTTCGTGAACGGCATCTCCGGCCGGCCGTTTCCGACACCATTCGCCAAGCCGCCGGGCCGCGGCGACTCGTCGCCCGTGGTGAACGTACTCTGGGGGAGCTGCAACGCGGTCGCGGCCTGGGTGCTGCTCGTGCTCGTGGGCGAGGCCGCGATCCACCGGGTCGGGGACGTGGTCGCGGCCGGAGCCGGGGGCGTGGTGCTGGCCGTCCTGCTTGCCCGGGCGTTCGGAGCGCGGCGCGGGGGCCAGCCCACCTGAGGTGGCGATGTCCATCAAGGAGCAGATGGAGCAGATCTACAGGGACATCGCGCTCCAGGACATTCCGTGGAACAACCAGGCGGCACCGGAGCTGCTCGTAAGCGCGGTGACGGGCCGCATGCCGCGGCCCCGCACCGTGATCGAACTGGGGTGCGGGGCCGGCAACAACGTCACATCGCTTGCCCGCCTGGGCTTCGACGTCACTGGAGTGGATATCTCGGAGAACGCCGTCGCCATCGCCTGCGAATCGGCCCGGCGAGCCGGGGTCGCATGCCGGTTCGTCGCTGCGGACGTGCGCGGCGAGCTCTCGGCCGTCAGTGGCCCGTGCGACTTCGCCTTCGACTGGGAGCTGCTGCACCACATCTTTCCCGAGGACCGCCAGAGGTACGTCGCGAACGTCGGCAGGCTCTTGAGAGCGGACGGCACCTACCTCTCGGTATGCTTCAGCGAGGACGATCCGCAGTTCGGCGGGACGGGGAAGTACCGGAAGACGCCGATAGGCACGGAGCTGTACTTCTCCAGCGAACGGGAAGTCGAATCACTGGTCTCGAGGTTCTTCGCGATCGACGAGTTGAAGACGATAGACCTCCGCGCGAGGCGCGGCAGCCATCGGGCCATCTTCCTGTTGGCGAGAAAGCGAGCGAGCTGAGGGGTCCGTCCGGCACGTCGGGCCCACTCAGCTCATCGCTCCGGGCGCAGGCTCTCCGCCGCGAGGTGCACGCGGCCGGCTACGGCCGCCGCGCCGCGCCGATCCGCTCGAGCAGGTCGCCGAGCAGCTTGATCTCCGAGCCGTAGCGCGCCCAGTCGCCGGCGCGCTGCGCCGCCATGGCGTTGTCGTAGTGCTGCCGCGCCTCGGCGATCAGCGGCTGCAGCGCCGCACTCGCGGGCGCCGCGGAAGCGGCCGCCACGGCGGCCACCTTGCCTCCGCGCGCGGCGCCGGCGGCCCCGAACACCTCCGCCAGCGCGCCGTCCAGGGTCTCCGACATCGTGACCTCGCCCTGATATGCGACGACCACCCGCTTCATCTCGGGGATCTTCCCGCCCTGCGCGCGCAGGTAGAGCGGCTGCACGTAGAGCAGCGACGTCTCGATCGGGATGACCAGCAGGTCCCCCCAGATGACCTGGGAGCCGTGCTGGTCCCAGAGCGACACCTGCTGCGAGATGTCCGTGTTCTGGTTGATCCGGTTCTCGATCTGCGTCGGGCCGTAGGCCAGCGTCTGCCGCGGCAGGAAGTAGACCCGCAGCTTCCCGTACTCGGCGCCGTCGTTCCGCGCGACCATCCACGCCGCCAGGTTGTCCTTCCCGCGCGGCGTGAACGGCACCATGTAGACGTACTCGGCCTGCGACTCCCCGGGCAGCGTCATGATGATGTGGCGCATGAACGGCACCGCGCCGCCGGTGGACCGGTTCACCGCCGGGATCTGCCACTGGTCCTCGCGGTGGTAGAAGTCCACCGGCGAGTCCATGTGGTAGGTCGCGTAGAGGGCGGTCTGGATCCGGTAGATCAGATCCGGATAGCGCAGGTGCGCGCGCAGGTCCGCCGGCAGGCTGTCGAGCGGCTTCATGATGCCGGGAAAGATGCGCTCCCAGGTCCGGATCAGCGGGTCGCTCGGCGCGGCGACGTACGCCGTCACCGTGCCGTCGTACGCGTCGATCACGACCTTGACGGCGTTGCGCATGTAGCTGGTGCCGTCGGGCAGCCGCTGGGCGTACGGATAGCGGTCCGTCGAGGTGTAGGCGTCGATGATCCACTTCAGCGTGCCGTCGGCCGCGACGACGAGGTAGGGATCGGGATCGAAGGTGAGGAACGGCAGCGCCTTCGCCGCCCGCCCCATGATCTCGCGATTGTACAGCGCCCGGCTGTCCGGCGTGATGTCCTGCGAGAAGAGCACGTTCGTCGTGCCGAACCGGGCGGCCAGGAGCAGGCGCCGCCAGAGGCCGCGCACCCGCACGCCCCCCGTGCCGCGGTAGGCGGAGTAGATGTCCTGCTCGCCCGAAGGGTAGTCGAATTCCCGCTGCCGGGTCCCGACGAAGACGTAGTCGTCGTCCAGCTCGCCATAGTAGATCTGCGGGCGGGTGACCTTCACCGACACGCTCGAGACGGGCGGGAGGTCCTTCACGAACAGCACCGGCAGCCCCTCGGGGGTCACCTCGTTGACCGGAGCGAGCGTGAGCCCCATCCCGTGCGTGAACGTCAGGTGCTCGTTGATGAACGTCGGCGTCGGCAGGGACGCGGGGTTGAGCTCCCGCGGGGAGAGGAGCACCTGCCGGTACCGCCCGTCGATCCAGTAGCGATCGTCGTCCACCGACACGAAGTCGTAGTAGGTGCGGATCTCCTGGAGCTGGCCGAAGGTCTGGAGCAGCGGATCGCGTTCCAGCAGCCGCACGTTGTCGATCGTGGGTGCGTTGGCCTTGAGGTCCGCGGCCGTCAGCGGCGCCTCGGCCACCAGGGTGCGGAGCTCCACGCTGTCGATGCCCCACGCCGAACGCGTCGCGGCGATGTGCGCGCGCAGGTACGGCGTCTCGCGGGTCAGCTCCGTGGGCGCCACGACGAACTTCTGCATCACCGCCGGCACGGCGCCGCGGCCGAGGACGGCCACCACCGCGTAGCCGCCCACCGCGACGAGCGCGTAGCGGGGCAGGCGGTCGCGCAGCGCGCCGACCACCACGAGCGCCGCCGCCGCCACGGCGAGGACGGCGCAGATCCGCAGCGCGGGGAGGGTCGCCTTGAGGTCGGTGTAGCTGGCGCCGACCAGCGGGCCGGTGGTCGAGTACAGCAGGTTCGCGCTGTCCACGATCCACAGCTGCACGGCGCTCACGAGGAACAGCGTCGCGAGCACCGCCGCGACGTGGATCGCCGCCGTTCGCTCGATCCGGACGGCGCGGGGGCGCACGATGACGTCGCCGCGCAGCGTGTACACGAACAGGATGAGCAGCAGCGTGATCAGGGCGATGGCGAACAGCCAGGACAGCACCGCCGAGAGCGCGGGGAGCGTGAAGACGTAGAAGCCCACGTCCCGGGAGAACACCGGGTCCGCCACGCCGAAGGCCGTGCGGTGCGTGGCCAGGAGCGCGACGTCCCAGAACCCGTTCGCCGTGACGCCCACCAGGAAGGCGATCACGAGCACGACCCACGGGCTCAGGCGGCGCACGGCGCGCGACACGTCGAGCTGCGGCGTGGACGGCCCGACGCGCACGACCATCGGGTTGATGACGATCCCCCGCTGGGCGAGGCTCAGGTTGAGCTGGAGCAGCACCGCCGTCACGGCGAACACGCCGAGGAACAGGTCGCCCCGCGTGACCAGCTGGCGGACGAAGACGATCTGGTAGCCGATCTCCTGGAACCACCACCAGTCGGTCAGGACGCGGATGCTCGACGGCACCGCGAGCAGGACCACGACCAGGATGACGGTGCCCAGGAGGATGATGCGTCGGGTGCGGCTCACGCGCGCGCCTCCGGTACGGGATCGTTGATCAGCGTTCAGGATAACCTACCGACTGCGCAAAGAGCACCTGCTGCTCCGGGCGCAGCTTCAGCTTGTCCGCCAGTGCCGGCCGGTCGCAGTTGTGGAACCAGCACGCCAGCCCCTGCGAGGCGGCGAACAGATAGACGTTGGCGGCGATCAGCCCGGTGTCCACGTAATAGTACGACTTCTGCACGTCCGCGTCGTGCAGCCCCGGCTCCTGGAAGCCGCGGGTGTGCGTGAGCCGGTGAACGTCCGCGACGTAGATGAGTTGCACCGGAGCCTGCATCGTGACCACGTCCCGCTGGCCGCGCCCGATCGCGAGAGCGCGCTGGTCGCCCGCCGTGACCGGGACCAGCCGGTGGCGCTCCGCATCGAAGCGATGGACCCCATCCTCCAGCGCGACGTACACGTCGATCTCCTGCGAGCTGCTCGCCGAGGCGGCGGTGATGCCGGCGTGGCCGAACGGCCCCTTGCGCCGATTGGTGCCGCACGCCGCCCAGAGGAGGTTCGAGAGCAGCTGCGGCGGCAGCTTCCGTTTGCTGATCTCGCGGATCGTCCGGCGGCGCCGGAGGCACTCGGCCAGCGACTTGCCGCGGCCGAGCCTGGGTGCGGGCAATCTCATCGACGGCCGCGATGCGCTAGGCATGGGATGGCTCCTTCCGCCATTCGGTGGCGACGATCCGCTGTCCGTTGACCCCGCCCGCCTCGTCGGAGGCCAGATAGACCGCGGGCGGTCCCATCACCCCGGTGTCCGTGGCCCCGCCGGGGAGCAGGAGGTTCATGGTGATCCCCGTGCCCTCCAGATCCTGGGCCCAGATCTCGTTCATGGATTCGAGGGCCGCCTTGGACGGGCCGTACGGCGTGAAGCCCTTGCGCCGCATCGTCTCCCGGTTGATCGAGACGTTGATGATCCGGCCGGCGCGGCGCGCGAGCATGTGCGGGATGACCGAGCGCGTCATCAGAAAGACCCCGCTCACGTTCGTGTCGATCACCATCCGCCACGCGTCGGGATCCGCCTCCCAGAACGGCCTCGGGTCCGTCATGAAGCTCGCGTTGACGAACTTCATCCCGCGCGCGGCGTTGTTGACCAGGATGTCGATGCGGCCGAACTGCGAGAGGACGGCGTCCACGAGGCGCTGAACGGCGTCCCTGCTCGAGACGTCGGCGAGGACGGCGGCGCCGCCGATCTTCGCGGCGACCGCCTCGATCTCCCGCTGCTCCCGGGCCGCCGTGACCACGACCCTGGCCCCCTCGGCGGCGAGCGCCTCCGCGATGGCCCGGCCGATGCCGCGCCCGCCGCCTGTGACGATCGCGACCCTGTCCTTCAGCTTCATTGCTGCCTCACCGGTCCTGGACGGTCCGCTCCAGCATCCAGTACGGATAGACCTGGGGCGGCTTGCTCAGCTCGTCGAGCCGCGCCACCTCCTCCGGCGTCATCTCCCAGGAGGTGGTCTTGAGGTTGTCCGCGAGCTGCTCCGGCGTCTTGGCCCCGATGATCACCGAGGTGACCCCGGGCTTCCGCAGCAGATAGTTGAGCGCCGCCTGCGTGATGGTGGCCTGGTGGCCGGCCGCGATCTTCTCCAGCTCGTCCACGACGTCGAAGCCCTTCTCCTCGTCGAACTGGAGGAACTGGCCCGCCGCCTCGGCGCGGCGCGCGCCCTGCGGCCGCGGCTTGCCGCGCCGGTACTTCCCGGTGAGGAACCCGCCGCCGAGCGGGCTCCAGGGGAGGATGCCGAGGTCCTGGTCGAGCGAGAGCGGGACCAGCTCGAGCTCCAGGTCGCGGGAGATCAGCGAATAGAGCGCCTGCAACGTGACGAACCGTTCGAGGCCCCGCGCGTCGGAGATGGCCAGGGCCTTCATGAGCTGCCAGCCCGTGTAGTTCGACGCCCCGATGTAGCGCACCTTCCCGGCGCGCACCAGGTCGTCGAGCGCCCCGAGCGTCTCCTCCAGCGGCGTGTGCGGGTCGAAGCTGTGGACCTGGTAGAGATCTATCCACTCGGTCCCCAGGCGCTTGAGACTCGCGTCGCACGACTCGAGGACGTGCTTCCGCGACAGGCCGACGTCGTTGGGCCGGGGCCCCACGCGCCCCCGGACCTTGGTGGCGAGGACGATGTCCTTGCGCCGGCTGCCGAGGGCCGTGCCGAGGATCTCCTCCGAGCGCCCCTCGGAATAGACGTTCGCGGTGTCGAAGAAGTTGATGCCGCCGTCCAGGGCCATGCCGACCAGCGCGTCGGCTTCCTTTTGCTCCACCTGGCCGACATTTTTCCAGTAGCCTCTGCCGCCGAACGTCATGGCGCCGAAGCACAGTTCCGACACTCTCACTCCGGAATGGCCGAGAAATCTCGTGTTCATCGTGCCCGTCTCCCGTTCAATAAGCTCGCTCACCGGTACGATGTGTGCCGGCAATCCGTTGACGTCAAGAACGGTGCCGTGAGCGCGCCGAGCGCCGTGGATGTGGCGGTGGGCCTCGTCGGATGGCTGGTGCTCTGTTTCGCCGCCGCCGCGGTCGGCGCGCGGTACAAGCCCGGCGCGTGGTACGCCGGGCTCCGCAAGCCGGCGTGGAATCCGCCCAACTGGCTGTTCGCGCCGGTCTGGACGCTGCTCTACGCGATGATGGCGGTTGCGGCCTGGCTGGTCTGGCGCGAGGCGGGGCTCTCGCGCGAGGTCGGGCTGTTCGTCGTGCAGCTCGTCCTCAACGCAGCGTGGACCTGGCTCTTCTTTGGGCTGAAGCGCCCGGGGCTGGCCTTCGCGGACATCGTCGCGCTGTGGCTGGCGATTCTCGCGACCCTGGTAGCGTTCTCGAGCGTCCGGCCGGTGGCAGGGCTGCTGCTGGTTCCCTATCTCACCTGGGTGACGTTCGCCGCGGCCTTGAACGCGGCGCTGTGGCGGCTGAACCGGCCGCTGGGCGGCACGAGCGCGGGGTGACGAGCCGAGTGGAGCCGCGGCAGTCGCTGGGCGAAGAGATCGCCAACAGCGTGAGCCACGGGGTGGGGCTCCTCGCAGCGCTGAGCGTCACGCCGCTGCTCGTCGTGCACGCCGCCAGGCACGGCGCGGCGGCCGTCGTCGGAGCGAGCGTGTTCGCGGTCACCGTGATCCTGCAGTACACCACGTCCACGATGTATCACGCGCTGGCGCAGAACCGCGCGAAGCGCGTGTTCCGGGTGATCGAGCACGGCGCGATCTACCTGCTCATCGCCGGGACGTACACGCCGTTCACACTCGGGGTCCTGCGCGGCCCCTGGGGGTGGACGCTGCTCGTCGTGATCTGGAGCCTGGCCGCTGCGGGGGTCGCGCTCGACTCGGTCTCCGGCCTCAGGCACCCGATCCTCTCCACGTCCGTCTACGTGGCCATGGGCTGGTTCTTCGTGGTCGCAGCGCGGCCGCTCTGGCTCCACGTCCCGCCCGCGGGGTTGGCGCTCCTCGCGGCGGGAGGCGTCGCCTACACGGCGGGAGTGGCGTTCTACGCGGCCAAGCGGCTCCCCTACGCGCACTTCGTCTGGCACCTCTGGGTCCTCGCGGGCACGACGTGCCACACCCTCGCCGTGCTGTGGTACGCCGCCTGACCGGCGCCCGTGCGGTCCCCGCCGGCGGCCTGAACACGACGCCGTACAGGAGACACGACCATGATGACTCGCGCTGAACTCGGACGGCGGCAGCGGCAGGCGGCGGCCATGCTGCGGAAGGCCGGCATCGTGATCACCCGGCAGGAGGCCTCCGCGATCGAGGCGGCCGACTGCGGGCTCGGCCGGTTCGAGGAGATCGGGCTCGGCGTGCTGGTGTACGTGAACACGGAGCGCTGCTGCGCCAAGGAGCTCGTGCTCTGGCCCGGCCAGACGTGCCCCGAACACCGGCACCCGCCCGTCAGCGCGACCAACCGCGGCAAGGAGGAGACGTTCCGCTGCCGGTGGGGGCTGGTGTACCTCTACGTCCCGGGGCCCAGGACCCCGCGGCCGAAGGCGCGGCCGCCCAAGGGGCGCGAGGCGACCTTCACGGTGTCTCATGAGGTGGTCCTGAGGCCGGGCGGCCAGTACACCCTGGCGCCGGATACGCCGCACTGGTTCCAGGCCGGCCCCGAGGGCGCGGTGGTCTCCGAGTTCTCCACCACGAGCCTGGACGAGCTGGACGTCTTCACCGACCCCGAAGTCCGGCGTATCACGAAGATCACGCACTAGCCGCGGTGCCGAACGTCGAGCCCCGGCCGGGCAGGGTGCCCGGCCGGGGCTCGCGCTTCACGAGCCGGTGGATCGGCCTACTTGCGGCCCCCCACCAGCCCGCGTGCCTCGAGCAGCGGCTGCACGCTCGGGTCGCGCCCGCGGAACTGGCGGTACATCACCGCCATGTCGCCGGTGCCGCCGCGCGAGAGGATCATGTCGCGGAAGCGCTGGCCGTTGGCGCGGGTCATCCCGCCGTGCTCCGTGAACCACGCGAAGGCGTCGTGGTCCAGCACCTCGGCCCACATGTAGGCGTAGTAGTTCGCCGAGTACCCGCCGCCCCAGATGTGGGCGAAGTAGGTGCTGCGATAGCGGGGCGGCACGGCCGGCACGGCGATGTGGAAGCCCGTGAGCGCCGCGGTCTCGAACGAATCAACGTTGGCGACCTGCGGGCCGACCGGCAGTGTGTGCCACGCCATGTCGAGCAGCGCCGCCGCCACGTACTCGGTGGTCGCGAAGCCCTGATCGAACGTCTTGGTCCGCTTGATCTTGTCCACGAGCGCCTGCGGCATCGGCGCTCCGGTCTGGTAGTGCCTGGCGAAGTGCGTGAACACGGCCGGGTAGAGCGCCCAGTTCTCGTTGAACTGCGACGGGAACTCCACGAAGTCGGTGGGCACGTTGGTGCCGGCGAGCCGCGGGTAGTCCACGGTGGTCAGCAGCGCGTGCAGGGCGTGCCCGAACTCGTGGAACATCGT
>Ga0187889_10001749_pt1 | contig 22701 bp, 23 predicted proteins | sample June2016WEW_7_10_2_FD_132992 | JGI IMG/M metagenome (GOLD analysis project Ga0187889, IMG submission 132992) | Peatland microbial communities from SPRUCE experiment site at the Marcell Experimental Forest, Minnesota, USA - June2016WEW_7_100 | ecosystem: Environmental > Terrestrial > Soil >... | reverse complement strand
GGCTCGACATCGCTGACAACCGGGTGCACGTCGACATGGACCTGGGCTTCTTCATGCGGCCGTTTGCCGGCTCGATACGTGCCGGAATCGCCAAGCAACTGGCCGACCTCTTGGCCTAGCCGGCCGCGGGGACGGCCGGGACTGGCACCAGCGCCAGGACAAGCAGCAGCAGCACCGGCGCCAAGACCAGGACCAGCGCCAGGACAAGACGAGCAGCAGCACTAGCACCGGCACCGGCGCCAGGACCAGGACCAGGACAAGGACAAGGACCGGCGCCAAGACCAGGACAAGGACCACGGCCAGGGTCTGCATCGGCGTCCACGGGCCTCGTCTTTCTCAGTTTCGCTGGCGGACAGGGCGGACTATAAAGTCCGCCATGGCTCTCGTCTTTGAAGAGGTACACGCCGCGCCCGACAAGAAGAAGGTCAACGAAGAATACTTCGTCCTGGCCAACAAGGGTGCGTCCGCGATCAGCACCGCCGGGTTGCACGTAATCGTCAGCCGTCAGGGCAAGCGCGGCTCGGTTATGGGACAGATCGATCCTGGCTTCGTGCTGCAGCCGGGCGAGCGGATCCTCATTCTCAGCGGTATCCCCGGCAGGCAGTCACACGGCCATCCGCCCACGCGCGAAGGAATGCGCTCGTATTTCTTGTTCCAGCGCGAAGGCCTGCTGCGCGGATCCGGCACCGTCCTGCGTTTCGCCCTCAACCAAGTCGACGTAGCAAGAGTCGCCTACCAGGCAGATGCAGCCAACGGTATTGCGCCTCCCTGAGGCAGAGCCTCCCGACCTCAGACCTCGAGAATCTCCGTTTCCTTCTTGACCACGATCTCGTCCACCTTGGCGACGGCAGCGTCGGTGGCCTCTTGCACCTTCTTGAGGCCGCGCTTCTCGTCGTCCTCGGTGATATCTCGCGTCTTCTGCAGTTCCTTGAGCATCTCGTTAGCATCGCGGCGAGCTCCGCGCAGAGCCACCTTGGCGTCCTCCGCCATTTTCTTGACCATCTTCACCAACTCGCGCCGCCGCTCTTCCGTCAGAGGCGGCATGGGCAGCCGCACGATCTCCCCATCAGAAGATGGATTGAGGCCGAGTTGGGAAGCCCGGATGGTCTTTTCGATCTCGGGAATAAGCGACCTTTCCCAAGGCTTGATGGTGATGAGGCGGGGATCGGGCACGTTGAGCGAGGCCACCTGATTGAGAGGCGTCGGAGTACCGTAGTAGTCGACACGCATGCCGTCCAAGATCGACACGCTGGCCCGGCCGGTGCGCACCTTGCCCAAATCCTTCTTCAAGGCCTCGATGGCCTTGTCCAGATTTACCTGCAGGTCCTTTTGCACGTCATTTATCATGGGCGCTATCCTCCAAATCTCGCGCATCCCGCAAAACTCGCGCATCTCGTGCGTCTCGCGAATCCTGCCAATCTTGCGCGTCCTGCAAAGCTTGCGCTGGAGCGTCCGCTCCGTTTTCAGTCGCCCGCCGCTTCCCCACCAGGGTTCCTAGGGGTTCCCCCATGACGACACGCCGGATGTTGCCCAGCTTGGTCATGTTGAATACCAGAATCGGCAAATTGTTGTCCTGGCAGAGCGAGATGGCCGTGGCATCCATGACCGCCAGCCGCCCGCTCAGCACTTCCATGTACGACAGGTGGCTATACATCCGCGCATCCGCGAACTTTTCCGGATCCTTGTCGTAGACGCCATCGACCCGCGTTGCCTTCATCACGATGTCGGCGCCGATCTCCATCGCCCGCAGCGAGGCGGCCGTGTCGGTCGTGAAGAACGGGTTCCCCGTGCCCGCACCAAAAATCACCAAGCGCCCCTTCTCCAGGTGGCGAATCGCACGCCGGCGAATGTACGGCTCGGCCAGTCGCGCGATCTCGATAGCAGTCATAACGCGAGTCTTCGCACCGCGCGCTTCCAAGGCATCTTGCAGAGCCAGCGCATTGATCACGGTCGCCAGCATGCCCATGTAGTCAGCGCTGGCCCGATCCATACCGGTCGTGCTCCCCGCAATGCCGCGGAAGATATTACCGCCCCCGATGACCAAGGCGATCTCCACCCCCAGACTGTGAACGTCGATGATCTCCTCCGCGATCTGGGACAGCACTCTGGGGTCGATGCCGTAACCCCGACCGCCCATGAGGGCTTCGCCGGACAGCTTCAGCAAGATGCGCCGATACCTCACTCCGGGAGCCGGAGCGGGGCGTGGCTCTGGACCATCTGCCGGCGCAGCGTCGCGCTGCACGGCAGGCGCGCCGCCCCGACCCAGGAGAGACTCGACGGCCAAGCTGTCGGCGGCCACCCGCTCATGCGAGACCGCAGCCTCCGACTCCCCATCGGCGCTGCCAACAGGGATACGCGTCCCGCTGCGATCCTCAGCTGTCACGACGGCGCCCGTACCTCAGCCCTGACCGGCCTGACGTTTCACTTCGTCGACGAAGTCGTCGGCGCGCTTGGCCAGCCCCTCACCCACCTCGTAACGCATGAAGCGACGAACCTTGATGTTTTCGCCGATCTTTCCGATCAGATCCGTGAGCAAGCCCCGGATGTCCTTCTTGCCTTCGGGGTCCTTCACCCACGCTTGGTCGAGCAGGCAGACCTCTTTGAACCACTTCGCCATCTGACCATCGACGATCTTCTGCAGCACCGGCTCCGGCTTCTTCTGCAGCCGAGCTTGCTCGAGACGGATCAACTTCTCCTGCTCGATCACCGCCGGAGGGATCTCCTCCTGCGCCACGTACTGCGGGCTCATGGCCGCGACCTGCAGCGCCACCTCGCGGGCAAAAGCCTGGAAATCGGGATTGCGCGAGACAAAGTCGGTCTCGCAGTTGACCTCGACCATGACCCCGATACGCGAGCCGTGCAGGTAGCTCGCGATCACGCCTTCGGAAGCGATGCGAGCTGCCTTCTTGGCAGCCTGGGCGATGCCCTTCTTGCGGAGGTAATCGACCGCCTTCTCGATGTCGGCGCCGCATTCCACGAGCGCCTTCTTGCAGTCGGACATTCCGGCTTGGGTGCGCTCGCGCAAATCTTTGATCATCTGGGTGCTGATTTCTGCCATGGCTGATCTCCTGAAAATCCGGTGGGCCGGCTAGCCTATTCGCTCTCGGCTATTGGCCTTCGTCCTCGGGCGAAGCAGCCGCCTCGGGTACGGGCATCTCCCCCCGACGCCGGGACACCACCTCGACCCGAGGTCCTTCGCCGCCCGAAGAGACGCGAATGGTCTGAACCGCGCTCTCGCCCTCGACGTCGGCCGAGGCACGCGCGGTGGCGGCCCGCTCGCGTGCCACCCTCTGACCGATGATACAGGCATCGGCGACCTTGGTAGCGAAAAGGCGGATAGCGCGGATGGCGTCGTCGTTGCCAGGGATAGCGTAGTCGATCAGGTCAGGGTCGCAATTGGTGTCGACGATGGCCACGATCGGGATCTCCAACTTTCGCGCCTCGCTGACCGCTATGTGCTCCTTGACCACATCGACGATGAACACCGCGCCGGGCAGCTCACCCATGGACTTGATGCCGCCCAGAGCTTTCTCGAGCTTCTCCTGCTCACGCGTGATGCGGATGACCTCTTTCTTGGTCAGGCGCTCGAAGGTTCCGTCGGTGGACATCTTCTCGATGGCCTGCAAACGCTCAATCGAGCTCTTGACCGTGTGAAAGTTGGTGAGAGTTCCGCCCAACCAACGGTTGGTCACGTAGAACTGGCCGCCGCGCACCGCCTCCTCACGGACCACGTCCTGAGCCTGCTTCTTGGTGCCCACGAACAGCACCGGTTTTCCTTCGGCGACCGTGCGCACCAAGAAGTCGAAGGCGCGCTTGAAGGCCTTGACCGAGTGCTGCAGGTCCACGATGTGGATGCCGTTGCGCGCTCCAAAGATGTATGGCTTCATCTTCGGGTTCCAGCGCGTGGTCTGGTGGCCGAAGTGAACGCCCGCCTCCATCATCTCGCGCATGCCCAGCGGAGCGTCGATTGCCGCCATCGGGTTTGCTACGTCGGCCGCGGCCGGCTGCCCGGCCGGCAGGCCTGTCTCTGTGCTTTCCATGTTGTCCTTTCGCGTTGTAAGCCGCCGCTGCCTCAGCGGGAGCCGCAACCGGGTGAAGGCAAAAACCCACCCAGCACGCACGGCGCCCTCGGTCAGCGTGTGGTGTTCGAGAGAGTCAAGTTCTTACCACATTTCACCAACATTGAAAGGACAATGATGCGGTTTCATTGCCATAGCAATCGGGCCCAACCTTTGCTAGGGAGGCTCGCAACACAGGAAGGAGTCATCCGCTATGCCACTAACGAAACCCGTCGAGATCAAGCCTGCCACCGGAAAGCTCGGAATCCTCACGCCGGGAATGGGGGCGGTCGCGACGACGTTCATGGCCGGGGTGGAAGCCGTCAGACGCGGGCTGGCCAAGCCCATCGGCTCGCTCACCCAGATGGGCGCGATTCGCCTCGGCAAGCGGACGGAAAATCGGTCCCCGCTCATCAGGGACCTCTTACCCCTGGCCAAGCTCGACGACATGGTATTCGCGGGCTGGGACTTGTTCCCAGATGATGCATACCAAGCCGCCAGCAAGGCCGGCGTCCTGACCAAGGAGCACCTGGCGCAAAGCAAGGAGTTCTTGGCCAGCATCAAGCCAATGACCGCGGTGTTCGAGCAGTCATACGTCAAACGCCTGACCGCCACGCACGCCAAGAAGGGCACCTCAAAAATGGACCTGGCCGAGCAGGTCATCGCCGACATCGAAGGGTTCCGCAAAGCTCAAAACCTCGACCGTCTGGTCATGGTGTGGTGCGGCTCGACCGAGGCCTACCACGAGGTCGCGCCCGTCCACGCCTCCCTGGCGAGCTTCGAGAAAGGCCTGCAAACGAGCGACCCCGAGATCGCGCCTTCGCAGATCTACGCCTACGCGGCACTGAAATGCCGCGTGCCCTACGCCAACGGCGCCCCTAACCTGACCGTCGACACGCCGGCTCTGGTCGAGCTGGCCAAGCGACACGAAATCCCGATCGCGGGCAAGGACTTCAAGACTGGCCAGACGTTCATGAAGACCATCATATCGCCTGGTCTCAAAGCCCGCCTGCTCGGCATCAACGGCTGGTACTCGACCAACATCCTCGGCAACCGCGACGGGGAGGTCCTGGACGACCCCGAGTCCCACAAGACCAAGGAGATGTCCAAGCTCGGCGCCCTCGAGCACATCATGCAGCCTGCCCTCTACCCGGACCTTTACGCCAAGATGCATCACGTGGTGCGCATTAACTACTACCCTCCCCGGGGCGACAACAAGGAAGGCTGGGACAACATCGACATCTTCGGCTGGATGGGCTACCCCATGCAGATCAAGATCAACTTCCTCTGCCGTGATTCCATCCTCGCCGCGCCCGTGGTCTTGGATCTGGCGCTCTTCATGGACCTGGCCCAGCGCTCCGGTCTGTCAGGAGTGCAGGAGTGGCTGTCCTTCTACTGGAAGAGCCCCATGACCGCCCCCGGGCTCTATCCGGAGCACGACACCTTCATCCAGCTGATGAAGCTCAAGAACACCCTGCGCTACCTCAAAGGCGAGGAGCTCATCACTCACCTGGGCGCCGAGTACTACGATTAGGGCTACTTCTCGCTCTTGCGCAATGAGCTCAGGCGGGCGGCGATATCGCGCTCGCGCCCTGAAGTGGACGGCGTGTAGTAGCGCCGTCCACGGAGCGACTCGGGCAGGTAGCTCTCGCTGACGTAGTGGCCCTCATGGTCGTGCGGATACTGGTAACCTTCACCAAAGCCCAGTGACCGCCCCAGCGCCGAGCTGGCGTTGCGCAGATGCATGGGCACGGGCAAGGCGCCGAGATCCTCGACGTCGCGCTTGGCCGCCGAGTACGTGGTCAGCGAAGAGTTGCTCTTGGGCGCGACCGCCAGGTAGATCGCCGCCTCGCTCATGGGCAAGACGCCTTCGGGCAACCCGACAAAGCGAACGGCGTCGGTGGCGGCCATGGCAAGCCGCAGAGCTCCAGGGTCGGCGTTGCCGATGTCCTCGGCCGCAAAGATCACCATGCGCCTCAGCACGAACATGGGATCCTCACCCGCCTCGAGCATGCGCGCCATCCAATATACGGCAGCGTCCGGATCGCTTCCACGCAGGCTCTTGATGAAGGCGCTCACTACCATGTAGTGCTCGTCGCCGGCCTTGTCGTATAGCAGGGTCTTGTGCTGGAGAGCCTCCTCCAATATCGCCGCGGTGATCTGCCGAGTGCCGTCTGGGCCAGGCAACGCAATGGCCGCCGCGGCTTCCAGCGCCGATAGCGCCCTCCTCGCGTCGCCGCGGGCCGCGCCCGCGAGCTCCGTGCGTATCTCATCCGGGCAAGCGATGGCTTCGCCTCCCAGCCCGCAGCGCGGATCGGCCAAGGCTCGATCGATGATGACGCGCAGGCTATGCTCGTCCAGGCTCCTCAGCACCAAGACCTTGGCCCGTGAGAGCAGCGGCGCGTTGACTTCGAACGAGGGATTCTCGGTCGTTGCTCCAACCAGGATCACGGTGCCGATCTCCACGTGAGGCAGGAGCGCATCCTGCTGAGCCTTGTTGAAACGATGGATCTCGTCGATGAACAACAAGGTGCGCTCGCCCCGCAGGTCGCGCCGCTGCGCGGCCTCGGCCACTGCTTCGCGGACATCCTTCAAACCCGAGGTTACCGCGGACAGCGCGACGAAAGTCGCGTTGACATCCGCCGCCAGCAAGCGGCCGAGAGTGGTCTTGCCGGTCCCGGGTGGGCCCCACAAAATGAGTGACGTCAAACGCTTCTCTTCGAGAGCGCGACGCAGCCAGCGCCCGGGCCCGAGCAAGTGTTCCTGCCCGACGTAGTCAGCCAACGTCGTCGGCCTCATCCTCTCGGCCAGGGGTTGCCCCCTCTTATCTCGCGTCGCCGCATGTGCGAACAAGTCCACGCCAATATAATACCCAGAGTCCGTCGGAAAATTCGGGAACCTGAGATAGCTGGTCCCGGGTAGGCGTGTCATCACACCCGTGAGCGTGAGCGTGACCGTGAGTCGGGTCGCCTGCGCCGGCGCTCGGATTGGCCCTTTAGCTGTTGATCTTTTCTCGGTCACGAGGAACGCTGCCAGCCATGCGTTTCCGCCCCCTGGTCTTCGCCGTCGCAGGCCTTGCGCTAGCAGCCTGGCCGCCGCACGCGGGGGCCTCCCCCGAAGCTGCGACCGCCACGCTCCAACCTTTGTCCCCGCCCAAGGATGGAGAAGCACGCCGTCAATGGCTCGTTGCTCATCTCGACGAGATTTTCTCTGCCCCTGCCCTGGCCAGGGCCAAGATCTCGGCGGCGGTGATAGACCCGGAAACCGGGAATCTCATCTACGGTCGCAACGAGAAGCTCGGGCTCAACGCGGCCTCCAACGTGAAAATCGCCACCGAGGCCGCAGCACTTGCTCTGCTGGGGCCGGAATTTCGCTGGAAAACCACGGTGCTGGCTCCCGCGCCTGCCGAAGGAGGCAAGCCCATCGCCAGCGGAGAGCTGCGCGGCGATCTCTACGTCAAGACCTCAGGAGACCCTACCTTGGCGACCCAAGACCTTGCCGCGCTTGCCTCAAGTCTCAGCGCCGCGGGTTTGCGCAAAGTGCGCGGCGGCCTGGTGCTTGATGCCACCGCCTTCGATCCGTCTAACCTTGCTCCGGCTTTCGATCAGAAGGACGACTCGGCCGCATTCCGCGCGCCCTCCTCGGCCGCGTCCCTCAACGCCAACACCATAACCGTCACCATCACGCCTGGCCCTAGCCCCGGCAGTCCCGCGCGGGTCGCGCTCGAGCCAGCGTCACCCGCGTTGGCGCTGACGGGTAAGGTTACGACCACCAGCAAGGGACCCGCCACCGCCAGCGTGGAGACCAGCGACGGGACTGCTGGCCAGACTCGGGTGGTCGTGAGTGGCCGCATAATTCTCGGCAGCGAGCCACGGGTGTTCCAGCGTCGGATAGTGAGCCCGGAGACATATTTTGCCCACACTTTTGCCCAGGTGTTGGGCAAGCGCGGCATCACCCTCGACAAGCCCAGCCGCGTGGGTGAAGCACCCAAAGAAGGCCTGCGCGTGATCGCCACTCATGAATCGCCGAATCTGGCCGTCGTGGTGCACGAGCTCGGCAAGCGCTCCAGCAATTTCGCCGCAGAGCAGCTCTTGCGCACTCTGGGCGGCGAAATCCTGGGCCGTCCGGGAACCTGGCAGAAGGGCCTGGAGAGTGTTGCGCGTTACCTTGCCAGCCTCGGCATCGCCAGGGGTAGCTACGTGATGAAAAACGGCTCCGGCCTTTATGATTCGAACCGCTTCTCGGCCGAGCAGATAGCCACCATCCTGCGCGGAGCCACGCGCGACTTCCGCATTGCCAGCGAATTCTTTGCCTCGCTTGCCGTCGGTGGCGCGGATGGCACGTTGGCCCATCGCATGTCCGGCTCACCGGCTGAGCGCTTTGTGCGCGCCAAGACCGGCACCCTGGCCAACGTGAGCTGTCTGTCAGGCATCGTGGGCGCCCCCGCCAGCAAACCTCTCGTCTTCTCCATCCTGATCAACGACGTCGGCTCCACGCTGGCGGCGCGCGCCGCCCAGGACCGCGCAACCGCCGTGCTGGTAAGCTACCTCGACCGCTAGCCCGGCTCGAGCTAGCGTCCTCCTAGCATCCCGCCTGGTCCTGGCACTAGGCCTGGCGATATGCGAAATAGAGCCAAGAAGTAGAGCCAACCATGCCGAGCACGCCCAAGCCTCGCCCCAATGTCGCCCAAATGACCCCTTACGTGCCCGGCGAGCAACCCGGCCCGCACGAACAGGTCATCAAGCTTAACACCAACGAGAACCCCTTCCCGCCCAGCCCCCGCGTACTGGAGGCCATCCGCACCGTCAGCGCCGAGACGCTGCGTCGCTATCCGGCCCCGAAAGCCGACGCCTTTCGCGCCACCGCGGCCCGGGTACACGGCGTGACCACCGACATGGTCATAGCCGGCAATGGCAGCGACGAGCTACTCGCCATCGTCATGCGCACCTTCCTCGGACCAGGCGAGGTGCTCGCCTATCCCGACCCGACCTACTCCCTTTATCCAGTGCTGGCCGATGCAGGTGAGAGCCGAGTCTGCCGGGTGGCCTGGGGCCCGGGCTGGCAGCTACCCACCTCCGCTCTGCTCGCCGCCGCGCCGCGAGCCATATTCTTCGCCAACCCCAATGCGCCTACCGGGACCCTGGTCGGGAAGTCCGCGGTACGCGAGCTCGCCCTTGCCTTCGCCGGGCTGGTGCTGGTCGACGAAGCCTACGTCGACTTCGCCGACGAATCTTGCCTGGAGTTGGTCCGCGAGCTGCCCAACCTGATCCTTTGCCGAACCTTGAGCAAGGGCTACGCTCTCGCCGGCCTGCGCTTCGGCTATGCCATCGCGGCGCCGGAGATTATCGCGGAGATGATGAAGGTCAAAGACAGTTACAACTGCGATGCGGTGGCCATTTTGGCGGCCACCGCCGCCCTCGACGACCAAGCCTATGCTCGTCAGACCTGGCAGGCCGTGCGGGCCGAGCGCACCCGCCTGGAGTCCGAGCTGGGCCGCCGCGGCTTCGAAGCTACACCCAGTCAGGCCAACTTCGTGTACGTGCGCTGCCCGGGTGGCAAAGCGCGCGAGCTTTACCTCGGGCTCAAGCAGCGAGGGATTCTGGTCCGCTTCTTCGACCAGCCCGGCCTAGCCGACCGACTGCGTATCACGGTCGGCACTCCCCTGCAGAACGACGCCCTGCTGAGGGCCCTCTCGAGCTAAGGCCGGAAGAGCACGATGAAGAGGGGTGGCACAACCAAGAAGAACGCCGGCGCGGGCCCTGCGCCCGCAGCGGCCGGCCAGAGCGCACGCCCAGCCCTTTCCGCGCCGGCCACCATCGCCGCGCCCGCCCGGGCCAGGTCGACGAGCGAGCCCGCCGCTAGCGCCCAGCCCACTGGCACAGCCGATGAGATCGCCGAGCTCGCTCTTCCGCCCACCGAGGAGAGCGCGAGCGACATGGTGAGCGAAGCCGCGGTCGAGCTAGCCCCCGTGGACGAGACCGCGCTCGACCGCATCGCTTCCCCGGAACAGCACCTGGTCACCTACCGCGATCCAGTGCGCAGCTTCGTCGTCGAGGCGCGCCGGCGCGCCCGCCTGGGCGAAAATGAAGAGCGCGAGCTAGGGCGTGCGGCCCGCGATCGCGGGGACATAGAGGCCGCCCGACGGCTGGTGGTACACAACCTCCGCCTGGTGGTCGCCATCTCCTACCAATACCGGCAGGCCTGGCTGAGCGTTCTCGATCTCTTCCAAGAGGGCTCGGTGGGCCTGATGGAGGCGGTTCGCCGCTGGGACCCCGAGATAGGAACGCGATTCGGCACCTACGCCTCGTACTGGATTCGCGCCTACATCCTGCGCTTCCTGATGACCAACGCCCGCCTCATCCACGTCGGTAATACCCGGGCCGGACGCAAGTTGTTCTTCCGTCTGGAGCGGGAGCGACAAAAACTGCTCGCGACGGGTTTTGACCCTACCCCCAAGCTCCTGGCGGCCAAGCTCGACGTCGATGAGGCCGACGTAATTGAAGTGTCTGACCACCTGGCCTCGCGCGAAGTCTCGCTCGATCCACGCCCGGACGAAGAAGGCGTTTCGTTGTCGGAACGACTGTCGAGACCTGAAGCCTCTCCCGAGGATCTGGCAGCCCGCAACGAGCTGGCCGGCGCACTCCGGCGCCTCATGGACGATTTCGAGAGCAAGCTCCCGGACGAGCGCGAGCGCGCGGTTTGGCGAGAACATCTCGCCAATCCGTCCAGCGAGCCCGTACCTCTGGCGGCACTCGGCGAACGCTACGGCGTATCGAAACAGCGTATGGGCCAGATTGCAGAGAAGCTGAAGCGCGAGTTCCGCGATCGGGTAATCGCCGAATTGGGCTCGGACCTGCAAATGTCCTGGCAAACCGGAGATTGAGGCTCGGCGGCTCCCCGGTGCCGCTGGCCGATTCGGCCCGCATGGATCCAGGATAGCGGGGCCGGCGGGGCCGGCGTGGAGCGTGAACTACAGCCCCAGGCGGCCATTCAACGTTCAACCCGGGGCGGGGTCGCTGGCGCGGCTGCCTCGCCCCCATCTAGCCCATCTAGCCCATCTAGCCCATCTAGACGACCCTCTGACTAGCTCGGGGTCTCTTGGGTCTTGACGTTGGTCGCTTGCAGCCCCTTGGGTCCCCGCGTGATCTCGAACTCCACGGTCTGGCCCTGGCTCAGCGACCGATACCCTTCCGCCGCGATAGCTGAGTAATGGACGAAGACATCATCTTCGCCATCGCGCGCGATGAACCCATACCCCTTCGCATCGCTGAACCATTTCACCTTTCCCGTTGCCATGCACTACCTCCGACTGTCTCTGACATCTGTTTACACGAACGGCCCGCCACACGAACTGTATGCGGCAGCCGCTGGCCCAGACTACGTTTCTGCGTGTGGCTGTCAAGACTTGACCGCCATGCCGGCCTGGGTTTTCGTGCTGTTACGGTTAACAGATTGAGGCTCTGAAAGACTCAATTGTCTCCCGCCGGTAAGGAGGAATTCGTTAAACCGACAGGAATATGGTAAGTTGCCTAACAAAATATCTCATGAGCATGGACTGACCCCGAGCGATCCCTCGCACCCCTGGGAAGCGCTTGGTGGTAGAAGTAGATGATACGGTTGCCAAACCATGCGCTGTCCCTTCTGTTCCACCACCGAAGACAAGGTCGTGGATACCCGCCCGTCGGATGACGGCCAAATCATACGCCGCCGGCGCGAATGCATTGGCTGCGGCAAGCGCTTCACGACGTACGAGCGCGTCGATGAGGCACTGCCCATGGTGGTCAAGCGGGACGCGCGCCGAGAGGCCTACGACCGCGCCAAGGTGGTGGCGGGGCTGCACAGGGCATGTGAAAAACGGCCAGTTCCGGCGGCACGTATCGAAGAGGTCGCCGACGAGATCGAGCGCTACTTGCGCGAGATAGCCGACCGGGAGATCCCGTCGACGAAAATTGGCGATGCGGTGCTGTCTCGCCTGCGTGAGATCGACGACGTCGCGTACCTGCGTTTTGCCTCGGTATATCTGCCCTTCAAGAATGCCGGTGAGCTCATGCTCGAAGTTCAGCGTCTCATCCGCTCGAAGACGGAGGGGGCGTGACCGGGCCGGCCGCGGCAGACGAGGCTTACATGAGTCAGGCCCTCAGCCTGGCCGAACGAGGACGAGGCACCTCCCACCCCAACCCGGTAGTGGGTGCCGTCATCGTCAGGAAGGGCGACGTGCTGGCGCGGGGGTTTCACCGCCGGGCCGGGTTGCCCCACGCCGAGATCGTCGCGCTGACACGTCTAGGCATGCGTGCGCCCGGGGCTACGCTGTACGTGACCTTGGAGCCCTGCTGCCACAGCGGTCGGACCGGTCCGTGCACCGACGCCATCCTGGCCGCTGGCATTACCCGCGTGGTCATCGGCTGCCGCGACGAAAACCCCCTGGTGAGCGGCCGCGGCATCAGGATCTTGCGCCGAGCCGGGCTCGAAGTCGTGACCGGCTGTCTGCAGGACGAGTGCCACCGCCAGAACCGTGCCTTCTTCACTTGGATTCGCCGGCAAAGGCCCTGGATCGTGCTGAAGGCGGCCGCGACCTTGGACGGGTTCATAGGTGACCGCCGCGAGGGCCAGCGCTCGGGCCCCACCCGATGGATCACTGGGGTCGAGGCGCGCGCTTGGGCGCATCGGATGCGGGCGGAGCACGACGCCGTGCTGGTCGGCATAGGCACGATTCTGGCGGACGACCCGCTCCTGACCGTGCGATTGGCTGGTTCCTCCAGGCACCGCCGCTTACCTCTGCGCGTCGTCCTGGACAGCAGGCTGCGCACCCCCACCACCGCCGCACTGCTCCGGCCGGCCGGGGGCCACCCTCCGCCACTGCTAGTGGCGAGAGCGCCCTCCCGGGCAGACCCTGGTCTTGCCGCGCGAGCCAAGAGGCTGACGGCGACCGGCGCCGAGGTGGTGTTACTCGCCCCAGACTCAGGTCGGGACCCGGACAATGATGACGGACACGTCGCCCTCCCTCCCCTGCTCCGCGAGCTGGCCGGGCGCCAAGTGCAATCGCTGCTGGTCGAGGGCGGTAGCCGCATCCACGGCGCCTTTCTCCGCCAACACTTGCTCGATGCCATCGCGCTATTTCTCGCCCCGCGCCTTGTCGGCCGAGGCGTACCTGTCGTAGAAGGTGGGGGACTTGACTTCAAAAGGCCCGCCAAGCTTGGCCCGATGCATATTCGTAGACTGGGGAGCGACGTCCTGATCACTGCCGACGTCATCGATCCCGGCCAGGTTCTGCGTTCGACCTAGCCAGGCCAAGAAAAGACGAGAAAAGACAAGAGGTCTCATCCGTGTTCACCGGCATCGTCGAAGGTCTCGGCAAGGTTGAGTCCTTGCGGGCAAGCGCAGGTGGCACGCGGCGACTGACGGTCAATACCAAACTGCCGGTGGCCAAGCTGCCCTTGGGCGCCAGTATCGCCGTCAACGGCGCCTGTCTGACCATCGTAGCGCGACGCGCTGGTAATCCCGCGATGTTTCAGGCTGACATCGGGCCAGAGACACTGGCATGCACCACTTTGGCAGGGCTGGGGCCGGGAAAGCGCGTCCACCTCGAACAGGCATTGCGCCTGGGAGACTCGCTCGGCGGTCACCTGGTGAGCGGCCATATCGATGGGGTGGGCCAGGTGGAAAGTGCCCAGCGAGGAGGAGGGGCCCTGGCTCTACGCATCAAGGCACCGCAAGCAGTCGCACCTTACCTGATCGCGAAGGGCTCCATTGCCCTCGACGGCGTTAGCCTCACCGTAAATCGGGTCGACGGCGACTCGTTCGAGATCATGCTCATTCCCCACACCCTCGACGTTACGCTGCTCGGCGAGCTGCGCCCCGGCACGCATGTCAACCTGGAAGCCGACATGATCGCAAAGCAGGTAGCTCGCTTCATCGAAAGGACCCATGCTCGCTAGCCCCAACATCCCGGTAACCCAAGCCTTGGCCGACATCGAAGCGGGTAAGGTGGTGATCGTGGTCGACGATGCCGACCGCGAAAACGAAGGCGACTTGACCATGGCCGCCGATCTGGTCACGCCGGAGGCCATCAACTTCATGGCGAGCCAGGGCCGGGGTCTGATCTGCCTGGCCATGGCCGAAGCAGCCATCGACCGCCTCCGTCTGCCCATGATGACCCACAACAACCGTTCTCCGCACGGAACCGCCTTCACGGTCAGCATAGATGCGGGAACTGGCATCAGCACGGGCATCTCGGCCCGCGAACGAGCGCACACCATCCGGGTCGCGGTCAGCCCCGAAGCGAGCCCGGACGACGTGGTCACTCCTGGGCACATCTTTCCCTTGCGGGCCCGCCGAGGTGGGGTGCTGGTCCGCTCGGGCCATACCGAGGCAGCGGTCGACCTTGCCCGCATGGCCGGGCGAACGCCAGCGGGGGTGATCTGTGAAATCATGCGCGACGACGGCGAGATGGCGCGCGTGGCCGACCTCGAGGCGTTCGCAGTCCGGCACGGGCTGGGCATAGTGCAAATCGCCGATCTAATCCACTATCGCCTCGCCCAGGAGAACCTGGTGCGGCGCCTGGCGGACACCGAGATCACGCCGCGCGGCCACCGCCTACATGCTACCTATCGCGCTCATCTCTTCGGCAGCGATGTCGACGATGCCGAATACCTGGTGCTGTGCCTGGGCGATGTGGCTAACGGGCAACCCGTGCTAGTGCGCGTGCAGGTAGCCGCCCTCTTGCGCGATCTGTTCTCCGTAGCGCAGCCGGGCTCGCCCCTTCCCGCCAGCGCATGGCTGGAGCGCATCGAAAGCGAGGGCCGAGGCGTAATGCTCTACATCCTGCCCCGCGCCAGCCGCTCCTTCGCGACCGAGCTGGGCGCCGAGCTCAATGACAATGACGCTACCGGAACGCCGCTTCGTGATATAGGGCTGGGGTCACAGATCCTGGTCCAGCTCGGAATCCGCGCCATCCGCTTGCTCACCAATAATCCACGAAAGCTCGCCGGGATCGAAGGATACGGTATACAGATTGTGGAATGCGTCCCCAGCGGTCCGCCCAGCGAGGCGGCCGTGCTCCACGAAAGAGAGGCTCATTGACCATGCCGCATATTCATCAAGGGATCTGGAGCTCGAAGGGCAAGCGCTTTGCCATCGTCGCCTCCCGGTGGAACGAGTTCATCGCGGACAAGCTCATCGAGGGTGCCCTCGACACCTTCGCCAAGACCGGCGCCGCCGACGGCGATATCGAGGTCTTTCGCTGCCCCGGAGCGTTCGAGCTGCCCGGGCTTGCCCGCCGGGTGTCTGACACAGGAAAATTTGCCGGCCTGGTTTGCCTCGGGGTAGTAATTCGCGGAGCCACTCCTCACTTTGACGTCATAGTCCACCAGGTCACGCGCGGCATCGCCGCCATCGCCGAGGAAGCCAAGCTGGCCGTGGGATTCGGCGTGCTGACCTGCGATAGCATCGAGCAGGCGATCGAGCGCTCAGGCAGCAAGGGTGGCAATCGCGGCTCGGACGCCGCGATGGCGGCCATCGAAATGGCCAACCTCTATGCCGCCCTCGCAGGTGACGGCACGTGCGAGGCGCCGAGCGCTCCCGAGTCACGCAAGAGATGACACCTCGCCGCCGCGCCCGCTGCGTCGCTATGCAGGTGCTGTACGCCCTGGACGGGGCTGTTCCGCCCGATCCCGCCCAGACCCTGGCGACGCACGTCCATCAATTCGGCGTTCCCGAAGAAGAAACCGATCTCACCCCAGAGCCGGTTTCGGGCCACCAGATCGATGACCCGCCCGCTCCCGCCGCTCCGTTCGACGACGAGCTCGCGCTCGATCTGATCAGGGGGGTATGCACTTACCGCGGCGAAATCGACGATGTGCTCGGCAAGCTATCGCGCAAGTGGCGAGTGGAGCGGCTGGCCCGCGTCGATCGCACCATCCTGCGCATGGGAGTCTACGAGCTCGGGCATCGCAAAGACACGCCGGCGCGCGTCGCGCTCAGCGAAGCCATCGAGCTAGCCAAGCGTTTTGGGGCGGAAGAGGCCCCCGCCTTCATTAATGGGCTCTTGGACTCCGCCCTGGAGCTTCTCGGCCAGCGTCCTTGAGCGGCCACGGCCGTTGGCCATTCCGTCTGAGCTGAGCATGAGCGACCTGGTACCCATCAACTTCCTGCCGGTCGATCTACAACGCTGGGACGCGGATCCCGGAGGCGATGTCCTCGTCGTCCCGATCTGGAGCGACGTGCGCCCTTTGCGCGGTGCGGCTGGCCTGCTCGACTGGCGCCTGTGCGGGAAAGTCTCACAAATGCTGCGCGAAGGGCGCGTGGCCGGCTCGGTGGGGGAGAAGCTGCTCCTCCTCACGGGCCGTGTGCGCTGGCGGCGCATACTCGGCATCGGCGCGGGTCCGAGCCATGCCTTTGGCGACGGATCATGCACAGCGGCGCTCGACTGCGCGTTGGAGGCCGCGCACGGCCTGGGCACCCGGCAATTGGCCCTGGCCATACCCGGGCGGGATCTCGACTTGGTCAAGCCTGAACGCGCAATGCAGTATCTGCTGGAATCGATCGAGAAGAGCCGGCTCGCTCATGGCGCGTGGCTCGAACGCTTGACCGTGATCGACGCGTCCACGGCGACCAAGTCCATGGCCGAGCTAGCCAAAGCGACAGCCAAGGCGAAGGAGAAAGCCGCAAGCGCGCCGGCACGATCCGCGCCCGATAAGTCGTAACCCGCGCCTCACCCGATTGGGGAATCATTTTGGGGTCCCCCCATTCCCCATGTTGATGGCCAACGGCCAGTAGCCGGCTGGGTGGTCTACGCCCGCCCCAGCCAGAGCGCAGGGGGGTTGGGCAAGGCCTCTAGCGAAGAGCCCCCTTTCATTACGCTCGATCGCGCAAGCAACGTTCGGGGCAGTCGCCGGCTTGGGCTGTGCGACACACCTTGACGGCGTCGGGGAAGATGCCCGATAATGGCTTCGCGGCCCGGGGTCTAGGGAATGAGTGACTGTGTCCGCCAGGACGATGGAGAGAGCGCGCAAGCGAGTCAATGGGAGACTGCCTATCGCGATGAAATCGCCAGATTGCGGAGGGCGGTGGAGGCGCGTGATCGGCTAATCGTCACCACCGCGCGCTGGCTGGCCAGACCCCTGCCTGCTATGTGTAGCCACATCGAAGACTTGGCCAACGATCAGAGCTTGGCCCATCTCCAAGACGCCCTCGATAGCTGTGCCGAGCACCTAGCGGCCATGACCCGGCTGTCGCGCGGTCTGGAAGAAATCGCCGGCTTCGTGCAGTTGCAGATTGTGCTACGCCCGGAAGAGCTGGACCTCGTGAAGGTAGCCCGCGAGTCGATCGCCGAGGTCAACGACGACCCAGCCGAGGATAGGGTAACGGTCAAGCTGGATGGGGCGAGCGCCATCGTGGGCAGGTGGGATCGCCTGCGCGTCACTCGCTTGTTCTGCGCCCTCTTGCGGACCGCGCGCGAACAAGGTTTGGCCGCGCAAATCCACCTCCGTCTGGATGATCTGGGTCCGATCGTGCGCGCCCGACTCGAGTTCAGTCTGCCCCACGCCCCCGCACTGACCCGTGAAGTCCCCGCTTACGGAGGAGCGAGCGAGTCGGACTACGATCGCATTGCCTTGCAGCTCTGGTCCGCGCGCGAGATCGCCCGCATGATGGGGGGCATCTTGGGCATATCGACCTGGGCCGACGCACGCGTGATCTTCACCCTCGATCTGCCCAAGATCGTATCCGCCGGGGCGCCAACCCCCAACCCGGGCGCCTGAGCCGGCGGAGCCGACCCTGGGCCGACCCAGGGCCGACCCAGCGCCGACCCAGGGCCGACCAATGTCTGGTCCCTGAAAGGGTTAGCTGCGCGATCGCACCTGGCCCACACCTCCCCCGCCCCTGGCCGCGCTCGGCCTCGCCCAATCCTCTGGGCCAAAGTTCCCCACCCGCGGGAGCTTCAGCCTAGGGTACCGCGAGGAAAAGCGACTTGCCTCCCCGGCGGATCTTGAACAGGTGACCGGACTTCCCGGCCGAGCGTAGCGCCTGGACGGCGTCATCAGCGCCCGCCACCGGCTTGTGATCGACCTCGATGATGACATCCTCCGGACGCAGTCCAGCCTTGGCGGCACGACTGTCGGACTCGACCTCGGTGACCACGGCACCTTTGGCATCGCGCCCGAGGCCGAGATAGCCCGCCATCTCGGGCGTCAGCGATTGCAGGTTGAGGCCGATTCTGTCCTCTTTTTGCACCTGCGGGTCGTTGGCGGCGTAGGGATTGGTGGGTAGCTCGCCAAGAGTCACCAGCGACTTGGCTGGCCGGCCATCACGCAAGTAGGCCAGCGTGACCTTGGTCCCGACTTTCTGCCCGGAGACATAATCCACCACGTCGCCCGCCCCCTCGATTTTCTGGGAATCAATCTGGGTGATGACGTCACCCACACGCACGCCGGCCTGATCGGCTGGGCTCGATGGCATCACTCGACTGACCCAGGCGGCCTTCGTGGGCTGGCCCTTGCCGGAGGGCTGGCCTTGCCGGTTCCCCGCGGGCTCCCCGTCGTCACCCAGCTTGACCCCATCCTTGACATCGCCGATCCCGATCCCCAGCCAGGCGTGCCTGACCCGGCCTTCGGTGATGATGCTCTTCGCCACCAGCCGAGCCTGGTTGATGGGAATGGCAAAGCCGTAGGCGCCCCCGGGGCCCACGTTGATGAGAGTGTTGATGCCTATGACCTCACCCTGCAGGTTGACCAGTGGTCCCCCGGAATTGCCCGGATTGATCTTGGCGTCGGTCTGGATGTACTCGCGCATCCGCTCACCCGACATGTGTACGTTGCGCGTGACCTTGCCTTTCCCGCTGACGATGCCCGCGGTAACGCTTTGGTCCAGGCCGAGCGGGCTGCCGATGGCGAGGACCCATTCACCCACCTCGAGGGCGTTCGAATCGCCCAGCCGCGCCGCAACTAGACCGGGCGGCGGATTCTCGATACGCACGACAGCAATATCAGTCTTGGGATCGGCACCCACCACCTTGGCAGGAAACTCCCGCCCGTCGGCGAAAATGACGGTGACCTTGGCTGCGCGCTCCGCCACGTGACTATTGGTGATTATGTTCCCCGATCCGTCTAGGACCACCCCCGAGCCCGTGCCCCGGCCGGGCGAGTTGGGCAGCGGGATACCGCCCTCGGGGGAGCCGCCAAAAAAGTGCTCGAAGAAACGTTCCATGTCAGGCGGAACGTCGTCACCTCTCATATGGCGCTCGCGAATCTTGGGCGCCTCGAGCTCGACGTCCAGACGAACCACGCTGGGCCGCAGTGCCCGCGCGGTACCGGCAAACGCCTGCGAGAGCGAGCGCGCCTCCTGGGGAACTTGGGTTTTCGGGGTTATGGGTGCTGGCGCCGTCTCGGCCTGGACCCTGGGCGTCGCCCGCAAGCCCAGCCCCAGCCCCAGGGCCAAGCCCGCGACTGTCAGGCACGTCGAAGATAGCAATGTGGTCTTTCGGATCTGAGTCATGTGGGTTTCCTCGCGCCGCCAGGGTGGCGCCTCGTAATCGTATGCGTAAAACCTACGCAGAACAGCTTTTCTTCCCGTCAAGTCCCTCTTTACAAACGGTCCTAGGACAGGCGAGAAGGCGGTCGCAGGTGCTATTCCACCAAACCATCATCAAGCTAAAGGCTCGGCCGCGCGGTTTTCACCTCGTGACCAGCGAAATTCTCGCCGCCATCCCCGAGGTGGCCGAGGTCCGTATCGGCATTCTCCAGCTTTTCTTGCAACACACCTCCGCTTCCCTATTCCTCAATGAGAATGCCGATCCTGACGTGCGAGCCGACTTCGAGCACTGGAGCAACCAAGCCATCCCCGACGGCGCATCCTACTTCGTCCATCGTCTCGAGGGACCCGACGATATGCCGGCCCACCTCAAGTCCGGGCTCTTCGGTGCCGCACCGACTATTCCGGTGCGCGATGGCCGTCTTCTGCTCGGCACCTGGCAGGGCATATATCTAGGCGAGCATCGTGACGCTGGCGGAGAGCGCAACGTGGTGGCAACCCTCTGGGGGAGCAACTGATCATGTCGAGCGATTTCGATAAACCGAAAAAGGGGCTTACCTACCGCGATGCCGGCGTGGACATCGACGCCGGTGACGCATTGGTCGAGCGCATCAAGAGCCACGTCAAGCGCACCATGCGACCCGAGGTGCTGACCGACCTGGGTGGCTTCGCCGCGCTGTGCGGCATGCCCAAGGGCTACAAAGATCCTCTCTTGGTGTCTTGTACCGACGGTGTGGGCACCAAGTTGAAGCTGGCGTTCATGATGAACCGGCACGACACGGTGGGCATAGACCTGGTGGCCATGAACGCCAACGACCTGGTCGTATGCGGCGCCGAGCCCCTGCTCTTCCTCGACTACTTTGCCTCGGGCCAGCTCGAGGTCGGTGTGGCGGAGCAAGTGATCTCTGGCATCGCCGACGGTTGCAAGCAGGCCGGCTGCGCCCTGATCGGGGGCGAAACCGCCGAGCTACCCGGCTTTTACGCCAAGGGCGAGTACGACTTGGCCGGATTCTGCGTGGGCGTGGTCGACCGAGCTAAGGTCATCAACGGGGCAAACCTCGAGGCTGGCGACGTGCTGCTGGGCCTGGCCTCCACCGGATTTCATTCTAACGGTTACTCGTTGGTGCGCCGGGTGTTCTTGGATGAGGCGGGCATGAGCTTGGCCGAACGGGCGCCCGACTTGGGCAGCACTCTGGGCGAGGCCTTGCTCAAGCCTACCCGCATCTACGTCCGCGCTCTGCGCCGCCTGGCCGCGTCCGGGCTGATGAAGGGCGCCGCTCACATCACGGGAGGCGGGCTGGTCGACAATCCACCGCGCATGGTTCCCGCCTCAGCCCGGCTCAAGCTCTGCATCGACCTCTCCGCCTGGGAGCCACCGGCCGTGTTCGGCATGCTGGCGCGCCTCGGCCACGTCGCGCCGGAAGAAATGCGGCGCACCTTCAATATGGGCATCGGCATGATAGTCGCTGTGCCCGCCGGCGCGGCCGACGCCGCTCAGTCGATCCTGGAGCTGGAAGGAGAGAAGGTCTTCGCTATCGGCTCGGTGAGGCGCTCGGACGACGTCGAGGCCCCGGTGGAGTTCATGGCGTGAGAACCGGCGTGCTCGCCTCGGGCAGCGGGTCAAATCTGCAGTCGCTCATCGACCATTGGCAGAGCGGCACCTTGGCTCCCGCCGAGCTGGTCGTAGTGGGCGCCAACGTCGCGGGCTGCCCTGCCCTGGAACGCGCGCGCAAAGCCGCCATCGCGAGCTTTGCTCTCCCCCACCAGGCATTCGCCGTGCGCGAAGACTTCGACCGAGCCCTGGTGGCCGAGTTGCGCCAGCACGGGGTAGAGCTGGTGGTGCTGGCCGGTTTCATGCGCGTCCTCACCCCAGTTTTCTTGGCGGCGTTTCCCCAGCGGGTCATCAACATCCACCCCGCCCTGCTGCCCGCCTTTCCCGGCACTCACGCCCAGAGGCAAGCCCTCGCCTACGGAGCGAAGGTAGCAGGCTGCACCGTGCATTTCGTCGACGCCGGCACTGACACCGGCCCCATCATCGCCCAGGCCGTGGTTCCGGTGCTGCCCGACGACAGCGAGCAGACCCTCCAGACCCGCATCCTCGCCGAAGAGCACCGCCTGCTGCCAGCCGTGGTCCGCTCCGTGGCCTCCGGCAAGGTCAGCGTGCGAGGCAGGCACGTGCAAGTGGATGCTCCGCCCGGACTGGCCGAGGCGCGGCTGCGCAGCCTGGGGTAGAACACCGAACGGTGCGACTCCTGGCTCAGGTCGGGCTTTGGTTCGATGAGCTGGGTGGGCGCCGACGATCTCCAGCGGACATACGCCGACCATTGACCTCGCCGGCCAAACGCGCAAGATCGCCCCATGATTCGAGATGACGGTGCGCTTGACCATGCCGTGACCATCACCCAGAGCAGCGGCACGGCACAGGCTGGCCTAACTTAGCAAAGACACACAGTGAGCCGGGGTGGCGGAATGGTAGACGCCGCGGACTTAAAATCCGCTGTCGCTAACGCGGCGTACGGGTTCGAGTCCCGTCCCCGGCACTGATTTTATTGGGTAATTTCCAGATCGGGAAGCTTCGCACCCATCGCCGGACACGGCCTTGCACCAAATGTGCACCAAATGGTGCTATCGTTTCGGTGGTACCGTTGCACGTGTCGCGCGGCAGCACGCCCGAGACGCCCCACGTCTGCGACGTGACCGGGCACACAGTGGGCGTCGGCTGGAAATAGTTGATGAAGGTCTTTGCCGGAGCGGCGCTTGGTATCGCCGTGCCCAGCGCAAAAAGCCCGGCGCCGAGGCACCCCGCGGTTGCTCTTGCGGGAACAAGCTTGACCACTATTGTCTCTCCATGATCGGACTTCACGGTTCGCTGACTGGCTCACCATCCTCGGTCGAATCCGCTAGGCGCGGTGCATCCGAGGTCCACAAATTCGTCCCTGAATCCCGCCTGCGACTTACTGCACACCACGGGCTCCGGACCGCAGTCTTGACTCCTAATTATGCCCCCTCACCAGAATCTGTGGGTTGAAAAGTTAGGCTCGGGAAGGGCTCCGAGCTGATGAAACAGGGCGATCCTGAGTGTGGGGTAGGCGCGAAATCCCCTGGCTTTTCTGATGGC